>Ga0233425_10008910_pt1 | contig 13019 bp, 12 predicted proteins | sample Watercolumn_Towu_2_FD_181712 | JGI IMG/M metagenome (GOLD analysis project Ga0233425, IMG submission 181712) | Freshwater microbial communities from Lake Towuti, South Sulawesi, Indonesia - Watercolumn_Towuti2014_140_MG | ecosystem: Environmental > Aquatic > Freshwater > Lake | place...
CTTCCAGGCGGTGTCGTTCGTGCCGCACTGCCGTGCCGGCGACGCGCTCGCGGACGAGACTCCGGTTTTGATATGTATCGAGAATCAAGCGTGGGACAATCGCGAAGTGCTGATCAATCTGGGCCTGGACTGCCCGCCGTCCTTCGAGCGGCACGAGCGGCTGCTGGAAGTCGTGACGATGGATGAGGCCGACCGGACCGCGGCGCGCACCCGCCTGCGCTTCTACCGCGACCGCGGCTACGCGGTCCGCAATCACGATCTGGCCGTCGAAGGCAGGCAATGAGCGAAGACAAGGAGATCAACCCGCTCATCCGGCGCGTCGACGCGCTCATGCGCCGCCAGCAGGAAGACACGCAGCGCACGGTGCAGGAGGTTCCGCTTCTCACCGAGGTGGTCGAGCCGGAACCCGGCGCGACCAGGGACAGCAAGAAAGCCGACGAAGCGCTGATCGAGGACATCGAGCGCGCGGTGCTGGTGCAGCTCGTGCCCGAGTTCAACCGCCAGATCGCCTCGCTGCGCTCCGAGCTGGAGAAGGAGCTGCGCAAGGCGGTGCGCCAGTCGGTCACGCACGCCGTCTCGCACCGCAAGGCCAAGCTGGCCAAATGAGCGGGCTGGACAAGAGCTTCGATCCGCGCGCGATCGAGGCGCGCTGGTATGCGTGCTGGGAGTCGGCGGGCTGGTTCCGCCATTCCGGCGGCGGCAAGCCGCCGTACTGCATCCAGCTGCCGCCGCCGAACGTGACCGGCACGCTGCACATGGGCCACGCGTTCCAGCAGACGCTGATGGACGCGCTCATGCGCTACCACCGCATGCGCGGCGACAACGCCAACTGGGTGGTCGGCACCGACCACGCCGGCATCGCCACCGAGCTCGTGGTGACGCGGCAGCTCGAGGCCGAAGGCAAGGACAAGCGCGGCCTCGGCCGCGACCAGTTCAACGAGCGGGTCTGGCAATGGAAGCTCCAGTCGGGCTCGACGATCACGCGCCAGATGCGGCGCCTCGGCGCCTCGGCCAACTGGGAATACGCCAGCATAGTAAAACCCGGCGAGGGCCAGGCAGGCGGCTACTTCACGATGGACCCGAAGATGTCGCGCGCCGTCACCGAGGTGTTCGTGCGATGGTTCGAGGAAGGGCTGATCTACCGCGGCAAGCGCCTCGTCAACTGGGATCCGGTGCTCGGCACCTCGGTGTCCGACCTCGAAGTCGAGAACGAGGAGACCGTCGGCTCGATGTGGCAGATCACCTACCCCTTTGTGGATGGCCCGCAGAAATCGTCGGACAAGGACGGCAAGCCGGTCACGCTGCGCGGCATGACGATCTCGACCACCCGGCCCGAGACCATGCTCGCCGACGGCGCGGTCGCGGTGCACCCCGAGGACGACCGCTACCGGCACCTGATCGGCAAGCTCGTCGAGCTGCCGCTGTGCGACCGCAACATCCCCGTCGTCGCGGACGAGATGGTCGAGTGCGACTTCGGCACCGGCTGCGTGAAGATCACCGGCGCGCACGACTTCAACGACTACGCAGCCGCGCAGCGCCACAAGCTGCCGCTCATCGTCGTCATGACGCTGGATGCGAAGATCAACGAGAACGGGCCGAAGCGGTTCCAGGGCATGGACCGCTATGTCGCGCGCAAGGCCGTGGTCGCAGCACTCGAGAAGGGCAACTACCTCGCCGGCGTCGACAAAAAGCACAAGATGGTGCTGCCGAAGTCCGCCCGCAGCGGCGCGGTGGTCGAGCCGATGCTGACCGACCAGTGGTTCGTCGACATGAAGGACCTCGCCAGGGACGGCCTGGAGGCGGTGAAGCGCGGCGAAGTCCGCTTCATCCCCGAGCACTGGACCTCGACCTACAACCACTGGCTGGAGACCATCCAGGACTGGTGCATCTCGCGCCAGCTCTGGTGGGGCCATCAAATCCCTGCGTGGTACGACGACGAGGGGAAGGTTTACGTCGCCCGGGATGAAAAAGCAGCCCTTGAAAAGGCGAAAGGCAAAAAACTCCGCCGGGACCCGGATGTCCTCGACACCTGGTTCTCGTCGCAACTCGTGCCATTCTCCTCGCTCGGCTGGCCCGACAAGACCCCGGACCAGGACGTGTTTCTGCCCTCGTCGGTGCTGATCACCGGCAACGACATCATCTTCCTGTGGGTCGCGCGCATGATCATGGCGACGCGCCACTTCACCGGCAAGGTGCCGTTCCGCGACGTCTACATCAACGCCATCGTGCGCGACGCCGAGGGCGAGAAGATGTCGAAGTCCAAGGGCAACACCATCGACCCGCTCGACCTGATCGACGGCAGCACGCTCGCCGACCTGCTGAAGAAGTCGACCGTGGGCCTGATGAAGGACGAGCACAAGGCGCGCATCGAGAAATACATTAGGGGCCACTACCCCAGCGGCATCCCCGCCTTCGGCGCGGATGCGGTGCGCTTCACCTTCGCGTCGCTCGCCAGCTTCTCGATCACGCTCAACTTCGACCTCGGCCGCTGCGAGGGCTACCGCAACTTCTGCAACAAGCTCTGGAACGCGACGCGCTTCGTGCTCATGAACACCGAGGGCAAGGACTGCGGGCACGATGACAAAGCATCAGTCGAGCTCTCGGCCTGGGACAAGTGGATCGTCAGCACGCTGCAGCGCACCGAGGCCGAGGTCGAGGCCGCCTTCGCCGAATACCGCTTCGACAACGCCGCCGGCGCGATCTACCGCTTTGTCTGGGACGAGTACTGCGACTGGTACCTCGAGGTCGCCAAGGAGCAGCTCAAATCCGAAAAACCTGAAATCCAGAGAGGAACAAGAAAAACACTGGTTCGGGTTCTCGAGGCGGCCCTGCGCCTCGCGCACCCGGTCATTCCCTTCATTACCGAGGAGCTGTGGCAGAAAGTCGCGCCGCTCGCGGGGAAGAAGGGCGAGACGATCATGCTCCAGCCGTACCCGAAGTCGCAGCCCGAGAAGATCGACGCGGCGGCGGAAAAGAAGATCGCGCTCGCGAAGGAGATCGTCAACGCGGGCCGGAACCTGCGCAGTGAAATGAGGATCCCGCCGAAAGACAAGATCAAGCTTTTTGTAACGGGCCAACCAAGCAATGCGGTGGCGGTTTCCTGCGCTGCCCTGCTCAGGGTTTCTGAATTGCAACGCGCAAACGAGCTTCCGGCGCTGGATTTTCCGATTGCTGTAGTAGGCCCGCATCGGATCATGCCGACCATCGAAATCGATCCGAACGCCGAAAAACAGCGCCTTACGAAAGAAATCTCTAGAATAGATGGCGAGATTGCGAAGGCGAAGGCCAAGCTCGCCAACGCCTCGTTCGTCGAGCGCGCGCCGGCCAACGTGGTCGAGCAGGAGCGCGCGCGGCTGGCCAGCTTCGAGGCGACGCTGGCCAGGCTGCGCCCGCAGCTCGACAAGCTCGCCGCGCGCGCCTAGTAGCCCGTCGTCTTGCGGTCGTCGCCCGGCCAGGGCGCGAACGGCGGCTGGCGGCCGATCAGGCTCTCGAGCAGCGTCAGCTCGGCGTCGGTGTGGTTGATCACCGGCGCGCCCATGATCATCCGCGGGGAGCCCTTCGGCATCACGTAGCGCGGCTGCTCGTGCTGGCGCGTGCGCACGGTCTCGCGCGCCGAAGGATCGTCGACCGGCACGATCTCGGCCTCGCCGTAGCAGGTGCACACGTAGGTGCGGCGCTCCTCAGCTTCCACGTAGACGCCGGTGCCGCGGATGCCGGTGGTGGCGGCCGAGGTCTGCACCGTCTTGCGCTCGCCCGGCTTGAACACCGAGAGCACCGCGCCGGTGAAGATGCGCAGCCCCGCGGCGATGACCGAGCCCTTCTGCCCCTGCACCTCGACGCGCGCGTTGGCGCGCACCAGGAACGCGTCGCCGCCCATGACGAAGACAAGCTCCCCGCTGGCGCCGGTGGTGATCACGTCGCCCGCCTTGATATCCATGTCCTCCTTCGCCGGCGCGCCGTTCACGCGCGCATCGCCGCGCACGCGCGCGACGCCCTTCTCGACCCCGCCGAGCGCGAGCGCGCGACGCAGCAGGAGAAACTGCAGCGAAGCCAGCGAAAAACCGGCAAGCCATTCTCTACGCCGCATTGGCCTGCTCCAGCATGGCTCCCTTTTCCGCCGACGAGGGCCAGCAATGGTCGAACTACCAGCCGTGCTGCGCCTCGATGCGCGCGCGCACCGTGTCCAGGAACTGCGCGCCGGGCGGCGTGAAGCCCGCGGCGACCACGACGCAAGCGCCCGCCGTCCAGGCCTCGCTGGAGGCGATGCGCCGCCCGCTCAGGCAGAGGCCGTCCTCATCGAGGTAGGCGCGCAGCCCCACCTGCCGGAACGCGGCGAGCAGCGGTGCAAGGCCCCACGAGCACCAGCGCTTGCGCTGTCCCGGCGCGAATTTGAGCGGCGTCACCACGGCGAGCCCGAGGTCGCGGGCCCACAGCACGGCGGGCGCCGAGTGCGCCGACTAGGTGCGGCCAAAGCCGTCGCAGGCGGCGCGAAAGTCGCGCGCGTCCCCGGCCTCGACCCTGATCCAGCGCGCCGGCACTGCCATCAGCGTTTCCCCGCCCGTTTAACGTTATTTAGAGCATTTTCAACAGCGCGACACAGCGTTTTCAGCACCTTGAGGCGCGCGTGGTACTTGTTGTTCGCCTCGACCAGAGTCCAGGGCACGATCGAGGTCGAGGTGCGGTCGATCATGTCGCACACCGCATGCTCGTACGCTTCCCATTTCTTGCGGTTGCGCCAGTCCTCCTCGGTGATCTTGAAGCGCTTGAACGCGACCTGCTCGCGCTGCTTGAAGCGGCGGAACTGCTCGTCCTTGCTGACCGCGAGCCAGAACTTGGCCACCACCACGCCGTGCCGGACCAACGCCTGCTCGAAGTCGTTGATCTCGGAGTAGGCGCGGATCCAGTCGGGCTCGCTGGCGAACTTCTCGACGCGCTCGACCAGCACCCGCCCGTACCAGGAGCGGTCGAAGAAGGCGAAGCGGCCGCGCCGCGGCACGTGCCGCCAGAAGCGCCACAGGTAGGGCCGCGCGCGCTCCTCTTCGGTCGGCGCGGCGATCGGGATGTTGGTGTAGCGGCGCGCATCCAGCGCCGCCGTGACGCGCCGCAGCGCCCCGCCCTTGCCGGCGGCGTCGTTGCCCTCGAACACCGCCACCACCGAGAGGCGCTGGAAGCGCGGATCGCGCGAGGCCACCGCGAGCCGCCCCTGCCACTTCTCCAGCTCCTTGCGGTACGCGTCCTTGGTCAGCGGCTGGTCGAGCTCGAGCGCGCGCAGCACGTTCAGGCGGTCCACCGGCGCGGGCAGCGGCGGAATCCGGTCGGCGGCGCGTTTGGAGGGCTTCTCGCGCAGCCGCTCGCGCATCGCGGCGAGCAGGTGCCGCCCTACGGTCAGCGCGCGGTAGCGCGCATTCGCGCCCGGCACCACCACCCACGGCGCCTCCGCGGTCGAGGTCTTGCGCAGGAACGGGTCGCACACCTTGACGAAGCGCTTGTAGAGCTTGAAGTACTTTCAGTCGAGGTCGTGGACGCGCCAGCGCGTCTTCGGGTCGCTCGCGAGGTCTTCCAGGCGCTTTTTCTGCTGCCGGCGCGAGAGGTGGAACCAGTACTTGAGCAGCAGCACGCCCTCGTCGGCGAGCATCTTCTCCAGGCGCTGGATCTCGCCGATCTCGCGCTGGAACTCGCCGTCGCTCAGCTCGCCGAGCACGCTCTGCAGCACCGGGTCGGTGTGCCAGGCGCCGAAGAAGATGCCGAGCTTGCCCCTGGGCGGCATCGCGCGAGAAGCGGTACTGCGCCGGGCGCTCGCGCTCTTCGTCGGAAGGCTCGGCGAAGGCGCTGGTGACAATGTGGCGCGGGTCCATCCACTCGTTCAGCAGGTTGACCGTCTCGCTCTTGCCCGCGCCCTCGACGCCGGCGATCACCACCAGCACCGGGAAGCTGCCGTTCTGCTTAAGGTCGTATTGCGCGTCGAGCAGCTGCTGGCGCAGCTTCAGCGCTTCGCGCTTGTAGACCTCCTTGTCGACGCGATGCTTGAGGCTGGCCGACTCGAACATGGGCTTGGTGCGGAAGCGCTACTTCTTCTTCAGCAGGAACGTGAACTCTCCGTTCGCCTCGCTGTGCGAGAGCAGCGCGTGGCCGGTCTGCTTGGAAAAGGCCTGGAAGTCGCGCACCGCGGCCGGGTCGGTGGCGACGATCTTCAGCACCTGGCCCGACTGGATCGCGCCGAGCGCCTTTTTCGTGCGCAGGATCGGCAGCGGGCAGTTCAGCCCGCGCGTGTCAAGTTCCTGGTCGTGTTGCACTGTTTTGCCGCGGATGTGTTGGGTTTTTCACAATCTAACACGCGCCGGTCTGGGCTATCATCGCCGCCATGGAAAGGCCGGAGTCGTCTTCAGGCGATCGCTGGCTCGTCCTCATCGCGAGCCTGCCAACCGAGGATCCGGCACGCGCGCATGCGCGTGCTGCGCACGCTCGAGTCGCTCGGCGCCGCCGTCATGCGCGAGGGCGCATACCTGCTGCCGGACAACCCGGCGTCGCACCAGGGCCTCGAGCGCCTCGCCGAATACATCGGCAAGGGCGCGGGCCACGCGCAGGTGCTTCAGGTCGCCGCGGCGACGGATGCGCAGCGGCGCATGTTCCGCGGGCTCTTCGACCGCAGCGCGCGCTACGCCGAGCTGATCAAGGTGATCGAGAGCCTGAAAGTCGGCTTCGGCATCGCCGATCCGAGCGCGATCGCGCGCGTGCTGCACAAGCAGCGGCGCGAGCTCGAGGCGATCAGCGCGCTCGACTTCTTCCCGACCGACGTGCAGAAGCGCGCGCAGGATGCGCTGGCGGACGCCGACGCGCAGGTGCACAAGATGATCTTCCCGACCCACCATTCGGACGGCATCAAAGCGGGAGAGAAGCTGCTGCGCCGGATCTGGGCGACGAAAAAGCCGGCCTGGGCCGATCGCCTCTCCTCCGCGTGGCTCATCCGGCGCTTCATCGACCCCGAGGGCTCGGTCATCTGGCTTGAAAAGGCCCAGTCCTGTCCCGACGCCGCGCTCGGCTTCGCGTTCGAGGGCGCGCGCTTCGGCAACAGCGAGAACCGCGTCACCTTCGAGGAGCTGCTCCAGCAGTTCGGCCTCGCCAGCAACGCCGCGCTCGCCAAGATCGGCGCCATCGTCCACGCTCTCGAGGTGCGCGACAAAGTGGTGCCGGAATCCGCCGGCGTGCAGACGCTGCTGCAGGGCGCCTCGCGCCGCGCGACCGGCGAGGACGAGTTGCTGGTGGAGGCGGAAAAGACCTTCGACCTGCTCTACGAACCGTATTACGAAACGCCCAGGAAGTAGTAACTCTTCGGACCGCTGTCAGGCGGCATCGATTCTTCTCGTATATGTGCACTTTGGGTATGCGCGGCACCCGAGAAACGGCCTGCCGTCGCTCGTTGACTTGGTCGATCGTCGTTCCACCAAAGCATCTCTGCACTTCGGGCAAGTCGTCGTACTGGAGAAGCGGTCATGAAGGCGCTCGACATGTTTCTCGAATGCGGCGTCGGATGAACTGGATTTGAGAGTCCGTAGGACGTCGCAAGCTCTTGACACATCAGCGTCCGTCAATCGGATGCCGTCGATCCGCCGAACGCGATTCTCGTAGCGGCCGACAAAAACCTTTGCTGGCATTGGCGTCTTCAGCTCGCAATCTCCTGAAAACGCAACCAACGAATGAAACCTATCCTTCGGGAGGCGCAGCTGTGTGACAAGCGCCATGACATGGCGGAAGTTCTGGAGAAGCGGATTTTGAAACCGATGCGTGGATCCGTCAACGTAGCGCGCGGTCCATTTTTCATCACCCTCTTCCCCAAAGATCCATGCGTTGTATCCCTTGAGTTCGATAACGAAGATTCCGGTGTTTCCAACAATGATGACATCAATTTCAGTAGTGCCGCGCTCGACAGGCGAAACAGACGGGGTTACTTCCGCCGCTGGTCGGCCATCTCGCGGGCGTGCTCGGCGCGGAGCTCCTTGAGGCGCGCGTCGACGGCGGAGAGCTCGTAGAAGTTGCCGTCCCCTGCCGTTTGCGCGAGCTGGAGCTGCTCGATCGCGGCGAGGAGGCTGCCGCGAAGGACGTAGACCTCGGCCTGCGCCTGGTGCTGGAGCAGCCGCTTGCCCTGGGTCGCGTAGGCCTTGGCGCGGGCTTCGTGGAGCTTGGCGTCGCGCGGATAGAGCCGCTGCGGCTCAGCGAGCATGGCGAGAACCTGGTCGGGCTGGTTCAGGGCCTGGAGGGTGTCGAGCGTGGCGTAGAGCACCGGCCGGCGGTGCGGGTAGCGGACGAGCGCGGCCTTGAGCGTGGTGAGCGCGCCGGGCTGGTCGTCCTGCGCGGCGCGCGTGCGAGCGGCGAGGATTTCGACCATCGGGCTCGCCACGTTCGCGGCGCGCAGGCGCGCGACTTCGGCCTCCGCCCGCTTGGGCTCCTGCGCGCGCAGCAGCGCGACCGCGAGCCCGTAGCGCGCGCCCGGCTCGTTGGCAAAGCGCCGGTCGTTGACCTGGTCGGTGAACATCTTCACCGCATCGCGCGGGTCGGGCGCCTCCGCCCTCACCTTGGCGCGCACCAGGTGGTACTCGATGCTGTCGGCGTGCTGGCGGTAGGGCAGCGTGACCGTGCGCGCCTCGGCATCGGAGATCCGCTCGGTGGTGACCGGGTGCGTGCGCAGGTAGCTCGGCACCTTGCCGTCGTCGAACGCGCGCGTGTAGCGCTGCATCTTCTCGAAGAACGTGCCCATGGCGCGCACGTCGAAGCCGGAATTGGCGAGCGTCTGGAAGCCGATGCGGTCGGCCTCGCGCTCGAAGTCGCGGTTGAAGGCGAGGTGGGTCTGGATCACCGCGCCCTGCGCGGCCATGGCGCCGCCGGCGGCGAGGTCGGGCCGCGAGCGCGCAAAGATGATCGCCGCGGCGGTGGCGATCATCATCGGCATCTGCATCTGCTTCTGCAGCCCGAGCTGGCGCGCGATATGCCGCTGCGTGACGTGCGCCATCTCGTGCGCGAGCACCGAGGAGATCTCGGACTCGTTGTCCGAGGCGCTGATCAGGCCCGTGTGCACGCCGATGTAGCCGCCGGGCAGCGCGAAAGCGTTGATGCTCGAGTCGCGCAGCGGGAAGAACTCGAAATCGAAGCGCGCCCCCGGCGCCGTGCTCGCCAGCCGCGCGCCGAGGTTGTTCAGATAGTCCGAGATCTCCGGGTCGTCCAGGTACGACGGATCGCGGTTGCGGATGTCGCGCATGATCGACTCGCCGATGCGCCGCTCTGTGACGAGCGGCAGCTCGGAGGCGCCCGAGTCGCCGAGGTCAGGCAACTGAGCCGGGAGCGGCTGCGACTGGCCGAACGCCCGCGGCAGGAAAGCGAGCGCGCCCGCGAGCAGCCACGCGAGAAAGCGCATGCAGTTATGATACCGATCCCCACCCGCGAGTTCCGCCCCCGGAGACCCTGACTTGGCACGCAAGCTTGCCCCGCAGCTCACGCACTTCGACCGCAAGGGCCGCGCCCACATGGTGGATGTCGGCGCGAAGGAAGAGACGCGCCGCATTGCGGTCGCCTCGGGCCGCATCGCCATGCGCCCGGCCACCTTCCGCGCCGTGGTCGAGGGCGGCGCGAAGAAAGGCGACGTGCTCGGCGTGGCGCGCATCGCCGCGATCCAGGCCGCCAAGCACACCGCCGCGCTGATCCCGCTCGCTCACCCGATCGCACTGACGCGCGTCGCGGCCGACTTCGCCTTCAACGCGGAGAAGAGCGAAATCACCCTGATCGCGACCGTGGAATGCCGCGGCCGCACCGGCGTCGAGATGGAGGCGCTCACCGCCGCGGCGGTCGGACTGCTGACGATCTATGACATGGTGAAGGCGACCGACCGCGGCATGACGATCCGCAAGCTGCGCCTGGACGAGAAACGCGGTGGCAAATCCGGGCACTACAAACGATGACTGGGCGCATTCCCCCCGGCGCGCGGTGAACGTCCTGGTCACCGGCGGCGCCGGCTACATCGGCTCGCACATGGTGAAGCTGCTCCTCCAGCGCGGCCACCGCGTGGTAGTGCTGGACGATCTGTCGACCGGGCACCGCGACGCAGTGGCGGGCGCGCGCCTTGTCGAGGCCGACATCGGCGACGAGGCGCGGGTCGAAGCGCTGCTCTCGGCCGAAAAGATCCGCGCCGTGGTCCATTTCGCCGCCTTCAGCCTGGTCGGCGAGTCGGTCGCCAACCCCGGGAAATACCAGCGCAACAACGTGGTCAAGGCCGAGGCGCTGCTGCGCGCGATGCGTGCGGCAGGCGTCCGGCAGATGGTGCGTTCCTCGAGCGCCGCGATCTACGGCGAGCCGCAATCCGTGCCGATCGACGAGTCGCATCCCCTGTTGCCGATCAATCCCTACGGCGCCTCCAAGCTCGCCGTCGAGCGCATGCTCGATGCCGCGCACGCCGGGCACGGCCTGTGCTCGGTCAGCCTGCGCTATTTCAACGCCGCCGGCGCCGATCCGTCGGGAAGCCTCGGCGAGCGCCACGAGCCCGAGACGCACCTGGTCCCGCTCGTGTTGCAGGCGGCCGCCGGCCGGCGCAAGGCGGTCGAGGTCTACGGCGGCGATTTCCCGACCCGCGACGGCACCTGCGTGCGCGACTACGTGCATGTGAGCGACCTTTGCGACGCGCACCTGCGCCCGATGGGCGAAGGCGCGCACGCTGGCCCGCCAAGCGGCGTCGCTCAACGTATCGCGCGGGTGGTAGGTGCTCATGAACACGTAATCGACCTTCAGCTTGCGCGCTGCTTCGAGATAGGGGTCGGTGCCGAGAGCCGAATCCGGCGCCTTCACGCCATGCCGGTCGGCAAGCAGCGCGATGTAGCCGGGCGCCACCCACATCACGCTCTCCCCGGGGCGCGTCAGCTTCCGGATCGCCTCCATGTCGGCGAACAGGTCGAGATGTACCTGTGCGCGCGTCTTCGCCGCCTTCACGTCGGCCGTGCGGTACCAGTCGACGATCGCCGCAGCCGGGTATCCGGTGGAGGCGCGCTGGTAGACGAAGCCGAGCGCCGGCAGGGCGAGACTGACGGCCAGAATCGCCGCCAGCGCGTGGCCGAGCGCAGCCGGCCGGCGCGCCGCCGCGAGCGCCCTGCCTGCGGCGTGGAACGAGTAGAGCACGAACACCGGGAGCAGCGGGAACAGGAAGCGCCCCATCTGGTCGTAGAACGGCCACACGAGGTACATGGCGAGGTAGGCGGCGGTCATCCAGCCGTCCGGCTTGCCGGCCCGGATGCGCAGCACCATGCCCGCGAGCGCGAGCAGGCCGACGCCGCCCGCGAGCGCTGTGCGCACCGGCCGTCCCTCGACCCAGAAGACGAGCAGCGAGCCGAGCCAGCCCTCGAACATCGCGTTCAGCCGCCGCACCACGCTCCCGCCGAGGACCGACCACGGGTCGCCGGCGCTGCCGAGCGCGGCCGCGTTGTCGAGCAGGATGCGCGCGTAGCTGTCGGTGGTCGCGGCCGGCCGCACCAGCATCCAGGCGGCGTACGCGACGATCGCGACCAGCGCAGGAGCAGCCGCATGCAGCTTTGATTTCCAGGAATCTTTTCTGGTAAGAACCCAACCGGCATACGCGAGGACCGGCACGAGCGCCGCGGCCCGCGTGAGAAGCATTCCCGCCATGAGAAGTGCCGCGAGCCACGGGCGCTTCCTTTCCGATTCGAGCGAGAGAAAGATCCCGAGCAGCAGGACGCAGAAGAGCGGCTCGCTCAGGATGCCCATCGCGTTGATCCACAGCGCGGGCAACAGCGCAAGCGCGAGCACTGCGCCCGCTGCGGCGCCGCGGCTCTCCAGCCAGCGCGCGCCGAGCAGCCAGGCGAGAGGCAGCGCGGCGGCGAGGATCAGCGCCGTAAGCACGTGCGCCCAGGCGATGTCGTGCGCCGCGCCGACAAGCGCGAGCACGAGCGGAAAGAGCGGTGGGTAGGTTGCCTCTCCCGCGAACGCAGCCGCGACCGCGGGCGATGCCGCCTGCCAGGGCGAGAACACCTGCGCCATGACGAGATAGCTCACGCTGTCGTCGGCGAAGGTGGCAAGCGTCGGCTGGTGCACGAACGACGCGCAGGCGAACCCGAACGCGAGCGTGGTGAGCGCCGCGACCAGGAGCGGGAGCGCCTTCATGCCGCCTCCTCCAGCGCGCCGGCCACGATTCCCGCCATCTTGGTCCAGGAAAAGCGCCGCGCGCGCTCAAGGCCGCGCTCGATCATCTGCGCGCGTTGCGCCGGGGCCGCCACTTTCAGGAGAGCCTCGTGCAGCGCCGCCTCGTCCGCCGGGTCCACGTAGAGCGCGGCATCGCCGGCGACCTCGGGAAGCGACGAGCTGCGCGTCGTAATCACCGGGCAGCCGCACGCCATCGCCTCGGCGACCGGCATGCCGAAGCCCTCGTAGACCGATGGGTAGGCAAGCGCGACCGCGCCCGCGTAGGCCAGGCGGAGCTCGGGGTCTTCGAGCCTGAGCATGTGGCGCTCGCTGCCCTCCTTCAGGGTCGCCAGCTCCGGCTCGAGATTCTTCTCGCCGCCGACGCAGACGACCGCGAAGCGCGCGCGGTCTCGGAAGCTGCCGAATGCGCGCAGGAATGCCTGTGCGTTCTTGTAGGCGCCGCGCGCGCCAACCAGCAGGAAATACGGCCGCGCGATGCCATGGCGGCGCCGGAAATCGTCGACCTCCGCGGCCGAGGCCTGCCGGAACAGGCGGCTGACGCCGCAATGCGCCACCGTGACCCGGCCCGGGTCGACCTCGGGATAGAAGCCGCACAAGTCGCGCGCCGTGCTCGCCGAGATCGTCACGAAGCGGCGCGCGTTCCGGATGCAGGTGGCCTTCTCGCGCCACATCGGGTCGCCGAAGTCCGCGCCGAAGACCTCGGGAATCATGTCGTAGGCGACCATCACGGCGGGCGTGCGGAGCGGGTTCGAATAGTAGGTCGAGACGAAGGCCGTCGCACCCTCCTCGTCGCAAACGCGCTCCAGCATCGCGCGATCCTCGTTCAG
>Ga0233425_10008911_pt1 | contig 13019 bp, 13 predicted proteins | sample Watercolumn_Towu_2_FD_181712 | JGI IMG/M metagenome (GOLD analysis project Ga0233425, IMG submission 181712) | Freshwater microbial communities from Lake Towuti, South Sulawesi, Indonesia - Watercolumn_Towuti2014_140_MG | ecosystem: Environmental > Aquatic > Freshwater > Lake | place...
CCCGGCTTCCTCGTGGGCGCGGCGGATGTTGTCGGCCAGTTTCTTCATGCGCTCGTCGAAGCGGCCAAAATCCTTGCCCAGCTTGCCGAGTTCGTCCTTGATGATGTGGATCTGCTTGCGCGTTTCAACATCCTTGATCACCGCGCGGGCCGTGTTGAGCACCGCCATCAGCGTGGTCGGCGACACGATCCACACCCGGCGCTGCATCGCGTAATCCACCACCTCGGGATGGTGGGCGTGGATCTCGGCGAACACCGCCTCGGCAGGGATGAACATCACCGCGCCGTCCGAGGTCACGCCGGGCAGGATGTATTTGCCGCTGATGTCGTCCACATGTTTCCTGAGATCGGCCTTGAACTGGCGCGTCACGGCGTCGCCGCCCTCGCTGAACATGCGGTGGTAGTTCTCCAGCGGGAACTTGGAGTCCACCGCCACCATCCCGGTTGGCTCCGGCAGCTTGAGCACACAGTCGGCGCGGTTGCCGTTGGGCAGAGTGTGCTGGAAGTCAAAAGCCTGCGGCGGCAGGATGTTGCGCACCAGCGCCTCCAGTTGCACCTCGCCGAACGCGCCGCGCGAGCGCTTGTCGCCCAGCAGTTCCTGCAGGCTGACCACATTGGTGGTGAGACCGTCGATCTTCTTCTGCGCCTCGTCGATGGTGGCCAGCCGCGCCATCACGCTGACGAAAGTCTCGTTGGTCTTCTTGAAACCCTCGTCCAGCCGCTCGTTGACCTTGCCGCCGATCTGCTCCAGCCGCCCGTCCACCGTCTTGGACAGGGTTTCCAGACTATTGGCCAGATGCTGGGTGGCGTTGCGGAACGACAACTGGATCAGCTCCTGGTCGGCGCGACCCTGCTCCGCCAGCTTCTCCAGCGTCTGCGCCAGCAGCTCGACACGCAGCGCTTCCTGGCGAGCTTGCAGGGTGGCCACGGCGTCGCGGGTGAGACGCAATTCTTCCGCCACGGCGGCGCGCAAGCGCTCGGCCTGATCGGTCTGCGCCGCGATGAGGCGATCGCTCTGCTTGTTCAGGCCATCGTGCAGGTCGGCCAGCATGGCACGATGCTGCTGTTCCAGCGTCTGAACAGTCTGCGCAGGGGCGCGGCGCTGCTGCCACAGCACCAGCAATACCAGCGCGATCACCAACGCATTCAGCCCGAGCAACCATTCCGCCATCATCACGCTCCCGTGAAAAAGAAAGAGCCGCTGTTTTCAGCGGCTCTTGGGTTTGGTGCCGGGAGGGGGACTTGAACCCCCACGCCATCTCTGGCACCGGATTTTGAGTCCGGCGCGTCTACCAGTTCCACCATCCCGGCAGGATATTTTTGACCGGCTATCGGCCAAGAGGGGCGCATTATCCATGAATCGCCCCCCGCCTTCAAGCAAGCCGCGTTACTTACCCGCCTTCACCCTGTTGTTGATGACCACCTGAACGTTCTTGGCGCCCGGCTTGACCAGGGCGCTGACACCTTCCAGGTCGCCTTCCGATGGCTTGGCCTCGCCCGTTTTGGACACGCGGGCAAACACCACGATCTGGTCAAAATTGGACAGCTTCATTTCTTCCGCCATCGCCATGCTGTCATCCATGGAGAATTCCAGCGGCAGATCCTTCACCTTCTTGCGGATAACGGCCAGCGGCATTTGCGGGCCGGGCATGGCGCGGGCGACTACGAACACGGTGTCCTCCGGGCTGGCGTTGTCCTTGACCACGTCGCTCAAGGTCACCACACCGGTGACGCGCTCTTTGCCGGAACTGGCGATCTTTTCCTTCTGCTTGGGCATCGCCGGACCTTGCCCACGCTCGGACATCTTCTTGAATTGGTGCGCCTGCGCCAGACCACCAGCCACCATTTTGGCCTGCTCACTATCCTTGGGCAGTTGCTTCAGTAGGGCTTCCCAATGACGGATGGCGGCAGAGTAATCGCCGCGCTCCATGGCCGCCGAACCGGCCAGCGCCAGCGCGTTCTGGTGGGCGGGATCGATGGACAAGGCCTTCTCGACCAGCGCGGTCGGCTCCCCCAGCATGCTCTGGTTGTTGGCCATGGCCAGCGAGTCGGCCAGCTCGAACCACATCTGCGCCTCGTTGGGCACCAGCTGCACCAGCTTGCGGTAGGCGCTGACGGCCTCGGGGAATCGCCCGAACTGGGCATAGGAGCGCGCCAGCACCAGCCACCCCTCGGCGTTATCGGGATCGGATTGCAGCTTCTTCTTCAACTCGTCCAGCCCGGCCTCGGAACCCACAGTGCCGAAGGCGCTATTGCCCGCCACCGGCGAACTCTGGGGCAGGAAGGCGTTGAGGTTGCCCACCATCGCATACAGCATCAGCGAGGCCACCGGAATCAACAGCGCCAGCGCAATGGCCAGCTTGCGGTGCGGATCGCGCGCCCGTCCGCCCTCACCTTCCGGCGACTTGACCTCGTCCAGCACCCGCGCCTGCAATTCGCGCTTGCCCTGTTCGTAGAGCTCGGGAGTGAGCAGACCGTTGGCCAGATCGGCATCCATCTCGGCGATCTGGTCGCGGAAAATTTCCAGGTTGGCGGCGTCGCGCACCACGTCGTTGTTGCGCACTCGGCTGCGCCACAACGGCAACACCACAAAGGCCAGCGCCACCACCAGCAGGGCGCCGCAGATTATCCAGAACTGGGTCATGCTTGTTTGTCTTTCGCTTGGGTTGCCTCATCCAGCAGCGCCGCCGCGCGGCGCGCCTCCTCGGCGGAGATCTCGCCGGTTGCGAGCCTGGCCTGGCGCTTGCGCAACTGGTAATACAGGATGCCGCCGCCCAGCACCATCAGTACGAACGGCGCGGCCCACAGCGGCAGGGTTTCCTCGTCCACCGGCGGGTCGAACAGCACCGATTTGCCGAAGCGCTCGACCAGCAGGTCGAGGATCTCCTGATCAGTCGCGCCCGCCTTCATCTTTTCGCGCATGATGGCGCGCACGTCGTTCGACCAGTCGGAGTGCGAGGTCGAAACCGCCTCGGACTGGCACACCAGGCAGCGCACCTTGTCCGCCAGCAGGATCATGCGTTTCTCGATGACCGGGTCGTCGGCCAGTTCCTGCGCCTCACCGGCAAAGGCGAAGGTCGGCAGCAGGCAGAACAGGGCAATCAGCAGGTATCTCATTTTTTCTCCAGCTCCGCGACCAGGGGCAGGATGGTCTGCTGCAGGTTCTGCGGCGTGACCGGGCCGATCAATTTGTAGGCGATGACACCCTTCTTGTCGATGACGTAGGTTTCCGGCACGCCATACACGCCGTAATCGAAACCGACCTTGCCGTCGGCATCGGAAATGGTCAGCGTGTAGGGATTGCCGTGCTTGTCCAGCACCGCCGAACCGTTCTCACGATTGTCCTTGTAGTCCAGCCCGACGATGGGGACGATATTCTGTTGCGACAGCGCCATCAGCACCGGATGCTCGTCCTTGCACGCACCGCACCACGACGCCCAGACATTGAGCAGCCACACCTTGCCGTCCATATCCTTGGGCGAAAAATTCTTCTCGGGCGTCTGCAACTGCGGCAGGGTGAAGGCCGGAGCCGACTTGCCCACCAGCGGCGAGGCCACTTCGCGCGGATTCAGGTCCAGCCCCTTGTAGAGAAACCCGGCCAGCACCAGGAAGATGACCAGGGGAAGTATGAATCGCATCATGCCGCTTGCTCCTTCAGTTGACCGGTCGGCGCAGCCTTATCACCCGCCTTGCGCCGGGAGTGGATGCGGTAACGGCGATCGGAAATCGCCAGAATGCCGCCCAGCGCCATGAACAGGCAGCCTGCCCAGATCCAGTCCACGAACGGCTTGTGATAGACACGCACCGCCCATGCGCCGTCGGTATCGGGGATGGGCTCGCCCAGCGAGACGTAGAGGTCGCGCAGCAAACCGGTCTGGATGGCGGCTTCGGTCATCGGCATGCCGGAAGCGTTGTACTGGCGTTTTTCGGGATACAGCTCGGTGACCGGCTGACCGTCGCGGGTGATGGTCACCCGCCCCTTTGCTGCGATGTAGTTCGGCCCCTTCTCTTCGCGCACGCCGTCGAAACGGAAGGTGTACCCGCCCGCCATCACGGTGTCGCCCACGTTCATGCGCACGTCGCGCTCGGTCTCATAGCCCTTCACCAGCGTCACGCCGATGATGAACACGCCCACGCCGATGTGGGCGAACTGCATGCCGTAATAGCTGGGCGACTGGCTGCGCAGCCGCGCCCACAATCCCTGCTCGCGACCAGCCAAGCGCTTCCTGAGATCCAGCAGCGAGGTGGACAAAATCCAGAACGCCAGCAGCAGCCCCAGCGAAATCATCGGCGACCAGCGCCCCAACACGGCGGGCAGCGCCAGCGCGATCACCAGACTGGCGGCGAATGCCCAGCGCACGCGGGTCAGCAGGTCGGGCACACTCGCCTGCTTCCAGCGCGCCAGCGGGCCCAAGCCCATCATCAGCACCATCGGCACCATCAGCGGCACGAATACCTTGTTGAAATACGGCGCGCCGACCGACAGCTTGCTGAAGCCCAGCGCGTCCACGATCAGCGGGAACAGCGTGCCCAGCAGCACCGACGCAGCCGCCACCGACAGCAGCACGTTGTTGACCAGCAGCAGCGATTCGCGCGACACCAATTCGAAGCGACCGCCCAGGCCGATTTTCGGCGCGCGCCAGGCGTACAGCAGTAGCGAGGAGCCGATCACCGCCACCAGGAAGGACAGAATGAAGATGCCGCGCTTGGGATCGGTGGCGAAGGCGTGCACCGAGGTCAGCACTCCGGAGCGCACCAGGAAGGTGCCCAGCAGCGACAGTGAGAAGGCAGCGATGGCGAGCAGCACCGTCCAGCTCTTGAACGCGCCGCGCTTCTCGGTGACGGCCAGCGAGTGCATCAGCGCCGTGCCCACCAGCCAGGGCATGAAGGAGGCGTTTTCCACCGGATCCCAGAACCACCAGCCACCCCAGCCCAGCTCGTAATACGCCCACCAGCTGCCCAGCGCGATGCCGAAGGTCAGGAACACCCAGGCCACTGTCGTCCAGGGGCGCGACCAGCGCGCCCAGGTGGAGTCCATCTGGCCGCCCAGCAGCGCCGCGATGGCGAAAGCAAAAGCCACCGAGAAACCGACGTAGCCCATGTACAGCATCGGCGGGTGGATTACCAGGCCGGGGTCTTGCAGCAGCGGGTTGAGATCGCGGCCATCCGGCGCGCCCGGGATCAGGCGACCGAACGGGTTGGAAGTGAACAGCATGAACAGCAGGAAGCCGACCGAAATCAGCCCCATCACGCCCACCACGCGTGCCACCATCTCTTCCGGCAGGTGCTTGCTGAACAACGTCACCGCCACCGTCCATACCGTCAGCAACAGCACCCACAGCAACAGCGAGCCTTCATGGCCGCCCCATAGCGCGGCGATGCGGTATTGCACCGGCAGTTGCGAATTGGAATGCTCGGCCACATACAGCACCGAGAAGTCGTTGCCGACGAAGGCCTGCGTCAGACAGCCAAAGGCGATGGCGACGAACACGAACTGGCCGACCGCCAACGGTCGCGACATGCCCATCAGCACTGCATTGTTGCGCGCCGCGCCCCAAATGGGCAGCACGCCCTGCAACAGGGCGAGCAACAGGGCTACGATCAGGGCGAAATTGCCGATCTCTGGAATCATCTACTTTTCCTTATTTCGTTGCAGCCGGTGCGGATGCAGCGCTCACCCCGGATTGCGCCTGGGCAGCCGCATCCAGCGCAGCCTTGGCTTCCGGCGGCATGTAGTTCTCGTCGTGCTTGGCCAACACCTCGTCGGCATGGAACACGTTGTCCGCCTCCAGCCTGCCCTGCGCCACGATGCCCTTCCCTTCCTTGAACAGGTCGGGAAGGATGCCCTTGTACACCACGTCCATGCCCTTCACACCGTCGGTGACGCGGAAGTGGACAGTCAGCCCGTCGCCCTCGCGGGAGACGCTGCCCGCCTCGACCAGTCCACCAATACGAAAATTGCGGCCTTGCGGCGCTTCATGGTTGGCCACCTGGGTAGGAGTGAAATACAGGCTGACGTTATCTTTCAGCGCGAACAGCACCAGCCCGGCGGCGGCGGCCACCAATGCCACGCCACCCACGATGAAGGCCAGACGTTTTTGTCTCTTGGTCATTCCTCTGCTCCTGCCGCACGCTCCAGCCGCAGTTCGCGCAAGGCGTTCCGGCGGCGCTGGCGCACCAGCACTATCTCGATTACGAAAATCAGGGCCGCCATACCATAGGAGCCCCAGATATAGAAACTGTGATCGTTCATTACCTCACCTCCACCACGCATGTGCGGTAACTGACCGAGTTTCGTTGGAGGTGAGTCGCGGTCATTCCCGCACCCACCGCATACGCGCACCGTGTCATGACCGCACCTCCGCCAGTTCGCCCACCCACTGGGTGGCGCGTTCACGCTCCAGGATGATGCTGCGCACCCGCGCCAGCGCCACGGCGATGGCATAGCACCAGCAGGCCAGCAACATCAGCAACAGGGCATGCTGCATGGCGACGTGCATGGAGGTGCCGGAAAACTTGATGGTCGATCCCTGATGCAGGGTGTTCCACCACTGCACCGAGAAGTAGATGATAGGCACGTTGACCGAACCGACAATAGCCAGTAGCGCCGCCGCGCGGTCAGCACGGCGCGGATCGTCGATGGAGGCGTGCAGCGCGATGAAGCCCAGATACAGGAACAGCAGGATGAGCTCCGAGGTCAGGCGCGCATCCCACACCCACCACGCGCCCCACATCGGCTTGCCCCACAGCGCGCCGGTCCACAACGAAATGAAGGCGAACAGCGCGCCGGTCGGGGCCAGCGCGGACGCCATCATCGACGACAGCCGCGTCTTGAAGATCAGACCCAGCGCCGCATAGCCCGCCATGATGAGGTAGATGAACATCGACAGGATGGACGCCGGCACATGGATGAACATGATGCGGTAGGCCTCGCCCTGCACCGCGTCGGTCGGCGCGACCAGAAAACCGTAATACATGCCCGCCGCGAAAAACAGCACCGACGCCCCGGCGAACCAGGGAATCAGCTTGCCAGCCAGCCCGTAGAAGGTGGCCGGAGCGGAATACTTGAACCAGTTGATTGCCAAAACCTACTCCCGAATCATTCCATGGAAATGCGCAAAGCCTGCGCCGCCACCCACGGGGTGAACACCAGCGCCAACACGGCGATCGCGCCCATCAGCGCTAGGTTCGCCCCGGCGCTCAACCCGCTGTTCACCGCCTCGACCGCCCCCGCACCGAAAATCAGCACCGGGATGCACAGCGGCAGCACCAGCAGCGAAACCAGCACCCCGCCGCCGCGCAGACCCAGCGTCAGCGCCGCGCCCACCGCACCCAGCATACTCAGCACCGGCGTCCCCAGCAGCAGGCCGATCATCAGGATACCCAACCCCTGCGCCGACATGTCGAACTGCAAGCCCAGCACCGGCGACATCAGCACCAGCGGCAGGCCGGACACCATCCAGTGGGCGATCATCTTTCCCAACACCAGCACCGACAGCGACTGCGGCGCGAGCAGCATCTGCTCCAGCGTGCCATCGGCGTGGTCGGCGGCAAACAGGCGGGTCAGCGACAGCATCGAAGCCAGCAGCGCCGCCACCCACACCACGCCGGGCGCCATCTTGCGCAGCATGTCGGGTTCCGGCCCCACCCCCAGCGGGAACAGGCTCACCACCATGACGAAGAACACCAGCGTGGTCAGCACATCGGCGCGGCGGCGCATCGCCAGCAGCAGATCGCGCCGGATTACCAGCAGCAACAGGGCGAACAGCGACAGCTTCTTCATTCCAGCACCAGACGGCGCGTCTCCACGCCTTCCACCACCAGCGGCTGGTGGGTAGTGAAAATCACCATCCCGCCACGCACCAGATGTTCGCCCAGCAAGCCCTGGATCATGCCCACCGCTCCGACATCCAGTGCGGTCAAGGGTTCATCCAGCACCCACAGCGGCGCACGCGAAACCAGCATGCGCGCCAGCGCCACGCGGCGACGCTGTCCCTGCGACAACACCCGCACCGGCAACAGTTCACGCCCTTTCAGGCCGATGCGCCGCAACGCGATGACCGCCTCTTTCTCATCCAGTTCGACACCCGCCAGCCCGCAGGAAATCTGCAAATTTTCCAGCGCGTTCAACTCATCCTTGATGGCGTTGTGATGTCCCAGATACAGCAGCTCGGCGCAATAATCCTCGCCCAGATCGGCGATGTTGCCGCCACGCCATCGTATCTCGCCCGCCTCCGGCTGCATGAAGCCGCACAGCGTGCGCAGCAAACTGGTCTTGCCCTTACCGTTCTCGCCCTGCACCTGCATGAGTTCGCCCGCTTCGAGCTGGAAACTCAAACCGGAAAACAGCGGGTGATCTCCTCGGGAACAGGCTAGATTGCTGACTTCCAGCATGACGCGGCCACGGTGAACAAACAGCGCGGGATTATATACGAAGCTCGCCCGGCAAGTGGGCGGCAATGCGCCCCCCGGAGAATCACGCGGATTCCGCCGCCAGCCGCGTTTGATGGGCGCGGTGAAAATCCCGATACTTCATATCCTCGGTCAGCAAATGCTCGTTCAGCACCTGCTTGATCTGCAGCCCGACCGCGATCCATTCGTATTCCAGCCCCTGAGTCGTTGCCTCGTCCGTGATGTCGCGCAATGCCTGCAGGATCTCCGCATGCCTCTGCGCATGCTCGGCGGCTTCCGGGTAGCCCCTGCGCTTGAACAGCACTTCCTCATGGGCGAAATGCGCCACGGCATCCGCTTGCACGGCTCGCAGACAGACCTTGATCTCATCTATGGGGCGGCGGGTGATGATGGCCGCATTCAAGGCATTGACCAGTCCGATGAAGCGCTGGTGGTCGGCATCGATTTCCGGGATGCCGACGCTGAAGCTGGCCTCCCAATTCAATTCCCAAGGGGCATGATCAATGGGGGAGGACATATTTCTTTTCCTTGAACAGAACCAGGCAGGCATCCACGACCTGCGGATCGTAGGCAGTGCCCCGCCCACGTTCGAGTTCGGCCAGTGCCGCCGCGACGCCCAGTCCAGGACGATAGGGACGGTGTGACGACATCGCTTCCACCACATCCGCCACGCACAGGATGCGCGCGCCCAACAGGATGGCATCGCCCTGCAATCCCTGCGGATAGCCGCTGCCATCCATGCGCTCGTGGTGCTGCAACACCATCTGCGCGATCGGCCAGGCAAAATCGATATCTTTCAGGATGTCGTAACCCGCCTGCGCATGCATCTTGATCAGGCTGAACTCGACCTCGTCCAGGCGTCCCGGTTTGCTCAGTATCTCCGCCGGGATGCGCACCTTGCCCAGGTCGTGCACCAGACCGGCCAGGAAGATGGCATGCACTTCCTCTTCGGCCAGCCCAAGCTGCCGCCCAAGCGCTTGCGCGATCTCGGCCACCCGCGCCTGGTGGCCGGAGGTGTAGGGGTCGCGCATCTCGACGATGCCGGCGATGGCCTTCACCGTTTTCAGCATGTTCTGCTGCAGGAGCTGTTCATGCTGCTGATGCGCCTGCCTGACGCGCAAGGTCAGGATGCCAAAGGCCAAGTCACCCGCCATCTCTTCCAGCAAGTTCACCTCTTCAGGAGCGAAGGCAGCCTGCTCTGTACTATATAAGGTAAAGACGCCGAAGCACTTTTCCCCATCCATCAGGGGCAGTGCGATGCTGGCCGCATAGCCGAGTTTCTTTGCTGCCGCCTGCCACGGCGCCATGCGGGGATCGTCCTGAAAATCCTGGCATAGCTCTGTCCGTCGGTTTCGGACGGCGCGCCCAGTCGAGTCATTGCCACGCTCGCTATCCGCCCAGGTGATGCGGGCCATTTCCAGATAACCTTCATCAAATCCATATGAGGCCATGGGCTGTACGCTTTTGTCGGCATCGTCCCGGGCATAGCCCACCCAGGCCATGCAATAACCGCCACGCTTGACCGCCACGCGGCACATCTCCTGCAGCAAGGCGCTTTCATCTGTGGCATGGATCAACGCCTGGTTGCCTCCGCTGATGGTAAGCAAGGCGCGGTTGCTGCGCCGTAAGGCGCGCTCGGCATGGTTGCGCTGGATCATGCTCCAGGCAGCCTTTACCAATTCCTGCAGCCTTTCGGCATCGGCCATCACATAGTCATCCGGCTTGTTGGCCACGGCAGCGGTCATCACGATGCGTTCGCCGTCGAAGATTGGAACCGCCATGAAGCGCTGGATGGCGACATGCCCTGCTGGCGTGCCATGTTTGTGCGGGTGCGCAGCAGCGTAGTCGTTCAGAATGAAGGGCTGGCTGGTGCGCAGCGGCTCGGCCCAGATGCCGGCCTTGGCAATCTTGAATTCAATCGGTTGATCATGCACCGCGCAAGCCTGCATCACCTCTTTCGACCATGCCTGGACCATCATCTTGCTGCCGTCGTCACTCATCTTGCTGATGAAGCCATAAGTGCTTTCGGCCAGGGCGAGAGCCCGTTCAAGCGCGAAATCAAGGATGGCGTGATCGTCTGCCTCTGCCATCTTGTCCAATTGCAAGGTCGCCTGCATGCGCAGATTGTCCAGTTTCAAACGCTGTTCCACCTGCTTGCGCTCGCTGATGTCGCGCACCGTGGCCTGCAAGAACACCTCTGCGCCCACCTGCATGCGTGTGAGCAATACGTCGGCGGCGAACACGGAGCCATCGAGCCGCCGGTGTTCCCATTCAAAAAAGCTGGAACCTTCCTGCATGGTTCGGGCGATCATCGCCTGTGCCTTCTCGCTGGAAAGCGCCCCGTCCGGCTGAAATTCGGGCGACACATCCCACGGACCGAGCGCGGTGAATTCCGCAACGCTCGCCACCCCGAACAGGGTCAGCGTAGTCTGGTTGGCGCTGGTGAACTTCCAGCTTGGCGGCGCCACGGTCATCAAGGCGTCACGGGAGCCTTCGAACAGTAGACGGTTCCGCTCTTCGCTCGCAACAAGCTCGTGCGTCATCCGTTCGTGTTCGGTGATGTCCTCCAGACTATGCACGCCGTACAGGAGCTGTCCCTGCTCGTCATGGACCGGAAAGATGCGCAAACGATAGTCACGCCCCTCTACCTTGACCACATCCTCGCAGGCGCAACCATTTTTCGTAGCCTGCTGGCACAGGGAATGCGGCCCGTCCGTCTTGGGGAATACCTCGTAATATGGCTTGCCGATGATCTCGTTGAAGGGCAGCCCCGCACGCTGCTGATAGGCGCGGTTGGCGCGTAAAATGCGATGCTTGCTGTCGTGCAGGAAGATCAGGTCATTCACCGCATCCAATGCGGCCACCCATTCCTGATGTGACTGTTCGATCTGCTTGCGGGCAGCTTCCAGATCCTCCAGCATGAACAGCAACGCGTCGCGGCTGTCCTGCCACTCCTGCAAGGAGGTGGGCGGATCATCCGATGTCGGCAAGCGACCGCTCATTGTCTATCCCCCCGCATGGAGGCTGTCGAGCTGATGGTGCAGCTCCTTGTTTTCTGCCGCGAGTTCTTTCATGCGCAGTTCGCGCCCCACGGTCAGGCGCTCGAAGCGGTGCAGATCCTCCAGCTCATGGCGCAAGGCGTCTTCGGTGGCCTGGTGGCTCAGAAAGACCTTGCGCATGCCATGTATGCCATAAACAAAAAGAGCGCTCATGAGCGTCATCACTACATCTGAAACCATTTCATGCCCTGAATAACCCAAACCATGCACCTGCCCGGACAGCACTTCGAACAGCCTTTCCACCGATATCAGCATAAAGCCAAGGGAAAGATATAACCACGTATGGGATTGCCCGGTCAGGCGATTCAAGCTCAACGCTTCAGCCGCCGCTGCCAGCGCCAATGCCAAGCTCAGGCAATGAAGCAACAATTCCATTTTGACGCTCCCGATTCGGTCATATCTTACACGTGGGGACAATGCGCCGCCCAACGGCACGAACATTGGAAAGTAGGCCTTCATCGCGTTCCAGCATGTCCATGACCGTATGCAGTGCGCGCATGTTCTGCTGGATGCTGGTTTCGTACAGCATGGTCGCAGAGGTGCGCAACTTGACGATCCCCAACTTGATTTCCTGCTGACTATGGGAATAGGTAGAAATGACCAGTGCCGCGATAGTGGTCGAAATGGCCAGCAGCAACGGCACCAGGAAGAACAGCCACAGCTTCCGGGTTCCGTTGTTTCCCGGTTCGCCATTCGACGTGGCGGTTGCGTTGCTGTCTTGCCTCATTGGGTATGACCCTTTTTGTTGGACATGAGCTCAGTGCGGGCGACTCAGGTCACAGGCCGTGCCGGCGTCGGCGGCCAGCAATGTCATCACCTCGGCGGCCTGCATATGGATCAACTGGCCGATGTCGCTGTAGTCGTCCGGCAGGGCGGCGTCGTCCCAGCCGTTGGCGGAATGGCGCGCCAGATTGACCGCCAACACCACGTTGCGCACCCGTGTCTGTTCCTGGTTGCCGTCGTCCATCAGGGTCAACAGCAGATCGGGCAAGTTCCATTCCTTGGCCAAAGCGCGCTGCAAGTCGGCCAGTGCGAAACCCAGCACCTCTTCCTGCACCGCCCGGCTGCGCAGCGCCTTGTCCTGCTCCTGCCGATGACGGATCTCCAGCATCGCCGCCGGCTCGAAGCACCACATCAGCATCTCGGCCAGATCGTGCAGCAACGCCGCGATGCGCACTTCCTCATAACGCATGTCGTGCAGGTAGAGCACCGCCCATTCGCGGGCATAGTTGGACGCACGATGCGCCCGGCGCACCACGTGCAGCAAATGCGTCAACGCTTCGATGTGCCCAGCCATCCGCTCTTCCACCAGCGGCGCGGGCGGAATCTTGTTGAAGAACACCTCCAGCCCCAGCATCAGCAGCGCCTGCTCGACCACCACCAGTTCGGTGGTCTGGGTGCGACGCTTATGGGATTGCAGGTAGCGCAACAGCTTGACGGTCATGAACGGGTCGCGGGCGATCACCTCGGCCACGCTGCGCGCACCCAGTTTGTCCGGCTCCTCCCGCAACGCCGCCAATTCGCGACCGGTGCGTTTCATGACCGGGAT
>Ga0233425_10008913_pt1 | contig 13014 bp, 14 predicted proteins | sample Watercolumn_Towu_2_FD_181712 | JGI IMG/M metagenome (GOLD analysis project Ga0233425, IMG submission 181712) | Freshwater microbial communities from Lake Towuti, South Sulawesi, Indonesia - Watercolumn_Towuti2014_140_MG | ecosystem: Environmental > Aquatic > Freshwater > Lake | place...
GTCCATCGAGTCGAGCACTTGGCTGGTCATTTCGCGCTTCTCGAGGCCGCCGCAGCGCTCGATCAGACGATCGGCGAGCGTCGACTTGCCGTGGTCGATATGCGCGACGATCGAGAAATTGCGGATATGGGCGAGGTCCGTCATGGCGCGCGCCCTATAGCAAAGCCCGCCCGGCAATGAAAGCCGCGTCTTGGCCTCAGGCGTCGGTGCGCTCGGGCAAGCTCAGCCGGCCGCGCCTTCGGCGCCGACGAAGGCGATGCGCAGCACGTTGGTCGAGCCGGGCGTGCCGAAAGGCACGCCGGCGGTCACCACGATGCGCTGGCCTTCGCGCGCGAAGCCCTCCTTCAGGGCGACGCGACAGGCGCGGTCGACCATGATCTCGAAATCGTCGGCATGTTCGGCGATCATGCAATGCAGCCCCCAGACGAGGGCGAGGCGTCGCGCCGTGTCGACATAGGGCACGAGCGCCAGGATCGCGGCGCGCGGCCGTTCGCGTGCGGCCCTGACCGCGGTCGAGCCCGACATGGTGTAGGTGACGATCGAGGCCGCCTTGACGGTGTCGGCGATCTGGCGCGCGGCGACGCTGATGGCGTCGGGTGCGGTCGCGTCGGGATCGCCGTGCACGGCGTCGACCAGGCCCCGGTAGACCGGGTCCTTCTCGACCTGGCGAAGCACGCGGTCCATGGTCGAGACGGCTTCGGCCGGGAACTTGCCCGACGCGGTCTCGGCCGACAGCATCACCGCGTCGGCGCCGTCGTAGATCGCGGTCGCGACGTCGGAGACCTCCGCCCGCGTCGGCACCGGCGTCGTAATCATGGATTCGAGCATCTGCGTCGCGACGACGACCGGCTTGCCGGCGAGACGCGCCGCGCGGACCAGGCGCTTTTGCACGCCCGGCACCTCCTCGAGCGGCAGTTCGACGCCGAGATCGCCGCGCGCGACCATGATCGCGTCGGCGAGCTCGATGATTTCGGGCAGGCGGTCGACCGCCGAGGGCTTTTCGATCTTGGCCATGATGCCGGCGCGCCGGCCGATCAGGCGCCGCGCCTCGGCGATGTCGTCGGGGCGCTGAACGAAGGACAGGGCGATCCAATCGACGCCGATCTCGAGCGCGAAAGCGAGGTCGGCGCGGTCCTTGGGGGTCAGCGGCGAAATCGGCAGGACGACGCGCGGCACGTTGACGCCCTTGTGGTTCGATATCCGTCCGCCCACCGCGACCAGGCATTCGGCGAATTCGCTGCCGCAGCGTTGAACTTGGAGGCGGATCTTGCCGTCGTCGACCAAGAGCTCGGCGCCGGTCTCGAGCGCGGCGAAGATTTCCGGATGCGGCAGATTGACGCGCTGGGCGTCGCCGAGCGCAAGATCGAGATCGAGCCGGAAAGTCGCGCCGGGCGCGAGCTCGACGCCGCCTTCCTTGAAATCGCCGACGCGGAGCTTGGGGCCCTGGAGGTCGGCGAGGATGCCGACCGGCCGGCCGACATCCTTTTCGAGCGCGCGGATGACCGACAAACGCTCGCGGTGATCGGCATGGCTGCCGTGGCTGAAATTCAGGCGAAAGACGTCGACCCCGGCCTCGAACAGGGCGCGGATGCGTTCGCGGGTGGAGGAGGCGGGGCCGAGGGTGGCGACGATTTTGGCCAGGCGTTGACGGCGCATCGAATTACTCTAGCGTCTCGAACGCCGGCGAGCCAGTCGCTAACCGAATATTAACATCTTCCCGATATTTTTCGGCCGCATGACCCAAGCAAACAGTCTCGAAGAAGCACTTCGCCGGGCGCTCGCGGCCTACGATAAGACCGAGGCCGAACTCAAGGCGAGCGAGGCGCGCAACCGCGCACATTCGCTGTTCGTGGCCAATTTGCTGCACGATCTGCGCACGCCGCTCAATGCCGTGATCGGCTACGCCGAGTTGGTGGAGAACGCCGCTTTCGGGCCCCACATCCATCCGAAATACGGCGAGTGCGGCAAGGACATCGCCGATGCCGGTCGCCTCGCGCTCGGCCTCGCCGCCAAGCTCGTCGAACTCGAACGCAACGAGGCCGATCCCAATGTCGTCAGGTCGGCGGCGGTGCCGGTCGATGTCGCCGCCGAGATTCGCATCGTCATGCGGCTCGTCGCCGAACAGGCGCGCAAGGCCGGCGTCAAGCTCCAGGAATCGATCGCACCGGATCTGCCGACCATCATGTCCGATCCCGAAATGATCCGGCGCATTCTCATCAACCTCATCGGCAACGCGGTGAAGTTCTCGCCCTCGGGCGGACGCGTCACCGTGAGCGCCAATCCCGACATCGGGCGCGGCATCCTGGTCATGGTGATCTCGGACACCGGTCGCGGCATCGCGTCAGAAGACCTCGCGCGAATCATGAAACCGTTCAGCGGCAGCCCCTCGGCCACCGGCGGCATGGGCGGATTCGGCCTCGGCCTGCCGCTGGTCAAGCAGCTGACCGACGCGCTCGGCGGCAAGATCGAGCTCAAGAGCCGGCCGGGCCTCGGCACCGCGGTCACGGTCCAATTGCCCTTCGTCCGACAGCCGTCGGACTAATTCGGATCGATCAGGATCGCGCGAAAGTCGTTGACGTTGGTGAGCGTCGGTCCGGTGATCACGAGATCGCCGAGCGCCGCGAAGAACCCATAGGCGTCGTTGTCGGCAAGATCGGCGGCGGGATCGCGCCCCAAGGCGCGCGCGCGCGCTAGGCTGTCGGGTCCGGCGATCGCGCCCGCGCAATCCTCGATGCCGTCGATGCCGTCGGTGTCGCAGGCGAGCGCATGAATGCCGGGCGCGCCGCCCGCCGCCAACGCGAAGCCGAGCAGGAATTCCTGATTTCGCCCGCCCCGGCCGTTGCCCTTGACCGTCACCGTCGTCTCGCCGCCGGAAAGGATGGCGATGCGCTTGCCTTCGGCCTTGGCGTCGAGCGCGAGGCGGGCCTGCGCGCGGCCGACCTCGCGCGCTTCGCCTTCGATCGCATCGCCGAGCAGGCGCGTCTCGTAGCCGGCAGCGCGCGCGACCGCGGCGGTGGCCGCGAGCGAGGCCTCCGGCGTCGCGACCATGACGAAACGCGCCGTCGCGAGCCGCGGATCGCCCGGCTTGGGCGTTTCCTCGCGCCCGGCGGCGAGATGCGCCACGATCGCGGGCGGCGGCGCGATGGCGTATTTCGCGAGCACGGCCCGCGCGTCGGCGAAAGTCGTCGGATCGGCGACGGTCGGGCCGGAGGCGATGGTCGAAGGATCGTCGCCCGGCACGTCGGAAATCGCGAGCGTCAGGACCCTCGCGGGATGCGCCGCCGCGGCGAGCCGCCCGCCCTTGATGGCGGAAAGATGCTTGCGGACGGTGTTGATCTCGCGGATATCGGCGCCGGCCTTCAAGAGCGCCTTGGTGAGCGCGCGCTTGTCCTCGAGCGAGATACCCGGTAGCGGCAGGGCGAGCAACGCCGAGCCGCCGCCCGAGAGGAGGCAGAGCACGAGATCCTCGGGCGCGAGACCGCGCACCGCCTCGAGCAAGCGCTTGGCCGCGCGTTCGCCCGCCGCGTCGGGCACGGGATGCGCGGCCTCGACGACCTCAATCCGCCGGGTCGGCGCGCCGTGGCCGTAGCGCGTGACGACCAGGCCTGAGAGCGTGCCCGACCAATGACTGTCGAGGGTCGCAGCCATCGCGCCCGCCGCCTTGCCCGCGCCGACGACCACGGTGCGCCCCTGGGGCGGCGGCGGCAAATGCGGCGGCAGGCAGAGCGCCGCACCCGCGCGCGCGACCGCCGCCTCGAACAGACGGCGGAGCAGGTCGCGGGGGTCGGGCGTCGGCATGGGGCTGCGGTTATAGACGCGCGCTCGCCGTCGCGCATCCTCGAAGCGAGTTGTCGGCGCGCGGCCGTCATGGTCTTCTGCCGGCGGGAGGACCGCCATGACCCCGATCGCACGCGCCCTGATCCTGGTTTTCGCGCTCGTCGTCGGCCGCGGCGCGCTCGCCGCCGATCCGCCGATCGTCTTCGTCCACGGTAACGGCGACACTTCGGCGCTCTGGACGACCGTGATCTGGCGCTTCGAATCGAACGGCTACGACCGCCGGCTCCTCCACGCCATCGACTTTGCCAATCCCAACGCGCGCTCCGACGACGCCAAGGAGCAGCCCAACCGTTCCTCGACCGAGGATCAGAAGCGGGCGCTCGCCGCCTTCGTCGTCGAGGTGAAGCAGAAGACCGGCGCGGCCAAGGTCGCGCTCGTCGGCAATTCGCGAGGCGGCAACACCATCCGCAACTACGTCAAGAACGGCGGCGGCGCGGCGCATGTCAGCCATGTCGTCCTGGGCGGCGCGGTCAATCACGGCGTCTTCGCGTTCGACGTCAATCTCGGCTCGGAATTCAACGGCAAGGGGCCGTTCATGCAGGGCCTCAACGCCGGGCCGCATGAAGTGGTCGACGGCGTCGCCTTCATGACCATTCGCTCGGACAAGAACGACAAATACGCGCAGCCCGACGGGCGCTTCATCGGTCGGCCGGGCGCGCCGACCGGGATTTCCTACGATGCCCCGGCGCTCAAGGGCGCGACCAACGTCGTCTTGCCCGCGCTCGATCATCGCGAGGTTTCCTACCATTGGCTCGCCTTCGCGGAGACCTATCGCTTCGTCACCGGGCGCGCGCCCGCGCGCCTCGACATCGTCGCGGAGACGCGTCCTGTGCTGAACGGCAAGGTCAGCGGCCTGGCCAGCGACGATCACACCAACCTGCCGGTCGCCGGCGCAACGGTGACGGTCTTTCGGATCGATCCGCAAATCGGCGCGCGCGGCGCCAGGCCGGTGCATCGCAAGACCACGGGCGCCGACGGCCTGTGGGGTCCGTTCCGCGCGGACCCGGCGGCCTATTACGAATTCGTCGTCGAAATTCCGGGCCAGCCGACGCAGCACGTCTATCGCTCGCCGTTTTCGCGCGGCAGCGCGCATGTGAATTTCCGGCCGACGGCCATGACCGACGACGACCGCAAGGCGGGGAGCTCGGTTTCGATCAACCGCCCGCGCGGCTATTTCGGCCATGGGCGTGACGAATTCACGCTCGACGGCCGCGTTCCGCCGGGCATCAACGACGGCGTCCCGGGCGCCTCCAAGGGCACGATCCGCTTTCCGGACAGTGCGCGGCGCGCGGTCAAGGCCGTGTTCAACGCCGAGACCCTGATGGTGACGACTTGGCCCGCCTCGGAGAACCGACTGGTCATCGCGGAGTTCCATCATTGACGTCGAGTCCGTTGCTCGGACCCGGCGATCCGCCGGCGGTCGAGATGCTCAATCCCGACGGCCGCGCGCATCTCCTGATCACCTGCGATCACGCGGGGCGCGCGGTGCCGCGGACGCTCGGGCAGCTCGGGCTGGACGACGACAAATTCGAGCGTCACATCGCCTGGGACATCGGCGCGGCCGCGGTCGCGCGTCGGCTGTCGGCGACGCTCGATGCGCCGGCGATCTTGTCCGCCTATTCGCGCCTGGTCATCGACTGCAACCGCGCGCCCGGGCATCGGGGCTCCATCCCGGCGGAGAGCGACGGCGTCCGGGTTCCCGGCAACGCCAGGCTCGCAACCGCCGACGCCGCGAGCCGCCGCGCGGAGATCTTCGAGCCCTATCACGCGGCGGTCGAACGCGTCATTCTTGCGCGTCTTGGCGCCGCGCGCCCGATTGCCATCCTGGCCCTGCACAGTTTCACGCCGGAAATGGCGGGCAAGAAGCGGCCTTGGCATGTTGGCGTCTTGTGGGACGAAGATCCGCGTCTCGCCCGGCCGATGCTCGCCGCGTTTCGGGCGGACCCGGCGCTTTGCGTCGGCGACAACGAGCCCTATTCGGCCCGCCGGCGCCAGGGCTACGGCCTGCATATTCACGCGGCCGATCGCGGGCTCCCGGGCGTCCTCCTCGAAATCCGCCAGAACCTGATCGCGGACGAAGCGGGCCAGAAGGCCTGGGCCGATCGTCTTGCCGCCATGCTGCCGGATGCATTGACCAAGGCCGGGGTCTAGCGATGGCGCTCGCCGAGCCGAGTTTCACGGTCGGGATCGAGGAGGAATATCTCCTGGTCGATCGGGCGACGCGCGATCTCGCGCTCGATCCGCCGGCCGGGCTTTTCGCCGAATGCGAGCGCCGCCTCGGCCAGCAAGTGAAGCCGGAGTTTCTCAAATGCCAGGTCGAGGTCGCGACCGGCGTCTGCGCCAAGGTTTCCGACGCGCGGAACGAGCTCCGGCATCTGCGCCGAACGGTCGCCGAAGTCGCGGCGAATTTCGGCCTCGCGCCGATCGCCGCGGGCACGCATCCCTTCGGACGCTGGCAGACGCAAAAGCACACCGACAAGGAGCGCTACGACCTGATCGCGCGCGACCTGCAAGGCGTCGCCCGGCGCCTGATCATCTGCGGCCTGCACGTCCATGTCGGGATCGAAGACGAGGAACTGCGCATCGATTTGATGAATCAGGCGGCCTATTTCCTGCCGCATCTTCTGTGCCTCGGCGCCTCGTCGCCCTTTTGGCAGGGCGAAGACACGGGCCTCAAATCCTTTCGCCTGTCGATTTTCGGCAGCCTGCCGCGCACCGGCTTGCCCGAGCGTTTCGATTCGCAGGGCGACTATCAGCGCATGATCGGGCGCATGGTCGGCGCCAAGCTGATCGACGATCCGAGCAAGATCTGGTGGGACCTTCGGCCGTCGGCACGCTTTCCGACGCTCGAGATGCGGATTTGCGACGTGCCGACGGAAGTCGAACATAGCTTGGCCATCGCCGCACTCTACCAAAGCGTCCTCGGCATGCTGTTCCGCTTGCGCAAGGCCAACCAGCGCTGGCGCATTTATCCTTTGACGCTGTTGAACGAGAATCGGTGGCGGGCCCAACGCTACGGGCTCCAGGGCGATTTGGTCGATTTCGGCAAGGGCGAGCTCGTGCCCTATGCCGAGCTCTTGGAGGAGCTCATCGCCTTGACCCGAGCCGATGCCGAAAGTTTCGATTGCGTAACGGAGTTGGATGTTTGTCGCCGAATTGTCGCCGAAGGGAATTCGGCCGACCGGCAACTTCGGCTGCATAAAGAGGCACTTGCCAGGGGAGCGAGCGCCCAGGAGGCGCTCTATGCCGTGGTCGACAACTTGATCGCCCGGACCGCGGCGAGCTAGCGGACCAACTTAATAGTCTAGGAACAACAATAGCTTGCGGGAAAGCCTTCGGGCCGCTAATATGCCGGCCTTCATTTCCCAGGCATTTCTGAAATGGCCAAGCTCCCAGTCTCCAAACTCGCGCCGGAGCGTTATCCGGACATGCCCGAAATCGCGGGCGTCAAGATCGGCTCGCGCGCCACCGCCATTCGCTATAGCGGTCGCGACGACCTGATGATGATGGAATTCGCCGCCGGCACGACCGTCGCCGGGGCGTTCACGCGTTCGCTCTGCCCTTCGGCCGCGGTCGATTGGTGCCGGGCCAATCTCTCGCAGGGTCAGGCGCGCGTGTTGGTGGTCAATGCCGGCAACGCCAACGCCTTCACCGGCAAGGCCGGCGTCGAATCGAACAACGCCATCGCCGAGGTCGCGGCCAAGCTCGCCGGCTGCACCAAGAAACAGGTCTTCATCGCCTCGACCGGCGTGATCGGCGAAGCGCTGCCGCATGCCAAGATCGTTTCCGCGCTCAAGCCCGTGCATGCGACGCTCGCGCCGACCGGTTGGCGCCGGGCGTCGGATGCCATCCGCACGACCGACACCTTCGCCAAGGCCGCCTCGCGCAGCGCCCGCATCGAGGGCGAGCGCTTCCAGATCAACGGCATCGCCAAGGGCTCGGGCATGATCGCGCCCGACATGGCGACGATGCTGGCTTTCGTCGTGACCGACGCCAAGCTGCCGGCCGGCGCCCTTCAGGCGATGCTCGGCCCGGCGGTCGAGGCCTCGTTCAACGCCGCGACGGTCGACGGCGACACCTCGACCTCGGACACCGTCCTCCTGTTCGCGACCGGCCAGGGCCCCAAGATGCCGGCGATCAAGGACGCCAAGGACGCGCGGCTCGCCGATTTCCGGCGCAAGCTCGAGGAAGTTCTGGTCGATCTCGCCCAGCAGGTCGTGCGCGACGGCGAGGGCGCGAGCCGCTTCATCACCATCAACGTCTCGGGCGCGGCCTCCAACCAGGCGGCGCTTCGGATCGGCAAGTCGGTTGCCAACTCGCCCCTGGTCAAGACGGCGCTCGCCGCGGGCGATGCCAATTGGGGTCGGATCGTCATGGCCGTCGGCAAGGCCGGCGAAAAGGCCGAGCGCGACAAGCTCGCGATCTCGATCGGCGGCGTGCCGGTCGCCGAAGGCGGCCATGTCCGGCCCGATTACCAGGAAGCGCGGGTCGCCAACCATCTCAAGGGCAAGGAAGTCGTCCTCGCCATCGACGTCGGCGTCGGCAAGGGCAAGGCGACGGTCTGGACCTGCGACCTGACGCACGGCTATCTCGACATCAACGGCGCCTACCGCTCCTGAACATGGCCGGGCGCCTCGTCCTCGTCGTCGCGGGGGCGCTGATCGACGCCGACGGACGCGTGCTGATTTGCCGTCGCCCCGCGGGCAAGGCGATGGCCGGGCTCTGGGAGTTTCCCGGCGGCAAGGTCGAGCCGGGCGAGACGCCCGAAGCGGCGCTGATCCGCGAACTCAAGGAGGAGCTCGGCCTCGACGTCAAGACGCGCTGCGTCGCGCCGCTCACTTTCGCGAGCCACGCCTACGAGGATTTCCATCTTCTGATGCCGCTCTATGTTTGCCGCGCCTGGGACGGCCTGGTCCATCCCAAGGAAGGCCAGGAAACCAAATGGGTTCGCCCGGCCGCGCTCGCCGACTTCGCCATGCCGCCGGCCGACAAGCCGCTGGTGGCTTTTCTGCGCGACTATCTCGGCTAACATCGCGCTCATCCAGGAGGACAAGACGCCATGATCGAAATGTACGTCGCGGCCACCGGCAACGGCCGTCGCCCGCTTCTGATGCTCGAGGAATGCGGCATTCCCTACACCCTCACCAAGGTCGACTTGACCAAGGGCGAACAAAAAAGCGCCGCCTTCACGGCCATGAACCCGGCCGCCGCCATCCCGGTGATGAAGGACGGCGACCTCGTGCTCTCTCAGGGCGCGGCGATGCTGCTCCATCTTGCCGAGACGGCCGGGCGCTTCTTGCCCAAGGACAGGGCGGCGCGCGCCAAGACGCTGCAATGGCTGATGTTCGCGGTGACCGATTGCGCTCCCGCTTCCTCGGCGATTTTCTACGCCGGCAACGTCCCCGAGAAATCGGCACCGACCATCGCGGCTTTCGAAGAACGCCTGCTCAAGATGTTCGGCGTCGCCGACGCTCAGCTCGCCAAGGCCAAATGGCTCGCCGGCGACGAAATGACCGTCGCCGATTTCGCGCTCTACCCCGTTGTTCATGCACGCGCGGCCTTGATCGACAAGGCGGGCGGGCTTGGCGCGCTCAAGGCCTGGGCGGCCAAGATGGCGGCACGCCCCGCGATCGCCAAGGCCATGGCGGCGGTCTGAGGCGAGCTAGCTATTCTTCAACGCGTCGGCGAGACTTGTCGCGGCCGAGCCGGGCGCGAGCGGCCTCGGTTGGCTCGGCGCGGGCGCCCAGGCGGCGAGCGAGACGATTTCGAACGTCGCGCGGACGCGCCCGTCTTCCGTGCCGAAATCCCGGGCGTAGCGCGCGCAAGCGGCGGCGAGCGTCGCGCGGCGAAGGAAGGTCTTGCGCCGCGCGGCGAGCGCGTTGCTTTCCCCCATGTCGCGAAGCTCGCGCATGAGGGCGAGCGGGTCGGCATAGCTCGCCACGATCCGCTCGGTATCGGCGACGGGTAGGGCGAAGCCCGCGCGCTGCAACAGCCCCGCGAGATCGTGGAGCTCGACGGTCGGCGCGACGCGCGGGCTCATGCCGTCCTCGATCTCGATCTCGGCCGAGCCGAAAGCCTGACGAAGCTCGGTCAGCGTCTCGCCGCCGAACAGCGCGCCGAGCAGGAGCCCGTCGGGCCTGAGCGCGCGACGAATCTGAACCAGCGCGCCCGGCAGATCGTTGACCGCATGAAGCGTCAGCGGCGCGAGCACGAGATCGAAGGCGCCGTCGACGAAAGGCAGGCGTTCTTCGTCGAGCGCGACGCGCCGGTCCGCCAAGCGCTCGAGGAGGCGCTCGGACAAATCCGCCGCGACGACGAGTTCGACGCCCGCGCGCGCGCCGATCCGCGCCGCCAATCCGCCGTCGCGCGCGCCCAAGACGAGCGCCCGCGCCAAAGGGCGCTTGATGAAATCGAGACGCTCGATCAGGGAGTCCGCCGCCGCCGCGAACAGGAAGTCCCGACCGTCGATGGTCTTCGCCGCGCGGTCGCGCCTCAGCCGGACCAATCCGCGGTCGAAGACGATGGGGGGCGCGGGCAAGGCGGGATGTCGCTTTAGCCGCCGCTCAGTTCGGCGGGCCAGGACGGTCGGGCGGCGCCGGTACCGCGCCCTTGCGCTTCCTCCGCCAGCTCGAGAGCAGCGCGACGCCGATGATCGTTCCGAAGACGCCGAGCATGACCAACCCGAAATCCTTGGCGATCTCGCCGAGCGCGGCTTCGAAGGCCGAACCTAGGACATAGCCCGCGATGGCGAAGGTATTCGCCCAAAGTCCGGCGGCGATGAAATTGAGGACGAAAAAGCGCGGCCAGGGCAGTCCCGACATGCCCATGGCGAAGGAACTGAAGTTCCGGACGCCGTAGATGAAGCGGAAGGACAGGACGAACCACGTGTTGTATTTGCGGAGCCAGGCGAGCGCGGCTTCGACGCCCGGGCGCCAACCCGGAAAGCGATGGAGCAGCGACACGCCCCATCGCCGGCCGATATAGAAGTAGAGCTGATCGCCCGCGAAAGATCCGCCCCAAGCCGAGGCGACCAACAGGGTATAGCTGAGCAAGCCCTGCTGAACCGCGGCGCCGGCGAAAATCACGAAAGTCTCGCCTTCGAGAAACGCCCAGACGAATGACACGACGTAGAACAGGCTGCCCCATTCTTCGATCAACTGCAGAATGTCGATGTCCATGATGTCGGGCGGCTCTCCTGGGCGCGGCGCTATTGACCATATATGCCGGGGGCCTGGCAATCCAATAAGCGGATTGACGCGCTCGTCACGGCTCAGTCACATAGGCTCATGTCGGGTTTGTTGGCCAAGTGGCGCATGGCGGCGGCGCGGGGCGCGGGGCTTCTGCTCGACGCCGTGCTGCCGCCGCGCTGCCTAGCCTGCGGAGCGGGCGTCGACCGGCCGCAGAGCCTGTGCGGCGCGTGTTGGGGCGGGCTCGCCTTTCTCGACGGACCGGCCTGCGCGCATTGCGGCTTGCTGTTCGAACACGAGGTAGGCGAGGGCGCGCTCTGCGGCGTCTGCCTGGTCGCGCCGCCGCCGTTCCGCCGCGCCCGCGCGGCGCTGCGCTACGACGAGGCGAGCCGCGGCCTGATCCTCGCCTTCAAGCACGGCGATCGGATCGAGGGGGCGAAGCTCTTCGGTCGCTGGGTCGCGCGCGCGGCCGAGGGTCTCGGTCCGCCGCCCGATCTCGTCGTGCCCGTGCCGCTTCATCCCTTTCGCCTGTTCCTGCGGCTCTACAACCAGTCGGCGCTGCTCGCGGCCGAGGTGGCAAGGCGCCTCGAACGACCGGTCGTCCCGGATCTCCTTCGCCGCGTCCGCTGGACGCCGTCTCAGGCCGGGCGCGATGCCGCCGAGCGGCACGCCAATGTCCGCCGGGCTTTCGCGGTCGCGCCGCGCTGGCGCGACACTGTGGCCGGTCGGTGCGTCCTTCTGATCGACGACGTCTTCACCACCGGCGCAACCGTCGAGGCCTGCGTTCGGGCGCTGCGCGAGTCGGGCGCCGCCGCCGTCGACGTTGCGACCCTCGCCCGGGTTGTTCGGCCCTCCCAGGCGGCGCTATGATGACGCATGGCCAAGATCGACATCTACACCACCGGCCTTTGCCCCTATTGCTACCGGGCGAAGAAACTCCTCGGCGACAAGGGCGCGGCCTTCAATGAAATCGACATCGAGATGACGCCCGGCGCGCGCGAGGAAATGCTCGCCCGCTCGGGCGGACGGCGCACCGTGCCGCAGATTTTCATCGACCAGCGCCACGTCGGCGGCTCGGACGACCTCTACGCGCTCGACAGGGCGGGCGGGCTCGACCCGCTGCTCGCGTCATGAGCGCGACGCTTCGCGTCGGCCTCGTTCAGGTCAATGCCGGCGACGACCTCGCGGCGAACGTCGCGGCGGCTTGTGCCCTGATCCGTCGCGCCAAGGCGGAGGGCGCCGAATTCGTGCTGACGCCCGAGAACGTCTCGATGCTGGGCGCGCGCGGGCGCGACATCTACGAGCGCGCCGCGCCCGAGGACTCTCATCCGGCGCTCGCGGCCTTTCGCGAGCTCGCGGCCGAGCTCGGCATTTGGTTGCTCGCGGGCTCGCTCTCGGTGCGGGTGCCCGAGGATGCGACGCGAGTCGCCAACCGCTCGCTCCTGATCCGTCCCGACGGCTCGCTCGCCGCGCGCTACGATAAGATCCACATGTTCGACGTCGATCTCGCCAACAGCGAGAGCTACAAGGAATCGAAGGGCTACCGCCCGGGCGACGCGGCGGTGCTGGCCGAGACGCCGTGGGGCAAGATCGGGCTTACGGTCTGCTACGATTTGCGCTTTCCCCATCTCTACCGCGCGCTGGCCCAGGCGGGCGCGAGGATCCTGACCATCCCGGCGGCGTTCACCAAGGTCACGGGCGAGGCGCATTGGCATGTGCTGATGCGCGCCCGCGCGATCGAGACGGGCTGCTTCGTGCTGGCGCCGGCGCAATGCGGCACGCATGCCGGAAACCGCAAGACCTACGGCCATTCGCTGGTCGTCGCGCCTTGGGGCGAGGTCCTGGCCGATGGCGGCGAGGGCGTCGGCGTGACGATGTGCGATCTCGATCTCGCGCTCATCGACAAGGCGCGCGGCATGGTGCCGTCGCTGACGCACGACCGCCCTTACGCGCCGCCGCTCGCGCCGGTCAGCCGGGCGGCGGAATAGTC
>Ga0233425_10008914_pt1 | contig 13012 bp, 9 predicted proteins | sample Watercolumn_Towu_2_FD_181712 | JGI IMG/M metagenome (GOLD analysis project Ga0233425, IMG submission 181712) | Freshwater microbial communities from Lake Towuti, South Sulawesi, Indonesia - Watercolumn_Towuti2014_140_MG | ecosystem: Environmental > Aquatic > Freshwater > Lake | place: Indonesia...
GTAACCGCGGTCTCGCCAGGTCTCGGGGATGCGCTTCTGCCAGCACTCCTTCAGGAAGGGCAGGTAGGTGTTCGGTCCGCCGAGCAGAAGCACGCGCGCCTTCAGGGTGTTGCCGCGAGTCAGCACCGACAAGTTCTGCAGCACGATGGCGTCGGCCAGGGAGTTCAGGACCTCGTCCTTCGGGATGCCCGCCTTGACCAGGTTGACGATGTCGGTCTCGGCGAAGACGCCGCACTTGGCGGCGACGTGGTGCAGCTTCTTGTCGTCGAAGTGCAGCGTGGTGGCGAAGCCCGGCTCCGCGCCCACCTTGATCATGCACTTGTCGATGGTGGCGCCGGTGCCGCTCGCGCACTTGTCGTTCATGGAGGCGAGCGCGGTCTTCTGACCCGTCTGCTCGCTCTGCTTGAACATGATGATCTTGGCGTCCTGCCCACCCAGCTCGATCACACTGAGCACGTCCGGGTGCTTGCGCTCGACCGCGAGCGTGACGGCGTTGACCTCCTGCACGAACTTGCCGCCGGTGGGCGTCGCGAGCGGGCCAGCGCCCGAGCCCGTGAGGAAGATGCGCCAACGGTCGCTCGGCTGCTCGGGGAAGGCGGTGAGGATGGCCTGGAGCAGCTCGAGCACCTTCTCGGGCTGCTTGGTGTGATGCCGCTGGTAGTCGTGCCAGAGGATCTCGAGTGTCTCGGGCTCGACGACCACCGCCTTCACGGTGGTGCTGCCCACGTCCATGCCGATGACCAGGTCGCGCACGCTCATCGTTTCGCTCTCGGAGGAAGCCGCGTCGGTCCCCGACCCCCGGCTGACTGACGCCGGCGTCAGTGTACGGATCGGGAGCGGTCCGGCAATAGCCCGTGTCCCGGATTGTGTGGGAGTGGCTCATTTCCTGGTCGAACGCCCGTCGGCCCGAGGGCCGGCAAGCGCCGCCGGCTCCTGACGGCAGTGTCATTCGGGGCGCCGCTGATGTTCGGGTGGAGCCCTTGCCGCGCGACGGCTGGCGCGATGAGCTGAGGCAGGGAGTCCCCCATCAGCCATGCCGCGCCCCAAGGACAAGACCCGTGACGCGGCTCCCCAGGCGAAGGGCCGTGGCAAGCACCGCGCGGCAGCGTCCAAGGCCGAACGCCGCTCTCACATCCTCGCGGCCGCGCGGGACGTGTTCGCGAAGCGCGGCTACCACCAAGCGACCATCGACGACATCGTGGCCGAGACCGGCGTCGCCCGCGGCACCTTCTACCTCTACTTCGAGGACAAGCGCGCGGTGTTCTCGGACTTGATGGACCGCTTCTTCACGGCGCTGACCATGGCCATCAACCGCATCGACGTCGCGCCGAGCGCTCCGCCCGTGGCAGACCAAGCACGCGCCAACATGCGCGCCATCATCGGCACCTGCCTGGCCGATCGCGCCATGACGAAGATCCTGCTCTCCGACGCGCAGGGCGTCGACCCTGCCTTCGATCGCAAGCTCTCCACGTTCTATGACGCGGTGGTGCAGCTGCTCACCGACAGCCTGCGCGACGGCCAGAAGCTCGGCATCGTGGCCGACGGCGAGCCACGCGTGATGGCCTACCTGACCATCGGCGCGCTGAAGGAGCTGCTCTACCAGGCGGTGACGCTGGGGCTCGCGGAAGAGAGCGCGGACGTGCTGACCCAGCAATTCTTCGAGTTCGTCAGCCAGGGCTACCTGCGCGTGCACCCGCGGGAGCCGCGCGGGCGCAGGGCGCGCTGAGCCTCACCCGCCCGAGTCGGCGGCGTCGGCGCTCGGCGTGGCGTCGCCGCTCGACTCGGCGGCGACGTCGGCGGCCGCATCGACCCCGGCGTCCGAGCACGGGTCGACGACGTCGTAGTACGTCGAACCGCTGCAGGTGGCGGTGCCCGGCAACCCACAGCTCGTCTGGAACGTGCAGGTCGTCACGCCCCACCCCGAAGGGCAAGTCGCGCCTTCCTTGGGCAGGGGCGTCGTCTCGGCCGGGCAACTCGGCGGCGGGGGGTTGCAGGAGCTGGGGATGATCGTCCACTTCCCGCCGACGCATTGGTAGCTCGTGCCGCAAGGGCCGCCGCCGTACGTGCACCAGAGATCCGGCGCCGCGTTGCAGCCACCGGAGGGCTGCGTCTTTGGGCACTCCGTCGTCTGCTGGCTGCTCGAGCTCTCACCGCCACAGGCCACGGCGCCGGCCAGGGCCGCCCCGCCGAGGAGCCCTAGATCCAAGCTGACGATGAAGGGGCGGCTGAGCTTCTTGGGCGAGCGCATTCGGCGGAAGATAGCACGCTTCAGTAAGCCCGAAACGCCGGTTCCTCGCGCGGGCTCGCCCGGCCCGCGTACGATCCGAGCGAGCCAGCATGTCCGACGAGAAGCGAGCGGGGCACCTCGTGCGCGCCGTGGCGTTCGACTTCGAGAGCAAGGTCGAGCGCGCCGTCGAGCTGGGCGAGATCAAGGCGGAGATGGCGGCGGGGCGCTTCGTCTGGGTCGACCTGGACATCGGCGACCCCGACGAGGCGCGGAAGATGCTGGCGGAGCTCGCCCTCTTCAGCGACGAAATCGTCGAAGACGCGCTGACGCGTGAGCCGGCCACCCAGAGCGCGCGCTACGACGGTTACCTGCACTTCGTGGTGTCGGGCTGTCGGCTGATCGGCAGGCACTTCGACCTCGAGCGTGTCGACTGTGTGATCAGCGAACGCTTCCTGTTCACTCTGCACCGCGGCGCCGTGGTCTTCCTGGAAGCGCTGAAGAAGGACTACTCGAACGACTTCGTGGCCTTCGCGAAGAGCCCCAGCTTCTTGATCTACGAGATCTGGGATCACCTGACCGACAACTACCTGGCCGTGCAGAAGCGCTTCGAAGAGCGGGTGGAGCTGCTGCAATCCGAGCTGATGCGCGAGGTGGACGACAAGGTGTTCGCTTCTGTTTCGGAGCTCGGCGCGGACCTGCTCCACTTCCGCAAGGTCGTGATGCCCGCGCGCGCGGTGCTGACGGATCTCTCGACGCGGCGCTCGCTCTACATCAGCGAGGCGACGCAGCCCTTCCTGGCCAACATGGTGGGTACGCTGGAGCGCGTGCTGCAGGACCTGCTGGTGGATCGCGACGTGCTCTCGAACTCGCTGAACCTCTACATGTCCCTGGTGCAGCACCGCACCAACGAGGTGATGAAGAAGCTCACCGTGGTGAGCGTCATCTTCCTGCCGCTGACCTTCCTCTGCGGCGTGTACGGGATGAACTTCGAGCACCTGCCCGAGCTCAAGTGGCACTACGGCTACGCGATGTTCTGGGGCGCGGTGGTGGGCATCGTGGGGCTCATCGGGCTGGTGTCCCACCGCGCCAAGTTGCTTTGAGCGGACGCACCTGCGGCCGTTGACGTTGGTCGGGCTCGCTTGCCATCCTCCGGGCATGCGCACGCTCGTCGGGTCCACGCTCCTCGTCCTCGCCGCCCTGTCTGCCTTCGCCTGCTCCACCGAGACGGGCAGCCCCGACACCGGCGGCGGCAGTGAGCGCGAGAAGCCCGTGGGTTGCTCGGGCAAGTGCGACTCGCCCACCGACGTGTTCGTGAGCCCCTACGTCGCGGACGTCGGCAAGATGAACGGCATTTGGCCTGGTGAGCCGGCCATCGCGAAGGTCGAGGACGCCTACACGGTGCTGGTCGATCTCGGCCAGGCGAAGTTCCCCGCGCCGACTCACCTGTTCGGTGCGCCCGTCAACGTCATCCCCTACTCGAACGAGGACGGGGGCAAGGACGCGACCGGCAAGACGGTCGAGCGCGGTGACTCGGGCGTCGCCAAGGCGTTCCCGCGCGGGGTCGTCGGCTACGCCATCAAGCACCACCGCCCCGAGCACCGCAAGCTCTCGCCCCAGGACATCGCCGCGAACATGAAGGAGCAGGTCAAGCTCCAGGACACGCACATCGAGATCGTCGTGGGCGTGTCACGCGACGGGCAGGCCGGCGCCGTCACGCTGAACAACCCGCAGACCTACGAGCAGGGCTTCTTCGGCACGCCCCAGTACTCCATGGTGTTCGTGAAGCCGGACTGGCCCAGCTACCTCGACGCCGGCAAGGTCAAGGCGTTCAACGACAACGTCCGCACCATGATCGCCGCCTTCAACACGGTGAGCGACTTCCCCGGCGACTACAACGGCGGCGACCCGCTGGCAGCGCACGACGTCGTCAAGCTGAAGGAGCACGTGAAGCAAATGGTGCTCGCCGTCGGCGGCGACGCCGCCGCGCAGGCCTTCTTCAAGGACAAGCAGAACCTCGTCTACTGCGCGGAGCTCGCGTTCCTGGGCACCAGCGCGGGCCTGCACTTCCCGCTCAACGACGCCACCATGGTGCCGATCGTGGGCCAGGCCGCCTGGGACGCCTTCAAGGCCGAGGTGGACAAGCACAACGCCGGGCAGCCCTCCGCGTTCACGGCGCTGAACAAGAACGAGCGAGTGAAGTACGTGGACCTCTCGCTGGCGCCGCCCGACCTGGCGGCCATGCCCAGCTACTCGCCGAGCGCCGCCGCCGACGCCCAGAAGCTCGCGTGGAAGCCCATGACGATGGCCGACATCCTGCAGCACTTCCTGCGCACGCACGTGCCGCGCGAGCAGCTCGGCGAGCAGCTCGCCCCGGTGCAGGGGCAGCTCCTCGAGCAGATGAAGCCCGGCGTGCTGGAGGCCATGGCGATGGACCAGCTGCCGGCGACCGACCCAAAGCGCATCGCGGTGGAGCAGCTCTTCGACGCACTCGTCGCCGTGGTGAAGAAGAGCTACGGCAGCTACGCCGAGTTCCAGACCGCGCTCGAGCCGTTGATGCAGAAGGCGCGGCAGATGACCGGTCCGCGCGACGACACCGGCACCGGCTACTTCGTCCCGCCGAGCCTGTTGCACGTGGTCGCGCAGGGCAAACACCCCGGCGGTCTGATCGGGCTGAAGTACGTCGGCCACGGCATCCACTGGTCGGCGGTCAGCCTGCCGGCGGCCCCGCCCCAGCCCGACCCGAGCGACGACGGCTCGCTGAACGTCGTGCCGGCGAACAACCCGTACGCGAAGAGCTGCCGTTCGTCCTGCGGCGGCTCGTCACCGGACGGCTCCTGCTGGTGCGACGGCTCGTGCGCCCAGTACGGTGACTGCTGCACGGACAAGGCCCAGGTCTGCCCCTGATTTCCCAGCGGCCCGCCGGGCCGCTTGACCGAGGGGGGGCGGGGTATGACATGGCAGTGGGAATGGATCACGCTTCGCGCTGGCCCAATGCGCTGTCCCTCGCCTTCGTCGAGGAGCTGTACGCGGCGTGGGCGGAGGACCCGAGCCGTGTCCCCGAGGACTGGCGCAGCCACTTCGAGGGCCTGGCGGCGGGCGGCGCCCGCCCGCGCTTGAGGCCGAGCTTCTCGGCGCCGAGCGTGTTCAACCCGCGGAACGGCGCACGGCATCCGCTCGGGGGCGATCTCTCGGAAGCGGTCGTGCGTCAGGACCGCGTCGACCAGCTCATCCGGGCCTACCGCGTGCGCGGTCACATGATCGCGAAGCTCGACCCGCTGGAGCTGCCGCGCGCGCACCAGCCGGAGCTCGAGCCCGAGTTCTACGGGCTCGGTGCCGACGACCTCGGGCGCCAGTTCAGCGCTCGCACCATCTTCAGCGCGCCGGTGTCGACGCTGCGAGAGATTCTGGAGCTGCTCCGGAACACCTACTGCCGCTCCATCGGGGTGCAGTTCATGCACATCGACGATCTCGGGGTGAAGCACTGGCTCCAGGAGCGCATGGAGGGGACGCAGAACCACATCCGCCTCGGTCGCGAGGAGCAGCTCGGCATCCTGACCAAGCTGACTGACGCGGTGATCTTCGAGGAGTTCGTGCAACGGATGTACCTCGGGGCGAAGAGCTTCTCCCTGGAGGGCTCCGAGAGCCTGATCCCGTTGCTGATGTTCGCCATCGAACGCGCCGCGGACCACGGCGTCGACGAGATCGTGCTCGGCATGGCTCACCGCGGGCGGCTCAACGTGCTTGCCAACATCATGGGCAAGAGCGCGCGAGCCATCTTCCGCGAGTTCGACGACCGCGACCCGCAGCTCTTCCTCGGCCGTGGCGACGTGAAGTACCACATGGGCTACAGCAGCGACTGGGTGTGCGCGAACGGGCGCAAGGTCCACCTCTCGCTGTGCTTCAACCCGAGCCACCTGGAGTACGTGAACCCCGTGGTGCTCGGGCGCGTGCGCGCCAAGCAGGATCGCGCCGGCGACGCCTCCCGCGAGAAGAAGCTCGGCGTGCTGATCCACGGCGACGCCGCCTTCGCGGGCGAGGGCATGGTGCAGGAGACGCTCAACCTGAGCCAGCTCGAGGGCTACCGCACGGGCGGCACCATCCACATCATCGTGAACAACCAGATCGGGTTCACCACGCCGCCGTCGCAGAGTCGTTCCACGACCTACGCGACCGACGTCGCGAAGATGCTGCAGAGCCCCATCTTCCACGTGAACGGCGAGGACCCCGAGGCGGTGGCGCAGGTCGTGCACCTCGCCATGGACTTTCGCAGCGAGTTCCAGCGTGACGTGGTCATCGACATGTACGGGTACCGTCGGCTGGGCCACAACGAGGGCGACGAGCCGGCGTTCACGCAGCCGCTGCTGTACGCGGCCATCGCCGAGCGCAAGAGTGTGCGCGACGGCTACCTCGAGCACCTGCTCACGCTCGGTGGTGTCTCGCGCGACGATGCGGACCGCATCGCCCTCGAGCGTCGCGAGCACCTGGAGCGCGAGCTCTCCCAGGCGCGCAAGAGCGATTTCATGCGCCGCGAGGACTGGCTCGGCGGCTACTGGCAAGGTTTCTGCGGCGGGCTCGAGGAGGACGTGCGCGAGGTGCACACCGGCTTCGATCGTGAGGGCCTCTCCGAGCTTCTGGCGGCGCAGACCCGAGTGCCGAGCGACTTCCACCCGCACAAGAAGATCGAGCGCCTGCTCGAGCAGCGGCACCAGATGGCCGAGGGCAAGCGCCCACTCGACTGGGGCAGCGCCGAGCAGCTCGCCTTCGCGACCCTGGTGACGAGCGGGCTGCGCGTGCGTTTCACGGGTCAGGACGCCCAGCGCGGCACCTTCAGCCAGCGCCACTCCGTGCTGCACGACGTCGAGGACGGCCACACCTTCATGCCGCTGGCGGGCCTCTCGCCGGACCAAGCGCCCATCGAGATCGTGAACAGCGCGCTCAGCGAGGCTGGCGTGCTCGGTTTCGAGTACGGCTACAGCCTCGACTGGCCCGACGGGCTCACGCTCTGGGAGGCGCAGTTCGGAGACTTCGCGAACGCCGCGCAGGTGATCATCGATCAGTTCCTGGTCAGCGCGGAGGACAAGTGGAAACGGTTGTCCGGGCTCGTCCTGCTCCTGCCCCACGGGTTCGAGGGGCAGGGTCCCGAGCACTCGAGCGCGCGCCTCGAACGCTTCCTGGTCCTCGCCGCCGAGGACAACATCCAGGTCGCGCAGCCGAGCACCCCGGCGCAGTACTTCCACCTGCTTCGCCGCCAGGTGCTGCGGCCCTGGCGCAAGCCGCTCGTCGTGTTCACGCCGAAGAGCCTGCTCCGTCACCCGCGCTGCGTGAGCTCCTTGGAAGATTGCGCCAAGGGGGGCTTCTCGCGCGTGCTGGGGGACAGCAGCGTGGAGCCCGCTGCCGTGCGCCGCGTGCTCCTGTGCAGCGGGCGCGTGTACTACGATCTCTTGCAGCGCCGCGAAGAGCTCGGGCGCCCGGACGTGGCCATCGTGCGCATCGAGCAGTTCTACCCGTTGCCCGAGGCGGTGGTGCGCGAGGCGCTCGAGCCCTTCCGGGAGGGCACCACCGTGGTCTGGGTGCAGGACGAGCCCAACAACATGGGTGCCTGGCGCCACCTGCGCGCCCGCTTCGGCGACAGCGTGTGTGGACGGCATCCGTTCTCGGTGTTGTGCCGTGCGGAGTCCGCGAGCCCGGCCACCGGCTCACCCAGCGCGCACAAGCTCGAACAGCAGGAGATCCTCGAGAAGGCGTTCGCGGCCACCTGAAGTAGAAGGACGAAGAGCAGCATGCCCGTACAACTGAAGGTGCCCAGCGTGGGCGAGTCAATCAGCGACGTGCAGATCGGAGAGTGGTTGAAGCAGGTGGGCGACCACGTCCGCCGCGACGAGGTGTTGGTGCTGATCGAGACCGACAAGGTCACGGTCGAGCTGCCGGCCCCGGTGGCGGGTGTTCTGAGCGAGATTCGCTTCCAGAACGGCACCGCGGCGCGCGTGGGCGACGTGATCGGAAGCATCGACGAGGCGACGATGGTCGCGGAAGCGCCGCCGCCCGGGGCGCTCGCCGCCGCACCGTCGCCCATGGCCGGTCCGCCGCCCGTCGTCGCGCCCCCGTCAGCCTCGCCGCCGCAGTCCGGCGCCGCGACGGATCCGGAGCCGCGCAGTCACCGCGCAGACAGCGTCCCCGCCGAGGGCTTCGCGCGTGTGATGCCCGCGGCACGGCGCGTCCTGGCGGAGAGCGGGCTCTCTGCTTCGGACGTGACCCCGACCGGCCCCGGGGGTCGCCTGTTGAAGGAGGACGCCCTGCGCGCGAGAGCCTTCGAGGCCGCGCAGGCTCCGCCACATGAGCCGGCGCCCGCCCCGCCCGCCGCGCGCGCGCCGCAGCCCCCGTCGAGCGACGGCCGCCAAGAAGAGGTCGTCGCCATGACGCCGATGCGCAGGCGCATCGCCGAGCGTCTGGTCGAGTCCCTGCGAGAGACCGCGCAGCTCACCACCTTCAACGAGGTGGACATGAGCGCCGTCTACGCCCTGCGCAAGGAGTTCCAGGAGCGCTTCCAGGCCAAGTACGGCATCAAGCTGGGTCTGGTTTCCTTCTTCGTGAAGGCAGCCATCGAGGCGCTGAAGCTGGTGCCGGAGGTCAACGCCGAGGTCCGCGGCACGGACATCGTCTACAAAGGCTACTACGACATCGGCGTGGCGGTGGGCGGGGGCAAGGGGCTGGTGGTGCCCATCTTGCGCAACGCCGAGCGCCTGTCTTTTGCCGAGACCGAGCGCGCCATCGCCGACTACGGCAAGCGCGCGCAAGAGGGCAAGCTGAAGCTCGAAGAGCTGCAAGGCGGCACCTTCACCATCTCGAACGGTGGCATCTACGGCAACCTGCTCTCGACGCCCATCATCAACCCGCCGCAGAGCGCCATCCTGGGCCTGCACGCCATCCAAGATCGCGCCGTGGTGCGCGACGGGCAGATCGTGATCCGTCCCATGATGTACGTCGCGGTGAGCTACGATCACCGCATCGTCGACGGTCGCGAGGCCGTCGGCTTCCTGAAACGCATCAAGGAGTGCGTGGAGCAGCCCTCCCGCATCCTGCTCGAGGTGTGAGCATGGGCGACGGGCGGCACGACCTGATCGTGATCGGCGCGGGCCCCGGTGGCTACGTCGCCGCCATCCGCGCCGCGCAGCTGGGCCTCGACGTGGCCTGCGTGGAGAAGGAGCCCGCGCTCGGCGGGACCTGTCTGCGCGTCGGTTGCATCCCCAGCAAGGCGTTGCTCGAGGCGAGCGAGCGCTACGCCGAGGCCAAGCATGGCTTCGAGAGCTTCGGCGTGAAGCTCTCCGGGGTCGAGCTCGATCTCACGCGCATGCTGAAGCGCAAGGACGACACGGTGCGCGCGCTGACCGCGGGTGTGGCAGGCCTGTTCAAGAAGAACAAGATCACACGCTACACGGGGCAGGCGTCCTTCGCGTCGCGAGGTCTCGTGCGGGTGACGTCGAGCGAAGGTACGACCGAGCTCGGCGCAGAGCACGTCATCATCGCCACGGGCAGCAAGGTCACGCCCCTCCGCGGCGTCGAGCTCGACGGCGATCGCATCGGCACCAGCACCGAGGCCCTCGCCTACCCGGAGGTGCCCGGGCACCTGGTGGTGATCGGCGCCGGGTTCATCGGCCTGGAGCTCGGCTCGGTCTGGCAGCGCCTCGGGGCGAAGGTCACGGTGCTCGAGTATCTGCCGCGCATCCTGCCCGGCATCGACGGCGAGATCGCGGCTGAGGCCCACCGGGTGCTGACCCGGCAGGGGCTCGAGATCCGCACCGGGGCGCGCGTGACCGGCGCGCGCCGCGAGGGCGCGGGTGCGTGGGTCGGCGTCGAAGGGGCGGAGCCCATCGCCTGCGACCGCGTGCTGCTCGCGGTCGGACGCTCGCCGAACACCGAAGGGCTGGGTCTCGAGCAGGTCGGCATCACCCTGGACGAGCGCGGGCGCATCCCCGTCGGCGAGGGGTGGTCCAGCAGCGTGCCGGGCATCTACGCCATCGGCGACGTCATCTCCGGGCCGATGCTCGCGCACAAGGCCAGCGAGGAGGGGGTCGCCTGCGTCGAGCGCATCGTCACCGGCCACGGACACGTGAACTACGACGCCATCCCAGGCGTCTGCTACACGCATCCGGAGATCGCCAGCGTCGGCAAGTCCGAAGAGGAGCTCGTCGAGCAGCGCGTGCTCTACAAGAAGGGCAGCTTCCCCTTCATGGCCAACGGGCGCGCCAAGTCCCTGGGCGCCGTCGACGGGCGCGTGAAGATCCTGGCGCACGCCGACACCGATCGCGTGCTGGGTGTGCACATCTTGGGCGCGCGAGCCGGCGAGCTGATCGCCGAGGCGGTAGCCGCCATCGAGTTCGGCGCCAGCGCCGAGGACCTCGCCCGGACCTGCCACGCGCACCCGACCCTGGCAGAGGCCGTGAAGGAAGCGGCGCTGGCTGTGGATGGCCGGGCGGTGCATTTCTGAGAGTCTGAATCTCGCTCCGCGGACGACTGCCGGGTCTCGCCACGCTTCCGTCAGGTCGAAGCAGCCGGCGCCGGCCCGGGCCGGATTTCTCGTGCGGTCGAAGCTCGTTCCAGGCTCGGCCTCCGAGGTCTCGATCTCGCTCCGCGGACGACTGCCAGGTTTCGCCACGCTTCCGTCTGGTCGAAGCAGCCGGCGCCGGCCCGGGCCGGATTTCTCGTGCTCGGTCTCAGTGGTGGATCGTGATCTGCCTCTGCCAAGACGGTCGAAGCTCGTTCCAGGCTCGGCCTCCGGCCTCGCGGTGACCGGACAGGGGGTCCTAGCGCCGCGGACTTTGCCGTCAACGGCATGACCAACGGCAAACTCGCGTGCGGGAGAGAGCACGTCCGCGGCGCGCGCGGCCGGTGCCGCGGTCTTCGAACGGGTCGGATGGCCCTGTGCAGTCTCGAAGCCTCCTGCCTGCCCGTCCCGGCTCGCGCAGCGCGGGCTGGTCGGCTACTGTTCAGGGCGATGCATCGCCGTTCCTTCTTGCTCGGGGGCGTCTCGGTTCTGGTGCTTCCGAGCTGCGTGTCCAAACCGAGAATGGAGCTGCACCACGCGCAGGTGCAGACCGCAGGCCCCATGGGCATCGGCATGAACGTGTTCCTGCGCGTGAACAACGAGAACAGCTTCGACGTGCAGGTGCGCAACGTACGCGTGCAGACCACGATGCAGGGGCGGTGGACGCTGCCGCCGGTGGCCTACAGCCCGAACCAGTGGCTGCCCGCGGACGGGTCGACCATCGTGTCGGCTCCCGTGCTCATCCCCTGGCCGCTGGTCGGACCACTCCTGGCCGAGACCGCGATGAACGAGCAGATCGAGTACCGCGTGCAAGGGCACGCGGATGTCACAGCCATCCGATCGCTCGGCATCAGGAGCGACGACTACCCCGTGGACGAAACGGGCTCGATTCCGCGCATCGCGGTGCTCCAAGCCGCGCGTTCGACGATGCCGTTCTGAGGCCATCGGGGCAGGTGGGACCGCCTCCCACTTTTCTCGCCGGCCTGGGTTGACCCGGGCGTGCGGACCGGTGACCCTCCGAGTTGGCGCTGCAGGAGGGCGGCGCGGGGAGGGTAGTCGGATGAGGTCGGGGGGCCGGGTGGGTAGCGTTGGCGGGGCATGTCGCTCGGGAATGAACGGCGCGTTGGTGCGTTTCACCCGAGCCCAATGGCCAGGGACTGCGCGAGGGGAATGACCATGGACCTCAACGATCAGAGGACGGCGCTCGTCGTCATGGAGGCCGGGGCCCGTTGGCCGTCGTACACGCGGGAGCTCGCTGGTCGCGCGTCGAGCGCAGTCGTCGAATCCCAGCCCGCCATCGAGAGCGCCCAGGAGTTCGCGGCGCGCGTCGTCGGTAGGGCGGCCCGCCTGACCGAGCGTTCCGTCACCATCCCGGTGGCCATTCTCGCGGTCAGCCAGCGCATCGACCCCGAAGCGCAGCAGGCTCGCTACCACATCGCGCGCAACGTCGTGTCGATGATGGCCGCTGCCGACGGAGGCGAGCTGCTGATCATGGGCGACGAGCATTTCTCGGAAGACGTGCGGCACGAGCTGGTGGCCTTCGCAGGCGCGCTGTGTGACGGCTTGGCCGGCGGCACCGTGTCCGTACGCGTACGCTTCGGCACCGGTCAGAGCGGCATGCGTTCGCTCGGTGTGCCCCCGTCCACGCGCAATCAGGCCGCGCTCGGCAAATAGTGCGGGCCGGGCGGCTTGACACGCCGCGTCATGCTGCTTATGGAGCCCGGGTCCACAAGGAGGCCCGAGGTCCATGGGAAAGAAGAATGGCGCACGCCGCGTTGCCGTCGTCTCGGGTCTGCGCACCCCCTTCGTGAAGTCCGGCACCGCGTTCAACGACACGAGCGCGCTCGACCTCGGGAAGCTCGTCGTGGCCGAGTTGCTGCAGCGCGCGTCGCTCGACCCAAGTCAGGTCGAGCAAGTGGTCTACGGGCAGGTCGTGCCCTCGCTGGTTGCGCCCAACATCGCGCGAGAGATCGTGCTCGGCACGGGGATGCCGCGTGGCATCGAGGCGTACAGCGTTTCGCGCGCGTGCGCGACCAGCTATCAGTCCACGGTCAACGTCGCCGAGGCCATCCTCGCGGGCACCATCGACTGCGGCGTGGCAGGCGGTGCCGACAGCGCCAGCGACGTGCCCATCGCGGTGAGCAAGAAGCTCGCCGAGGCGCTCATCGCCGCGAGCCGCGCGCGCTCTTTGGGTGAGCGCCTGAAGGCGTTCGCCGGGCTGTCTCCGAAGGACCTTCTGCCGG
>Ga0233425_10008915_pt1 | contig 13011 bp, 10 predicted proteins | sample Watercolumn_Towu_2_FD_181712 | JGI IMG/M metagenome (GOLD analysis project Ga0233425, IMG submission 181712) | Freshwater microbial communities from Lake Towuti, South Sulawesi, Indonesia - Watercolumn_Towuti2014_140_MG | ecosystem: Environmental > Aquatic > Freshwater > Lake | place...
AGGCGCGGAATCGCGTTTGCGTTCGCGGTGCGCACAATTCGAGTAACAGGTGTCACAAAATGACACAAAATGACATGCTTGGCGGTGTTTTTCGGGAAACAACGCGGTGGGCGGAAGAAGGGTTTAGTCCGGAGATCATTCCATAACTAGCGACCCGTTGCGCAAGAAGTGTGGTGAGTGCATTTGATTCTGATTGCGGCCGGCTTCAATCAATGTCGAGAACGGTCATGTTCAACGAGAAACCGCTTCGAACCAATTGGACTGAAACACGAATCCTGTGCTGCGCCAATTGGGGCGCGACGCAGCACGACATCGCGCACATTACGACCAGCACTACTTCGCACTGCCTTACGTCCAGCGACATAACCACACGACGTCACAGTGTCTCACCACGATTCCACAATTTTGACAGTTTTTGTTTGCGGCCGTTACAATCGGCCGATCGGCTGGCTCAATCTGGAGTTGCGACAAAGCTACGATCCAGGTTTGAGTTTCTGCGCTGCGTTTTGACATGGGTAGGTGATGCATGGCGCCGTGCTGTCGGGCACATTTTGACATGGGTCGGTGATGCATGGCGCTGTACATGGCGCGATGCCGGCGTCACCGAACGCGACGTGCCTGTCACGGACGCAACGAAGCTTGCTGCCCAGGACCAAATTGGGGCAAAGACACTGCCGCTGCGTTTCGCAGACGGCGCGACGAAACGTCACTATTTCTTAGAAAACGGTGTCAGGATCGTTCATCAAGTAAGACGGGGCCTGCCGAAGTTAGGTGTTTACGTCAAGGGGAATCTCTGGCTAGTACCGGAATTCCAGTCCGAAGTCGAGACCCTGTGCCCAGTACCCTTGCTGGTTGAACTGAGGCCGTGGACGGACGGGCGCGACCGGAGGGAATGCGCCCGGCGGAGCGAAGTTCGGCACCAGCGACACGTCGATGACTCGGTCAATCTCGGTCCCTGGCCGCAGCACGTTGCTCCAGAACATGAAGTTGTAGCCGAAAAACATCCGGGCACGCGGCAAGAACTGATAGCCCCAGTGCAAATGCAGTTCTGGCACCACGGAGAAGTCGGTGTTGACGTACTTGCCGATGTTCGCGCCGGGCAACGCCGGCAGGCCGCCCGCAAAGAACTGTGTCGGCAGCCCTGGCTGCGTCACCAACTGCGACCCGTTGATGTTCATGTGCTGCACGGTCACGCCCATGGCCAAAGCGAGCCGCGTTTCCAAGTAGAAGGGCCCGCGACGCGCTTCGATGATTGTGCCGACTTGAGCGCCGTGAAACTCGTTGACCGTGCTGAAGTCGTCGCGGACCAGCGCCGTGGTGCCGACGGGAAACCCAACCGGGTTGCCGACGCCGACGACGACGTTTTCGCGAATGGAGAGACTCTCATCAAGATTGAGGTAACGGTAACCGGCGAACAGGTCGCAGCGATAGCCGAATTGACTGCCGGCGCCGCTGCACAGCAGTTCCTTGATATTGAATTCGGCGCCCCAAAGGGAAGTGCTGCTGTCGACAGTGACGCTGCCGGTGTAGGCAGGCAGACCGAAGCCTGGCGGATAAGCGACGTATTGTCCTGCTTCGCCGGCGATGCCGATGTTTGGTGCGAAGAACGGGCGCACAAGCACGGGGAACTGCGCCGAGTTTGCGAAGAACCGCTCGTTCTTGCGGCCGAGGAAGAAGAACCGCCCTTCGACGCCGCACGACTGCATATCGTCGCCCCACCAGCCGATGGTCTGCCGCATGCCGACGCGGAAAGGATCGCCAATGGGTCCGTTGCCGTACAGGATTGTGCGTGTGGGGCTGTTGAGGAAGCCGGTGCCGGGCGGCACGTCGGTGGTGACGAGCGCCGGAGCGAATTGCGGCTTGTGCCACCACAGAAGCAGTTCGGAACGGGCAAACCAACGCCGGCCCGGATCCATCGGCGGGCTGACGAGTTCGTACGGCGATTCGGTGAGGAGTGTGTAGGTGGTTGGACCTTGAACCGGCGTGTCTGTTACCGGCGGGACTACCGTGCTCGGAGTGCGCGTCGGCGGGAGCAGTGGCTCCGGTTGTACCGGACTGGGCAGCTTGCGATCATTCGCCGGCGCTGTCGGCGGCGCCGGTTTCTTTTCATCAGGCACGTCCGGCAGCTTTGTCTCCGCCGGCTTCGCAGCCTCGACGATTTTCTTTTCGGAAGGGAGGTCCGGCAATCGTGTTTCTTTGGGCTTGGAAGGCTCGCCCTCGGTCTTCTTTGGTGCGGGGTCGATCGGCTCGGCTTCCAAGATGATTTTGCCGACCTCGATCGTCACCGGGCTGGGCCGTTTCGATTTTTCGGAGATTGGCGGCGTGACCGGTTCATCGGCGTTGGCAGATTCATGAGAGCAAAATGCCAGCGCGTACAACGCCGCAAAACAGTACGCGAGGTTGGCTGCTGCGGCACGGATATTTCGCCGCTGCGGTTGTTCCAACATGGGGCTTCACTCCACCTATGCATTGACGATGAATCGACGCCGTCGCGCCTTCGGATGTCAATTCGACAAGCCGACGCTACGAACCGCAAAGGAATGAAAACCAAGAAGTCGTGCATTTTGCGACAATGCGCTCAAATCGGTACAACGTGCAGAATTCCCCCAAATTGCCACCGAAGTGGTCGCCGCAGTCATCGCAGTTTGACAGTTCAACCGGACCTATCGCCGTGGCGAATCGGAATTGACAGCGCCGGTTGGAGACGCCATTGTGCGTTTCGACAGTTTGGTTTGAATTTGATCCTCCCCGTATGGAGCGGGTCGATGCGTAGAGAATTGAGAATGGGACGAATCATCGCCGCTGCGGCATTCTTGTTTTTTTTGGCTCAATCAAATGCGTTTGGTTTTGGCTGGGGCATTCCTCTGCCGGCATTGCCGCCGATTCCAGGACAGGTCAAAGACGACCAGCCGGTAATCGACGTGCAGCCGCCTGCGGACCCGGACGAACCGATCATCGTCATCGACGGACCGGAAGAGCCTCCGCCCGGCGGCATTAACGAGACGCCGGAACCGGCTACGATCGTCTCCGGGCTGATCGGTGCGGCGGTGTTGGGAGTGATTGGTTGGCGGCGTCGCCGAAATGCATCATGCAGCCGCTGCTAAAGACTTCGCCATACAGGAGGCGCATTCAGAAATGACTCGTCGCTGTTGCTCCGCGCTGATCTCCGGGAACATCGGCAGCGCGAGCACTGAGCGGCAGGCTTCTTCGCTGACCGGAAAGTCACCTGCTACATAACCGAGGTTCCACAGGCATTCCTGCAGGTGCAACGCCTTGGGGTAGTACACTTCGCAGCCGATCTGCCTGGACTTTAAATGGCGTACGACCTCGTCGCGATATCCGCCGGCAACGCGGACGACATATTGGTTGTAAGTGTGTCGGCCAAGACCGCTCTCAATCGGTCGCTGAAACACTCCGTCGAGTTCGCACTCTGAGATCAAATCGTCATACCTCGCTGCGGCCGCTCTGCGACGGGAAATGTACTGATCGACTTGCGGTAGCTTGACGCGCAGCATCGCTGCGTGGATCGCATCGAGCCTGGCATTCCAACCGAGGAGGCGATGTTCGTATTTCGGCTCCATGCCGTGAACCCGCAACGTGGCCATACGCCGCGCCGCGTCGGCGTCGTTCGTAACGACCATACCGCCGTCGCCGAATGCTCCAAGCGTCTTCGTCGGATAGAAGCTGAAGCAACCGAAGTCGCCGAGAGCGCCGGCCTTGGAACCGTGATAGTCAGCGCCGAAAGACTGACATGCATCTTCGATAACGGCAAGTCCTCGGCTTTCGGCCAGTCGCTGGATCGGTTCCATGTCGGCGCACTGGCCGAAGAGATGCACGGGAATAATCGCTCTTGTTCTTGGCGTGATTCTTTGAGCGACATCCTCGGGGTCCAGGTTAAAGGTCTCCGGATCGATATCGGCGAACACCGGCGTCGCACCAATCCTGCACACGGCCCCCGCAGTTGCAAAGAACGTGAATGGCGGGATGATGACTTCGTCGCCGGCATCGACGCCCAGCGCCGCAAGCGCCAACAACAGCGCATCCGATCCGGAAGAACAGCCGACCGCGTGTTTCACGCCACAGTACTCGGCAACTTCACGCTCGAACGCGGCGACCTCGGGGCCGAGAATCGCCTGGCCGGACGTAAGCACTCGCGTTACGGCAGCTTCGATCTCGGCTTTCAGCGAATGATACGATGCTTGGGTGTCGCACAACGGGACCGCAGTGTTTGGAATTGCGCTCATGCCGGCCGACTCCATTCTGCCGCAATGATGATTCGAGCGGGCAAGTCTGTTCAGAATCGGCGTACCTGTCAATAGCGGTCGCAAGTATATGGCGTTCGACCTTGACCTCGTTTTGAATGCATTTCATAATCCCGCGTCGCGAATGCCGTCACTCAAGGACGAGAAAATGACGATCTCCGCCGAGACTTCGCTTCCAGTTGAATTCGATTCGCTGCTTGATCATCTTGACGAAAACCCAGAAGACCGCGCCCGGCTGCTGCGCCGGATGCTCGGCGACGGTCCATGCCGGCAGTTGGGCATCTATCCGTTGCCGGAGTCATTCTTGTTGTCCGTGGTCATTCCAGTATTCAACGAACGAAATTGGGTCGGCGAACTCGTCCGTCGAGTCCAAGCAGTGCCGATTCGCAAAGAGATTATCTTGATAGATGACGGGAGCACAGACGGGACGCGAGATATCCTGCTCGCGCTGCGTGACGTTCACGAAAACGTTCGTGTTTTCTTACAGCCGGAGAATCGCGGCAAGGGCGCTGTTCTTCGCGTTGGGTTCCAGCACGCGACGGGCGACGTCATCGTGGTGCAGGATGCCGACCTGGAGTACGACCCTTCGGAGTACGCGAGGATGCTGCAGCCGATCATCGAGAATCGCGCCGACGTTGTATTCGGATCACGATTCATTGGTGAAAGCCACCGCGTGCTCTACTTCTGGCATTCGATTGCCAATCGAGTTCTTACGACACTGTCCAACATGTTCACCAACTTGAATTTGACTGACATGGAGACGTGCTACAAAGTCTTTCGCCGCGAAGTCGTGCAGAACATGAAGTTGCGATCGAACCGTTTCGGCTTCGAGCCGGAATTCACGGCAAAGGTCGCACGCCGGCGAGCAAAACCGTGGCGCGTTTACGAAATGCCGATCAGCTACTCCGGGCGCACGTACGAGGAAGGCAAAAAAATCGGCTTGAAGGATGCATTCAGCGCGCTCTTCTGCATCTTCCGCTACTGGTTATGGGACTGATACTAATGAGACACGCGATATTGCTTTCGGTTCTTGCCACGCTCGGAACGATCTCGACTATGAATGCTGCGCCGATGCGCTATTTGGACGACGCGCCGCTTCGCGCCGTGCAGTTCATCGACGCCAACGAGGGTTGGGCAGTCGGCGATGACGGCGTTATTTTGCACACGATCGATGCCGGTAAACGCTGGGAGCGACAGCCGAGCGGCGTCGGCGCATCCCTACAGGCGGTGCATTTTGTAACGCCCTACATCGGCTGGGTAGTCGGCCGCGAACAAATCTCGGCGACGATTAGCATCGGCATCGTGCTCGCCACCGCCGACGGTGGAATCACCTGGTCTCGTCTGGCGGCAAACACCTTGCCTGGGTTGCATGTCGTGCGGTTCTTCGACGACAAAAATGGCATTTGCGCCGGCGACGGTACCGCACTTTATCCAACCGGCGTGTTTGTCACCGACGACGGCGGAAGCCGTTGGCGTCCCATAGCGGGGCCGCGGCAAGCCGGCTGGCGTGCCGGTGACTTTCGGAATCCACAGTCCGGTGCGCTGGCTGGTGCTTGGAGTTCGCTCGGCGTGCTGAACCGGTCGGTTGCAGGCACATCGGAAAATGCGGCTTTCGGCGGGCGGAGCATCCAATCAGTCAAACTAGTCGCCGACGGCGCCATTGCCGTCGGCCACGGCGGCCTATTCCTGACCAGTGCGGATGCCATTGGCGCCAAGTGGAGCTACAGCACGCCACGACTGCAATCAGTCTTGCCTGCTGAGGCTCTGGCAGATTGTGATCTTCAATGCACGTCTGTGGTCGGCGATGATATTTGGATCGCGGGGCGCCCTGGTTCCTTCGTTTTGCACAGCGGCGACAAGGGAAAGACCTGGCAATTGCACCATACGGGGCAGCCGCTGCCGCTCAATTCCATTCATTTTCATGATGCCAAGACAGGTTGGGCCGTCGGCGAGATGGGCACCATTCTCGGTACCACGGATGGCGGAAAATCGTGGGCAGCACTGCGACGCGGCGGCATGCGCTCGGCAGCGATGGTCGTATCCGGCGGCATCAACTCCTTGCCGCTCGATTTGATCGCGACGCTTGGCGGCGAGGAGGGCTACCGCCTGACAGCCGTGATGGCGTTTCCTGCCGATGCCCAGTCCGCGCCGTTGCACCATGCGTCGGACCCGCAACGACTTTGCGAGGTTGTCCGGCAGTGCGGAGGAGCGGCGGCACAGTCGCTCCGCCTTTCAACGTCCACGGCATCCGTCGATCTGAAGGCGGCTTCGGCCGGCGACATACAATCTGTGTTCAAGAACCTGGATAAGGCGACGCTGCAAATGCTCCGCGATCTCGTACTGACGATTCGCATTTGGCAGCCGGCAGTAATCATCGCCGACGAACAGAACTTGGAGCAATCGTTGCGACAGGCCGTCAAACTCGCGGCCGATCCGAAGATTTTTGCGGAGCAGATCCAACACCTGCAATTGCCGGCCCATTTTGCAAGCCGCCGATATTACCTGCCTCAGTCGAGTGTTTCAAAAGGCGCAGCCATCGAAAAAATCCCGATGTCCGAGCCGCTGCCTCGCCTTGGAACGTCGGCCCGGGATTTTGCGGCAGAATTGCTGCTGCTGCTCACCGAAGACTCTCGGCAATTCGCGTCCGAGAGACCGATCGTCGGAGACGGAATTCGTCTGCCCATCATGGAAGGCACCTCACTCGCCCCTGGTGGAACAGCCCGGCGCGAATTTGCCGTTATTGATGAAACGGAAGCCAAGGCATTTGAGAATCGCGTCAAGGCCGCTCAGACCAAACGAAATCTGGAAGCGATGGCACGCAGCGAGTTCTCGGCGATCGGCGGACCAGACAAGATCATTGGCCAATTGGATTCCGAGACCAAGAAGATGCCGCCCGATCTTGCCGGCGCGACGATCTACTCCATTGGGGAACTATTGATTCGCAACGGCCAATGGCATCTGGCGCGAGAAGCCTTTTTCTTGCTGCTGGATCGTCACCCGAATTCACGACACTGCCTTCCGGCGATTCGCTGGTTGGCGCAATTCGCATCGAGCAGCGAGGCGCGGCGGCGGCATGAACTTGGACAGTTCGTCGTCACTAGCGATGTGCAGGTCAAGCCTGCCTCCGGCAGCGACAGCGGCACAATCCAACAAACGTCCGGAACGGACACGATTCGGCGCGACTCCGTAACACTTCTAACCGACCAAAAGGAAGCTCGGCATTGGAATCAGTTAACAGTGGCACTGGAACCCGTTATGGGCAGGTACGGCTCGCTGGCAATGAATGACCCTCCTTTTCAATTCTGCATCGCAGCGGCGCGTCGGTCGATGGCCGATCCCGCCGGCGCTCGCAAGTGGATCGATCGTTATCTGGCGGACACAATGACGCCGACCGAGCGCGTGACTCGTCCTGACCCTTGGCGTGATGCCGCCGCCGCAGAGGCTTGGCTCACGAATCGAAACTCGAAGGCGCATCGGCCCGTCGGCAATTGCCGCTGGACCGCCACCAAGCCGTTTCTCGACGGCAAACTCGATGACGAATGTTGGAAGAACGGCGCCGAGATGACACTGCAAAACACGACAGGCGAGCCCGTTGGGGACTTCAGCAGCGTCTCTCGATTCGCATACGATTCCGAGTTCCTCTACATCGCCGTCACTTGCAAGCATCCGTCAAAGCACTTTGTACCCAAAGTCGGAAAACGGACCCGGGACATGGACCTTTCGAGCATGGACCGTGTTCAGATCATGCTCGACCTCGATCGCGATTATCAGACGTATTATCGCCTACAGGTCGATCAACGCGGAGCGTTGGCGGAGGACTGCTGGGGCGACGCAAGCTGGAACCCGAGTTGGTTCGTTGCGGTCGACAGCAGCGAAACGGGCTGGACTGCTGAAATCGCCATCCCCCTTGCCGAACTCACGGGCGAAAAGATGGGATTTGGCAAAGTCTGGGCCTGCAACGTGATCCGAGTCTTGCCGGATTCTCTAATACAGGCTTGGTCCTTGCCCGCTGATCAACAACCGCGGCCCGAAGGCATGGGCCTCCTCATCTTCCAGGAAGAAAAGAAATAGGGCGTCAATCTCAAGAACGCGACGCCCAAACATACTGTGCGCTCGGAAACTACTTCTTCAAAATCTTCGGCACATCTGCCAAGATGGCGTCGATCGCCTTGTCGGTCAGTTCGCCCTTGCGAAACGAGAAATTCGCTTTGACCGTCGTGTTGACATACAGCACAACCGTTACGTCGGCATCCTTGACGAAATTGTAATCCTTCGGACCTGCGGGATTGTCGATGCTCAGCACCAGTTCCTTCAACCCCTCGGCTTTGGCAGTCTCTTCCAACTTCTTGCGCAAGGCGCCGGCGTCGCTGCAGAAGACGGCGAAGCTGCCCATCTCCTTTTCCTTGTTCTTGATCGTGCACTCGTCGAGCTTCTTCACCAGTTTGGCAACCGCAGGCGTCAAATCGCGAGCGAACACCATCGCCACCGGCGCTGAACCATGTCGGCAATACAGACAGGCCTTCTCGCCGGCGTTTTCACCCGTGACATTCAACGGATGAAACGGCCCCGGCAGGTCGTCTCCCACTTGCGGGCCGGACTTGATCGGCTCACCCGCAAACGACACAGACGCCACACATACAGCGACAACCGACGCCAACAGCAATCGGCTCATTTTTCTGACCTCTCTTACACGTGAAATGGGTTACTTCGCCTTCAGCAATTCTTCGACGATCTTTCGTACATCCTTGTACGTGAACGCTTCCTCCGGCTTGGTCGCGTTGAATTTCTTTGCAAGCTTTCCATCCTTGCCATAGATCAAGACGGTCGGCACCGAAGCAAAATTCAATTCCTTCTGGTACTTCTCCGGCGCCTCATCCAGCAACAGATTTTCAAACGAAGCTTTTTCCCTCTTCAGGAACTTCAACGCAGCTGCTTTGTCATCAGGGTCATCGACGCTGACTGACATGCAGACGAGCCCATTCTTGGCATGATCGCCGTGCAGCTTGACCATGTTCGGAAACTCTTCTTTGCACGGGATGCAGAACGTCGCCCAAAAATCGACGACGACAATCTTGCCGGTGTGGCGAGCAATCGCCTTTTGGTACGCGTCAAGTTTGACGACCTTGATGTCGATCGCATCTTCAGCAGTAGCGGTCGATGCTGCAACACCGGCCATGACAAGTATCACCGAAAAAAAACAACGCATCTGTATGCTCCAATTCCTTCTATTTCTTCTTCTTGAAAATAATGCCGCAACCGAATGGGGCGGTCTTGGGCGTTTCGATCTTGCCGCCGTCCAGCGTCGCGTCAACGGCTGGGATCACGTACTGCTTGGTGACCTTTTCCAATTTCATGTTGTCATCAAAGGTGCCGTGATAGACGAGCTTCCGTTCTCGGTTGAAGACAAAGAACTCTGGAGTTACGGTGGCGCCGAGCTGAACGACGATCTGTTGGCTTGGGTCATACAAATAGGGAAACGAAAAACCCTTCTCCTTCGCCAGTTCCGTCATCTTCTGAAGACTGTCGCGCGGATCGTCGTTGACATTGATCGCGACAAGTCCGACCTGGCTCCTGGTTGAATAACGCTTGGCGAACTCGATCAACCGGTCTTGATACTTGATTGCGACCGGGCAGTGATTGCAGAAAACGCAAACCACCAAGACGTCGTTTCGCTTGAAATCTGAAAGCGAGTATGTCTTGCCGTCTGCACTCGTCAGTTTCTCAAAATTCGGCGCCGCATCGCCGATCTTCAACGGCTCAGCCAGGCACGCCTGCACCATAACCAACATGACGCCGACGGTCGCTGCAAGTCGCCACATCATGATGCCCCCGAAAACAGCCGCCTTCCCGAACAGACCGCCTATTTCAGTGTACACCCGGTCCGGCGAATCGTCCAAACAGGACTTGCCCTCGATGCAGAGAGTCAAGCGTCCAGCTATCTTCAGAGTTCGCACGCCAACATCGTGACATTTTGCCGCGATCGTACCGAAAGCACACCGTGGCGCAACTGCCCCAATTTGGTCCAGGGCAGCAAGCTTCGTTGCGTCCGTGACAAGCACGTCGCGTTCGGTGACGCCGGGATCGCGCCACGTACAGCGCCATGCACCACCGACCCATGTCAAAATGTGCCCGACAGCACGGCGCCATGCATCACCGACCCATGTCAAAACGCAGCGCAGAAACTCAAACCTGGATCGTAGCTTTGCCGTAAGTCCCGGTTCAGCCCATCGTTCGGCCGTTTGTAACGGCTGCAAACAAAAACTGTCAAAATTGTGGAATCGTGGTGAGACACCGTGTCGTCGTGTAGTTATGTCGCTGGACGTAGTGCAGTGCGCCGTAGTGCTGGTCGTAATGTGCGCGATGTCGTGCTGCGTGCGCACTTTGGTGCAGCGTACGGTTCGTGTCCCAGTCCAATTGGTTCGAAGCGGTTTCTCGTTGAACATGACCATTCTCAACAATGCTTGCCGCCGGCCGCTGCGCGCACGGAACAGTCCGCGCGCAACGGCCCGCCGCCGAAGTGTATGATCCGGTTCGCGAAATGCACGCTGTTTCGCCCGAAACGTGAGTGAGGGGAACGCGGAATGGAATACAGGCCGCCGTCTGAGCACGCCGCGCGAGCAAGTGCGCTACGACACACAGTTCGTCGAGTCGGCGAGCGCCGCAGCGTCAGCTGCGACGTGGTTGATTAATGTCGGCGTAGCGTTTCTCGCGGCTGACTTTGACAATCGCTCCTCGCGTTGTTCCAATTCGCTTCGGCCAACACCAGGAGCCGCCCATGTCCGCTTCGATCGCTCAATCGCCGAAACTGCTCGACCGTGTCGCCGCCGCATGCCGGCTGCGGCGCTTCAGCCCTCGCACCGAAGAATGCTACGTGCACTGGATTCGTCGTTTTGTTATCTTCCACGCCAAGCCGCGAGGCGAGTCTTCGAGCTTCGCGGGTTCAGAGTCCGCGAGCCCCGCCGTTTCTCCCCTCTCCCCGCCGGAGAGAGGGGCCGGGGGTCTCCACGTTACTCCCCTCTCCCCGCCGGGGAGAGGGGCCGGGGGTGAGGGGCTTCGTTTCCGTCATCCCCTCGAAATGGGCACCGCCGAGATCAACGCCTTCGTCACGCACCTGGCCGTCGAACGTCACGTCAGCGCTTCGACACAGAATCAGGCATTCAGCGCGTTATTGTTCCTGTATCAAAAGGTCTTCGAAGTCGACCCCGGCCGGATCGAAGGTGTCGTCCGCGCAAACCGGCCGAAGCGCTTACCGGTGGTGCTCAGTCCTTCGGAAGTGGAACGGATCATCGCACAGTTAGATGGTGCTTATCGTTTGATCGCCCTGTTGCAATATGGCGCGGGCTTGCGTTTGATGGAGTGCCTGCAACTTCGAGTGAAAGATCTCGACGGCGGCAATAACGTAATCTGGGTTCGCCACGGCAAAGGCGGCAACGATCGGCGAACGATGTTCCCGGAATTCATAAAGCCGGAACTACGCGAACATGTCCGAGGCGTCCTGGCTCAACATCAGCGTGACCGTGCGCGCGGATTTGGGGCGGTTCCTCTGCCTGACGCGTTCCGAATGAAATCACCGCAGGCCAGCCGAGATTTTTGTTGGCAGTTTGTGTTCCCGGCTTCCAAGTTGTGCTCCGATCCGCACAGCGGTGAAATGGTCCGTTGGCACTTGCACGAAAGCGCGGTTGCCCGTGCTTTTGCCGATGCCGTTCGTCGTTCCGGCATCGGCAAACGTGCGACCACGCATTCGCTTCGCCATTCGTTCGCGACGCATCTCCTGGAGGCCGGCTATGACATTCGAACGGTGCAAGAACTCTTGGGCCATCAAAGTGTCGAAACAACGATGATCTACACGCACGTGCTCAACTCCGGCCGATGCTCCGTGAAGAGCCCGCTGGACCGGATGCAACCTATCACGCAAGTGATAGATTGCAGATCTGTGCAATCTATCCCGGCAACTCGATCTGGGGCAAAACTGCCGCAACTACCGGCCTCTGCACTAGTTGGCGACACTCGAAAAAGCAACAACCATCGGAAATAGGTTGCAAAACCCGCTATGTTAGGGGATGATAAGTCGGTCTGACTAATCACAAGTTCGGCGGCGGAAGGTGGAGGGGATCTGATGCGCAAGCGTCACCGAATGGTCTGGGTTGTCGCCATAGTCGCCACCCTCGCGGCCGGGTGCTCGTCCGGTCCACCTGGCGGCGGTTCTGGCCCAGCGACCACTCGCACCCCATCCGGCCGCGAGACAGGGGTCAAGGGGGCGACTGACGCCATCGCGGCCGGCGCGCTCAAACTCAAGGAGTACCCGCCGTTGCCGTACCCGCCCGGTCACCAAGAGTACGTCGCACTCCTCCGCGAGCGGTGTCGGGTCGGGTACGAGGTTCCCCAGTTGCCGCCGGGCGTAGCCGAGGCCGACTTCATCCAGGAGGTCCGCGGCTGGAACGAGGTCGTGGAGGCCGAGATCAAGCGGAAACATGGGGCGGGCATCTTCGAGGAGTTGCACGAGGAGGCCCGCAAGCGGTGGCAGGAGAAGGTCAACCCTGGGGGCAAGCGGTAGCGCCGAACCAGGCGCTGCACCTGACACCGGCCGCCTGTAGGTTTTTCGTGACGGGTAGCTCCCTGAGCGGCCGGTGCAGGTGAGCTTGTTCGTTCGGCGGCAGAATGCCCTGTGGGTTGTGGCGTCGAGGCGTGGCCCACGCGCAAGACTGTGGGAGCAATAATAGCCGTCGTATCTTTGGGGGGTATCATGCTG
>Ga0233425_10008916_pt1 | contig 13011 bp, 9 predicted proteins | sample Watercolumn_Towu_2_FD_181712 | JGI IMG/M metagenome (GOLD analysis project Ga0233425, IMG submission 181712) | Freshwater microbial communities from Lake Towuti, South Sulawesi, Indonesia - Watercolumn_Towuti2014_140_MG | ecosystem: Environmental > Aquatic > Freshwater > Lake | place: Indonesia...
CCGATCGTGGCCTCGACGAACTTCATCGCCCGCGTCACGGCCCCGCTGGAACGTCTGCTGGGCATCACGGGCCTGGGCGTCTCCACGGTCCGCCAGTCCCAGCTCATGGGCCGCGATTACAACCGCTTCCGCAATGGGTAGTTTGACCATAACGGGTGGTGCGGACATAGGACTTGTTGTTGATTGCTTCGATGGCGCCTGCGGGGTAAGATTAACGTGATCGAGGAGTAAGCCATGAACATAGCCATCGGAATCGGAGCGCTGTTGTTGGGCGGTTGGGTAATGCCGGATTCCGGCCAGCCGCAGGCGGATCTGCCCATTCCGCGGGTCGAGCAGCCGCGGTCGGGTGGGCGGCCTGATATGATGCGGAGCGGATCGGGCCCCGAGTCGCGGGGTATGCGACATGGCGGCGATGAAGAACCGACGGTGCCGTTGGCGCCCACCGATCCGTCGCTGCAATCGCCCGATTCCCCGTGGGCCACGCCGACGCAGACGAAGCCCGGCGGGCAGATGCGCGGGTACGGCACGCGCTCGTATTCCGGCGGAAGTCAAGGCATGCAGCAGCGGTCGCAGCGGACGACGCAGCGGTCGGCGCGGTCCTACGGCTCGTCGTCGTCGGCCGGGCGGCCCGTCTTCCGCCCGAACGTCGATCTCGTCGGCATGCAGCAGGCGTCTACGCCGCGCGTTGAGATGGGGCCGAGACCGCAGGCGGCTGGCGCACATCTGAACAAGCCGTTCACCGACTACAAGGCGCCGTCGGGGGTCAGCCCGTACCAATCCCTGTACAACTACAATCCCAACGGCAGCGTCAGCGACAACTACAATTTGTACGTCCGGCCGCAACTCGAACAACAGCGGGCGAATCGTGTCGTGGGCGGCGAGATCCGCGGCCTGCAGAGCAACGCCCGGCTAACGGCAGGTGCCTTGCAGCGTCTCGGCAAGAAGGCCGACAACCTCGGCGGCACGATGGCCCCCGAGTACTTCCAGAACCTCGGAAACTACTATCCGAGTCTTGCCCACTAGTGATGCCCCCCCCGGCTGCCACGCGCTTCCTTGACGATTCTCGTCAAGGCTGGTAGATTGGCCCGTTTCGTTGTCCGGCGGTTTTGCAAGGAATCACACACATGGCTACCAAGTACGTCTACTGCTTCGGCCCCAAGGGGACCGACGGCGACACCACAATGGGTAATCTTCTCGGCGGTAAGGGAGCGAACCTGGCCGAGATGTGCAAGCTGGGCCTGCCCGTCCCGGCCGGCTTCACCATCACCACCGAGTTCTGCACGGTCTACTTCGCCGAGGGGCGGCAGTTCCCGCAGTCGTTGAAGGACGAGGTGGCCGCCGCCTTGCGTCAGACCGAAGAAGGCATGGGCATGAAATACGGCGACGCCGGGAATCCCCTGCTTCTCTCCTGCCGCAGCGGCGCCCGCAAGTCGATGCCCGGCATGATGGAGACGGTGTTGAACGTCGGTCTCTGCCCGGACACGATCCCGGGGCTGATCAAGAAGTCGGGCAACGAGCGGTTCGTCTACGACGCCTACCGCCGCCTGATCATGATGTATTCCGACGTGGTGATGGAGAAGGCCGAAGACATCGAACCGGCCGAGGGGAAGGGCATCCGCGTGCAACTCGAGAAGATCATGCACGGCTTGAAGAAACGGAAAGAATACAAGGCCGACACCGACATGACGGCCGCCGACCTCAAGAAGCTCTGCGAGCAGTTCAAGAAGAAGATCAAGGAGGTCTTGGGCGCCGAGTTCCCCGACGATCCGCAGGCCCAGCTTTGGGGCGCGATCGGCGCGGTCTTCAAGAGCTGGCAGGGCCGCCGCGCGGTTTCCTACCGCAAGATCGAAGGCATCCCCAGCGAATGGGGCACCGCCTGTAACGTGCAGAGCATGGTCTTCGGCAACTTGGGCGACACCTCGGCCACGGGCGTGGCCTTCAGCCGCAATCCGGCCACTGGCGAGAACAAGTTCTACGGCGAGTGGCTCCGCAACGCCCAGGGCGAAGACGTGGTGGCCGGCATCCGCACGCCCAATCCGCTCAACGAGCAGACCAAGAACGAGCAGAACAAGCATCTCGCCTCGCTCGAGACCGAGATGGCGCCCCTCTACCAGGAACTCGACGGCATCCGCCTGCGCCTCGAAAAACACTACAAGGACATGCAGGACATCGAGTTCACGATCCAGGAAGGCAAGCTCTACATGTTGCAGTGCCGCAACGGCAAGCGGACCGGCACCGCCGCGCTCAACATGGCGATGGACATGATCGCCGAAGGGCTGATCGACGAGCAGACCGCCGTGATGCGCGTGGCGCCGGCGCAGCTCGACGAACTTCTGCACCCGATCATCGACCCGGCGTCCGAGAAGTCGGCCCAGCCGATCGTCAGCGGCCTGCCGGCCGGACCGGGCGGGGCCTGCGGCAAGATCGTCTTCACCTCGGCCGACGCGGTGGCCGCGGCCAAGGCCGGCCAGAAGGTCATTCTGGTTCGCGAAGAGACGAATCCCGAGGACGTGGAAGGCATGCGTGCGGCCGAGGGCATTTTGACGGCCCGCGGCGGCATGACCAGCCACGCGGCGTTGGTCGCCCGCGGCTGGGGCAAGTGCTGCATCGTGGGCGCCGGGGCCTTGAAGATCGATGCCGCGGCGAAGAAGCTCAGCATCGGCGACGTGAAGCTGGGCGAAGGCGACGTGTTGACCTTGAACGGCACGAAGGGCCGCGTTTACGCCGGTTCGCTGGGCATGATGGACGCCACCGAGAACCCCCGTTTCCAGGACTTCATGAAGTTGGTCGACAAGCAGCGGACCCTGGGCGTGCGGACCAACGCCGACACGGCCGAGGACGCGCGCGTAGCCCGCAGCTTCGGCGCCGAAGGCATCGGGCTGTTCCGCACCGAGCACATGTTCTACGGCGCCGGCAGTGACGAGCCGCTGTTCCTGCTGCGGAAGATGATCTTGAGCAAGACGGTCGACGAGCGGAAGACCGCGCTTACGGAACTGTCGGCCTTCGTGAAGCGGGACATCAAGGCCACGCTCGAGGCCATGGACGGCCTGCCGGTGACCATCCGCCTGCTCGATCCGCCGTTGCACGAGTTCGTGCCGCAAGACCCGGCCGCGCGGGCCGCGCTGGCCAAGGCCCTGGGCATCGGCGTGGTGGCGATTAAGAAGCGCGGTGAGGCCCTGCACGAGACCAACCCCATGATGGGCCACCGCGGCGTGCGTCTGGGCATCACCTATCCGGAAGTGACCGAAATGCAGGTCCGCGCGATCTTCGAGGCCGCCTCCGAACTGAAGAAGGAAGGCAAGACGCCCAAGCCCGAGTTGATGGTCCCGGTCACCTGCGACGTGAAGGAGCTCGACGTCACGAAGGTCATCTTCGACCGCGTGAAGAAGGAGGTCGAGGAGCAGACGGGCGTGACGGTCGATTGCCTCTACGGCACGATGATCGAGATTCCGCGGGCCTGCCTGCTGGCCAACGGCATGGCCAAGACGGCGCAATTCTTCTCCTTCGGCACCAACGACCTGACGCAGATGTCCTTCGGCTTCAGCCGCGACGACATCGGCGGGTTCCTGGGCGACTACCTGGAGAAGAACATCCTCCCGGCCGACCCGTTCCAGACGATCGACCAGGCGGGCGTGGGGCAGTTGATCCAGATGGCCGTCGAGAAGGGGCGCAAGACGCGGCCCGAACTGAAGATCGGCATCTGCGGCGAACAGGGCGGCGACCCGGCCAGCGTCGAGTTCTGCTTCAAGACCGGCCTGACCTACGTAAGCTGCTCGCCCTACCGCGTGCCCATCGCGCGGCTGGCCGCGGCCCAGGCGTCGATCAAGGCGAAGAAATAGCGTAGCACAGGCATCTTGCCTCTTGTGGTACGGGCATCCTTTGCCACGCGCCCCGCAATCCGTCTGCTTGCGTCGGCCGCCGGCGAGTCTTACAATCGTGGCAGTGGCGGGAGAGAAGTCAAGGATGAAGTATGAAGGATGAAGTATGAAGGCCGATTGCGGCACGTACTTACCTGCCACTTCCTTCATACTTAATCCTTCATACTTCATCCTTACAAACCTGGACTCCGCGCATGGACCGCACTCACTCGCTCCGCTGGCGTTACCTGCTGCTGATCTCGATGGTCGCCGCGTTGGGCGGTTTGCTCTTCGGCTACGATTGGGTGGTCATCGGCGGGGCCAAGCCGTTCTTCGAGAAACATTTTGACCTGCGGAGCGACTTCCTCAGCGGGTGGGCCAACAGTTGTGCCCTGGTGGGCTGTCTGCTCGGGGCGCTCCTCTCCGGCGGATTGACCGACCGCTTCGGCCGCAAGCGGCTGCTGATCCTCGCCGGGCTGCTTTTCCTGGCGACCGGCATCGGCACGGCCCTGGCCGACCGCTTTGCCTGGTTCGTGGTCTTCCGGCTCTTGGGCGGCGTGGGCATCGGCCTGGCCTCGAACATCTCGCCCATGTACATCGCCGAGGTCTCGCCCGCCGCCGTGCGCGGCAAGTTCGTCTCGCTCAACCAGCTTACCATCGTCATCGGCATCCTGGCCGCACAGGTCGTCAATCTCGGAATCGCCCGATACGGCGACATACTGGACGATGTACGGGTGCGTTCCGATCAGTCAGACGCTGCGAAAGATGCGTCCGACGGGTGGGAATACCGTGAACTGTCCTTCCTCCGTGCCTTCATCGAGAAACACGGCTGGAAGATCGACCCGGAGGACATCGACACCTTTTTCGCTGCGCAAAGCGGCGTGCCCACGACCGAGGCCGTGGTCGAATTCATGGACGGGCACAAGGCGAAGGTCGAGCCGGTGGCCGTCGAGCTGGCCCGCAGAGGCGAGGTGACCTGTAACGAACGTAACGGCTGGCGATTGATGTTTTTTTCCGGCACGCTGCCGGCGGTGCTCTTCTTCGTGTGCATGTTCCGCGTGCCGGAAAGTCCGCGGTGGCTGGTCAAGAACGGCCAGCACGCCCGGGCGCGGGCGATCCTGGCCCGCATCGGCGGCGACGACTACGCGGCCGATGAGCTGCGGCAGATCGAAGCCACCTTGGTCGACGAAACCGAGAAGGTGCGGTTCCGCGAACTGTTCGACCCGCGCGTGGCCAAGATTCTGCTCCTCGGCGTGGTGCTGGCCGTGTTCCAGCAGTGGTGCGGCATCAACGTGATCTTCAACTACGCGGAAGAAATCTTCGCCTCGGCCGGCTTCGGTGTGAGCGACATCATGCTGAACATCGTCATCACGGGCACGGTGAATCTCCTGTTCACGTTCGTGGCCATTGCCACCGTCGACCGTCTCGGCCGCCGTTGGCTGATGCTGGCCGGGGCCGCGGGCCTGGCCGTGATCTACGCCCTGCTCGGCGCGAGCTACGTTTCCGGAAGCCCGGGCGTTCTCGTCGTGGGGCTGGTGGTGGCCGCCATCGCCTGCTACTCCTGCACGCTCGCGCCCGTCATCTGGGTCGTGCTCTCCGAAATCTATCCCAACCGCATCCGCGGGGCGGCGATGTCGGTTTCGGTCTTCGCGCTCTGGGCGGCCTGCTTCCTGCTGACGCTGACCTTCCCACTCCTGAAGGCCGCCCTCGGCGCCGCCGGCACCTTCTGGATCTACGGCGCGATCTGCGTGGCCGGCTTCTTCTTCATCCTCCGCTGGCTGCCGGAAACGAAAGGGAAGAGCCTGGAGCAGATCGAGGCGGAACTGGGAGAGGGCCACGCAGAGGCGGCTGCCCCGATGCGGAAGTCCACCTCTGGGGATTGACGCCTGGCTCGGTTATAATCGGGCGAACGCAAGCGATGGCGTGAGGGAACGCAATCGCGCGGAGACAGATCGATCCCTGGTTTATTGAAGCCGCCGGAGGTCGGCACGAATGGCACTTTCGCGAATCGCAGCGTTGGCATTGGTCCTTACGGCCGCGTCCGTCTTGCCCGCGCGGGCCGCGCAGCCGAACGTCCTGGTGATCCTCGCCGACGATCTGGGCTACGCCGACGTGGGTTTCAACGGCTGCAAGGACATCCCCACGCCGCACGTCGACCGCCTGGCCAAGCGCGGCGTGCGCTGCACGAGCGGCTACGTGTCGCATTCGTTTTGCAGCCCGACGCGCGCGGGATTGATGACGGGCCGCTACCAGCAGCGCTTCGGCCACGAAAACAACCCGGCGTGGCTACCCGAGAGCACGGTGGCCGGCTTGCCCCTGTCGCAAGCGACCGTTGCCCAGGCGCTGCGGGCTGCGGGCTACGCGACCGGCTGCATCGGCAAGTGGCACCTCGGCGCCCACCCGCAGTTCCATCCCAACCGCCGCGGCTTCGACGAGTACTTCGGGCTGCTCGGCGGCGGGCACGTGTACCTGCCGGGAGCGAAAGGCAGCGTGGAATACACGATCCCCATGGACCGCAACGGCAAGGCTGAGCCGTTGACCGAATACCTCACCGACGCACTGGGCCGCGAGGCGGCGGCCTTCATCAAGCGGCACAAGGACCGGCCTTGGTTCTGCTACCTGGCCTTCAACGCGCCGCATACGCCGCTGCAGGTGACTGAAAAGCAACTCGGCCGCGTGAAACACATCGCCGACCAGACCCGCCGCAACTACGCGGCGTTGGTCGTGGGCATGGACGACGCCGTGGGCGAGGTGCTCGCCGCGCTCCGCGAGAGCGGGCAGGAGAAGAACACGCTGGTCTGGTTCTTCAGCGACAACGGCGGCCCGGTGGCCGCGACACACAGCGACAACGCCCCGCTGCGGGGCGCGAAGGGACAGGTATACGAAGGCGGCATCCGCGTGCCGTTCGTCGTCTCCTGGCCGGGCCGCCTGCCGGAAGGAAAGGACTACGTCCAGCCGGTAAGCTCCCTGGACGTCTTTGCCACGTCCGTTGCGCTGGCGGGCGCGAAGGCGCCGGCCGGCCAGAAGCTCGACGGCACGGACATCCTCCCGTACCTGGCCGGCGAGAAACCGGGCGCGCCGCACGAGCGGCTGTTCTGGCGGACCGGCGGCGGCGCCCAGTTCGCCGTGCGCGAAGGGGATTGGAAACTCGTCGGCGGCGAGGGGGGCGGCGTGCAACTGTTCAACCTCGCGGCCGACGTCGGCGAGACGAAAGACCTCGCGGCCGAGCAGCCCGAACGGCTGGCCGGCCTCCGCAGGGCCTACGAAGAGTGGAACAAACAGAACGTCGCCCCGCTGTTCGAAAGCCCGCGCGCGGCCAAGCCGAAGCCGAAAGCGAAGTAGCCGAAACCCGCGGCGAAGTAGCGAAGCAACGACGATGATTCGGTTCACTACTTTCTCGCGCATCGCGCCGCTCGCGTCGTTTCGCGGCCTTCATCCTTCATACTTCATCCCTCATCTTTCCCCCTTCCGCCTTCCGCCCTCCGCCTTCAGCCCTTCGCCCTATGCCAACTCCGCTCGATTTCTTCGAGCGTCTTGCCCTTGGTTTCCGGCACGAAGAGGGCCACGAAGACCACCGCCACCGCGCACATCAGGGCGTAGACGCCGAAGGTGAGCGTGTGGCCAGCGTTGGCGAACATCCAGGGGACGGACTGAGCGACGGCAAAGCAGGCGATCCACAGGGCAACGATGGCGATCGACATCGCCCGGCCGCGGGTCCGCGTGGGGAAGATTTCGGAGAGCACCACCCAGACCACCGGACCCATCGCCGCGGCGAACGAACCGATGTAGGCCAGCGTGAAACCGAAAATCCACGCGGCCGAGAGCTTGAAGTAGAAGGCCCCGCCCAGGAGCACCAACGAAACGCCCATCGCCGCCGAGGTCAGCAGCAGCAGCGGCTTGCGGCCCACACGGTCGACCACCACGATCGAGATCAGCGTGCAGAAGAGATTGACCAGTTGCAGAGCCACGGTTTGCAACAATGCCTGGGCGGGTGTGGTCTCGGCGCTCTCGAAGATCTTGGGCGCGTAGTAGACCACGGCGTTGATGCCGGTCACCTGCTGCAAAATGGCCAGCACGATGGCGATGCCCAGCGCTACGCGGACGCCGGGGCGGAAGAGGTCGCGAAGCGTCCCTTCCTCCTCGGCGATGGCCTCTTCGATCTCCCGCATCTGCCGCTGCGCGAGTTGCGATCCCCCTACGCGCGAGAGGACGACCAGGGCCTCGTCGCCGCGGCCTTGCTTGGTCAGCCACCTGGGGCTTTCCGGCACGGCGAACACCGCCAGGAAGAACAACAACGCTGGCAGGGCTCCGACGCCGAACATCACGCGCCAACCGAATTCCTCGTTCCACGGAAGCACCCCGTGGCGGGCGAACTCGACGGCCGACTCTTCAACGTCGATTTCGTGCTTCTTGAGGAAGGCGACCGCGGCCGCGTTGTCGGGGGCGCCCTTGTGCTCGGAAAGGAACGCGGCCACTTCGACTCGATCGATTTGCGGGCCGTGTTTGGCAAGGAATCCCTTGATGATTTCGTCACGTCCGTATTTCGCCTCATACGACGAATTGAATCCCCTGAATTGGCGATCCATCTTGCTGCCGTAATCGGCGATACGCCAGTTCGCCAGCGACACGATGACCATGCCGCTGATAATGGCCACCTGGTTGAGCGAGACCAGTAGGCCGCGGATGTTGGCCGGGGCGACTTCGGCGATGTACAGCGGCGAGACGATCGAGGCCATGCCCACGCCCAGTCCGCCCAGCAGTCGGGCGACGACGAACATCTGGAGGTCCGGCGCCAGCGCCGCGCCTACGGAAGAAAGCCCGAAAAGAAGCGCCGAGAGCAACAACACGCGTTTGCGGCCCAGGCGGTCGCTCAAAATGCCGGCCAGGGCGGCCCCGAACATGCAGCCCACGAGGATGCTGGAGACGGCCCAGCCTTCGCCGATTTCGTCGAGCGCGAAGCGGAGCTTGATGAACTTGATGGCCCCGGCGATGACCGCCGTGTCGTAGCCGAAGAGCAGCCCGCCCAAGGCGGCCACCGAAGTCAACAGGTAAACGTAGGCCAGGCTGCCGCGGTCTCCGTGCGTATGGGCCACTGGATCACCTCATGGTTCAGGGGATTTCCGCCATCGTATCGCCCCCGGCCGGGACTTGACAAGAGGGCTGCCGGACAATCCAATCGAAGGACGGTCGCTACGGCGCGCCGCACAAGTGCGGCGGCTAAATGAATCACTAGCCACTAACCACTAACCACTAGTCACTAACCACTCTTCTCCATGAATTCAAGACAACGCCTCGAAACGGCCCTTGCCCACCGTCAGCCCGACCACGTGCCGTTGGACCTAGGCGCCAGTCCGGTGACCGGCATGCAAGTGGCCAGCGTCTACAAGCTCCGCCAGGCCCTGGGGCTGGACAAGCCGGGCACGCCGGTCAAGGTGGTCGAGCCATATCAGATGCTCGGCGAGATCGCCCCCGATCTGCTCGACGCCCTGGGCGTGGACGTGATCGGCCTGGGCGGGCCGCGGACCATGTTCGGCTTCGAGAACAAGAACTGGAAGCCGTGGACTACCTTCGACGGCACACCCGTGCTCGTGCCCGAGCACTTCAACACGCAGCCCGAGCCCAACGGCGACATCCTCATGTATCCCGAGGGTGATCGCAGCGTGCCGCCCAGCGGGCGGATGCCCAAGGGGGGCTACTACTTCGACAGCATCGTCCGCCAGCCGCCGATCGACGACGACAACCTCAACGTCGAGGACAACCTGCAGGAGTTCCGGCCGATCGACGACGCCACGCTGCAACACTTTGCGCGAGAAGCCGAGCGGCTCTCCGCGGCAAGCGACCGGGCGATCCTGGCCAACTTCGGCGGCACGGCCTTCGGCGACATTGCCTTGGTGCCCGCGCCGTGGCTGAAACATCCCAAGGGCATCCGCGACGTCGAAGAATGGTACGTCAGCACGGCCGCGCGGTTCGACCACGTCTATCAGATCTTCGAGCGGCAGTGCGAGATCGCCCTGGGGAACCTGGCGAAGATTCACGCCGCCGTGGGCGACCGCGTGACGGCCGTGTTCGTCACGGGCACCGACTTCGGCACGCAGCACGGCCCGTTCATCAGCCCCAACAGCTACCGCCGGCTCTACCAGCCGTTCCATCGCCGCGTGAACGAGTGGATCCACCGGCACACAACGTGGAAGACGTTCATCCACTCGTGCGGCTCGGTCGTGGCGCTGCTGCCGGACATCGTCGAAGCGGGCTTCGACATCCTCAACCCCGTGCAGTGTTCGGCGGCCGGCATGGACCCGCAGGGGCTGAAAGACCGCTTCGGCGGGCGGATTTCCTTCTGGGGCGGCGGCGTCGATACGCAGCGGACGTTGCCCTTCGGCACGCCCGCCGAAATCCGCCGCGAAGTCCAGCAGCGGATCGACATCTTCGGCCGCGGCGGCGGCTTCGTCTTTAACACCGTCCACAACGTACAGGCCAACACGCCGGTGGAGAACCTCGTGGCGCTGTACGAGGCGGTAAAGGAGTATCGGTGAGCTAAAGCATGCGCGACATCCAGATTGCCGCCGCCCAATTCGAGGCTCGCGACGCCGACAAGGAGTACAATTTCGGCCGCATCGAGGCGCTGAGCCGGCAGGCGGCGGCCGCGGGAGCGGAGATTGTCAGCTTCCACGAGTGCTCGATCACCGGCTACACGTTCCTGCAGACTCTTTCGCACGCCCAGATCGACGCCCTGGCCGAGCCGGTGCCGGGACCGAGCACCGAGCGGCTGATCGGACTGGCGAAGCAACTTGGCGTGGCGCTCCTGGCCGGGTTGATCGAGCGTTGCGACGGCCGGCTGCACAAGACCTACGTGGCCGTCGCGCCCGAGGGGTTCGTGGCCAAGTTCCGCAAGCTGCACCCGTTCATCCATCCGAGCATCGTGCCGGGCGACGACTTCGTGCTGTTCGACCTGTGCGGCGTGCGGTGCAGTATCCTGATCTGCTACGACAACAACCTGGTGGAGAACCCGCGGATCGCCGCACTGAACGGGGCGGAACTCGTGTTCGCGCCGCACGTGACCGGCGGGCTGCCCAGCCCGATGCCCGGCCGCGGGCTGATCGACCGCCGCCTGTGGGAGAACCGCCACCGCGATCCCGTGCCGCTCCGCATGGAGTTCCAGGGGCCGAAGGGCCGCGGCTGGCTCATGCGCTGGCTGCCGGCGCGGGCGTTCGAGAACGGGCTCTATTACGTCTACACCAACGCCGTGGGCGTCGATCACGACACGATCAAGCCCGGCGGGGCGCTGATCCTCGATCCACTGGGCGAGATCGTCGCCGAATCGACGGCGCTGGGTGACGACGTGGTCGTCGGCCTCTGCACGCGCGACAAACTGGACATTGCCAGCGGCCGCCGCTATATTAGGGCCCGACGTCCCGAGTTGTACGCCCGGCTCAGCGAACCCCTGCCCGCCGGCCAGCGGCCCGAAGTCCAGCCCGGCTGGCGCATGATGAAATGACGGCCTGGCAGCGCCTTTCTGCGGCGCAGCCGCGTCGAGTACGTGCTCTGCAAGCACCATCTGGAGCAAGCGTGTCCCAACAACCGTCCGCCGCGTTTGTCTATCGCTACGAAGTGACACCCGCCGACCGCGAGCGCGTGCGAGAGCTGGTCGCATCGACGGGCGTGTTTCACGACCACGAAATCGACGTGGCCGTGGAACTCGTCGACGAGCGGTTGGCCAAGGGGACCGCCAGCGGGTACTTCTTTATCTTCGCCGAGCGCGACGGCCGGACGCTGGGCTACGCCTGCTACGGACCGATCGCCTGCACCAGCGGGAGCTACGACCTGTATTGGATCGCGGTCGATAAGGCGTGCCACGGCCAGGGGCTCGGCAAGATCCTGCTGCAAGAGGCCGAGCGGCTGATCGCCGGCGAAGGCGGGCGGCGGGTGTACATCGAAACCTCGAACCGCCCGCAGTACGAGCCCACGCGCGGCTTCTACCTCCGCTGCGGCTACCGCATCGATGCGGTGCTGGAGGATTTCTACGCCGCGGGCGACGCCAAGGTGATCTACGTCAAGGCGTTGTAGTGAGCCTGACCGTATTTCTCGCAACGTAGGACGGAGTTTCACTTCGTCTTCTCTGGGACGGAGTGAAACTCCGTCCTACGTCGGCGAGCACTGCGGGTTACCGTCGCGTGGCCGGCCGGGGTTGTGGCCCTTCGGCCACTTCTTCGGTCGTACTGCTGACCACGCGGTCGGTTTCGGAGATGATCTTCGAGGCGATGATCGGATCGTTCTCCGACGCCACGGCCGGACGCAGGACACGGTCGCCGACCACGGTCATGGTCGGCGCGGCGGCCGGTTGCGGATTTCCGCTAACGGTGCGCATGCTGGGAGTTGCGGTTGCGGCCGAGCGCCGCGGATCGGCCGGTCGGTTGACGACTTGCGGATTCGTTTTGCGCGGCGCAGGTTGCGGAGTGACTTTGCGCGTGGCGACTTGCGTGGGACGCGGCGATTCGACCGCGCGAGCGTAGTCCTGGTTGCCGCACGTCGGGCAACCGCCGCGGCGGACGATGCCGCCATCCTGGCAACCGTCTTGGCAGCCGTGGCCAGTGTAGTTGCCGCAGTCGTCGCAGGGGTCGCAGATGTCGGGCGGATCGCCGTAGAAGTCGCCCCAATAGCGGTACTGGCCACAACTGCCGCCCCAGTACGAGTCGTGCGTGAACAATGACGCGAGCCACGACAGCGGCCCGACGATCGGCCGTACTCGGCAGGCCGGCTCGCCGCAGGCCCGGCCCCGAACCGGCCCACAGCCGCCGCAATCACCGCAGTCGCCGCAATCGTCCACACAGGCCCGCCGGGCCCGGCAGCGTGCCAGCACCCCGCAGCGGCCGCAACCGCCGCCGCCACAGTCGCCGCAGGCCGGTTCGCTGTCGCAGGTGGCGGAACCGGGCCCCCAGTTCAGGTCGGGGTCGCTCGGTTCACAGTGTTGCCAGCAGGCGACGTGGCAGCCGGCGCTGATTCCCAGTAGGCTGCAGAACAGGGACAGAAGCAGTATCCGTTTGGTCATGGTCGTTGGTCCTTCCTGGATTGCGAGAACGCGGGCGCAAACCGTCAACACACCATATCGGCCGGACAACCGCTAGAATCGAGAAAATCGTTAGAATTGCGCAACTTG
>Ga0233425_10008917_pt1 | contig 13009 bp, 8 predicted proteins | sample Watercolumn_Towu_2_FD_181712 | JGI IMG/M metagenome (GOLD analysis project Ga0233425, IMG submission 181712) | Freshwater microbial communities from Lake Towuti, South Sulawesi, Indonesia - Watercolumn_Towuti2014_140_MG | ecosystem: Environmental > Aquatic > Freshwater > Lake | place: Indonesia...
CTCGCCCTTCTGTTATCGGTGCTGGCTCTACGGTCTCAACAACAGGAAGTGGCGCAGGAGCAGGTTCAAGTTGAGAAATAACCGCTTCTTTTTTCTCTGGTCTCTCCTCTGAAATTTTTTCTTTTTTGGAAGTTGCCACTTCTTTAGCTGGTGCAGCAGGAGCTGCCTTCTTTGCTGGAGGTGCTCCAGCAGGCGCAGAAGAGATTTCTGCAACAACGGCGCCGATTTTTACTTCAGCTCCTTCGTCGACCAGTGTTTTCAAGACTCCAGCTTCGGTCGCCGTCACTTCGGTAGAAACTTTGTCCGTCTCCAACGTGAAAAGCAAATCTCCAACAGCAACGAGATCGTTGTTTTTTTTATGCCAAGTAGAAATCACTCCGGAAGTGATCGATTCTCCAACGGCGGGAACTTTGACTTGATAACTCATAAACAGACTACAGGCTACAGGCTACAGGCTACAGATTCAATGAATAAACGCTTCTTCAACAAGAGCTGCTTGCTCTTTCCGATGCACCGAGAGAGCGCCTGCAGCCGTGCTAGCGTCGGCGTCACGACCAACATATTTTATTTCACGACCAAAGATGTTGCGTAGGCGCGGTTCGATAAAGGTGTAGGCGCCCATGTTTTGAGGTTCCTCTTGGCACCAGATGAGAGCAGCCTTCGCAGGATATTGCGTGATCAATGATTTTAATTTTTCTTCATGGAGAGGATAGAGTTGCTCCACTCGAACAATGGCTGTGTTCTCTTGTTGATGCTCGTTGCGATAAGCCAGCAGATCGTAATAAACTTTTCCGCTGCAAAGAACCACTCGCTCTACTTTTTTTGAATCAGCAGGAAGTGGTCCTTCAAGTATTTCTTGGAACGTACCACTCGTAAAATCTTCTTCGTGAGAAACCGCAGCCTCCGCGCGCAAGAGACTCTTCGGCGTCATGACGATGAGTGGTTTTCTAAAATTCCGTTTCATCTGACGTCGCAAGAGGTGAAAATATTGAGCCGGCGTTGTAGGATTGCAGACCTGAATATTTTCATCAGCACACAGTTGAAGATAACGCTCCAAGCGAGCGCTCGAGTGCTCTGGGCCTTGTCCCTCGTAGCCATGAGGCAAGAGCATGACCAGACCGCTAGGAGAAAGCCACTTCGTCTCAGCAGAGACAATGAATTGATCAATGATCACCTGAGCCCCGTTGGCAAAGTCGCCAAATTGAGCCTCCCAGAGGCAAAGCATCTGCGGATAATCAAGCGAATATCCATAATCAAAACCGAGCACGGAAGCCTCGGAGAGAGGGCTGTTATAAACGCAGAATTTTGCTTGCTCTGGAGCTAAGTGCAGCAAAGGAATGTAACGCTCACGCGTTTTCTCATCATAAAATACTGAATGACGATGACTGAACGTGCCACGTCGACTATCTTGACCTGAAAGGCGCACAGGCGTTCCTTCCAACAAGAGGGATCCAAAAGCAAGTGCTTCGCCGAAGCCCCAATCGTAAGGCCCCTTATTTTTAAAAATTTCTTGGCGGCGTTCGATTACGGTCTTTTTGATCTTTGGCAAAATTCCAAATCCCTCTGGAATCGTGGTCAGGCCTTGCGCAACGGCCTTCAATGTCTTTGCTGTAATCGCCGTTGACACTGCATCAAACGAGAAAGAGGGTTGAAACACGGCCGTTGAACCAACGTAGGTCGCATTCCTATCGTAGCCAGAGACCGCCAATCCTTTTTTCAATTCATCCAGGGCTTTTTCGAGATGCTTCAAGGTCCTCGCCTTGCTCTCAGCGACTTCTTCTTCGGTGATGGTTCCAAGCGGCAAAACTTCCTTGAGAAAAACCTCACTTACTCGCGGATGATCCTTGATCACTTTGTAGAGATTCGGCTGCGTGAAGGAAGGCTCATCTCCCTCATTGTGCCCATAGCGTCGATAGCAGACGATATCGAGGAAGACGTCTTGGCCAAACTCCTGACGAAACTCGAGCGCCATCCGCGCTGCACGGGCCACTGCGATCGGATCATCTCCATTGACATGAAAAACAGGAGCTTCAATAAATTTGGCAATGTCGGTACAATGCTGCGTAGAACGGGAGTCTGCGGGCAAGGTTGTAAATCCAATTTGATTATTCACGACCAAATGCAACGTTCCGCCAACGCGATATCCCGCGAGTTTAGAAAGATTGAGACACTCGGCCACAATCCCTTGTCCGACGAGGGCGGCGTCGCCATGTACTAAAATTGGAAGTACAGCACGGCGCTGTTCGGTATCACCTAGTATCCGTTGATGTGCCCGCGCCTTCCCCATTACAACAGGATTGACAGCTTCCAAGTGACTTGGATTCGCTGCGAGATAAACATCGATTGGATACTCTGAATCTTCCCCACGTTTGGTGTGATAACCAAGATGATATTTCACATCACCACTCGCCTCGCCAATATCGGGAGCATACTTCTCGGAAAATTCATTGAAAATCACAGCAAATGGTTTTTTCAAAAAATTGGCCAAGACGTTGAGACGCCCACGGTGAGCCATTCCCAGAATGATCTCTTTGACTTGATGTTTAGCGCAACGTCTCCGAATTTCGGAGAGCGCCACCATGAGCGATTCTCCTCCCTCAATCGAGAAACGCTTGCTTCCAACATAGGTCGTATGCAAAAAGTTTTCGAAGAGCTCTGCTTTGTGAAGCGTCCGTAGAATGCGATAGTGACTCGTTTCTTCGGCAGCCTGAGGAACTTGTTCAACACGGTCTCTCACCCAGTCGCGAATGGCGGGATTCTGGATATGCATGTATTCCACGGTTGCTTTGCCGGAATAAATCGCGCGAAGCTCTTGAATCAAAGTTTCGAGTGACAGCTCCACCCCCTGACGAAACGAAGGAGAGGAAACCGTTTTTTCTAAGTCCTCTTTGGAAAAACCTAAAACTGAAAGCTCGAGAAGCGGCTCTGTGGGCGGCTCCGAGGCCAGCGGATCGAGATGAGCCATGCGATGGCCTAACGTGCGATAGGCATTAATCAGATTTTCCACCTTGGCTTGGCCTGCTGCGCAGGAGTTGAAGTTGGAAGTTGAAGTTGAAGCAAGAATTGCGTCACCGCTGATATTTGTAGGACGCTTGCTGTAACGCGCAAATCCTAATTCGAACCCTTCAAAAAACGAGGCCCAATCAGTTCCTACCGAAGTTGGATCCTTTTTCCATTTTTCATAATTCTCATCCAAGAGTTCTTCACTCCAACGTGCTAAAAAAGCGGTGCTCATAAAATGTTTTGAGGAGGACGAGCCTATCTGATTCCTTCTCGCTCTGCAAGAGCAGAAGAAAGAGAGATGCTTTTTGCTTGCTTCTTATTCTTTTTTTTGCAAGATCGACGGTTTCATTAAATCAACATGCCTGCTGAAAAATTTTCTAATTCAATAGATGCACCCTGGAAAAGAATGCTCTCTCATTTTTTCCAACCCTTTATAGAACTATGCTTGCCAACGATAGAAGCTCAAATCGATTGGGAAAAGGGATACGAAAATCTCAACAAAGACTTCGAAAAAATGAGTCACTCTTCCAAAACTGGAAAACGCCTCCTAGACATGCTAATCAAAGTAACCATGCTTGATGGACATCAAAAATTGATTTTGATCCATCTCGAAATTCAAGCGCAAAAGCAAAACGATTTTCCTCAGCGAATGTACACCTACAATTACAAAGTCTATGACAAATACCAACTTCCTGTGGTTAGCATAGCTCTACTTTTGGACGAAGATCCTTCATGGAGACCTAATAGTTTTGAAATGGAAGATCCTTTTTTAAAAGTACCTTATTTGGTATTTAAATATCATGTCGTAAAGTTACTCGATTTTTCAACGCAGAGAGAAGCTCTTATAAATAACAAAAATATTTTTGCCAAAATTGTTCGCATTCAATTATCCGCACTAGAAACACAACAAAACCTTTTCCAACGCCTTCATGATAAAATTGAACTCGATACGGAGCTCTTAAAAAGCGAACTTACTGAGGAAGAAATTTCACAATTGAAAATTTTTCTAGATTGGATACTATTGTTGCCAGAAGAACTTATGATGACCTACACAGAACAAATTAAAGAAATTGAAAAAGAATTTGGCGTTACCTTCGTTAGCTCTGCGGAACGAGTAGGAGTCATCAAGGGACTCCGAGAAGGGCATCAAAAAGGCCTCCAAAAAGGCCTCCAAGAAGGACGTCAAGAAGGACGTCAGGAGGGACACCAAGAAGGTATGAGAAACATGTTGGATAGGCAATCAGACGTCGCTTTCCTCGCGATGTAACCGCAAAACATCTTCACCTCATCAATGATGCTAACGTCGATACACTTTCTCGATGGGCTGAAAACTTTGCAGATGCTATAACTATTGATGACGTTTTTGAATAGAGAATACTGACTCTTCTCATCAATTCTTGAAGTCATTTCGTTGATCGTTGTCGTCAAAAAAGATCACCGTTGCTTCAAAGAAACCATCCACTTGCATGGAAGGAAAAGGGTGTGAGTTCGCATGTCGGAGGCAACTGTAAAAAGCCATAGCTTTCACAAAGAGGCTGCGCTATCATTACCGCTCAAAATTTTCCTGCCCCCACATTCCCATCACTCTGCCGTTTTTATGAATCCCCCTCTCAACAGTCACAGCCGTTCTCATGTGTTGCTCGTCATACTCCTACTTCTTTTCGCTGGAATGGAGGCTTCCTTATTTGGCGGGCCAAAGCCAATGCTCGACACAAGAAATATCAACATACAGAGAACCGACAGATCCAACGACCCTCTTAACAATCAAGAACAATCCAACGAGATCACAGCAAAAAATCGACGGCAGTCCAATCTACTAGATAGCAACCCCCTCTCTCCCGACTCAGATGATGATGACGATACGCATTTATTGTCATCACCAGTGAAACCCACTCGTCAGTCTATTGTAGGCAGCAGGCGCTTTTCGGGTAACTTTGACTTATCTTTTAGTTCTCTTGCTAATACTGCCAAAGCTGCCAAACAGTGGATGAATCAAACTAGAAAGAAACAAACTGCTTCTTCCGGCTCCACTTTAACTGACTCCCAACAAAATCAACCGACAATCCACATCACACCACCTTCCATTTTTGAACAAGCAAAACTCTACCAGACAGCAAGAATAGAGAATCAAGAACAACAAACAACAATTCAGCAACAAATTTTCGGGAAAAATCAAGCGTTCGAAAAACAAAATAAAAAACTTCTACAAGCTTTTTTAGAAAAAAAACAGGCAGCTGTTTTAAATCGTACTGCTTTCTCATGGTCAAGAGGGATGCCTTCTTCTGCTCATCTACCAGAAGCAGCTATCACCCAACTGAGAGCAGAACTAGTCCGACAACAGTCTGTTGCTCGATTAGCAAACCGATTTGCTTGTTATGATCTCGAAGGGGACTTACTCAAGTCCTATTTATTAAAACGCAGCACTATTCTTCCTGATGAGCAAACCTCCACCAATCAGAATGACTTTCAACAACTCAATGAAAAAGTTGCTGAGGCTCTCACAAATGCTCAATACATAGGAAACTCACTCATCAAGGCAACACTACCCAAGCCTAACTCATCGGAAGAAATAAATCTTGCATCCATCACCACTGAACAACTCAATTCCTTATCTGCTGAACAGATAACATTTCTCAATAATGTTCTCGATTTTGTGGGAGAGATCCAATTTTTTATCCTCGGATGTCATACCTCTCTCTATATCACTGCCAGCAAAGATAGGCTTGACGAAGTTGAAACTTATTTAGAAAAAAATGACCCTCAAAAAAATGACGGCACCTCGCTTATAATTACTCATTATTCTCAAGTCAAAGAGTTGCTGCAAAAGAGTAAATATGAATTTTCACTCATGGAAACCATCTCTGCTCAAGAAGCCATCAACGCAGCTGAAAAAAATGCTGCCTCCATTGAGGAAATGATGATGGAAGTGCAAGAATTAGAAAATTCTTTAATAACAGCTCAAGAGTACGCAGTTTTGTCAAGAGTAGAAATCTTAAAAACCGAGACAGAGGAGGTGGCTAAATTGCATGCTTCTCTTCAAATCGCTTTGCTTGCTTATCGTGAACTTCAAGATGAAGTATGGATTGAAAAAAAATGCGACCCACTTCATGACCTTCAAGAAAAGATAGAGAAAAAACAACAAGCCCTTCTTTCAACATCTCTCATTGAAAACAACACGCAATCCCTATTAAACAAATTCACCCCCTTACTCAAATCTCAAATATTCCAGCTTGATGAACTCCACTCCCTTCCTCAACATCCTTCCAAATTTTTAGATGAGCTGGAAAAGTTAGATCGGAGCTTTGCTCAAGAAGCCATCGTTGGGACTCATGGAAAAATTGCTTTGGAAGTTATTCCTCAAAAAATTGACAACAATGACTACCTTGACCTGACTAGAAAAGACTGGACCGCGGGGAGAGACTTGATCCGATTGGGCCTCTGTAGAGGGTTTGGAATTCACGTCATGAAACAATTTGATCAAAAAAATCAAATATTCGTACGAGAACGAAATCCTCTGATCATTTCAAATCTTAAACAATTTTTATTCAATGAGGATAGAGCTCTAAAATACGCGCGCAGCTTTTTCATCCCTTTAGAAATGACTCACGAAAATTTTTTACAAAGAGGGGACAATCTTGCCGCAACACACGCTGATAAGGTGATCAAAATGGATACAGCAACCTTTGCCTTTAATCCTTTTGATAAAAAGGCCCCCATCATTTCTCAAGAAGAAACGCTCGCAGCTGCCGAGCTACGTCAACGAAAAGCGGGATTTGAATATGTTCGCGAGGCTTTAAAATTAGCCTTTCCCGAAGCCTCTCTCTCAGCAAAACAACTTGATGAAGTCCTCCAGACATTCGATACTCAGTTTAAACTCGATCGCTCTATCACAGAGAAGCCGGCTCTTACTTTTGCAGCATCTGCTCGATTTATTCGTCATCAAAAAGAAATTTTAAAAAATCGGAGCTACTGGAAAAAAAATGTCTCCCCCTATCTCGATCAAGAAGCATTACGGTATGTTCGCAATGGTGTTTTATACGCCATTGGCACTCAAACTGGCACAGCCATCATCGTGGCCCTTCCTTCCTTATACTTGTACTATCTCTGGCTGAGTCATAAGATTGCTTCATCCACATCCACATGATCCTCGTTGAAGCTCTCTCCAAAAATTTTGGTTCTGTTGCAGCGTTAGATTCTATTTCGTTTCACGTTCGCAAAGGAGAGATCATCGGCCTCTTAGGCTCTAATGGAGCGGGAAAGAGCACCCTCTTAAAAATTCTTTCCACCTATCTCCCTCCTGATGCTGGAACGATCACCATCGATGGAGTCGACCTCTTGGAGAACCCTCACGACATTCGTCGTCGCCTCGGTTATCTTCCCGAAGGAGCTCCGCTCTATCTCGAGATGCGCGTCCACGAATACCTCGCCTACCGCGCCGCACTCAAAGGCGTACCTGCACGACGCATCGCCGAAAAAATGATCGATGTCATGGATCTCTGCTCGCTTCGTTCTGTAGAAAAAAAACTGATCGGCTCGCTTTCCAAAGGCTATCGCCAGCGCGTCGGATTAGCAGACGCTCTCGTCAATGAACCGCCTCTCTTGCTTTTTGACGAACCGACACTCGGCCTTGACCTGACGCAACAGCAACAAATCTCCCATCTCATCAAAGGCCTCGCTCCGCGTCACACCGTCTTGCTTTCGACTCACTACATGCAAGAAGCCCTGAACATCTGCCATCGCTTCCTGTTTTTACATGATGGAAAAATTATTTTTTTTGGAACGGCGGAGGAACTGAAAAAAGTTTGAGTGAATTTTTATGAATAACAACTTAGCCATTTTTGAAGAGCATGCTATTAGGCGAATTTACGATAAAAATACAGAAATGTGGTTTTTTTCTGTAGTAGACATTATTCAGGTGCTTACTCAGCAGTCTGATTACCAAACGGCAAGGAAATATTGGAATAAACTTAAAAGTCGTTTGAATAAAGAAGGAAGCCAGTCGGTGACAAATTGTCACCAACTGAAATTGCCTGCTGCAGATGGAAAGAATTATTTAACAGATGTTGCTAATGTTGAAACAATCTTGAGACTTGTCCAAAGCGTACCAAGCTCAAAAGCAGAGCCCATCAAACTCTGGCTGGCTAAAGTAGGATATGACCGAATTCAGGAAATTGAAGATCCAGCTCTTTCTCTTGAGCGTGCTCGTGAAATGTGGAAAAAACATGGTCGCAGTGAAAAGTGGATTCAACAGCGTATGACTGGCCAGGAAACTAGAAATAAACTGACCGATTATTGGGCTAACCATGATATAAAAAAAGGACAAGAGTACGCCATTCTTACCAATATCATTCACCAAGAGTGGTCAGATATAACCGTTGCATCACATAAGTCCCTCAAGAAACTCACTACTCAAAATTTGCGTGATCACATGACTGAAGCAGAACTTATTTTTACTGCTTTAGCAGAGCTTTCTACACGTCAAGTTGCTGAAAGCGTCCGAGCAACTGGCATAGCAGAAAATCAGATAGCAGCAAAAACAGGTGGTAACATTGCTAAAAAAGCTCGCTTAGAACTTGAAAGCAAAACAGGCAAAAAGGTTATTACAAATGAAAACTATTTGCCACCTGCCAATGGGAAAAAACAAATAGAGAATCAATCCTAAACTAGGGCTTGTCCGAATGGAAGCAATTTTTGAAAAGATCTTTTTCTTTTGTTTGTCAACCGAAGCAACTACAGACAAAGTAATGAGTAATGAGTAACGGGTAACGAGTGCAATAGTTGCCTTCGGCAAAATTCAAATAAAAAATTTGCATCATAACACATGAATTTGACCAATTTAATGAATTCCGTCTGTTTATATTTACTCGTTGCCCGTTACCCGTGACTCGTTACTTGTCTCTACAACCAGATAGTTACTAGCTTTTGAGGCGATAACTTTAAAAACTAATTCTCCAGGACGAGCTCTAAACTACAAACACTCAAACTTTCTCTCCCTATGCGCTCTTTTTGGATTCTATGGAAACGTGAAGTGGCTGCTTATTTTCGCACGCCACGAGCAACGATTTTATTTTTCTTTTTTTTACTCCTCACGGGATTTAATTTTTGCGCAGGAGTCAATGCCTTGAACCACGGCCCAACAGAGACGTCGATCGTGGAAGCATTTTTTAACACGCTCTTTTTTTGGATCGCTTTTTTATTGCTCATCCCTCTGCTGACGATGCACCTCTTTTCGGAGGAATATCATCTTGGCACGATGGAAACACTCGTCACAGCGCCCGTTGCAGATGCCTCTATTGTGTTAGCAAAATTCTTTGCTGCACTTTTTCTTTTCCTCTTACTTTGGGCTCCCACGACTTTTTATTTCATGCTCTTTTGGCCTTCAGCTCATCAAATTGCTGCGGCTAGCTATGGATCCTACGCAGGAGCCTATGGAATGCTACTCCTCCTTGGTATGTTTTTCCTTTCCATCGGATGCCTTACCTCGGCTCTGACTTCACATCAACTGATCGCTGGGATTATCTCTTGCGCTCTCATCGTTTTTTTCTTTTTTGCAAGTATGCTTGCCTTTCTCCACAGGCATGATTCCCTCATCATGAACAAGGTCGCTGCTCGTTTTTCTATCATGGAGCACATGACTCATTTTTCACGAGGAGTGATTGATACGCGTCCGATTGTTTGGTACGTGAGCATGACGGGATTAGTGCTTTTTTTAACAACGATCTTTTTTCAAAAGTTTCGTCACAAATAAAGTTTGAGTATTTGTAGTTTGAGTTTGAGTTCAATAGGTGCTTCGCGCATTTTTTATAAAGTGAAGCCTCTGTAACTCAAACTCAAACTTCAACCGCTCAAACTGTTTTCCCATGCGCTGGCACTTCTTCACTAAAATTTTATTAGCTCTCTTGCTAGTCATTGGCCTCAACCAACTGGCATCGCGCCACTATCTGCGCCGAGATTTTTCGCGCTCGCATCGCTTTTCTCTTTCAGAACAAGGCTCTGTCCTTTTTTCAAGCATTCAGCGTCCTGCTCACATGATCATTTATTTTTCTCCTAACTCTTCGGCAGAGGGATCGGAGCTCTTTGAAGATGTCGAAGCGCTGATGCAGGAATACCAAATCAAAGGCCGAGAACATCTCATCGTGGAGTACCTTGATCCCATCAAAGATCTAGGACGTGCTCGAGAGCTTCAACGGCGTTATCATTTTAACTCCAGTGAAAATGTCATTGTTATCGACTACATGGATCACACCAAAATCATTCCTTTCAAAGAACTCGGTGATTATGACCACACCAATACTAATGAGGTTCCGCGTCTCGTTGCTTTTCGCGGAGAACAAGTCATCAATGCTGCGTTAATTGAATTGAGTCAGATCTCGTTGAAAAAAATTTATTTTCTCCAAGGTCATGGCGAAAAAATTCCAGGCACAACGCCACTCGAAAATATCGGACGTTATCTTCAACATCAGCACATCGAGGTTCAACCATTAAATCTCGCGATGACGCAGCAGCATCTCCCCGAAGATGCTGCTCTCATCATGATCCTGGGAGCTTCGTATGATCTCTCTCAAGAAGAAGCAGAGATCTTAAAAAATTATTGGAATCACTCAGGACGACTTTTGATTTTGCTCGATCCGACAGCAACAACTCCTAACCTGTTACAAGTCACTCAAACAGCGGGCATCGCGCCACGAGGAGATCGTCTTCTCTCATCCTATCCCACAGGAAACGGAACCACGACATCACGTGATGTCATGGGAATATTTTCTTCGGGCTGCGAGCTCACGAAACAATTTTTAGATCTCAATATTTCTTTTGCAGGGCCAACAGAATCTTTGGACATTACAACAGAATCTTCCAACGATGCTTCCTCAACCTCCAACCTTCAACCTCTGACCGAGCCTACTATCTCATCCCTAAAACTTCAACGCCGTCCGCTCATCCAAGCTACACCTGGCTTCTGGGGTTGCAAATTAGAAGAACATGAAGCAGGCAAAGAACTTTCTTTTATCGAAGGAAAAGATTTTTCTGCACCGCTTATCATCGCTGCCATCGCAGATTTAGGAGCATTACATGATGATCGCGTTGCCGTCAGCGCAGCACGCATGATTGTTGTTGGCAACAGCGATTTTATTCAGGATAAAAGTATCAGTGCTGTTGATCTCGACTTTTTCTCCAGCGCTCTGAACGGACTCATCGACCGCGTACAACTGACTGGGAATACTGCTAAAATGAAAACTTACTTCACCTTGAATCTACGCGAAGAGCAAATGCAACAGATTATTCTCTGGTCCATGCTGATCATTCCTTTATTGGGAGCACTTGTTGGGGTGATGATTTTTTGGAGGAGGAGGACATGAAAATCAAAAGCCTGCTAGCCCTCTTCAGCGTTGTCGTAGCTCTTTTTGTGTGGCTTCGTTTTTTTGAGAAATCATTCGAAGAAACTGCGGATGCGCATTTGCTGCAACTTGATCCTGCCAAAGTCACGGCCATCATCATCGCTGATGGAAATAATGAGTTTACCATTAAACGGCAATCTCATGGTTGGGATCTTTCAACAACTCCGGTAGACCGTGCTGACGATGAACAGGTGGCTCGCCTTCTTGATTTGGCTTCCACGCTAAAGCCATTTGATCGTCTACATTTTAAAGAATTGAAAAACAAGTTGAGTCTTCCTGAACTTGGCTTGCAGGCCCCTCGCCGCTCCATCACCTTTCGTCAGGAAGGAGTGCCGGATCAAGTCATCTACTTTGGCAATGAAGCGGTCGGAGAAAAATCCATTTTTGCCAAAATCAACAACAGACGAAGTGTTGTCATCATTTCCTCTGCTTTGGCGGATCAAGCGTTTCAGTCTCACGATGACTTTCGCGATCACTTGCTCACGAGCTTGTCTTTTGATCAATTAAAAACAATCCAAGTTCATCAAGAGTTAGGAGATATGACGCTCTCTTTTAATGATGATCATTGGCATATGTCACAACCGACGGATTCAACGATCAATGATCATGCTTTAAAAGATTGGATTGCTCCACTTCTTCAAGCGCCCATCTTAGCTCGCATTGCCGATGATGACAGTAACCTCACTCGTTATGGCTTGGATCAACCACGCGCTGAAATCACCTTGTTTCAAGATCAAAATCAGCTCCCCATTCATCTCTGGCTAGGTAACGTCTCAACAGACAAAGACGCTTTTACCATGCCTACTATTTATGTTCGTTCATCGGCCCGGCGAGCTATTTTTAAAATCTCAGCAAGTTTTGAAAAAGTGTTTATGGTTGCTCCTGACTTTTTGAGAGATCATGAACTTTTTTTAGTCAATCTTGATACTGTCGATAAAATCACAATCACAAAAAAAGATGTTACCATTTCCCTAAGGCACCAATTGGGAGGCGGCGATGGTTGGGTTACCGAGGGAAGCAATACTTCTTTTATTTTGGGAAGCGATGTACAACGACTTGTTGATAACTTGGAAAAAATTGAAGTCCTCAATTTTGAAATGGCAACGCCAAAAATTCTTAAAGACTTGAGCCTTGATGCTCTCACTAATACAACGGCAAGCATCCGCTTCACGGCCCATCTTTCAGAAAACACACCCGATCATGATGCAGGCGACTATATCGTTTCTGAAGTTTGGTTTGGCACGCCCATGAATGCTCCAGGTTCCAAGCTTTATGCACGCGTGAACGGCGACTCTGACCTGCGCGAAATTCCTGCAGATTCTTTAAACAAAATGGATTTGTCTTTTCTGCAGAAGTCAAGAGTGACGAGTAAAGAGTGAATATGAAGAGCTAAATTTCGTAACTAGCTCGGATATTTCATGACGTTTCGTCGCGAGGCGCTGCGCAGCCTGATGTAGACAAGGAAGGCGACGGATTGAGACGACGGCTGTATGTTTCATACCGCCCGAGGAGCAATCCTAGCCCGACTTGGCGGATTCGAGTGGTTTGAAAGGCTCGGAGGTGCTATTTTAAGGCATCGAGGTTAAAAGGTCGGCACCACAGAGGTTATTGGA
>Ga0233425_10008918_pt1 | contig 13008 bp, 8 predicted proteins | sample Watercolumn_Towu_2_FD_181712 | JGI IMG/M metagenome (GOLD analysis project Ga0233425, IMG submission 181712) | Freshwater microbial communities from Lake Towuti, South Sulawesi, Indonesia - Watercolumn_Towuti2014_140_MG | ecosystem: Environmental > Aquatic > Freshwater > Lake | place: Indonesia...
CGCCGATGATCGGGCTGGCGGCGCTCGGCTGGTTGACGCGGAAAATCTGGCGCGCGATTCCGGTAAAAGCGAAGAAGATCGCGGCGTCGCCGGTTTCCACGCCGCCGTCAGCGCCTCCGCCGGTTCCGCCGGTGGTGACGGCGTTGCTGGCGTTGGCGTTGGTCGCGGCGTCGAACGCGCGGGCGGAACAGGATTTGGCGGCGACGATTGTGTCGGCGACGTACACGGGCGTCGTGATGGAAACGAAGACGCCGTCGGAAACGCGCGGCGTCGCGGTGTTCGACGCGGTATTCGAGTTGAACGCGACGACGACGAACCAGACGGTGCGGCTCTTCGGCGAGGACGTCGCGGTGCAGGAGTTCAGCGGCCCGAAAGCCGTGGAGAAACGCGGTTGGTTCAGCCGCCGCGAAGAACCGGTGTCGGCGCAATTGGTTCGCGACGGCAAAACGGTCGGCGTGTTGTTGACGGAAAAAGGCGCGGCGACGGTGCGCGTGAAATTTCTGGTGAAACTCGGCGGCGACGTGACGCGGCGGCAGTTGACGTTCGCGATTCCGCCCGCGCTGGTGTCGCGGTTGTCGGCGACGTTGGAGGACCCGCAGGCGGTGGTGGAATTACCGACGGCGGTTTCGTTCACGGTGACGAACCTCGCGGCGAAAACGCAGGTCGCCGCGGTGATCGGTTCGGGCGAGCGGGTGGAGTTGAGTTGGACGCCGCGCACGAAACGCGCCGCGGAAATCGCCGCGACGGTTTTCTGTCAGAACACCTCGCTGGCGTCGTTCGGCGGCGGCGTGCTCAACGTCCGCTCGGCGCTCGATTATCAGGTCACGCAAGGCGAGCTGCGCCAGATGCGCGTGCGCGTGCCGGCGGGGCAGCGGTTGATGCGCGTCGAGGGCGACCAGATCCGCACGTGGCGACTCGACACGGAAAACGGCGCGCAATTCGCGTCGGTGGAATTGGTGAAAGGCGTGTCGCCGGTTTACCGGTTGACGGTCGAGACGGAAAAACCGATGGACGGCCCGGTCGCGGTCGAAAACCGCTCCCACATTATTATGAAGGTCGAAGCGCCGCACGCCGCCGACGTGAAACGCGAGACCGGCATCGTCGCGATGAAGGCAAGCGACGAGTTGAGCGTGTCGCCAGAGACGACGACCGGTCTGCAAAAAGTTGACGCGACGGAAGTCGGGCGCACGTTGTCGCCGGAGCGCAACCGTGAGAACACCGGCGGCGCGACGAGCGCGTACCGGTTTTTAAAACCGGATTTTGAATTGAAGGTGCGCGTCGAAGCGGTGCAGCCGCAAATCGAAGCGGCGGTCCGCAACCTTGTCCGCGTCAACACCGAGAGTTTACTGCTCACCGCGACCGTTGACTACCTCATCAAACGCACTGGCGTGTTCACGCTGCGGCTGGCATTGCCACCCGAGTACCGCGTCGAACGTGTCGTCGGCCAGAACGTGGCGCAACACGTCGAGAAGGCGCCCGCAAAAACCGGCGAGCCGCGCCTGCTCGAAGTCACATTGAAACAGCGCATGACCGGCGCGTACTCGTTGCAGATTTTCCTGCGACGCGCGCTTGCGGCGTTGCCACGAAAATTGGAAATCGTCGGCGTGCAACCGCTCGACACGCAGAAGCTGACCGGCTTCGTCTGCGTCAACAGCGAGGAAGGCGTGCAAGTCAAGAGCGAGTCGTTCGACGGCGTCACCGAGATTCCGTCCGCGATGATCGCCGACTGGGTCGGTCGCACCGGCAACGCGCTCGCGTACAAACTCATCCCCGGCGAGAACGGCGTCGCCGCCGGATGGAAACTCACCGCGAGCACCGAGCGGATTGATTCGTGGGTGCGCGCCGAGGTGATGAACTGGACAAGCGTGACCGAGACGTTGCTCAGCGGACGCTCCATTGTCCGTTACGAAATCCAGAACGCGCCGACGAAAGAATTCCGCGTCAAAGTTCCCGCCGCGTGGCGCAACGTCGAAGTCAACGGCGCCGACATCCGCCGCAAAGACCGCGACGAAGCGACCGGCGAGTGGCGCGTCGAACTGCAAAACAAAGTGCGCGGCGCGTACACGCTCGTCGTCACGTGGGAGCGGCCGTGGGACGTCAAAGACGGCGCGTTTGAAATGCCCGGGGTCGAAGTCGTTGGCGTCGAACGCGAAACCGGCACGCTCGCCGTGCTCGCGCAGCCATCGCTGAAAATCGAACCGAAAGAAACGTCCGTCGAACTCCAGCGCATTGACCGGCGCGAACTGCCCGGCTGGGCCGAAGCCGGCGCGCAAACGCCGACGCTCGCGTTTCGCTATTTGCGGCCCGGCTACAAACTCACGCTCGCCACGCAACGGTTCGACGACGCCGAAGTCTTGCAGGCGTGGGTGGACCGCGTCAACCTCACCACCGTCGTCAGCGAAGACGGCCAGATGATGACCGAAATGAACCTCGCCATCCGCAACAACGCCCGCCAGTACCTCGAAGTCACGCTGCCCGCCAGCGCCACCAACGTCTGGTCCGCGTTCGTCGCCGGACAACCCGTCCGGCCGAGCGTGCGCGGCGGAAAACTTTTGTTGCCGCTCGAACGCAGCGGCGCCGACGGCGCGCCCGTCACCGTCGAGTTGACGTACATCAGCGGCGACAAATTCCCGCGCGCGCGCGGCGCCGTCGCCCTCGAATCGCCCGCGCTCGACGTGCCGTTCGGCAACGGCCGCTGGGATCTCTACCTGCCGCCCGACTACAACTACAACAATTTCGAAGGCACCATGCGACGCGAACTTCTTTCCGTCGTTGCCGCCGCCACGAGACCGGTCGTCGAATTGTTCAGTCTCGGCGACTACACCGTCGCCGAATCGCGCAACAAAGCCGCGCGCATCGCCGAGGAACAGCTTTCCATCAGCAACGTCAAGGCGCAGCTCAAGAGCGGCAAGCTCAACGAAGCCGCGCAAGGCTGGAACCGGTATCGCGGCGGAAAAGTCGCCGTCACCGTGGAAGACACGCGCGCCAACGAGGAAGCGAAGGAAGTCGAAAAAGAAATCCGCAAAGCCAAAGGCCAGCAAATCCTCCAAGGCAACCAGATGATCACCGGAAACGCCTACTATAATTACAACGCCAACGCCAGCCAGCTTAACTTCGCCGACAACAACGCCTACACCGGCAGCACGACAATCAATAACGGCGCACTGGTCGTCAACCAATCGGCAGCGCAGACCGACGCATTCTACGCGCAACAACAGCGCGCCGCCGCGCCGCAACAACAGGCCGCGCCGCAAGGCGACAACAACAACCTCGGCTGGCAATTCAACGCCGCCGACGCCGAACAACAGGCCGAGAAAGTCGCGAAGGCGCAGGAGATCACCGTCGCGAAAGCGTTGCCGCTGCGCGTCAACCTGCCGAAACGCGGCATCCATCTCGGCTTCACCCAGACGTTGCAGACCGACGTCCGCAAACCGATGACGTTGCAATTCGACGCCGCCGCCGGCAAAGATCTCGGCATCATGACCGCCGCCGGGCTTGGCGTTGCCGGTCTCCTTGCGTTGTGGGGATTGCTGCGATTCGTCGTTCGCCGGAACAAAACCGCCTGACACTGACATTGACGGAACATTGACGGAACATGGCGTTCGTTGTGTTCTGACGGCTGAGAACTGAAAACTGTCAATCGTTTGGTTGCCGGAACATTTCCGGAACATTTGCTTGATTCAAATTTGTTTTTTGGGAGAATCCGCGCGCTTGCCTCCGGGTGAGCCAACCATCAGGAGACTCCCATCATGCCTGTTGACACAACTAAAGTCCGTACTGTCGCCGTCGTCGGCCACGCCGGCTCCGGCAAAACTTCCCTCGTTGACGCGCTGTTGTTCGCCGCGAAAGCCGTGCCCGCGCGCGGCAGCGGCCTCAAGGGCAACAGCGCCTCCGATAATCTGCCGGAAGAAATAGAACGCAAGCTCACCATCAACGCAAAACCGCTCTGGCTGCAGGCCGACGGGTGCGCGGTGACGTTGCTCGACACGCCGGGTTTCACGGATTTTCTCGGACAGACCGTCGCGGCGTTGCGCGCGGCGGATTCCGCCGTCGTGGTGGTTGACGCGGTGCACGGCATCGAAGTCGGCACGCGCCGGATTTGGAAATGGCTCGACGACCAGCAGAAACCGCGCGTGATCGTGGTGACGAAGCTCGACAAGGAAGGCTCGGATTTTCTCAAGGTGGTGGAGCAGATTCAAAGCGCGTTCGGAAAAAAATGCGCGCCGTTCGCGGTGCCGAATGGCAAGGAGATGGCGTTCACGAAGTCGGTGAATCTGTTGACGTGCGCCGACGGCGACGTGCCGGAGGATTTCGCGGGCGCGAAGGACACGTTGCAGGAAGCGGCGGCGGCGGATGATGAGAAGTTGATCGAAAAATATTTTGGCGGCGAAAAATTGGCGGCGCAGGAAATCGCCGGTTCGGTCGCCAAAGGCGCGATGGTGCCGATTTTATGCGCGCACGCCGACAAGGACATCGGCGTCGCGGATTTGTTGAGCACGATTACCGGTATGTTACCGTCGCCCGCTGAACGCGGCGCGATTGTCGTGGACGACGTGAAGGTGGAGCCGAAAACGACCGCCCCGCTCAGTGCGCTCGTGTTCAAGGTGACGGTGGACCCGTACGCGGGCGCGCTCGCGTACGTGCGCGTCTGTTCCGGCACGTTGAAGGCGGACATGGACGTGGTGAACGGCACGCGCGGCGGCAAGGAGCGGATTCCGCAGTTGCTGCGGATCATGGGCAAGACGCAGACGACGGTCGCGGACGCGGGTCCGGGCGAAATCGTGGCGCTGGCGAAATTGAAGGACACGCATCTTGGCGACACGCTTTGCGACGCGGCGAAACAGGTGAAGCTGCCCGCGATTGTTTTCCCGAAACCGGTCGCGTACGCGGCGGTGCATCCGCACACGCAGAAGGACGAGGAAAAAATCAGCGTCGCGCTGCACCGCACGGAGGCGGAGGACAAGACGTTCCACGCGGAGCGCAACGCGAACACGCACGAGCTGGTCATCGCCGGCATGGGCGACACGCATCTGGCGGTGATTGTGGACGGCTGGAAACGCAAGGTTGGCGTGAACGTTGATCTTTCGACGCCGAAGGTGGATTACAAGGAGACGATCACGGCGCGCGCGGAAGGCCATTACAAACACAAGAAACAATCCGGCGGTCGCGGCCAGTACGGCGAGGCGTATTTGAAACTCGCGCCGATGGAACGCGGCGCGGGGTTCCAATTCGTTGACGAAGTCGTCGGCGGTTCGATTCCGAGGAATTTTATTCCGGCGGTCGAGAAAGGTTGCGTCGAGGCGTTGCTCGGCGGAACGGTGGCCGGGTACCCGGTTGTGGACGTGCAGGCGACGGTGTACGACGGTTCGTATCACGACGTGGACTCGAATGAACTGAGTTTCAAGATTTCCGGTTTGCAGGCGTTCAAGGACGCGATGCAGAAGGCGCGGCCGGTGTTACTCGAACCGGTGATGAACGTCGCGGTAATCGTGCCCGATCAATACATGGGCGACATCACCGGCGATTTGAATCACCGTCGCGGACGCATCATGGGCGTCGAGCCGGCCGACGGCTTGCAATGCATCAAGGCGCAGGTGCCGCAATCGGAAATGTTCAAGTACTGCAGCGAGCTTCGTTCGATGACGGGCGGGCGCGGCAGCTTTGAAATGGAGTTCAGCCATTTTGAGACAGTGCCGTCGCACATCGCGCAGAAAGTCGTCGCCGAGGCCGCCGCGACAAAGAAGGCGCAACAGGAAGCGTAACGAGCGCCGCTTGTTTTCCGCCGGCGACAGGAGTATAAGTTTGCCGGAGAAACACGCTATGAAACGAATCCTTTGTTTGTGCAGCGCCGCCATCGCAGCGGTTGTCATTGCGACGAGTGCATGCGCGCAGGCCGTGTACATCAAGGTCGTGCCCATGGAAAGCAAGCGCGCCGATCAATATGCGTATCGCGGTACATACTCGGGCGCATTTGATAAAAACGTCGAGCGTGAAGAAGTGTTTAATGTCACCATCAAGAACATGGCGCCGGAATCGTTTGAGTACACCATCGAGTGGATGTTTCTGTCGTCGCCCGCCGGCGGTGGCGGTAAAATAACGCCGTTCCATATCGAAGACAAAAAAATCACGCTCGACAAAGGCGCCGGCACGACGTTCGAGTTGCGTTCGCCGAAACTTGCCTCGACGCACAGCTATGACACCTACGGTTCCGGGCACCGGTTTACCGGCTCCAAATTTGCCGGTTACGTTCTTCGCGTTAAATACAACGACAAAGTCGTCGGTGTGGATGCTTCCGACATCCAGTTGAAACGGAAGTATGAAGATCCAAGAGCCAAATGGGTCGTCTCGGACGAAACCGACAGCAAGAGTTCCTCTTCGACACACAAGAAGAAACCTGTTGTTGGAAATTTTTAGCATCATTCCTGCCCTTGAATAGCCGGTAACACACAGCGTCCAACCGGACGTCGCGCCATGCCGCCCACCATCACACAACACGCCGACAATATCGCCGCGAACACACCGGCTAGTCCGTGCGTGCGTGTTGACGGAAAATTTTTCCGGATCGGCGACAAAAAATTCCTTCCGAAAGGCGTCACCTACGGCCCGTTTCGTCCCGATGCCGGCGGCTGCGTGTTTCCAACGCCCGAACGCGTCGCCGCCGATTTTGCGCTGCTCCGCCAGCTCAACGCGAATTGCCTCCGTGTTTATCACGTCCCGCCGCCATGGTTCCTCGACCTCGCGCGCGAACACGGCTTGAAACTCCTCGTGGATTTTCCGTGGCCGAAACACACTTGTTTTCTCGACGACCCGAAGACAATGGCCGAGGCGCGCAATGCGACGCGCGCCGCCGCCGAAACGCTTGCCGGGCATCCCGCCGTGTTTGCATTGACGCTCGCAAACGAAATCCCGCCAGACGTCGCGCGCTGGTACGGCGCGCCGCGCATCGAGGCGTTTCTCGGTGAACTCGCGGCAATCGTCAAATCCGTGGACCCCCAGCGCCTCGTCACCTACGTCAACTTCCCGACCACCGAATTTCTCCAGCCGGCCAGCATTGATTTCGTCAGCTACAACGTTTACCTCCACGACCGCAAACCGTTTTCCAACTACCTCGACCGCCTCCAAAGCCTCGCGGGTGGCAAACCGCTCGTGTTGACCGAGCTCGGCATGGATTCCCAACGCGAAGGCGAGGAAATAAAATCCCGTTTCCTTCGCGGCCACATCGAGACCGCCTTCCGCGCCGGTTTGGCCGGTACTTTCGTGTTCGCTTTCACCGACGACTGGCACACCGGCGGCAACCAGATCGAGAATTGGTTTTTCGGCCTCACCGACTGTGACCGGAAAATCAAACCTTCGTTCACCGCAACCGCCGAGGCGTACGCGCTCGCGCCGCATTTTCCCTTGCCGGCAACGCCGAAAGTCAGCGTCGTCGTCGCCAGCTACAACGGCGGACGAACGCTGCCGGCGTGTCTCGAATCGCTGGAACACCTGAACTACCCGAATTACGAAGTCATCCTCGTTGATGACGGCTCGACGGACGACACCGCGCAGATCGCCGCGCGCTATCCGCGTGTTCGCACGATTTACCAGCCCAACCTCGGCCTCAGCGCCGCGCGCAATGCCGGCATCTCCGCCGCGACCGGCGAAATCGTCGCGTTCACCGACAGCGATTGCCGCGCCGATGACGACTGGCTTTATTTCGTCGTCGGCGACCTGCTCAAGACCGACGCGTGCGCCATCGGCGGACATAATTTTCCGCCGCCGGATGAGAACTGGGTTGCCGGCGCCGTCGCCGTCTCGCCGGGCGCGCCCGCGCACGTGATGTTGACCGACCGCGAAGCCGAACACATTCCCGGCTGCAATATGGCATTTTGGAAATGGGCGCTCGACGCAATCCACGGCTTCGATCCGATTTACCGCGCGGCGGGCGACGACGTGGATGTCTGCTGGCGGCTGTTGCAACACGGCTGGAAAATCGCCTTCTCGCACGCCGGTTTCGTCTGGCACTATCGCCGGAACACTGCCGGAGCTTATCTCAAACAACAACGCGGCTACGGCGTCGCCGAATCGTTGCTGCGCTTGAAACACCCGGAATATTTCAACAGCCTCGGCGGGATGCGGTGGCGCGGCCGGATTTACAATCCGCTCGGCGGCGCGAGCGCGTTTGGCCGGTTCGTGATTTACCACGGCATATTCGGCAGCGGCCTGTTCCAAACGTTGTACACGCCGGAACACATCGGGATTTTGTCGTTACTCACGAGCCTTGAATGGCACGTGATGGTGACGCTCGGCGGCATCCTGCTTTCCTTGATGTGGCCCGCGCTCTGGCCGGTGCCCGCGTTGGCGTTTCTCGCCAGCGTCGCCGTTGCCATCGGCGCCGCGACGCGCGTCGAACTGCCCGCCTGGAAACGCCGGTTCTGGTCGCGCCCGCTCGTCGCGCTTCTCTATTTTCTACAGCCGATCGTCCGTGGCTGGCCACGCTACGCCTACCGGTTGAAACGCCCGCCGACGCCGAGCGCCGCACGCGCCGCCGTCACCAATTTCGCCGCGCAACATCGCGGCACCGGCAGCATCCACACGCTCGCGTTCTGGAACGAGCGCGGCATCGAACGCGTCACCTTCCTCCAAAAATTAATGGAGACCCTCGAGCGCGACGGCTGGCAGGCCAACGCCGATAGTGGCTGGGACGAGTTTGACGTGACGATTCACGGCGACCGCTTGACGAAAGTGGTCGTCCGCACCGTTTGCGAAAACCACACCGGCTCCAAGCGGCTCCTCCGCACGCGGCTCAGCACCCACTGGACGCTTCTCGCGAAAGTGTGGTTCTGGTCCGTCGTGACGCTCGTCGCCGCGTTTCAAACGCTCGCGCTGTCCGAATGGTGGTGGGCGCCGCTGGCGTGGGTGTTGATCGCGTTGATGACGCTCTGGCTGCACGCCCGCGCCCGCCGGACGCTGCGGCTCGGCCTCGGCCTGATGGATTTGACCGCCCACCAACTCAACCTCGCCAAGACCGAATAACAACGCCGATGTTCCGTCTTTTTGTTGTGGTCACGGCGCTCCGCCGCCGTGCTGTCCCACACGCCGACAGAGCGGCGTGACTACAACGACGCAGCGGGGCGGCTACAACCGGATGCGATGAAGCGCGCGGATTACAGCATTTCCTCCTGCTTCCCTGCTTTCACTTCCCGCTCGGCTTTCGCGAACGGATTGGCTTGCGGCGGCGCGTCGAGACGTGCCGTGCCGTTGAGCAGGCGATGGTGAGAATCTGAATCTTCGGAAATTCTTTCTGATAAAGCGTGGCGGTGTACCGACCGGCGTCTATTGCTTCCTTCTTCATCGGCTTGGTCGGCGCTTCCAACGTGATGAGGACGCCGCCCGCCGCCTTCTGATTGTTCACGTCGCCGAGCAACGTCGCGATGTCGTCGCGCGTCCATTCCCACGTGTCGGTGAAGGCGTGGAACTGGGCTTGGCTGGCTTCGCCGGTGGGTTGACTCCGCTCGCGCCCGCTCGCTTCGGCCTGCGGCTCGCACTTTGTGCGCTCGTCTCGCGGCTGCCCTCGCCGCTCGGCTCCCTTGAACAGGACGTTGTAGTTGGCGTTGGAGTTGAACGGCGGGTCGAGATAGACGAGGTCAACGCAGGCATCGGGGAAGACGTTCTTGTCGCGCAACCATTTCAGATTATCGCCGAAGTAGAGCCGGTTCATGCGGCGGAGTGTAGTCAGGCTGAGATTTTTCGACAAGCTTGGAATGACACCGGTTTACCACTTGAAATGATGGAGGGAACGAACGAAGTTGTCGGTAAATGAAGGCGCGCGTCCAGATTTTGATCAGCATGGCTCTCGTGCTGGGCGCGGCGTTGCTCGCGGGTAATGTGTGGCTCACGGCAAACGTCGTCGCAGAACAGGCGCGGCTGGAGGACGCATTGTGCGCGTACGGACGCGACGAGTACGCCGTGGCCCGTCGCGCGTTGGAGCGGCATGCGCGGACGAATCCGCAAACAGCGGCGATGTTGTATTTCTACATCGGTGATTGTAACTACAAACTCCGCGACTACGCCACTGCCCGGAAATTCCTCGAACTGGCCTTCGACTCGCCCTTCAACAAAGACGAGGCGGCGTTGCGACTCATCGCGCTGTGCGAGCGCGACGACAAACCGCGGGCGGCGCAACCCTACCGCGATTACATCGCGCAGCAGCGAAAGAAGTATGAAGGCCATGAACCGCCCGTCCAGTGGGCGACGGCGCAACCGCAAGGCAAATTCGATCCGGAGGAACCGCTCGGCGTGGAGCCGTACACAACAACATTTTGGGAATACTCCTGGGGACGGGCCGCCCTGGGAAATGGTCTTCCATCCTTGGCGGCCTGGTGGTTCGAGAATTGTGCCGTGAAATATATTCCCGAGGAGGAGAAGTTCGATTCCGAGTGGGCGCGGCGTTGTTACACAAAACTGGCAAAAGCCTACCGGCAAAAGGCTGATTTGTTTGCGCTGCTTGGTGGCGATCCGGAAATGTTGAAGGCCGCCACCATCACAACGCGAAGATACCTCGATGAACGCCGCGCGGTGGAGATACCGGAAGCGGCGGCGTTGGCGGAACATTACCGGCTGAAAGCGTTGATTGTCGAGACGCGGCTGGAGATGCCGAGGCTGATCTCCATCCCGTTCAAGACGGAAACCGCCGGCGTCTCCCAGTGATGGAACGTTGACGGAACAGTGACGGAACATGCGGTTGATGTTGTCGCGATAAAAAGCCCGTGTTCCGTCACTGTTCCGTCGGGGTGAAAAAGAAAGTTGCATTGGAGGGCGCTGAAATCTATCGTGCGGTGAACTCTTGGAGCGTATTTTGAAGACAGCCATTTATCCCGGCAGTTTTGATCCGATTACGAACGGTCACCTCGACGTGGTGCGCCGGGCGGCGGCGTTGTTTGACCGCGTCATTGTCGCGGTGGCGGAGAACGCGGAGAAGCGTCCGTTGTTCTCGTCGGAGGAACGCGCGGCGATGGTTCGCACGGCGGCGCGGGGGCTGCGGAACGTGTCGGTGGAACAGTTCGATGGGTTGCTCGTGGAGCATGCGCGGCGGAAGAAGGTGGTGGCGATTGTGCGCGGGCTGCGGGCGGTTTCGGATTTCGAGTATGAGTTGCAGTTGGCGTTGATGAACCGCAAGCTGGTGGAGAAGGTGGAGACGATTTTTTTGGCGCCGAAGGATGAGTACACGTTCGTGAGTTCGCGGTTGGTGAAGGAGGTGGCGCGGCTCGGCGGGGATGTCAGCCCGTTTGTGTCGCGCGAGGTGCGGGAGGCGTTGCGGAGGAAATTGTCGCGGTGAAACTGAACGTCAAACGGATTCCGGTTGACGGCGAGGATTTCGCGGGGAGCGAGCCGCCTTCGATTTTGGAGGTGGAAAGCGACGCGGACATGGCGTTCGAGCGGCCGGTGGAGTATACGTTGCACGCGCAACTGCAGGGGCGCTCGGTGTTGGTGACGGGCAGGTTGGCGACGGAGGCGATGTTGCGGTGCGGGCGTTGTTTGAAGCCGTTCCGGCGGCGGTTGACGGCGAAGGAGTTTGTATTTTTGCAGGAGTTGTCGGGGGAGGATTTCGTGGACTTGACGCCGCAGATGCGGGAAGATATTCTGCTTGAACTTCCTCAACGGGCGATTTGCCAACCGGATTGTAAAGGGTTGTGCCCGGTTTGTGGGAAGAATTTGAACGAAGGCGCGTGCGGTTGCAAGGTCTCTCGCGAGGATTTGCGGTGGCAGGCGCTAAATAAATTGAAATTAACGTAGGAGTTATTTGTATGGGTGTCCCAAAACGACGAATGTCGAAGATGCGCCTGCGCACGCGCAAGGCGTCGCACCGTCCTTCCGCGCCGGGCTTGTCGAAATGCGCGCAGTGCGGCGCTCAGGTGCGCCCGCATCGCGTGTGCCCGGCCTGCGGCTACTATAAAGGCCGCCAGGTCGTCTCGGTGAACGCGGCTTAATTCCGTATCCGATGAAAATCGCCGTCGACGCGATGGGGGGGGATTTTGCGCCCCGCAATACTGTTGCGGGCGTGGTGGCAGCATTGCGCGAGCAGAGTCAGATCACGCGCCTGTTTCTCGTCGGCGACAAGGCGCGCGTCGAGGCGGAGTTGGCTCGTGCCGACTCGCGCGATCCGCGAATCGAAATTGTCCACGCGAGTGAAATCATCGCGATGGATGATCCGCCGGTGCAATCGGTGCGCCGGAAAAAAGACAGTTCGATGTGCCGCGCGATCGACATCGTAAAGGCGGGTAACGCGAATGCCGTTCTTTCGGCGGGCAATACCGGAGCGCTTCTGACAGCGGCGCATTTGAAATTGCGCACGTTGCAGGGGGTGGACCGCCCCGGTCTTGCCTGTCTGTTTCCGTCGCCGGAAGATGATTTTGTGTTGATGGACGCGGGCGCAAACCTTGAACCGCACGCAATCAATCTCGTCCAGTACGCGGTGATGGGAAGCCTGTACGCGCAACAGGTGCTCGGCTACAAACGCCCGCGCGTGGCGTTGTTTTCGTTCGGAACGGAGGAGATGAAGGGGAACGAGTTGATTCTCGAAGCGCATCGGATGTTGAAGCAGACCGATTTGAATTTCATCGGGAACATTGACGGACACGATCTGTTCGGCAACGTCGCAGACGTCATCATCGCCGACGCGTTTGTCGGCAACGCCGTGCTCAAGGCGTGCGAAAGTTCGGTCCGGGTGATGTCGCATTGGCTGAAGGAGGAATTGAAACGGAATCCGTTGCGGATGCTGGGCGCGTTCATCGCGCAAGGCGCGTTCAAGGCTCTCAAGCGCAAAGCCGATCCCGACGAGTACGGCGGCGCATTGTTGTTGGGTATCAATGGAATTTGCATCAAGGCGCACGGCGCCAGCTCGCCGAAAGCCATCAAGAACGCGATGCGCGTCGCGACTCAATTCGTCGAAAGCCAGTTCAACGAACACATTGTAGCGGAGGTCAAGAAACTCCATGACAAGTTCCAACAAACAGAATCTACGCAACC
>Ga0233425_10008919_pt1 | contig 13008 bp, 8 predicted proteins | sample Watercolumn_Towu_2_FD_181712 | JGI IMG/M metagenome (GOLD analysis project Ga0233425, IMG submission 181712) | Freshwater microbial communities from Lake Towuti, South Sulawesi, Indonesia - Watercolumn_Towuti2014_140_MG | ecosystem: Environmental > Aquatic > Freshwater > Lake | place: Indonesia...
CCCTTCGGGATTTGCACGAATGCGATAAACTTTCGCGGCAGGATGCCGCGACGTCTTCGACAGGATGTCAACACTACTGTCGCTAACGAAGCAACCGGCCTATTCCAGTTTCCGCTGAACCAAAACAATTTGTTGAGAACCTCTCTACTCAAAGGAGGACTTTACAATTGAAACCTGCCAGTGACGGTTACGTGACAAAAAAGGCCGGGTTGCCTTGAACAACCCGGCCGGAATCAAATCAACAATCGCACTAGCTACTACTTTGCAGCACTACGCTTGCGGTAGAAACGCAATGCTCCGACAACGGCAAGCCCAGACCAAATGGACATACTAGCTGGTTCCGGAACCACCCTCATTTGGAAATTGTTGTCGTCCTTTACGTCCCATTGGGATGGGAGAGTACCATCGTCAGTTTGAACTGAACCGTCTGGCTTCAATACCACATCGTGCGTTGAAGTTGTGGTACCCGACGTTGCTTTCCATTTTGAAACGTTGACGCCTAAATAGACTGCGTCGGGGCTAAAGATGTCATGCAGTACGGAAAGGCCAGCCCTCTCAACGCCGAAAATTGCGCCGCTAGTATCCGCCTTAAGATCGTCAATCACCTCGTTATCAATGCCATCGGTATCAACATCGAAGTCCTGGATCTGTTTGAGATGGAAAAAGTCAGCGAATCCATATGCATTAAGTGCCGCCGATCCAAAACCTCCCAACAGGTCAAGCACCCAACCGTTGGCAGCTGTCATTGACGACGAGATAATCAAATCGGCTGAAACTTCGGTGTGGGCCGTGTCAAAAGGGTTTACGGCAGCATCAGTTCCGGCACCAGTTGCCAAACTTGGGTTCTCGAGCAGTGCGAAGAGAACATTGTCCCAACCGGCTCCCGCGTCACGATTAAATGCAACCGGTTCCAGAGCGTCGTCGAGCAGCGATTTCACGCTGTATATCGACCCACTGCTAGTCGGCTTGTGTGTTAGAACAGGACGACCCCCATTTACGAACGCTCCAGTAATCTCGACCGAAAAGATTGCCATGATGCCCGCGGGCGATGGGTCGGAACCGTTGATCGTTTCGAGCTTGAAAGCGCCGTAAATGATGTCGCCGTCACTTAAGAAATCATCGCCGTCGACGTCGACGAGGACACCTTGGCTGTTGTCATTCAAACTCTCCGTTGTGCCGTCGAATTTTAGCAAACTCGAAAAAATGGAGGCACTGGCTTGGGAACAGGTCGCTGTGGTTAGAAATAGCGACAAAAGCAAAAGCTGGAATCTCTTAGTCATTGTTATTCTCTCTACGTAAATTGTTTGCACGTCATCATTTGTACAGTACCGTCTGCGTCAATGAAATCTCTCGAGGTGGCCGAAAAAGCCTGTCAAATGTGGGGCAAACGAACTTTGTACGCGATTCGACAACGACTGCTGCAAACGATTCAAATTCTATTTCGCTTGCTTTCGAACTAAGCACGAAAATGTGGCCACTTTGGCGGTGATTTTCGAAGCCGTTAGTCGATGACCTGTTCTCGCAGGGAAACAATAATGCCAAGAATGCCTGAGTTTCGGAGTTTTTCGTAGGATGTGAGCTGTTTTTTCGGCGACTTTCTGAGCAATCCGGGCTATTTTGGCCGCAAGGTTTTGAAGCACGAAATTTGTTAAGTCCAATGTCTTCGGTTGGAATTGTTGTGACGATTGATCCGCATGCAGCTTGGCAACTTGCGGCAATTATGGCGATAGCTGCAATTGCATATCGCAATTCAAAAATGCGATTCAATGTGAGAGACCGCCTAGTTGTAGGTACAGTTTTTCGTAACGTGTTTACACACTATTTGTCGTATGTCGCCGAATACTGACACGCAATTTTGGACTTTTCCTGCGGGATTTGTGGTGTCCGCATAATGCTACATGCTGAGCACATTAATGTTGAAATCAATATGGGTTGTGTAGCGCGTCGATGTGGCAATTCGTCTTATCAGGTTCGCAGCCCAACGCGTCGTGGATTTACTGCAGTTCCGATGCCAATTTGGATTCCAGATGTCGTTTGCGATGCGAATGTGAGTTGGGGGCGAATTGAGTCGGATAAATCTCGTGCCAATAGACCACGTGTGTGGGTGATCTACATCGTATGTTGCCATGAGTAAACAACGATTTGGATTTGATTGTAACCACAGCATAGTCGTATCGGCTTGTTTGCAAAAAGCTTGACACGTGGTTGAATGGCGTTATGCTAATGCCTTAATTCAATATTTGACCAAGTCCGCGTACAAATTCCATCGGTTCTTTGAGTTTGGTACGCTTGGTGCTGTGCAAGATCTTGGGTTGATTTCTTGGCTGATGGGATTGAAACCGAAGGGGACGGAGTCCACCTTTTCCGTACTTCGTGGCCGGTTTATCCGTATCATCAGCATGCGAATTTCGACTGCTTTAGGTCGTATTCGAGAAAGTTCGTCCGCTTTGGTGTGGATCTTCTGTTTATAACTGGCGAGGCATCGTGAAAAGAAATCGGCAGAAGTTGTCGTTTGTCGGCAATAGAGATTCAGGATCCAAATTCCGACCTAGCACGAAGCCTACGGCAATGCGTCAAGGTGCGAACATAGGTCTGTCTGGACAAAATGGGCCCCATAACATTCGCATTCATTTTTTGGTTTCTGCAATTGTAGTTGCGATAAGTATTTGGTCGTACTGGCCGACACTCGTTGAGATGCAGGCTGCTTGGGAACACGAGCCAGACTATTCGCATGGCTACTTGGTTGCACCGTTATGCGTCGCATTTGCCTATGTGCGACGAACGAGTTTTCCGGGAACACAAAAACCAGCTTGGTTACTGGGGTTAACGCTCATTTCGCTCAGCATGCTGATGAGATGGGTGGGTGCGGCGTACTTCGTCGAAACCGTTGATGGTTGGTCGATAATGTTTTGGTTGGCCGGAGTGGTCAGCATCTTGTTTGGGTGGCCCGTGACAAGATGGGCAGCTCCTGTAATACTGTTTCTCGTTTTCATGATGCCGCTGCCGTATCGTGCTGAGTCCTTTCTTAGCCAGCCATTGCAGCGAGTAGCGACGACGATTAGTTGCTATGGTCTCCAGCTATTCGGCCAGCCAGCGATTGCGGAAGGAAATGTGATTTTGGTTGGTGATAACAGACTTGAGGTGGCGGCAGCTTGTTCTGGCTTGCGATTGTTCGTAAGCATTGTTGCTCTAGCCAGCGCTTACTTGATACTTGTGGAGCGCACATGGTGGGAGAAATCGTTGCTGTTGCTGGCGATCATTCCGATCGCGGTATTCACCAATGCACTGAGAATCGTTGCAACAGGCCTACTTCAACAGCTGACGACTTCTGAGATTGCTGGGCGATTCTCCCATGACTTCGCCGGTTTCGTCATGATCCCCGTTGCGGCGGTATCGTTCTGGGCATTCCTTTGGTACCTGAGAAAGGCCTTTCCAGAGCGGATTCAGCTTAGTGTTGGAGAGATCGCCCGAGATGCACAACGCTAGAGCTTTTGTGATCTGAGATCGCGGTATTTTTCTATTCGAAATCTAATCATCTAAACCCTTCGAGTAAGAGTATCACCCCTATGGTTGATGTTTCCAATTCGACTGTGCCGGAGCAAAGTGCGTCGCCTTTCCAACTGAACGCCCGCACCGTATTCGTTGCGTTGCGCTATTGGTGGAAAATCGCGTTGCCAGTTGGGCTGTTGCTTGCGATCACAACGACGACTGCTATTTGCTATGTTTACAAACCGTCGTACACGGCTGAAGCGTGGCTCCTAATCCGCGAACATCAGGAAACTATTCTTCGATCGATAGAGACCAAGTCAGACAAGTTCATTCCAACCGAAATCGAAATCATGCGCAGCCCGAGAATAATCGGCCCGCTAGCTAGCAATCCAGAAATATTGAGGACACCGGAACTTGAAAATGAAGAAGACGTTGCGGAGGCAATTGCTGCGTCCCTAAAGGTGGTACCACGAGGGAAGTCTGATATCTACGTCGTTTCATTTACTAGCGTCTCACCTCAAAAAGCCCAACTTGTTGTTAAAGAGGCTACACAATCCTACTTGGCATTTCGATCCAAGACGGAATCGGAACGTGATTCGCGAATTGTGCGACTACTTGAGGAACAACGAGCCGCGCGATATGAGGAAATGAATCAGTTACGTGAAAAGGTGCGTGCGTTAGCAATACAGCTCACCGGCGAGGACCCATTTCGCGATAATTCGAAACAACGAAAGGATGAGGCAGAAGGGAGAGATAACCCATTTGCAACTATGCAGTCCGATTTGATCAAGCAGGGCCTGGCCCAAGACTACCTTGCGGCCGAGATAAAAGCAGAAGAAGAGATTCAGTCGACGAACGGTTTCGATGTCTCTGCGTCGGACGTTGATAGACATGTCGAAAGCCATCCTCGCTATTTGGCCCTTGTTGGCAGGACTGACCGAGTACGCGAGACAATCGCCGAATATGCGCGGACCGCCGCCAATTTCGAGTCGACCGTGGCGTACAAGAAACTCCAATCGGAGCTAGCCGAGAACTTGGACTTATTGGACAAAGAACGGCAGGAATTGCGGCGAGAGATTCGCGATGCATTGAAACAACAGCACACTATGAAGCAGGCCGAGAGGCTGGCAAACATGCGGCGTGAATTTGCAACCAATGCGGCGAAACTACGAATTCTCGACGAGAAGCTCAGTAGCGCAATGGAAGCGGTTCAACAATCAGCCAAGCATTATGCCGGAACAAGCCTTGACCTTGAGTTTCGGCGCGCAAAACTCGAACAGGTTACGAAAATTCACGACGAGCTACAGGCGCGAATTCTATTGATTACAACCGAGCACCGGGCGCCGGATCGAGTCGAGCTATTCAAGGATCCTACGATTCCGATTCGACCTAATCAATTGATTCCGTGGAAACTTGTTGGGCCGGGCTCGCTACTTGCACTGGTGCTGCCGTTTGGTGTCGCGATTGGCTGGGAGCATCTATTTCGACGAGTAAGTGGCCGTGATCAACTGGAGAACTGTCATGCGATGACAGTGATTGGTGAGGTAACGTCGTTGCCAACAAGAACTCGCTCGGCACATCCGGAACGTCAGCCTTTGGAGAGGGATGTCGTCTTGTTTGAGGAAAGTGTTGATGGGCTACGAACCTATTTGAGCGTTGTTGATTCTTTGCGAGACATGCGGGTTCTGGCCATCAGCAGTGCAACTAGTCGAGAAGGAAAGACCAGTCTGGCATCGCAACTGGCCATTAGTATTGCTAGGGCCACAAATGAACCAACACTTTTGCTCGACGGAGATATGAGATCGCCGGACGTCCACTGGATTTTTGGAGTGCAGCAAGGTCCCGGACTCGTGGAGTTGCTCCGAAACGAATGTTCACTTGACGAAGCGATAGAAGTGGGATTCAGCGAAAAACTTCACATACTGCCGGCTGGAACACTTTCAACTAGTCCCCATTGCCTATGTGGCAGCGGCGAATTCCAAAGGTTATTGAACCGACTGCTTCAACGCTATCGCCATATCATCGTGGATACACCGCCCGTATTGCCAGCAAGCGAAGCAATTGTTATGGCCCGCGCGGCCGACGCCGCAATACTCTGCGTGCGTCGCGATTTTTCTAGAATGGATCAAGTGCGCGACGCTCAAAGGCGCCTTTCGACCGCAGGCGTCAATACCATCGGCGCCGTCATTAATGGCATTCCGATACAACAGTATGCTGCACGTTATGGCTCGTACGGCTATTACGATCGGTCACGTTGATAGACACTTGCGTGGGATTTCTGACAAGCCCGTACTTCGGTGAACATTGGTTGAACCGCCCTTTCGTAGGAGCAGATCCAATTCATGATGATCGCCACTCCTGTTAGCAGTGATTCAAATGCAGTACGAAATGCGTCAAAACGCAATGCTGCGACGCAAAGGGGAGTGCATTGGGGCGTGGTGTCTTCGACTGCCCTATTGTGCGTAGCTGTTGCGATTGTAGTCCATATTGTTCATGACAGGAACTTGGATCGAACCGCACATGCAATCCTCGACCGAGCCACGTCACTCGAAGAAACGGGCAATTGGTTAGCTGCATCGGACTATGTTCATCGATATTTACAACTCTGTCCTGAGAATTCGGAACAGCGCATACGCCTCGCGCGAGTCTATGGTAAAGCGGCAACTTCTCCTAACTTGAAGCGGAATGCTGTTCGTTTGTTCTATCGTGCAATCGCTGCTTCCCCGAGCGAAGCCGAGCCTCTTCGTTTTGAGCTTTGCCGACTCTTGCTCGAGATTGGTCGCTTCGTCGAAGCCGGGGATGAAGCCGAGTTACTTCTGTCGCAAGATCCGGCAAATTTCGTTGCCCTTCGAATCAAAGCGATCGCACTGTTCCGGCAACACCAGGCTGGATTGCTGGAGCACGAGCAATCAGGAAGTGTACGAATAATTGAAAGTCTCGAAAAAGCACGCTCGGGTGCTCGCGATGATCGTGACTTGGCCGTAATGCTTGCATCCAGCTACCGCGATGAAGATTTGGGACGTATCGAGATGGCGGACCTCACACCAGCACAACGGGCAAGTCGCGCTAATGATGTGATAGACGACCTTGTTCTTGCGTGTTCAGGCGACCCTCAGGCCCTGATTGTGCGTCACTCGTACCGAGTTGAGTACTCATTGAGCGGCGCGGAGGACGACCTGCAACGCGCTCTCGAAATGGCTCCGAACGACCTTGTGGTCTTGCGTGTCGCTGCTGCCGCCGCCCACAGGGAGGCAGTAGGGCTCTCAGAGCATACTGAACTAGAGGCCGATGCAAGAAGCAGATTTGACCAGGCTCGCAGTCTGTACCAAAAGATACTTGACCTGAATTTGGCGCCTGATGATCCGACTGCGACAATCGCACTTGGTGAAATCTACGTTTCCATCGGGGCGCCGGTTGAGGCGATTCAGAATTGGCGAAAGGGGATTGAGCAGTTTGACCGTCGAAGCCGGCGATTATTCCTGGCCCGAATGGCGGACCTTTGGCTGGATCTCGGCGAAATGAGCGACGAGTTGGCATCGACACTAAACATGTTGGATGACGAACTCGCCCAGCTCCCTCGAACCACACGTGCATCGGAACTGCAAGCTGCGCAACGTGATCAGTATTTCAGAAGAGGTTTCTGGCGATTACGGCGCGGAGAGCCGCAATTAGCCGTACCCCAACTGAAGCAGGCAATATTAAGACAAGAGCAGATCGGTGGCGAAAGTCGGCAATCGTCGCAAGCATGGTTGCTGCTAGGGACTTGCCACGCGGCTCTGGGAGAGTGGACCGAGTCGGCGTATGCCTATGATCAAGCGGCCCTTCAGCTACCGCGATCTGTCGCTGCGCGAACAGAGGCGTCGATCGCATGGTTGGCGGCGAATCGTGTTGAAATGGCTGTGGATCGAGCAGAGCAAGCTGTTGGGATAAGAGCAAGTGCAGCGACTTGGTGTACATTGGCCCACGCATGTTATCGTCAACAATTACAGTTTGCGCAGGGAGATAGAGTTTGGGCACGATGTACAAATGCGATAAGTGAAGCGCAGCGACTCGTGGCCGACGGAACTCACAAGGATGCTTGGCAGATTCCTGTCTTGTGCGCCGAAATCCTGCTTGCCAAGGATTCAGAAAAAGTCACTGGTCAATCATCAAAGAACGAAGCTATTTTGGCGCTTCGTCGAGCTGAGCAGGAGTTTTCGCAGCAGCCGAGACTGTGGCAGTCCTTGGTAATTTTCTACGAGCAGTTGGGTGAACCACAAGAGGCTGATAGGGCACTTCGCACATTGAAGGAGCTTGACAAAGGCACCTTGTCGCTGCCGACAATTGAATCGCGACTTCTCACGATGCGCAAGCAATACGATAACGCTGAACGGGCACTCGAGGAGGCGATTAGAAACGCAAGCTCAAGAGAGAAGTTCGCATTGCGGAGAGAAATAGCTCGGGTAAAGTTGATTCGAAACGATCTTGCCGGTGCTCGCTCGTTGCTTGCCGAACTGCATATGCAGTCACCGGAGAGTATCGCAATTCTTCGCCAGTTGGCTGACATTGACATGATTGCGGGGCGACTGAACGAAGTTAAGCGTTGGGAGGCAATGTTGGAGAGCAAAGGCGCCAAGGGCGCCGCGCTGGCCAGTTATTTTCGTGCTTGGCGGATGTTGTCGGACGCAAAGTCGCCCGATGATGAGCGGCTTTCTGAGGCAGCTAATGAGTGCGCAAAAGTAATTGGTTCCTGGCCGACGTGGGGAGAAGTCGTCGCCTTGCGTGGCATGATCGAACAACGGCGAGGCGCGCTGGAGTCTGCCATAAACTCATTTGAACAAGCGATTGCCCTCGGTGATTTTCGTCTGACAGTTTTTGAACGGCTGCTAGGATTGCTCGATCGTGCAAATCGCCCTGCCGATGCCAAAAAATATTTCGAACGATTGAAGACGGCAGTACCGGACGATTCTTTGATCTCTGGATCCCAACAATTAACTGAACTTGAGAGCAGCGTCGAACTTCGGGCTCACGAATCCCATAATGCAATTGAGATTGCAAGGCGTGGTGTGGACCAAAGGCCGAATGACGCCGCTGCTCATGCCTGGCTTGGTAAATTGTTGGCTGCGACAAAATCGGTCGATGAAGCCGAACTCGAATTGAGAAAGGCCGTTGAACTTTCACCGGACGAGTTGAGCAATTTGAATTCACTTTTCACGTTCTATGTTGGAAATCGCGACGTTGACCAAGCGAAGGACGTATTGACGCGAATTGCGAAATTGCCGAACCTGAGTTCGTTCCAACGTCTTTATCTACTCGCTCAAGGCTACGAATCACTCGGAAATATTTCGGAAGCAGTAGGTTACTACGCGCAAGCAGTGGCTGTTGCGCCGCAAAATAGCTCGATTCTATTGCGGTTGTCCGCTTTGTATTCGAAATACGATCCCAGCGCTGCTCGTGAATGCCTTGAAAAGGCGCTTCGGCTCGATCCTAACTCGACCATAGCGCGTCGAATGCTCGCGATCACGCTGGGTTCGACCGGCGATGACTCTGATTGGAAAAGGGCCTTGTCACTCCTTTCTTCAACCGCCCCCTTGGGTGCGGAGATGGCGATGGACAACCGTCTAAGGGCAATGATCCTTGCGAAGCGTGGGGGCGTTGAGAATTGGCTTCGGGCTGCGGAAATTCTGGCCGACTTGACTCGCAGTTCCGAGCAGCGAGATTCTCCGGAGTACCTGGTGCTGGCTCAGGTTTACGAGAACCTTGCTAAGCATGCGGTTATAGCCGATTCTGAAAACCTTCGTTTACCAATGACCGCGGCCCAGTATTTGACGTTGTGCCGCGAGCAGTTTATCCACCTTTGCGCCAGGGAGTCGCCGGATCCGATTCATTTGACGATGTTCATACAATATCTGCTTCGGCATGAACTGACTGAGCAAGCGGATGAATGGCTCACTCGATTCGAACAATTATTGAGTCGTGCGTCCAATCCTAGCCCTCGCATGATTTCAGAAGTCGTGCGGCTGCGGATGCTCCAGGGTAATTATCCTGTTGCTGACAGATGGTTGGGGGTGTTGGAGAAAAGTGAGCCGGATTTGCTTCCTACTGTCGTCCTCCGTGCTCGAATGATGTACCAGCAAGGCCGCCGCGACGAAATTGCAGAGTTTGTAGATGGTGCCGCTGAACGAATATTGGCCAAGGTTGGGAGTGCCAGCAAACGGAAGACAGCATTGCTCGGAATCGGTGGAATGTTTTCTGCGATCGAGGATTGGCCAAATGCAGAGAAGTGGTATCGAAGCCTCTACAATGAATCTGCGGAGGCGTTTGAACCACTGGTTCTATTGCTGGCTCGCCAAAAGTGCTATTCGCAGTGCTTCGAAATCTGTTCAGATGCGTCGAGCGTCGCGAATTCCGCAAAGATTGCAATGGTCGCGTCATCGATCATTACCTCGAGTGACAATCCCGCCGAACTCTATCCCCATGCCGAAGCGATTATCTCGAAGGCGCTGATTGATTTTCCTCGCGATGTGGAGCTGTTGAATGCAGTTGCAACGATGAACATCGCTCTTGAACGCATCGGTGATGCTGTCACCATTTTGCGTAAAGTTGTTGAGATCGACTCACGGAATATCGTTGCCATGAACAATTTGGCGACACTACTGTCTGAAGACCCAAAGCACCGTCGCGAAGCATTGTCAATTATCGAATCGGCAATCCAAATCGCGGGACACGAAGGGGCATTGCTCGATACCAAGGGTACGATATTACTCCTTGATGGAAATGCCGAACGAGCTGTTGATTTCTTGAATGCTGCTGTTGCCCAAGGGCCACCAGATCCTCGCCATCACTTTCACCTCGCATTAGCAATGCGAAGCCTTAAGTTAAATGACAGGGTGAAAATGGAATTGCAGACGGCAAAGAGACTGGACCTGACAGGGCAAGTGTTGACACCAATGGAACGAAAATTGCTTGAAGGAATGGAAATCGCGACTTCCCCTTGAGAATGCGGCGAACCTAAGAATGCGCTTTGGATAGATTGGCCCAACACATGACAAAATCCATAGTGATGCGAGGAATTCTGCTGGTAGCAATTGTAATAGGCACCGGCTTGGTCCACGGCAGCATGATTCGGCGGTGGGGGCTTGGTGCAGATGTCGAAAAGGCAGGACGCCAATTGAGCCGCGTGCCAGATTCCGTTGGTGGCTGGAACGTTGTTGCAGCCCATGAGGTCGATGTTGCAGTTGTCAAGATGTTGCGTTGCACGGGGTATTTGAACCGTACATATGAGAATTCGATTACTGGTGAACGATTGTCGGTGGCCGTGTTTCTGGGCCCGGCTGGGCCGATTGCGGTTCACACGCCCGAAGTCTGCTATCCCTCACGATCATACAAAATTGTAAGTGAACGTCGATCGCAAGAGATCAAGTGTGCGGACGGCAAAACGCATGAACTTTGGGGTTTGCGGCTCGAGGCAAACGATATTGCCACAACTAGCATTCGAGTCATGTATGCGTGGTCGTCCGGCGATCAATGGCGGGCATCGAAGATGCCCCGATTTGAGTTTGGGGGGCGACCATTTCTCTACAAACTGCAACTTGAGTATCACGGAAGCTCGGAGTCCATGGATTCGTGCGAGGGGTTTCTCGCGCTGTTCCTGCCGGAATTGCAGGCCTTCATGCTTCGTTCCAAATGACAGAGTTTCGATAAATTGCGAACACGAATTCAATGGCGCTAAACATGTCACATGGACCAATCGTTGCGGTTGCGTGCGCGCATGTCGGGTCGCACGGGGCCGGCAGCGAAGCATACCTGGCTACGTGGATGATACGTCGTACGCGTTTGGGATTTGCGGCTCGATGCCAATGACCTCTCGGCCTTATTGCTGCAGGCGACAGAAATACCTCGATTTCATTTCGGCGACAAGTTGCGGAAGTACATACTTGCTTCCTGGGCCGAGCTTTTCAAGATAGATGCTTCGCTACTTGGCATCCGTTTACACGGAATTATCGAAATAGTTCCGAGTTATTCTGGTAAGGACCAAAATCATGCGGAAATATTCCGAGGACGGAAAAACAGCGATCACCGCAATAGAACCCGGAAGCAGTACACTTCGCGTGTCGACGTATTTTGGCTGGAAGGGGATGGTCGATCGATTAGGAGCCGGATTGCTTCTCGTCCCCGGGCTTCCAATGATTGCCGTCCTGGTGGCGCTGATCCGCCTGACGTCGAGGGGGCCGGGCATCTACAGTCAAAAGCGTGTCGGCAAGGATGGGGTTGTGTACACGATGTACAAGCTTCGTAGCATGCGGATCGATGCGGAAGCGGGAACGGGCCCGGTTTGGTGCGCGACGGAAAAGGATACGAGAATCACTCCGCTTGGCTATTGGCTGCGCAAACTTCATCTCGACGAATTGCCGCAGCTGATCAACGTGCTGCGAGGTGAAATGTCTCTCATTGGGCCGCGCCCGGAGCGACCGGAATTTGTTCGCGTGCTTGGCGAGACCATCCCCGATTATTTGGATCGGCTACTCGTTCGCCCGGGGATTACCGGACTGGCACAAATCAACCTTCCTCCAGATACTGATCTGAACAGTGTTCGCCGCAAGTTGGTATTGGACCGCGAGTACATTGCGAATGCATCGCTCTTGCTCGATCTTCGCATGTTCTTTTCGACCTTTTTCCGCATGGTCGGCTTGAAAGGTGAAGCGGCGATGCGGTTGATGTGCCTCCGCCGTGATGTGCACGTGACAGAAACCTCTCTTCAGTCAGTATCCGCCGAAGTAACTCCTGATGTGGTTGCGGCAACGATCGAGGCGGGCGCCACAACAACACCATCGGTAGGCATGCGTAATCGTCGTAACGCCGATCCCGAGGACTCGGGGATTCTTGCACATGGGGCCCATAGCTGAATGTGAAATTGACTCTTATTCCGGAACTGCAATGTCGCCAGTACTTAACGCATTCACGGTCGACGTCGAGGATTACTATCACGTATCCGGCTTCGAGAATCATATTCGGCGCGAAACGTGGGACCACCACGAGAGCCGCGTCGTAACAAACACGCACCGCATTCTCGACTTGCTCGCGCGGCACGGCACACTCGCCACGTTTTTCGTGTTAGGGTGGGTTGCCGAAAGGCATCCACAGCTTGTCCGTGACATCCATTCCGCCGGTCACGAACTGGGATCGCACAGTTATTGGCACCGACTGGTGTACAGCCTGGCTCGCGACGAATTTCGCGACGATCTCCGCCGCTCGAAGCAGGTGATCGAAGACGCAGCGGGAGTCGAGGTAAGTTGCTATCGTGCGCCCAGTTTCTCCATTACCGAAAAGTCCCTATGGGCGTTGGAGGTTCTCGTTGAAGAAGGGATTACGATCGATTCAAGTGTTTTTCCCGTCAAGCACGATCGATACGGACTTCCAGGTGCAACGGCGACGATTCACGAAATAGATACGCCGAATGGCTCGATAATCGAATTCCCATTGTCATTTGTCGGATCGAGCCGCTACCCGATGCCAGTTGGGGGAGGGGGGTATTTCCGG
>Ga0233425_10008920_pt1 | contig 13007 bp, 11 predicted proteins | sample Watercolumn_Towu_2_FD_181712 | JGI IMG/M metagenome (GOLD analysis project Ga0233425, IMG submission 181712) | Freshwater microbial communities from Lake Towuti, South Sulawesi, Indonesia - Watercolumn_Towuti2014_140_MG | ecosystem: Environmental > Aquatic > Freshwater > Lake | place...
CCCTTCTCCTTTACAAACCAGATGAAGATGAGCCGGGTTATCATACGGATAACACTTATCGCATTGCGAACATCCCTGTCTTTCTCTGCATCCTCCGGGAATTCAACATTCTTGAGCGACCAGAAATACCAGTTTGCAAGCTCGCGGAAAAACTTCTTATTCAGCTCGGAGGTATCAAGAGTCTTTCTCCAGGCATTGTGAAGCTCAACAAAGTTTGAAAATCTATGCTTGCCCTGCAACTCATCAAAGGAAAGATCATGAAGTATCTCGATATGCGCGCGGTGGGGTTTTGAAATATTAATGTCTTTGATAAGGGTGACTTTTTCGAGGACATCTTTTGTGCTCTCCCGCTTATGAAGCCTGCGGTCAATGACGGCGACTGTCAGATAATTGTTGTACTTAAACAGAATCATTGCCGGCATGGGCGTGAGCTTGTTGATCTCCCTCGTGATCTTTACCAGATCGCCACGGGTGTATGTATCGCCAGTTAGGGAGAGGGCAAAGAACAGATATGATTCTATGATCTTATCGCTATACTGTTTTGCTTCAAAAAGCGAATGGCTCTTCTTTATGTCGTCCTCAGTAAGCTGAAAGATAATGTCTATGGCTTCAATCCCTAACTTTTTATGATCGAAGGTCGACGGCACGGACTGAAAAAGGTCGCAAAAGCCTTCGTAAGTGTTCGGTGAGAGCTGAACCGTCCGTTCGCTTTCATAGCCAAGGACATTCAGAAGGTTTGCAGCACTGACAGACAACTTACCCTTGCTAAAGCCGATGAGGGCGTCTTGTATCTGTTTCTTTAAGTCATTCATCTTTTCCTGGCGCTCTAAATCCGATCGGTTTCTTCTTCTGGACTGACGGTGTCATAAGCTGCCGGATGGCGTCAAAGACAATTTTGAACTGGGCATCGTATTTCTTCTCAATCTCATTAAGTCTTCTGGCAAGATCTTTATGAGTGGTCAGCATCTCGCGTAGCTTCACAAAAGCCCTGACAACCAAAACACTTGATTGTACTGCTATGGGGCTATTCAATACGGATGCAAGCATTATTGCGCCATGTTCTGTGAATGCATAGGGCAATACGGGCGAGAATTTCAAGTTCTTGAGGTGGTCGCAATTTGCGACCACCTCTGCCTTTTCTGCCTCAGTAAGTTGAAACATAAAATCATCGGGGAACCGATCACGATTACGTTTTACCTGCTCATTAAGTCTTTTTGTCGTTACCCCATAGAGTGACGCCAGATCGGCATCCAGCATAACCTTCTCACCCCTTATCAGGAGAATCTTCCTCTCAATCATCTCAACGGGCATCAACGATTTCAAATCCCCTCCTTCTCTAAGATCAGATATTGCGATCTTAACCGGCTTTCTCTCTTATACTCATCCCCCACAAAATAAATAACCCCGCCAGAGGCCATAAGGCTGATCCGACGGGGAGCAGATAACAAATGAAGCTGGTGACTTAGAATGATATATTTATTAGATTTTTTCAAGTCAGCACTCACCTTTTATCCACAATTCCCCTTTTATAATCAGCCATGTTACAAGTTCAAAATCGTCTGCGCCCTTGGCCTGCTGCGACTGAGTCGGCAGCTTGCCGCCACGGCCAGACAGGAGGGCGCCGACAGCCCTTTTCTTGAAGGTTTTGGTGATCTCATTAATTGCCTTTTCAAGAAGAACATCATATTTCTTCATCTCGTTCCCATTGGAGGTTTCAGCGTTGAAAATATCGCAGAGCTTTTCATATGCCTTGTCATTCCCGGACGCAAGCATCCTGAAGATATCGAGTATCTGCTTTGCATTGGTGAAATTATAGCGGACATCGCCATTGTCCCTGATATAGACGAGATAGCAGGGCTGAAGCGGATTGACCGCCTCATTGCCGGAGGTGTCCCCGATCTGCCGGAGGCAGAATATCACCCCAGGACCGATTACCTGACTGTCTTCCGGCTCAGGGACTACCGCGTACAAACCAAGAGGAGCCTTTTCAAGCAGCTCCCTGTTTGCCTCGATATAGTTGATCAATTCAATCCTGAAGTCATCGAGGGTAAATTCGCTGAGCGCGATTCCGTCTGTAACATCCTCCATATCGAGCACTTCCTCTTTCAGCTTCTTGAGCTGCTGGTCCCGATATTTCAGGTCTTCCTGTATCAAATCCTTGATATCCTGTGACAGGAGATTATCGTCAGTGGTTGCCGCGATATCCACAAGGGCCATACGCGCCTCGACCCGTTCTTTAAGGGTTATGTAGTTGTCGAGGTCTTTTGTGGGCCAAAAATTGAACATGAAGACCTTTTCGTTACGGCTGCCAATTCTGTCTATTCTGCCGAAGCGCTGTATTATCCTGACCGGGTTCCAGTGAATGTCGTAGTTGATAAGGCAGTCGCAGTCTTGGAGGTTCTGGCCTTCAGAGATGCAATCAGTAGCGATAAGGATATCAATTTCTTCATCCTGCTTCATGGACTTGATCTTGTCTCTGTTTTTTGAGATCGGGGAGAAGTTGGTCAAAATGTTTGTGAATTCATTCTTGCCAAATGTGGTCTTGTTCTCTTTCGATCCGCCCGACACCATAGCTATATGGACCTTGAGGTCTTTTATGACCCAGTCTTTGAGGGCCTCGAACAGATAGTCTGCCGTGTCAGCAAAAGCGGTAAAGACAAGGACCTTACGGTTCTTCCGGCTGTCCCTATCGGTTGTAGGATTTAATGCCTTTTCCTTGATAAGCTCCCTCAATTCGGCAAGCTTTGCATCCCTGTCAGTGGTTACTGCACTTGCTTCATCAAAAAGTCGCTTCAGTTGCTCTCTGTCCCTTGCAAGGTCATTAAGCCAGCGGTCAACATCCATGTGATCGAGAGCGTACTTAACCTTCTTGCCGACTTCCCAGGCGTCCTCCGTCTCCTCATCACTGTCAGTCACCTGCAGATCATCAAGGTCTATTTCTGCTTTAGTCTTTTTCTGTTTGTATGCATTGATTTTGTTTTCAAGCTCTGAAATTTTGTTGATGGTTCTATTCATCGAAATGGCAAAGGAGTTTACCGAGCTTTCGAGCCGCTTGAGGAAATTAACCTTCATCATTCCGATGAGGTAATTTTCTCTGTCCTCCTGGGTAAAGTTCTCGACCTTTTCCTTGTCATAGACTTCTTTGTATTGGGGCAAAACATACTGATACGGGCTGAACAGGGAAAGCTTGTATTTCTGTATCTCTTTGTTCAGCTGGTCATAAGAAATGAATTCATTCTTAAGATCAATAAAGGGATATATGGACTTTGGCTTTTCCCGTTTCGGGAACTCTCCGATCTGTTTGAGGTTGTAATATCTCTGTATATGCCGCCGGGAACGCGCAATGGTTAATTCATCAAGCAGCTTGAAGAACCCCGAATCAAAGCTCTCCAGAAGGTCCTTGATCTCTCTTTTCGGTTTTTTTGACCAGTGGGTGAATTTGTTCTGAGAAACCTTCAGGGTCTCTCCTATGCTCGGGAGGTTGAAAACCTCTTTGAAGGCGTCATCTTTTTCCTCGGTGATGAAGTAGATTTGGTTTCTAAGGTCGCGGAGGTTATTATTGACAGGTGTTGCCGACAACATCAAAACCTTTGTTTTGACGCCTTTGCTGATTATATCGTTCATCAGCCTTTCATATCGGCTGGTCCTGATTGTGTTTCCTTCTTCGTCTTTTTTCCCTTTGGTATTGTTTCTGAAGTTGTGGGACTCGTCTATTACTACAAGGTTGTAATTACCCCAATTGATCTTATCAAGGTCAATATCCCCTGATCTGCCTGCATCGCGGCTCAGGTCTGTATGTGAAAGCACGGTATAGCTGAATCTGTCTTCAAGAAGAATGTTCAGTTCGCTGTTGTTGTGGGCTTGAAAGACTGTCCAGTTGTCGCGGAGCTTCTTTGGACATAAAACGAGCACCCGGTCATTTAGCAGCTCAAAATATTTGATTATCGCCAGGGCCTCAAAGGTCTTTCCGAGACCGACGCTGTCGGCGATAATGCAGCCGTTGTGGCGAAGGATCTTGTTTATCGCACCTTTGACACCGTCCTTCTGGAAATCAAAGAGCATGCGCCAGACCTTTGTATCATAAAGGTGTGTCTTCTCATCGATAAAGCCGCCTGTCTCCTGCTCTGAAAGAAACTTTTCGAATATATGATAGAGGGTCTTGTAATAGATGAACTCCGGGGAATTCTCCTGGTAGAGCTGTTCGAGGTAAGTGAGCACATCGCTTTTTACGTCTTCAACAAGCTGCTCGTTATTCCATATCTCATAGAACCAGTTCTTCAGATCAGCCCGGTCCCGATCGTCCACAACTTCAAGATTCAGCTCGATATTCGGAACATTCCCATAACCAAGACCGCTGACCGTGAAATTTGAGCTGCCGACCAAGGCCTTTTCAATGCCGTTATTGTCGACATGATACATCTTGCCATGGAGCAGATTGGCCTGCCTGATAGATTTGATCTCCACCTTGTTCTGAATCCAGTCTGCGCACTCCTTCGCAACGGCCTTCTGCTGCAGACTGTTGCTGAGGGCAAGTTTTTCGTCCTCAATCTTGAATGACTTTGTATCCGTCTTGTTCGGGTCGAGGCTCTTTACAAAGCGAGGTTCACCGAATAAGAAATTAAGATGATCAATGCCTTGGAGTTTTTCCTTTAATTGATCATAGGCGTAAATTGTGAAGTAGGCGGAAACAATGGAGAGCTTGGAACCGACCTGAATTTTGTCCTTGAGAAAATCCCCGACTTTCCCCCGCCCCTGGTTATCACGGATTGATGAAGATATCTCAATAGCCATAAGCAATATACCCTTTGATTGAAATCCCTCTATGCCCTGAATCTATAACCATATATCATTAAACAATTTTATACTAAAGTAGTTCTTTTTTCACCAAGTGATTTGTATGCAGTTCTGAGGATTATCTTCAATCTGACAGGCGTAATTTTCGTTCTCAGAAACCCGGGGGGAAAGGGCAGTGTATCCTGGCCCTCCTGGCCAGAGACTTGCCGTAAAGATAGTATGCGGCGATCTTGAAAAAGTAGTCGCTCACAGTCCCGGATACTGTGCTGTCTGCATTCTCGGCCCATTTCATGGTCCTTCTTGTATTGTTTATGGCGATTATGAGATATATCTGGCCGGGTGTCATGCTGGCAAGGTCTTCGTCGCTCGGGTGCGGAAGCCCTTTTGTCGTGCCGAACTGGGTATGCGAGTGGAAATCTCCGATGATCTGGAGCCGGTCGAACTTCTGGAGGATAGGCGCTATCTTCCTGTGGCTTCTGTCTAAAGAGACTACGCCTTTCGGTTTTCTGTCGGCCGTCTGATAGCTGAAAGCATGCTCAACTATAAAGCGGTCCTCAAGCTGATAGCCGAGCAGAAAACCGAGGCACTCTTTTTTATATACTTCTGCTGAACTCAGCAGCAGATCGATGAAGGCGTTCTCAGAGAGATATACTCTCATCCATTATGCTTCGGAAGCCTGACCGAAAGCACCGGACATGGAGCATAGCGCACAACCTGCTCTGCAGTGCTTCCGAACAGGAGCCTGTCAAGTCCGGTCCTGCCATGCGTGGCTATCACTATCATGTCCACCTTATTGATCTCTGCATATTTTGTTATCTCTTCGTACGGCACACCCTTCACAACAATATGCTCCAGGTCCTTGAAGCCCCTCATCTCTTCAGTGAAGGTCTTGTCAAGCTCTGCCCTGGCAGCCTTCTCAAGGTCAGTGTATATCTCATCAACAGAGATATGGGGCACATACCATCCTGCTGTCTTGGCGACATCATAAACAACATGCATGAAGACAAGCTTTGCATTGTAGTGTTTCGCCAGATCAACAGCATAAGGCAGGGCGTGCTTCGAGCCCTCGGAAAAATCGGTTGCAAAAAGGATCTTTTTCAATTCCATTCTAAACCTCCCTAAGATATTTTGCTGCGTCTTCGGGTGAGGTGGGCAGTATATAAAAGCCTGAACCCCATTCGAAGCCGCTCGTCCTGACGAATCTCGGCATTATCTCAATATGCCAGTGAAAGTCCTCTCCAAGAGTATGCCAGTGGTCCTTGCGAGGGACACGGTTTGGCGCTGAGTGGATAAAGTAATTATATGAAATTGCAGGAAAAAGAGCCTTCATTTTCTTGAGAATGGTGGCAAGGATCAGTGCAAGGTCCTCCATCTCATCATGCTGAATCTCCTGAAATGAACAGTTGTGCCTCTTCGGCAGAAGCCAGGTCTCGAAAGGAAATTTCGAGGCATACGGACAGAAGGCGGCAAAATATCGTGTCTCCAGGATGACCCGGGTTCCTACCCTGAGTTCCTCCCGGATTATGTCGCAGAATATGCAGCGCTCCTTGTATGCGAAATACTGTTTGGCCCCGTCGAGCTCTTCCTTAACGCGCTTCGGGATTACCGGTGTTGATGCAAGCAACGAAACAGGATGGCCGTACTGGGCGCCCGAAAGCCTTCCATGGTTCTTGTAGATAAGCGTATATCTCAGCCGTGCATCTTTTTCGAGGTCTGCCATGCGCTCCCTGTAGGTCCTTATAACCCTGACCATCTGATCGAGGCCCATATCCTCAGGAGGCAAATTATGCATGGGCGATTCGATTATGATCTCATTCGCTCCTATGCTGTTCATCTTGTCATACATGCCCTCACCGCGCCTGCCGAGGTCTCCTTCGACCTTAAAGACGGGGGCAAAATTGGGCACAACCCTTGTGAGCCATCTTTTCGGGCCGGCAGGATCTGAGATGCGCATTATCTCCGGAAGGGTCTCTTTCTCTCTTCCCTCGCAGAGAATGCAGTCTTCTTCCTGAATGCCTTTGCCGCAATCATCCTGGCCGTACTCTGCCGGCTGCAATGACCGGTTCAGCACAGCTATCCATCTCCCCAAAAGAGGATCTTTTCTCAGTTCGTTAAGGTCTGTTCTTGTCATATATCATTCTCAGCCCCTCAAGTGTAAGACGGGGCAGCAGGCGATACGGCCTGCGCATGAACGGCCCGATAATGCTGCAGTACCCGCCTGTCAGGACCATCTCGAGCTCAAGGCCGGTCTCCTTCGCGATCTCTTCAATAATACGCTCCACAGCTCCTGCTGTACCGATGAAGAGACCTGCAGCAATGCAGCCTTCAGTGTCAGTGCCGAGGGCTGATCCCGGCGCCTTTATATCTATACCGGCCAGTCCTGATGTTCCGCTGCCCAATGCCTGGTTCATAAGGCCTATCCCGGCCATGATCGAACCGCCTATATAACTGCCGCTGTCATCAACGACCGTTATTGTGGTTGCAGTTCCGAAATTCACGACCGCTGCAGCCCTTCTGCATATCGAAAAGGCTGCAACTGCATCAGCCATCCTGTCAGTGCCAAGCAGATGGGGATTCTCTATCCTGAAATCCAATCCTGAAAGTTTATGGTCAACCGTCAATATCCCGGCCGTATGTCCTTCAGAAAGTCTCTCAACTGCCCTGAGAACTACACTGGTATGGCCCGAAACCACAGATGATATTATACCGGCATACCCCTGGATTTCTATATTATTTTCTTTTATGAAGGCATTTATGAGACCTGCATATTCCTCCCCTGTCAGGAGCGGACGGGTTGGGATATTCTGGACGAGAAGTTCTTCAGGAGTGAAGTAACCTATTGATATTGAACTGTTCCCTATATCAACTGCGATCAGCAGCCTCTGTCCGGACATAATGTTATCCTGCCGGCCTCAGATGGGTGATGTCACCTGCGCTTATCACGCTTCTGACTCCGGAGTCAGTCCTGAGGATCAGCATCCCTCTTCTGTCGATATCTTCTGCAATGCCTGTTACCACGGTCTCCCCTATGGTAACCTTAACCCTCCTGCCGAGGGTGGATGAATATTCCCTCCATCTCTCAAGGATCTCTTCGCTGCCTCTCTCTATGACTGTTCTGTATGCTGATTCGAACTCCCTGAGCAGACAGATTATGATCTCGTTCCTGGCATGACTTCTGTTAGTGGCGGCATAGACCGAAGTGGCAGTCTGCCGGATTTCTTCAGGGAGTTCGGTATCTGCAATATTTACATTTATCCCTATGCCAATAACTGCCATGTTCACCCTGTCCTGATCAGCCCGCACTTCCGTCAGAATGCCTCCGAGCTTCCTCTCCTTGAACATAAGATCATTCGGCCACTTTATCGAGGCCTGCATATCGCATGATCTCCTTATTGCCGAAGCAGCAGCAACAGCAGCAAGGATCGTGAGCATTGTTATCTCCCCGGGTTCGATCTCCGGCCTTATCACCATGCTCATATGTACATTTCTGCCTGCAGGAGAGGTCCATTTTCTGCCTAAACGGCCCTTGCCTGACATCTGGCTGTCAGCGATTATCACAGTGCCAGGCTGTATCCTGCCCTCAACAGCAAGGGACATTGCAGTATCATTGGTAGAGCCGAGCAGATCATGTACAAATATCTCCTTCCACAATCCCCCGCATGCTTTTGCACTGATGAAATCTCCGGCAAGGTCCGGTGCCATGATCAGCCGATAGCCTCTTGATGGTACTGCCTCTATTTGATAACCCTTCCGGCGCAGGCCCAATATCTTCTTCCAGACAGCTGCGCGGGAGATCCCGAGGTCCCGGCTCATGCTCTCGCCCGACACGAATGAGGAACTGCTCAGCAGTGCTATGATGGGATCTTGCATAAAATGGAAAGGGAGAACATGATCACTCTTCGGGCAGGACCTCAACCCTGATAACGCCTTTAAGCTTGGCAGCAAACCTTGCGGCATCATCCTTCCCGCCCACAATGGAACCGTAATGCATGGGAATGGCAACCTTTGGCTTTAACTCCAGAGCCGCCGCTGCTGCCTCTTCAGCAGTCATCACATATGTGCCTGACACTGGCAGGAGCGCAACATCCGCTTTAAAGTTCTTCATCTCAGGTATATGGTCGGTATCGCCTGCAATATATATGCGCCGGCCCGAGACTGTAAAGATGTAGCCGACCCATCCCCTCTCCTTTGTATGGAACTGTTTGTTCGTGTTGTATGAGGGTACAGCCTCGACCCTTATGCCCGAAACATCCATAACATCACCGGGCTTTACGATCTTTATGTTACCCTTCAGCTTTGAGGCGCAGTCAGCAGGGGCAACGATAACTGTATCAGGGCCCTGAAGTTTTTTTACATCATCAGGGGAACAGTGGTCATGATGCTCATGCGTAATGAGAATAATGTCTGCTGTATCGTTCTTTTTGATCCTGAAGGGATCAGTATAGATCGTCTTTTCTCCGGTAATTTTGAATGTGTCGTGTCCGAGCCAGTGAATGTTTTCGACCATGGAACAGGCCTCCTTGTCGGCGGATAGAATAATGCACAGGACCAATAACAGCAACAAGATATGCCTGTTGCGAATCTTCATGCAGGGATTATATCACAGCGCATATTCGATATATCCACCCTTCGGCCGCATATGTCAACAAGTTCTGCGAAATGGCAGAGGAGGTCTGACTGCTGAATGACCCTGACAGGTGCACACAATAGCTGAGAATGGAAATGAGTAGGCCAGGAAGGTTTGCCTGGCTTCCGCAGATGCCATAACACTGATGCCATAACACTTATTGTTAGCTTTCATTATTAGCGGTATAATTATGCTGAGACAATCATCTTAACAGGGGGTCATATGCCGGTTCCGGAAGAGGTCGGGTTCAGCCTGAGCGATGGCAGCACAATATTACTGAGGCTCGCAAACGGGAGCTTTACCTTAAAAGCGGCGCGGGCAGGGAGTGGCTGAAAAAGCAGTCGGAGAGGTGGCCGAGCGGTTGAAGGCGACGGTCTTGAAAATCGTTGTAGGGGTAACTCTACCGTGAGTTCGAATCTCACTCTCTCCGCCATTTAATTTTTGAAGATCACGGATCATTAACAATTACCCTCGAAAAATCTGATCCGGGACTAACCCCAACTGACATTCAATTGTACGAGTCACTAATTGTGTGCCACACTACGGTCTTGCAGTCTTTAGGTATCTCTTTCTCGGATATCTGAGGGGCAAGATAAGCCTTATAGTCTTCCACTTCACTCAGATTCTGTTTTGAATCACGACCCGCTCCAGCAATGCCAAAGCCGTCGCAACCATAAATCAAAACCATGAAAGCCAATAAGAGAATTTTTCGCATGGTATTCAACCTTCAAGTTAATCGGATATAACGTGTAGCTGAGGGGCGCGCCGCAGGCGCGTCCCAGCCCCCGAAGGGGGCGAACTCGATCGGAGGGTTAGGAGTTTCGATGGTCAACACAGAGCTTTCCCCTTTCAACACAAAGCCAACATAGACCCAGCGACTTAAAACCTACAGCCCAAGTTGGCTGACCTTCATCATGACTGAAAGTGACAACCCATAGACCATTTGAAAATTGCAACTGAAGCTCTGGAATTCTACCAACCGTTTGAGCAGAAGTAATAGTTACGTTTAGCAGCTTATTGGAAATTGAAACGCGGCGTTTTGGAGAATCGCTGCTTCCGCCGAGAATTGATCTTTGACGCTCCACTCTCCAGTCGTAATCAACCATAACGGTTATCTCGCCTTGTGGATTACCTATAGAGCCGTCCTTTCGCTTTTTCCCTGGAGACAGGATGCCAAGCTCAAGAAAAAGGGCAGAGCCGTGACCGAACCAGACATGAGAAACAGTCATTCCAGTAAGCAAGTCGAGGGAAGGCAACGGCTCGATTTTGGACTCCTAACGACAGCGATAAGGCGCTGGCGAAACCGCCTTCGTGAAAAACAAACCGCGCTTATTGCCAGTCGCCTTGATTGAAGTGTTAAACGTTTTCATTGTCTTCTATTGTTTTATTATTCGTATTCTTTCGTGATTTTCGAACTGAAAGGAAGGCGGAGGTTGAAAAGTATTGAGATTTATTGTTGTCTCTTTTGCAACTGGTTGATCAAATTCCCCTTCCCACGAATTGAACAATATGAATTCCTCTCCCGTCTTCAATTCTGAGGATAAATACTGAAATAATGTCTCCACCGATTGCCGTCCCTTTATTTCTTCATCCGGTTCGACGAATTCCTTGCCGTATTCCTTTTCTGTAATTCCGTAGTGAAAGCCGCAGCCACAACCTTCATATGCACCAATGTAGTAAACATATGGTTTCTTTATTTTGTCCAGTACAGTTTTTTCCGTTTCCGATATGTTCATGATATGGAGTGGTGTTTTCTCAGCCTCATACTGGATAAGGGCGAGTTCTCGGTCAGCACCTATGAATAAAGCGTCGCACATTTTATATTGTCTTTAATATATTTCCTGCGTTTAACGCCCAGGGTAACCTGCCGCCGCCACTGAACTTGCCGCGACTAGCGCAACGCTGCTCCCTGCGGTCAGGTTGACCCGCTTGATACTCATTAAGGCCCTCCTGAACCATACCCGAAACAGGTATGATTCAGGAACCCAAAACTTGTTTCACAAGGAGGCCTTAAATGAGATTTTACACCCATCAGCACAAATTTTACTGCGGCATCGATCTTCATGCAAGAACAATGTATCTCTGCATCCTCGATCAGGAAGGAAAGATACTCCTGCACAGGGACATCAAGACAGATTCGGACATCTTCCTCAAGAGCATCGCACCTTATCGTGAGGACGTCGTCGTTGCCGTTGAATGCATATTCACCTGGTACTGGCTGGCCGATCTCTGTGCTGCGGAGAATATCCCCTTTGTCCTTGGCCATGCCCTCTATATGAAAGCCATACATGGAGGCAAGGCCAAAAACGACAAGATAGACGCCTATAAGATAGCTGCTCTGCTTCGTGGCGGCATGATGCCCATGGCCTATGTCTACCCCGTAGAGATGAGATCTACCAGGGATCTCCTCAGAAGAAGAAATCACCTTGCTCGGAAAAGGGCCGAACTGCTTGCCCATGTGCAGAATACCAATCACCAGTATAATCTTCCTGCGATAATAAAGAATCTCGGGAAGAAAGGCAATCGCGACGGCGTAGCCAGGAGGTTTGCAGACGAATGCGTCCAAAAGAGCATCGAACTCGATCTTGGGCTCATAGACCACTATGACCAGCTGCTTCACAGGATTGAACACGAAATATCACTTATAGCAAAAAAATATGACGCCGACTCCTATTTCCGTCTCAGGTCTATTCCCGGCATAGGCAGAATCCTCGGTCTTACCATCCTCTATGAGATACATGACATCAGGCGCTTCCCCTCTGTCCAGGACTTTGTCTCATACTGCCGCCTTGTGAAATGCGCAAAGGAATCTGCCGGCAAGATAATGGGCTCATCAGGCAAGAAGATCGGCAATGCACATCTGAAGTGGGCCTTCTCCGAAGCTGCCGTCCTGTTTCTCAGAAGAAACCCGGAGGCAGTTGCCTATCGAAACAAACTTGCCAGAAAACACGGTGCGGCCAAGTCCCTGACCATCCTTGCCCATAAGCTGGCACGTGCTGTCTATAAGATCCTCAAACAGAAGGAGGTGTTTCAGCCGGAAATCTTCTTTGCCAAATGAGGCTGGGGCCGGATGAGCCTGCTGCGTCTAACTGGCGCCAGAAGGGTTTAAGTCCGATAGATGCCCTGCAAAACATTCTTGCATGCAGCTTCAGACTGCGATATGAGCATCATGGAATGATATGCCCGGTGCCAATCCGCTTTGATTAGGACATCCGGTCCCTTAACATACAAAAGATTGTTGCGGGTTCTGCCCCTTACCCGAGCCTGATACTAACTGGATGAGACCTTCGGTCTGAACCATACCTTTGAATAGGACGGCATAAGGGTTCTGAATTGTTTCCAGGTCGTGGAGAACAGGAGCGATTGCTCTCTCCACTGTCGCCGCTGCGCCGAAGTGAGTGAACGTTCGGCGCTGCAGGCTATCGAACCTCGATAAGTGTTTGGTGCAGATATTTCTTCTGACGCCGTTTTTGAAACCAAGCCGGAACTGACTGGCAATCTTAACAGCACATTACGGATTTGTCTTACTATGAATCTGATATCAGTCGTTTTTTCTCTTGACAGTCGTGGGCCTTATAAGTGTTAG
>Ga0233425_10008921_pt1 | contig 13006 bp, 10 predicted proteins | sample Watercolumn_Towu_2_FD_181712 | JGI IMG/M metagenome (GOLD analysis project Ga0233425, IMG submission 181712) | Freshwater microbial communities from Lake Towuti, South Sulawesi, Indonesia - Watercolumn_Towuti2014_140_MG | ecosystem: Environmental > Aquatic > Freshwater > Lake | place...
ATCTCCTGTTCGATCGCGTTGGCGTCGAGGGGAGGAGGGATGCGGCGCACGAGCCGGCGAAGCTGAGGCGGAGCTCGAGTGGGGCCGACAAGCCGCCCGTGGGCACGTTGGGGGCTGCAAGGCGAGATCGGGCCGGCTGTGCCGGCGAGACAGGGGACGCGCGATGCCGAAGTGGTTCCTGCCTGTAGTGGGCCTCTTGGGGCTCACGGTTGTACTGACCGGCGTGGGCGGCCAAGAGCTGCCGCCGGGGCTGCCCGAGGGGGATGTCGAGGCCCTGATGCAGCAGGTGAATGCGCTGGCGGCGGAGCTACGGACCGAGGCGGAGCGACTGATCGGGGAGGAGGGTGCCGAGGCGGCCATCGAGCGGCTTCGCGGGGAGGCCCATGCGGAGCCACGGAGAGCCTTCGAGCGGCTGACCTTGGCGGCGGTGGCGGCGATGCTTGCGGACCAAGAGGAGACGGCGGAGGCCCTGATCGCCGACGAGACCCCGGCGGCGACGGATCAGGAGTTGCGTCTCGCACTGGCGCGGCACATGATCGCTGTCGGCAGTGGACTGCCGAGGGCGCGTGAGGCGAGCGGAGCGGACCTCGTCTGGCAGGGCGAGCAGGGAGAGTCCATCGGCACCCGCCTGGATCGTCAGGGAGTGATCCTGAGCGCACGCCGGCGGTTGGCGACCGACCCCTTGGAGGAGGCCGACTTCCTCTACAACGTTGGGTACGTACAGTCCCATCGTGGCGATCTCGCGAGCGCACAGGAGTACTATCGGCGGGCCTTGGCGCTGCGTGAGCGTCTGGCGCCGGGGTCGGCCATCCTGGCCACCTCGCTCAACAGCGTGGGGTACATCTGCCACCAACGGGGGGACCTGAAGGGAGCGGTGAGATACTACGAGCGTTGCGCGGCGCTCCGCCAACGGCTGTCGCCGGACTCCGCGCCGGTGGCGTCCGTCCTGACCAACCTCGGCAACCTGCACCTGGAGTACGGGAACCCGGACGCGGCTCTGGAGCCACTCGAACGTGCGTTGGCCATCAGTGAGCAGATCGCCCCCGACTCGCTGGGATTGGCGGCGGCGCTGAACAGCCTCGGAGGTGTCCACCAGGCCCGGGGAGACCTCGAGGCGGCGCTCCGGTGCTACCAGAGCAGCCTCGAGATACGGGAACGCCTGACGCCGGACTCGCTGGAAGTAGCGGGGACATTGGGCAATATCGGTGCGGTGCACAACGACCGGGGAGACCTAGGGGGCGCCCGCGGGTGTTACGAGCGTGCCCTGGCCCTCGCGGAGCGTCTGGCGCCGGACTCCCTGGCAGTCGCCACCGCGCTGAACAACGTGGGTTCCGTTCGCATGGCGGAGAACAGGCCGGAGGCGGCGCTGGAGTGCTATGCTCGCAGCCTTGAGATCCGCCAACGCATCGCACCAGACACGCCGGAGGTGGCCATCGGCCTCGACAACCTCGGGCTGGCCTACGCGAGGCTCGGGGACCTGGACACGGCGCTGACCTTTTACGAACGGGGCCTCACGATCGAGGAACGCCTCGCTCCGGACTCGCTGGGTGTGGCGGGCATCCTCAACTCCATCGGCTGTTTGCACGCCAACCAAGGGGCCCTCGAGGCGGCGCAGGCGTGCCACCGGCGGGCGCTGGCGATCCGGGAGCGGCTCGCGCCCGATTCCCTCGCGGTGGCTTCCTCGCTCAACAACCTCGGGTCGATCTGCGACTCACAGGGGGACCTGGAAGAGGCGCTGAAGTACTACCGCCGCGCCCTGGCGATCAACGCGCGCCGGGCGCCCGACTCCCTCGCCGTCGCCGTGTCCCTCAACAACATCGGCTACATTGAGAACGCGCAAGGCGCCCTTGGGGCCGCGCTGGAGCACTACCAACAGGCGCTGGCGATCAATGAGCGCCTGGCGCCCGACTCGCTCTCAGTGGCCACTTCGCTGCACAACATCGCGGGCATTCACCATGTGCGGGGGGACATCGGGGCGGCCCTGGCGGGCTATGGCCGGAGCCTCGCCTTGCGGGAGCAACTGGCGCCGGAGTCCCTCGACGTGGCGGTCTCGCTCAACAACCTCGGCTCCGTCTACAGCGGGGAGGAGGACTTCGGCCGAGGGCTGGAGGCGTACAGACGGGGCCTGGCGATTCAGGAGCGCCTCGCTCCCGATGCGCTGTGTGTCGCGATGTCGCTGTGCAACATCAGTTGCGTACAGGCGGCCCAAGGGGACTTGGCTGCGGCAGTGGAGACGGGCGCGGAGGCGGTGGAGCGCCTCGAGCGAGCCCGGGGGCGGAGCGGGTCAGCGGGCGATCATCGGAGCGCGTTCCTCGCCCAGAACATCGAAGTGTACAGCAGCCTGATCGAACTGCAGGTCGAGGCGGGGCAGGTGGATGCGGCAGCCACAACGGCGGAGCGGATGCGGGCGCGCGGCTTCCTGGAGTTGGCCGCCGAACGCTCACTGGGAACGACGAGCAGCCCTGCACTCCGGGGGAGGCAACAGACACTGGATGTGCGGCGGGACCGGCTGTACGGCGAGCTGCAAGGCGGTGGGACGGCGACGCCGGACGACGCCCGGGTGGCGGCCATCACCGCGCAGCTTCAGCAGATCGCGCTGGACCAGGAGGCGCTAAAGCGAGAGGTGCGCCAGAGCGATCCTCGGTACGCGGCACTGCAATACCCTGAGCCGATGACGGCGCAGCAACTGCGGCAGAGCCTCGACCCGGGCACGTTGGTCCTGATGTACGTCGTGGGCGTGGAGAGCACCCGACTGTTCATCCTGGGGCCGGGCGTCGAGACGCAGGTCCGTGAGATCAGCCTGACGGAGTCGGATCTGAGGCGGAGAGTTGGCTTCCTACTGGGCCTGCTGGAACAGAAGCAGGAGGTGGCTCCGGTCGCCCGATCGCTGGGGGAGGCGCTGCTCTGGCCAGCGGCCGCGGCGATCGCGCAGGCGGAGCGCGTGCTGGTTCTGCCCGATGGACCGCTGTGGCAGCTGCCGTTCCACGCGCTGCCTCTGGAGAACAACACCTGCCTGTGCGACGCGGCCCCGGTGCACTACGCTTCCTCGGGGACGGTGCTCCTAGAGGGGCGCAAGCTCCGCGAAGGCGGCCGGATCGGGGAGCGGCTGCTGGCGTATGGCGCCCCGGACTACTCGGCGGCGGATCGCGCCGGAGCACCGGCGTCGGCCCTGCCGATCCGCTCGGGGGTCTTCCGGTCCGTGCGACGCGGCCCGCGAGGGACGAGACTGGCCGCCCTCCCCGAGTCCCGGCTGGAGGCGGAGGCCGTGGCGGAGCTGTTCGCCGGGAACTCCGACACGCGCGAGGGCGCGGCGGCGACGGAAGCCAGCCTCCGCCGCGAGGCGTCGGGGCGACGAGTGGTGCATGTCGCCTGTCACGGGCTGCTCGACCCGGCCAGCCCAATGGACTCGGCGCTGGTGCTGTCGCTCCCGGAGAACCCGGTCGAGAACGATGATGGCTTCCTCAAGACGTGGGAGGTCTTTGGGCTGGACTTGGCAGGCTGTGACCTGGTGACACTATCGGCCTGCGAGACCGCGAAGGGGAAGACGCTGTCAGGCGAGGGTGTGGTGGGCTTGACTCGAGCGTTTCTGTACGCCGGCGCCGCGAGTGTGCTGTGCACCCAGTGGAAGGTGGCGGATGACTCGACGGCGGCCCTGATGTACTGCTTCTACCGGCACTACCGCGCCGGTGCAAGCAAGGATGTGGCTTTGCAGCAGGCCATGCGCGAACTGAGGACCGGACGCTCCGCGCAGGGTAGCCCCCTGAAGCTCCCGGCGGCACTGGGCCGGTGGCAACCGGCGTGGTCGCACCCCTACTACTGGGCCGCCTTCATCGTGATGGGTGAGTACCTGCAGACCACGGGAGGCAAGGGATAGCCCCCTTGCCGAAGGACTTTGGCCTCAGGCCGGCGCGTGCCCCCGTCTCCCGCGTTCATCTGACGATCGCCTGTCGGATTGCGTCGGCGATCTGGTCGGCGAGGAGGTTGATGCGGTCCTCGTCCTCGCCCTCGATCATGACGCGAGCGAGAGGCTCGGTTCCCGAGTAGCGGACGATGACGCGCCCGCCGTCGCCGAGGGTCTCGGTGGCGCGCTGGGTGGCCTCGACGACGGCCGGGCAGTCTTCCAGGGGCGGTTTGGAGGGGACCTCGATGTTGCGGGTCGTCTGCGGCACGATGGTCAGGCGCTGCCGCAGCTCGGAGAGCGGCTTGCCGGACGACTCCATCGCGTCGAGCAGCTGCAGGGCGGTGATGAGCCCGTCGCCCGTCGAGGCGAACTCAGCGAAGATGATGTGCCCGGCCTGCTCGCCGCCGAGGGAGGCGCCGATGCTGCGCATCTCCTCCCAGACGAACCGGTCGCCGACGCGGCTGCGGGCGACGCGGATGCCGAGGGGCTTGAGCGTAAGGTCCAGGCCATGATTGCCCAGGACGGTGGTCACGACGACATCGCCGTGAAGGCGGCCGCGGTCCTTGAGGTGCGGACCGCAGATCGCGAGGATGTGATCGCCGTCCATGCGGTTGCCGCGCTCGTCGACGAAGACGGCGCGGTCGGCGTCGCCGTCGTGAGCCACGCCCAGATCGGCGAGGTGGGCGGCAACCGCCTTGGCGAGGGGCTCGGTGTGCTGGGAGCCGCAGGCCTCGTTGATGTTCAGCCCGTTAGGCGTATCATGTAGCGTGACGACCTCGGCGCCGAAGTGCTCCAGGAGCTTCGGGGTCGTCTGCGAGCCCGCGCCGTTGCCGCAGTCCACCACGATGGTCAGACCGGAGAGGTCGAAGTCACGCGGCACCGTCTGCTCGACGTGGTGGAGGTACCGATCGACGAGGTTGAGCCGCTCGACGACGCGACCAATCGCGGCCCCAGTGGGGTTGATCGACTCGTGCTCCCGGTTGAAGTAGGCGGCCTCGATCGCGTGCTCCAGCTCATCGTCGATCTTGGTGCCATCGGCCTGGAAGAACTTCACTCCATTGTGCTCGAAGACGTTGTGGGAGGCCGAGACCATCACGCCGAGCTGAGCGGACAGCACCCCCGTGAGATGCGCGATGGCGGGCGTGGGCACGATGCCGACCCGGCAGACGCTGATCCCCACCGAGCAGAGCCCCGCCACCAGGGCGCACTCGAGCATGTCGCCCGACAGCCGACCATCCCGCCCGACCAGCACCGTGTCGGTGCCGATCTTCCCAAACACGTACCCGGCCGCGCGCCCGAGGTGGTGGATCACCTCGGGCGTCATCGGCTCGCGGTTGGCGACCCCGCGAATCCCGTCTGTCCCGAAGAGGCGCTGCCGTCCGTTGGTCTGCTCCAAGTGACCCGTCCCTGCCTGCGGCGTAGTTCTCAGAGGGTTCCAGGGAGTGGGGGAGAGGTCCTTCCCGGCGGCGAATGACAGCCCCGGCGACCGACGGGACAACAGGAGGGATGGCCGATGACGGCGGCTGCGCTGGTGATCGCGTTGGGGAGCGGCGGGGCGCAAGCGACGGCGAAGCAGCTCGCGCCCAATGCCTCCTTCGAGGCCGGCGGTGAGGCGCCTGACGAGTGGGACGCCTTCCGTCCCACCGGAGCCCGGTTGACGCGCGATGCCACGGCGGCTCGCACCGGGTGCGCGTCGGTCCGGATCGAGAGCGACGCCGAGGGGGCAAGGGAGTACCCGAACTTCCGGTACACGCTGCGAGGAGTGCAGCCGGGGGAGATCTACCGGGCGTCGGCCTGGGCGCGGAACCCCGGGATGACCGACCTCGGGGCTTACCTGACCCTCGAGCCCTACTTGGGCCACCAACGCGGCACCTTCGCCTCCAGCGAGTTCGCCACCGCCGGCACGGAGGCGTGGCGGCGGCTCTCCGTGCGGCTGATGGTGGGCGAGGGCGAGGATTCGCTGGTGGTGTGCCTCGTCGCGCACGGTGAGGGCACCGTGTGGTTCGACGATGTGGAGCTCGTGCGCGAGGTGCAGGCACCCCTGGCATGCGAGGCCACCGAGGTGACCGTGCGGCTGCGGCCGCGGCGCACCGTGTGTGAGGAGTTCTTCGGCTTTGGCGCGCAAGGGGACTACTTCCTGACTCGGAGCTGCAACACGCGCCGGGGCGTGGATGACCGCGACCGGCAGCAGGTCCTGGACCGCGTGGCGGCGATGCGCCCGGCGATCGTCCGCACGTTCTTCGACTACCAGTGGTGGGAGCCCGAGGAGGGACGGCAGACGCCCGCCGGCGAGGCGATGCAGGACTACGTGGGCTGGGTGCGCTTCCTGCAGGGCATCGGCGCCTCGGTGATCCTCTGCCCATGGGGCGACTACTTCGCGTACCCCGCCTGGATGCGCGACGGCGAGCAGCGTCTACCGCGCCCCGAGCAGCGCGAGGCGATGGTGCGGAGTCTGGTGGACCTGGTCGCGCACTTGCGGCGCGTCGAGAGGCTCGACAATGTACGGTTCCTCTGCCTGATGAACGAGCCGGACAACGCCGGCCCCGTGCGGCCAACGCCTCTGGACGAGTACGTGCGGCTGAACCGCCTGCTCGACCGGCAGCTGCGGGAGCGGGGCTTGCGGGACGAGGTCTTCCTGCTTGGGCTGGACGAGTGCCAGAGCGGCCCGCTCGATGTGAGCGACTGGTTTCGCGGCAACCTTGCGCGCGAAGTCCGCTGCTACGACGGCCTCTCAGTACACACCTACCGGCACCGGTACACGCCGGGGCTCGTGCCGTGGTTCGGGGAGCGGCGCAAGGCCCTGCGGGCGGCGGAGAAGGAGGGCCGGCGTCGGCCGATCCTCATCACCGAGTCGGGTTACGGCGGCGGGACCTTCGACAACCCCGAGAACGGGACGTACGAGTACGGCCTCTGGATGGCGGACTTCGCCGTGACCGCCCTGCGTGAGGGTGCCGCGGCGGTGCTGACCTGGTGTCTGTTCGACACGTACTACACCGACACGCTTGCGCAGCACTGGGGTCTGTGGCAATACAAGGACCGGGCGTGGGAGCCCCGGCCCGGGTTCTACGCGTGGTCGCTGCTGACGCGGTACACGCAGGCGGGCAGTCGGGTCATGCGGGCTGACGTAAGGCCGAATGCCCCATCGTTGAAGGCAGTGGCGCTCGCTTCGCCGCAGGGGGCGCTCACTGTGCTCATCGTGAACCGGTACGCACGTCCGATGACGGTGCGGCTCACCGGCGGACAAGAGCGCACACTGTGGAAGTACGTCTACTCTCGCGAGTCGGTCCCCACGCCCGATTGGGGGCTGATCCCGCCCTCCGGCACGCTGACCCTCGGCTCGGGGGAGGCGCTCGTGTTGCCGCCCGAGGCCGTCGCAGTGCTCACAGACGGTCCGTGACGCCGTTCCAGGGAGTGAGGGAGAGGTCTTCCCCGGACAAGGGAATAGCCTACCTGACAGACACCGGTAAGACGATCCGCTGATTGGCCCACTATTCGCGACTGGGTATGCTCTTCCGGAGGAGGTGGGAACCATGGCACTGGCACGTGTGTCCACGAAGGGGCAGTTGGTGATCCCCAAGGCGCTTCGCGAGGGCCTCGAAGTCCGCGCGGGGACGTACGTCGCGCTGCTGGACGACGAGTCGCGCAGAGGGTCATCGACGACCTCCCGGTGTTGGGTGTTACCATCCACGCCGCCGACCTGACGCTGTCGCTGCTGGCCGGAGCGCTGAAGGCGGAGTACCCGATGGCCCTCGGCGATTGCTTCGCGGCGGCGCTGGCGCAGCAGTTGGGCGCGGTCCTCGTGACCGGAGGCCTCGAGCTGAAACAGGCGGAGAAGGTCGTGCGGATCGAGTGGATCGGCGACTGAGCCACCCAGTCCTCGGCTCCAGTCCCCCTCACCCAGTCAGGCTGACCTCACCCTCGACGCAGGAGCCGTGCGGGCTTGCCCCGAAGTGGATGGCGGTCAGAGTGCCGGTCGGCCGCCGGCGACGCCGCCGACGACAGCACGCGCTCCGCTTTGATCCCCTTGCCGTGCAGGCCTTGCGCCTTCGGATACCAGGAGGTGGCTCACGATGAGACGGGCTCCCATCGCGCTGCTGCTGGTCGGTCTGCCCCAGGTCCTGTGGGGCGCGACCTATGTCGTGACCAACCTGGACGATTCCGGCACCGGCAGTCTGCGTTGGGCCATCGGGAAGGCGAACGTCAGCGCTGTGTCGGACACTATCACGTTCGACCACGCTCTGGCGGGCGGCACCATCCGTCCTGCGACTGACCTGCCGGCCCTAAGGGGCTACTATGGCGACACGCTCGACGGCGATGTCGATGACGACGGTATCCCGGACTTCACGCTGGACGGCTCCTTGCCCGGGACGTGGGTTAATGGTGACGGGCTGACCGTCGACCGCCCGGAGAGCGCGTTGGGCGTTGGCGGGCCGCTGCTGGACCTCCCCCGTGCCCCGTTCGTGCCCGGCTGCACGATCGAGGGCTTGGCCATTGTGGGCTTCCCGGGCCACGGTATCCACATCCTGGGGACGGGGCGGCAACACCGTCCGCGCATGCTACATTGGCGTGCGCACCGCCGGGATCGCTGACGGCACCAACGGCGGTTACAGCATCTACGTGTGGGAAGCCGGCGGGAACACGATCGGGGGGTTAACGACGACAGCCCGCAATGTGATCGTCGCCCGGTATGACCAAGTGGGTCTCTTTGTGGGTGAGAGCGACGACAACGTCATCATCGGCAACTACTTCGGCACAGACCCCTCGGGCGCATACGCGGTCGGCGGTGGGGACTACGGCATCTTCCTACAGAACGGTGAGGACAACCAGGTCGGCGGCGCCGGCGGCTCGCGGAACATCTTCTGCCATTACGAGGTCGGCCTGTGTCTCAGCGGCACCCGGCGGGCACAGGTTCGGGGGAACTACTTCGGTCTGGGGAGCAACGGCTCCACCGTACTGCACCTGCAACGGAAGGGCATCTGGGTGGTCCGCGGCGCCAGCGAGAACCGCATTGGCGGGAACTGGGAGGCCGCGCGCAACGTATTCGCCGGAGACTTCGATGCCGTGGAGTTCCACGGCACCGGCACACGCGGTAACCTGGTGCAGGGCAACGACTTCGGCGCCACGGCGGACTCAAGCGAGCAGCGCGACCTTGACGTCGGCATCATCATCCGCGATGACGCGGGCCCCCAGACGATCGGCGGCACGGCGGCCGGCGCGGGCAACTACTTCACCCCCGGCGTGGCCGCGGAGGCTATCCGGCTGCTGGGCGCGGGCGCCGATACGAGCGTGGTGGGCAACTCCTTCGGCGTCCTGCGGAGCGGGACGCTCACCGACTCGGGGACCGGGGTCGAGGTGACCGGCGTCAAGGCGCCGATCACCGACAACACGTTTGCCCGGCTGTCGTATGGGGTCGAGGTGAACCTGGGCGGCGATGCCCGCGTGTACCGCAACCTGTTCCGCGCCTGCAACATCGGGGTGATGGTGAGAGGGCGGGCGACCCTGGGCAATCTGGGCAACGCCTTCACTGGCGACGATGGTGACAACACCTTCCGCGACACGAACCTCCTGAACATCTGGAACGGCAGTCCGAACGACATCCGCGCCGAGGGCAACCACTTCGGCACGTCCCTGGCGGAGCGGATCGACGCCAAGATCTGGGACGAACTCGATGTGTCGACGCTCGGCCGCGTCGACTATGACCCCCTCGCGGGCGGCGTCGCTCCCACCGGCCGTGACGGGAGGACCTCGGTCATACTGACCGGCGCTTCGGCCCTCCCGACCGCCGCCGGCGCAGAGATCACGTTCGCGCTCTCCGCGCCCGCCACCGTGACCGTCACCGTGCTCAACCTGGCCGGCCGGCCCGTGGCAGTGGTTACGCCGGTTGAGGCGGCTCGGCCCGGGCTGCAGCGGGCGCTGTGGACCGGCCGTACCGCCACCGGCACCCGCGCACCCAACGGGCAGTACCTCGTCCACGTGACCGCCCGCAGCGCCGACGGCAACCAGAGCAGCGCCGTGGCCACACTCGTGCTGAGATGAGCGGGCCGTTGGACAAGCGGGGACTGACGGGGCGCGCCCCGGCGCCTCTCAGCCTTCGGCGCCGAGCAGCGCCTTGCGCAGGATGGCGCGCACCTCGGCCTCGTACTGGTCCTGGCGGTCGAGGCAGCTGAGCTTGAGCTTGGCGATCACCTTGCGGACCGCAGTGGCGCGGTCCGGCCCGGCGGCCGTCACGATGGCATCCTGCAGCTCCGGGTCACAGGCGGCCAGGGCCTGGGCCAGGTCGTTGCGGCAACTCGCCCGAGCGTCATTCAGGCTCTTCTCGACGCCCGGGAGTTGCTCCGGGCCCAGGGCTCCGGCCGCGGTCAGGTCGGGCATCACGGGCTCGATGAGCGGCGGCATCTCGGCCAGCGCCGGATCCTGCATACCGCTCGCGAACCCCTGCGACGCAGCGGAGAGCGCCTGTTGCAGGGCGTTGAGGCTGGCCCCGGAGTCCTGCTGAGCCCGGTTGTAGGCGGCCCCGCAATCCTGCGCCCACTGGTTGTAGGCCGCCCCTACCGCTTGCTGGTACTGGCCGAGGGCCGCGCTCACCGCCTGGGTGTATCCCCCCCGGGCCTGCGCGGCGCCGCCCGGCGCGGCGGCCAGGTCGACGGCGGCGGACGCGAGGTCGGCGGCGAGCTGCTTGCGGGCGATCTGCAGCTGGAGCGTGCGCCGGTCGCCGGCGAGGCGCAGGAGGGCCTCCAGGCGCAGGTCGGAGAGGGCCCACTCATCCTCGGAGTCCGCCGTGGCCGTACGCAGGCGGCCCACGAACGCATCCGCGACCTCCTGCTCGCTCGCGGCGCGCGCCGGCGCCGGACCACACGAACACAACGCGATCGTAAGCAGCAAAGGAGCCATGCCGACGACACCTCCCCCGGATTGACGGCAGGGGCCATTCTGCGCGATGCGCAGGGCGGAGTCAAGGGACGCGAGTGCGAGACCTGCGTCGCGGCATAGCGGCGAAGTCGGCCCGTGCCTGCAGTGACGCGGGTCACACATAGGGTCTTCACAGAATCCAGTGTTTCCGGTACACTATACTGGCATATTGCAGGCCACGGACACCCACGGTGTCGCGTGGGCCGGCGATGCCCCAGGGATTGTGGGGCCGACACTCCAGTTGTCTTCAGCAGCGAGGTGCGGCAGCCATGGGAGTCCCGATCCTCCGTCGTCGATTCGTATCCGATTCATCCCACGCTCTTCGGTCCCTCACCGCCTTCATCATGGCCCTGGGCGGGCTCGGAGCGACCCAGGCCTGGGCCGCGCTGGCGGCGCCGGTTCTCATCTCCCCCGCCCACCTGGCGGTAGACGTCTCGACCTCGCCGCGCTTGAGCTGGCATCCGGTGAACGACGCCACGGGCTACTGGATCCAAGTGTCGCTCAACGATGGCTTCACCCACCTCATCGTGAATCGCGGACAGGAGGCCACCGCGGCGGAGCTCAGCGGTCTGCTGAAGAACACGCACTACTGGTGGCGCGTTCACGCCTACCGCGAGGACCTCGAGGGCCCGTGGTCCGAAGTGCGGCGCTTCACGACCGCCTCGGGTGAGGAACTCGACGCCCCGGTCCTCGTCTCGCCCGAGAACCACGCCTCGCGCCAGCCGCGGTCGCTGCTGCTGACATGGAGGGAGGTTCCGGGCGCGGCGGGCTACTGGCTCCAGGTCTCCCGCAACGAGACCTTCACCCGCCTCGTCGTGAACCGCGACGGGCTGACCAAGACCTCAGCGGAGGTCAGCCACCTGCTGGCCGGAGTGCGCTACTTCTGGCGGGTCAAGGCCTACCACGGGACGGTGCAGAGCGCGTGGTCCACGGTGTGGGTCTTCACGACGGCGTGCGAGCTGGCGCGTCCGGTGCTGCTGCACCCGCCCAATGGACTAACCGGAGCGTCGACCGCGCTCGTGTTCGAGTGGAAGCCGGTCGCGGGTGCGACGCGCTACTGGCTGCAGGTGTCGGCGAACTCAGCGTTCACCGAGCTGCTGGTCGACCATGACGGCCTGCGTGAGCCCCGCGCGGAAGTGAACGAGCTGCCGGCGGGGAAGCAGCTGTGGTGGCGGGTCAAGGCCATCAACACGGTGGGACATGGCCCCTGGTCGCAGGTCTGGACCCTCACCACCGGCGGCGAACACTGAACTCCGGCGCCGACCCGGCGGTCTTCGAGGGTCGCCCGCTGCGCGAGCGCCTCACGGCCCGGCACGACGAGGCTCGGCGCGCCATCGAGGCCAAGCGGACGCCGACCGCTTCTATCACCACTCCGCCGGATAGGTGAGCAGACACACGCGGCGGATGTGGTTGCGCTCCGGTAGAGCGGGCCAGGCGACACAGCGGAAGGTCGCGCCCTCACGTTCGTGAGGAGTGGGGGAGGGCCAAGCCGCATGCACGGCGTCCACAGCCTCACGTTCGAGGGGATCGAGCTGCCGGGGCACGCGCATCTCGGGGCTGCCGAGGCGCGTCGAGATGGCGCCATGGTCCAGGATCGTGCAGGCCGCCGCAGTGCACACCGTCACCCGCCGTGCGGCCGCCTCCCAGCTCACCGCGAAGCGCTCGCGCAGGTACGCCAGGTCCCACCCCGACGCAGTGCCGTCGGCCTCGAACCACTCGCGCGGCATCAGCAAGTCTGACGCGCCGGCCTGGAACAGCGACTCCGCGCGGTTCGCCTCATCCCGCACGATGGGGAGTGGGGGAACGGCCAACGCGCACTGCACCTCGACGATCTCGTGCGCCAGGATGAACCGCGCCCGCTCCGGCGGCAGGTCCGCCGGCAGCGAGATGACCGGGCCGCTGCTCCGCAAGGCCCAGCGAGCGGCAGTCACCGTCTCCTCAACCGCAATCCCCAACGCCGCGGCCAGCGCGGCCACATCAACGGGCGGCCCGTCGCTGTGCGCCAGCGCCAGCCCTTCGGCCAGCTCACGGATGTGGTCGGAGAGGTCGTCCATCTCCGGGCTGCCTCAACGGTGGCCTCAGTACTCGCTGACGGGCAGGTCCGGCTCGTCGAAGAGCTCCAGGCCGCTCAGCTCCTCATGGCCCAGGCACTTCCACTCGCCGGCGGCCACCCGTTCCATGCGGAACTTGAGGCCC
>Ga0233425_10008922_pt1 | contig 13005 bp, 10 predicted proteins | sample Watercolumn_Towu_2_FD_181712 | JGI IMG/M metagenome (GOLD analysis project Ga0233425, IMG submission 181712) | Freshwater microbial communities from Lake Towuti, South Sulawesi, Indonesia - Watercolumn_Towuti2014_140_MG | ecosystem: Environmental > Aquatic > Freshwater > Lake | place...
CTGAGGAATTCATACGTCCGCGACCAGGCCAGCAGGGAGGCGGCAGAGTCATATTCGGGGCGGTCTTCTTCCACGAACCAGTGACCCACTTTCGGGTAGGTGTGAATCGTGACTTCCACGCCCGCAGACTTCATCCCCGCTTCCATTTCCCGCACATATTCCAGCGGCTCCCATTCATCCACTTCGGCAAAATGCCCAAGCGCCTTTGCTTTGACCTTGCTGAAATCGGCTTCTCCCGCGCCGTAAAAAAGAACAGCCGCCGCAACATCGGGGGCGCCTTCGGCAACAGCCAGCGACCAAGCCGCGCCCATCGAAAATCCCAATACGCCGATGGGGTTTCCGCCGCTAAGGGACACAAGATGTTTTTTTGCGGCGCTGACAATGCCGCTCATCAATGGGGTGTCGCGCTGCTTCAACAGGGCTTCGGCTTCGTCAATCGTCGCCGCAATTCGACCTTGATATAAATCGGGCGCGAGGACGGTGAAGCCTTGCACGGCGAGGCGGTCACAGGTTTGCGTGAAGAAGGGTTTCAACCCCCACCAGGCATGAAGGAGCAGGATGCCGCGCCCACCGTTCTCAGGCGCGGCGAGATGGGCGTTGACTTTTTGCCCGCTCACGTCCAATTGAATGTCGGATGTTTGGATGGGCATGGAAACCTCCTGTCAACTTGGTTTTTGCGCGGTCATTAAAAATACAGGGAAAATTTTCTCGACGCCTTCGATTTTCTTTTTGATTTCGAACGCGGTCGAAAAATGCACGCTGGAAAAACCTGCTGCCTCAGCCCACCGTTGAAGTTCTCCGCGCTCGAAGCCGAGGTGGACATCGGTGGTGCCGTCGGTGTGGAAAGAGCCGTCCTCCTTGTCCAGGTCGGCGACGCAGAGCATTCCGCCGGGCTTGAGCAGGGCATGGAATTTTTTGAGGATGCCTTTTGCGTCTTCGATGTGATGCAGGGTCATCAGGGAGTAGGTCAGGTCGAAGGGTTGGGAAGGCACGGGGTCACTGGACAGGTCGAGGCGGAGGGGAGTCATGTTGCCCACGCCCGAAGCGGAGATTTTTTCCGCCAGCACGTCCAGCATTCCCTGCGAAGTATCCGCAAGGGTGATTTGTCCCAGGTCGGCTTGCAGGGCGAAACTCAGCAAGCCCGTGCCGCAACCATATTCCAGCGCAGACATTTCCGCTGTGAGCGGGATTGCGCCGCGGATGGCTTCTGCCACCGTTTTGGCGCGATGAACTTTCATGGGATCGGAGTCCCAATCTTTTGCACGTTCGTCGAAGTTTGTCATTGTTCTCCATGATAGACCCTAAAGGTCTGCGAGACCTTTAGGGTCTTGTTTCTAATTCCAATTTTCCAATGTGTCTTTTACTTTTGCCAGAAACCAATCGGCAGATGCGCCGTCCAAAATCCGATGGTCGAACACAAATGACAGGTAAACCATCGGGCGGATGGCGATTGCGTCATCGTCAGTGACGACCACACGCTTTTGAAGCGCGCCAACCCCAAGGATACCGCATTGTGGCTGATTAATGACAGGGAAGGCAAGCAGGGATCCGCTAATGCCGTGATTGGTCAGCGTGAACGTGCCGCCTTTGACTTCATCGGGCTGGAGTTTCCTGCTCCGCGCGCGGCTGGAAAGATCGTTGATCGAACGAGCCATCGCCAGCAGAGAGAGGTTATCTGCACCTTTGATGACGGGGACGATCAGCCCGTCCTCGCCAAGTGAAGTCGCCATGCCAAGGTTGACGGCTTTGTGAATCAGGACGCCCTCGTCGCCCCACGAGGAATTGACCATCGGATAGGTTTTCAATCCCGCCACAATCGCTGACATGAAATACGCGGTGAACGTGAGCTTGACCCCGTCACGCTCGAAGGCGGCTTTGTTCACGGCGCGATGCTTGACCACGCGGGACATGTCCGCTTCCATGACAGTCAAGACGTGCGGAGAGGTGTGCTTTGACTCGACCATGTGCGCGGCGATGGATTTTCGCATGGTGGTGTGTTTGATCAGTTGAGCGCCTTCGAGGTTGGGAACGTTAAACGTTGAACGTTGAACGTTTTGCCCTTCGACATAATTCACCACATCATTCTTCGTGATGCGGCCGTTCAAGCCTGTGCCTTGCACTTGAGATAAATTCACGCCATGTTCAGCGGCGATCTTTGCAACGACGGGGGAGATGAAACCAAGATCGGTCGAAGGTCGAAGGTCAAAGGTTGTAGGTTGAGGTTCAATCGACTTTTGACCCCTCGACTCCCTCAGGGCAACGACTTCGACTTTTGCCTCTGCTTGTGTCGGGGCTTCTTCCACCGTTTCCCCTGCCATCCCAATCACGGCCAGCAACTCACCGACTTTGGCGGGCTCGCCTTTTTTCTTTTCGATTTCGAGAATCACACCCGAGGCAGGTGAAGGGACTTCAACCGTCACCTTGTCCGACTCGACTTCGAGCAGCGGTTCCAACTCGTTGACAGAGTCACCGACTTGTTTGAGCCAGCCTGTGATGGTGACTTCTTCCACACCTTCGCCCAATCTGGGAACAAGTACTTTTGTAGCCATAGTTTCCTCCAGTTGTCAGTAAACAGTGATCAGCTATTAGTGTTCAGTTGTCAGTTTCGATGAAGTATTCAGCTGATTCTTCGCGGATGGCATGAGAAGGTTCGCCGCAGAACATTTCGGATTTTTCCATCATGCTCCCCAACATTCTTCCGATTTCCATGCACTTTCCAATAAGTTGCGTGCTTGTTGTCTGGTCGATGTATTCACAATCCAGCGCGGTTTCGATCCAGTGTTGAGTTTCCATTTGTTCCCCGTCCGAGTCGGTCAGCTTGCTAAGGAAATGTTTTTCATACCTGCGCTTCGCCCAAGCCTCTGCCAAGTTTGCGCCGATGGAACGCGATGAGCGGCGGATTTGATCAGTCAGAGAGAACATCTCCTCTTTCGGAAACAATCTTGTAAGTTTCAAGGTTTCCTTTGATAACTGGCGGCTTTTCTGATACACAACCAAATCACGAAAACTTTTTGCATACTGTAACTCACTCATGCTTCCTCCTTTACTGTTCACTGGCTACTGATTACTGAACACTGATTACTTGAATAATGGATACCGCTTTGGATTTACTTCATTCATCATTTCATAGATGGAATCGAAAACTGTTTCTGCGTTCGGCTTGGACCAGTAGTCGCCGTCGCTGCCGTAGGCGGGACGATGCGCGGTGGCGGAGAGAGTCTTTGCAGGAGAATCCAGGTAAAAGTAGCCGCCTTGTTTTTCGATGACTTCCTGCATCATGGTTGCGGTTGCCCCGCCGGGGACATCCTCATCCACGAAGAGAATGCGGCTGGTCTTTTTGAGCGATTCGACAATCATGCCGCGAATGTCGAACGGCAAAAGCGATTGCACGTCGATGACTTCGACTTCGATACCGAATTTGCTCAACTTGTCGGCGGCGTCCATGACGATGCGGCAACTCGCCCCGTAGGTGACGACAGTCACGTCCCGGCCTTCGCGGATCACTTCAGGAACGCCGAGAGGCAAAGTCATTTCGTCGATATTGTCAGGCAGGCGTTCCTTCATACGGTAGCCGTTCAACACTTCAACGACGAGGGCAGGCTCATCTGCCTTGAGCAGGGTATTGTAGAAACCTGCGGCACGGGTCATGTCGCGCGGGACCAGCACATACATGCCACGCACGAGGTTGAGAATGCCCGACATTGGCGACCCCGAATGCCAGATGCCTTCGAGCCTGTGCCCACGGGTGCGGACGATGACCGGCGCTTTTTGTCCGCCCGCCGTGCGCCAGAAAAGCGTGGACAAATCGTCGCTCATGATTTGCAGGGCGTACAACACATAATCAAGGTACTGGATTTCGGCAATCGGTCGCAATCCGCGCATGGCCATGCCAATCGCCTGACCGAGAATCGTCGCTTCGCGGATACCCGTGTCGGTCACGCGATATTCGCCATACTTCGCCTGCATCCCCTTGAAGCCCTGATTGACATCGCCAAGCCTGCCTACATCTTCACCGAATGCAATCAACCGCGGCTCACGCGCCAACGCAGAGTCGAAGACGGCGTTCATGATCTCGAAGCCAAACACCGTCGGCGATGACCTTGAATACGCGGGCTTGACTTCGGTCACTTTCAACGCCGTGCCAGAATGCAGATGCGAGCCATATCGCGCCAGGTTGATTTTTTCATTCTCGAATTTCCACTTGACGAGGGCTTCTTTTGCGGGATGTGCTTCGTCGCGCAGAATCCGCAGGGCTTCATGCGCCACGCTGTGGATGTCGCGCCGCGCCACCGTCGGGAGGGCGGACAGCCGCTCGCGCAGATTCTTCAACGCCGCAGCCTGACTTGATGTGGAAACAATCTCGTCAAGCACATCCAGCACCTGATTGCGTTCCTCCAGAATCGGGGATAGGTAATTGTCCCATGCCGCTTTGCGGAATCCCTCCACCGCGTTGGCATCCGCTTGTTCAAGGGAGTCAAGCTCGGGCGCGGAAACGATCCCCTTGTCCAGCATCCATTGACGCATTCGTCGAATCCCATCGAATTCCTCCTCCCACTTGAGCCGCTCTGGACTCTTATAGCGTTCATGACTCCCCGACGTGCTGTGACCGAGCGGCTGGGTGACATCCACCACGTGAACCAGCGCGGGGATGTGATACTCGCGGGCGATCTCGGCGGCGCTGAGATAGGTCTCGACCAGCGCGGGATAGTCCCAGGCGTGGACGATGTAATGGTCGAAGCCGCGTTCGATGGTTTCGGGCGGCGCTCCGGGGTCGCGCTCGAAGCCTTTGAGCAGGGTGCCGATATTTTCCTTGGTCATTTGAAACTGGTTGGGGACGGAGATGCCGTAGCCGTCGTCGTAGATGGTGACGATGGCGGGCGCTTTGAGCACGCCGATGGCGTTGACCGATTCCCAGAACAAGCCTTCGGATGCAGACGCGTTGCCGATGGTGGCGAAGGTAATTTCGTTCCCGTTCTGCGAGAAGTCCTTGAAGGGTTGCAGTTCCTTGAGCTTGCGATACAAGACCGAAGCGTAAGCCAGTCCCACTGCGCGAGGCATTTGTGCGGCGGTCGGGGAGATGTCGCTTGCGACGTTATACATGCTCACTTGCGGACGCCACCCGCCGTCGGGATATAAATTCCGCGAAGCGAAGTGCGAGTTCATCTGACGTCCCGCGCTCGCAGGGTCGTGGGCAACGTCGGCGTGGGCATACAACTGGGCAAAAAATTCCTGGATGCTCGTCACACCGAGTGCGAACATCCAGGTTTGATCGCGGTAATATCCGGAACGCCAATCCCCTCTGCGGAAGGCATGTGCGATGGCAAGTTGGGGAATTTCCTTGCCATCGCCAAAGATACCGAACTTTGCCTTGCCGCTGAGGACTTCCCTGCGCCCGATCAACGAAGCCTGCCTGCTTTGATAGGCAAGGCGGTAATCTTTTATAATCTCATCTTTTTCCAAAGGAAGCGAAATAGGACCCTTCTTTTTACTGGGCATGTACTCTCTCCTGAATTGGACACGTTTAGGGGGATTATAACAAATACAAAGGATGAAGGCTGAAATATGAAGGATGAAAAAATGCGGACAAACTTGTCCGCATTTTCTATATGGATTTTACACGTTTTGCACGTTACTAAAATTTATGAATTTCCGCTGGCGTTTTTGACCATCTCTGCGATGTAAGGCAAAGTGCGATATTGATTATCGTAATCCAGCCCATAGCCGACCACCCAAACGTCGGGGATTTCAAAGCCGAGATAGTCGATGGGCTTCTGTAACTGGATGGGATGCTTGACCTTCTTTTGGAGCAAAACGCAGGTCTGGAGCGAGGCGGGCCTATGTTCCCCAAACGTGTGATGGAGGTAGTTGAGGGTGTTGCCGCTGTCGAAAATATCCTCGACGATCAGCACATGCCTATCACTGACGGGTTCGCGCGTGTCCATCAAAATGCGGACATCGCCCGACTTGGCTTTCTCGTAGCTCGCCAGCGCCATGAAGTCCACGATGTGAGGGGTTTTCAATTCGCGGGTCAGGTCGGCCATGAAGATAAAGGCGCCGCGCAAAATGCCAATCAATAGCAGGTTGTCGATTCCTTCTTTTTGGCAGTGCTCATCGATTTCCTGAGCCAGTTGTACGACTCGGGCGTGGATCTCTTCAGCGGACACGATCTCTTTCAACGTAAATTCGTTCATAGATAAAAGCCTTTTGATATTTGAGATGTTGCATTATATCGTAACAAAAAAGTGGGCGGACATTTCTGCCCGCCCACTTCTCACTTCTTACTTTTTACTTTTTACTTTAACCGCTCCGCCACAATCTCCGCCACATCCTTGACCTGGATATTGCCGCCGTCCGCCTTGGTTGCGTCGTTCATCATCGTCAGGCAGAAGGGACATCCAACCGCAACCGTGCCAGCCCCGGTTGCTTTGGCTTCGGCGAAGCGTGCTTCGTTCACGCGTGCTGTGCCGTTCTCCTCTTCCTTCCACATTTGAGCGCCGCCCGCGCCGCAGCAGAAAGCCTTGGCTTCGTTGCGAGGCATTTCGATGGTCAACGCGCCAGCGGACTTCAACGTTGAACGTGGAGCGTCAAACGTTTGGTTATGTCGTCCCAAATAGCATGGGTCATGGAAGGTAACTGAATACTGTTCACTGTTCACTGATAACTGTATCTTCCCCGCCCCAACGAGTTCATTAATAAACTGCGTGTGATGGATGACTTCGTAATTTCCACCAAAGGCGGGGTATTCGTTCTTGATGGTGTGCAAACAGTGCGGACAAGTCGTGACGATTCGCTTCGGCGCAACCTCGTTCAAGATTTCGACATTCTGCGTTGCCAGCCCGAAGAAAATATCTTCGCGTCCCGCGCGGCGTGCCGAGTCACCTGTGCAGGCTTCATTCTTGCCGAGCACCGCAAAGTTGACTCCCGCCGCGTTCAAAATCTTGGCGAAGGCTTGCGCCGTCTTCTGCGCGCGGACATCAGTGGCGGGAGCGCATCCCACCCACCACAGAATGTCAGGCTCGGGATTCTGCTCGATGGTCGGCACCTTCAATCCCTCCGCCCACTTCATGCGGTCAGCCTGCGACACATTCCACGGGTTCATGTTGCGTTCCATGCCCTTGAAAGCAGACTCCAATTGCTTGGGGAAGGAACTTTCCATCATCGACAGATTTCTGCGGATGTCGAGAATATCGCGCATCGGTTCGTTGCCTACAGGGCAGATGTCCACGCACGCACCACAGGATGTGCAAGCCCAAACCGCTTCTTCCGAAATTAGCTCGGTCATCGCCACGTCCGTCGTGCCGCCGCCGTTGAAGTGATAACGCTTGTTGATCTCCAGCGCGGCGGGCGAAAGCAGTTTGCCCGTGTTGTACTCGGGGCAAACCTCCTGACAGCGGAAGCACATGATGCAGGCGTAGCTGTCCATGATCTGCTCCCAGCCGAGGTCTTTCATTTTTGCCGCGCCAAACTGCTCGATGCTCTGGTCATCTAGGTTGATGTAACTCAACTGCCCGATGGACTTCCGCGCAGGCTTGACCGCGAAATTGATCGGGGCGAAGAATACGTGAATATGTTTCGAGTACGGGAAATAAGGCAGGAATGCGACAACTGCGCCGATGGACAACCAGAACGCGGCATGTTCACCCACCACCAAAGCGGTGGGACTCATCCCCGCCCAAAGCTGGGACACAGCCGAGATGCTTGGCTGCCAGCTGTCAGCGTGACCCGCCAAAGCCAGCGAGAAGGATTCGCCCAGGAAGCGCATCAAATTATGGATGAAGATAAACGTCGCCACGATTGCCGAGTCGCGCAGGATTCCAAACCGCGCCTTGGGATTCAGCAGGGTCGTCTCGCGCGTGGTCAGGGTGGCGGGTCGTAAAATGAAGCGGCGGATTGCCAGCGCCACAATGCCGACAATAATCAGCACGTTGACGATGTCCGCAAGCAGCCGGTAGAGGTCGCCGAACAACCCCGTGTTGTCCAAAAGCTTGAAATTGGTGAAGGCGTAGATCAAGTCCCCAAGGTTAATCAGCAAAAAGGAGAGGAAGCCCCAACCCACCAGCCCGTGCAGGATGCTCGTCCACAGGCGGAAACGAAAAACGGGCTGGAACAATCCCACTTTGAGGATGAGTTCCCAGACCCGTTTCAGAGCCAGCGACCAGTCGATCTTCCCCTGTCCGCTGTTGATTTGACCCATGATGCGGGCAAAGCCGCGGTAGGTATAGTACAACGATACGAGTGTTGCAAGGACAAACAAAACCATTTCAATCGGTGTGAGCATGGTGTCTCCTTTGAATGCCACAAGGCGCCATCCCCAGAATGCCCGGGAATGGCGGAAAATGACGGATTTTGAATAGTTTAGCACAAATTCGGGGGCAAAAAAAAGTCACAAGTCATGATTGACATGTGACCTACTTCTTTTCTTTATTCCATCACGCAAGAGCGATCCCGCCCTTTTTTCTTGGCTTCGTACATGGCGGTATCTGCTCGGTTGAGCAGGGAGTCCCAGGTATCCACCCCAGGTTGGAACTGCGCCACACCGATGCTGACCGTGACTTTCAGGTTCTGCCCGCCGACAGGGAATTGCGCCTCGCGCACACACTTACACAACCGCGCGGCTTGTTCGGCGCCCTCCTTGGAATCCGTATTTGGGAGCAGGATCAGGAATTCCTCGCCGCCATATCTCCCCACCATATCAGGGTGGCGGACGTTATCCCGCAATTGATAGGCGACATGTCGCAGGACCTCGTCACCCACAAGATGACCGTAGGAGTCATTGACCTTCTTGAAGAAGTCCACATCCACCACCGAGATGGAGAATGGAGCGGGATACCGCGCAACCCTCAACACTTCATCCTGCAGGGTGCGGATGATCATACGGCGGTTGGGGAGGAAGGTCAGCGCGTCCACGTTCGACAGTTCGTTCGCCTGCATCACGATGGCGTCCACTTCGGTCTGTTTGTTGCGGGCGATTTTCTTGGCGGCTTCGCTTTCCACCTGGAACATTTTGACCTGCCGGTTCAGGTGCTGGACAATCTCCTTCAAGGATTGGTCGGTGGTGAGTTGCTCGGCGATGAACAAATACTGCCCGCCTTCGAGCGGGATCAGGACACAGTCACAGAAAATGGCTTTCTGGTCTTCGTCGACGCCAAGTTCGATGGTAAACCGCTCGCGTTCCTTTGAGCCCAGCCTGCCGCTGATTTTGGTCTTCTCTTTTTGGGAAAAACATTCCAGCAGGCTGCCGGTTTTGCCCCGCTCTTCGCCAAAGGCGGCGTTCCACGAAACCAGCGCGCCATCACGTTCCACAAGCGCAACCATGCCGTGAATATGCTCCAGGATTTCTCCCATGGAAATTACTGAAAGTAAGTCCGCCAACTGTTTCATACGCCCATTTTAGCCGATTTGACGAAAAAATTCCCGCCGGTTTTCAAGGAGTTTTCCCTGCCAGCCTGCCCTTTTGCGCACGGCTCATCCGTTTGATGGCAAGTTCGCGCTTCATTGCGGCGGCACGGTTCGGGAGGCTTTCGAGATAAATCAATTTCACGGGGCGGCGGACGCTGGTGTATTTTGCGCCGACGCCCCTGTTATGTTGCGATACCCGTCTTTCGGGGTCTGTTGTCCAGCCGGTGTAAAAGGTTCCGTCGGAACATTCGACCATGTAACAATAAAAGCCGGTCTGGGAGCGTTTCATCGAAGTCGGGGCAAATTTCTATTTTCCGCGTTTCTTCTTTGCGAACAAACCGCCAAGAAGCCTTTCCGTCATGGACGGGAGCTCGGGCATGTCCGTTTTTCGCGTATTTTCCCAATCCGCCGACAGGCGCTCACCCATCCACCGCTGACGTCCCTTCAACGCGGATTCGAGACGCATCGACACCCCTTTTCCGTTGTCGTTTTCGAGGTCGTCGCGCAGGCCGCGCAATGCGGCAATGGTCACGTCCAGCGCATGAACAACCCCAGCGCGGTTTTGAGAAACAGACAGGAGCAGGGCATCCGCATCATCCTGGTTCCCCACAACCGAGGTCGCCACCGCGTATGGGCGTCCCGCCACCCGCCGCGCGTCCTTCCAGCCGGGCTGGTCGATGGTCGCATTCAACAGCGAAGCCGCCAGCAGTTGCGGAAGCAAATGCACGGTGGACATCAACCCGTCCGCTTCGAGCGGGTCGGCAAGCATCGGCTCGGCGCCCAGCAGGCGGACAAACTCCATCGTCAAGGTGACAGCCTCTTCGGGGACGCCGGGAGGGGCTGCGATGAGGAAAAGACCCTTCGAAAACAGGTCAGCCCGCGCGGCGCTCAAACCGCTTTCGAATCCATGCAGGGCTTCGGGGTTGAACGCCGGGGCAAGCCCCACGTAATATCGTCCTTCGGGCAGGAATTCCTTCGCCCACTTCTGCGCGCCCGCCTTCACCGGCGAAGTATCCAGAACCACCGCGCCTTCCTGCAAATCGGGCGCGATAAACTTCAAAGTCTCCTCCACCTGGCTGGCAGGGATGGCAAGCACCACCAGGTTCGCGTCCCGCACTGCCGCGGGAAGGTTGTGCTCCATTTTATCCGCCACGTCTTTTTGCTGCGCTTCGCGCTCCGTCTCGCGCTTCAAATCATGACCGACGCGCAGGACGGTTTCCTTGTGCGCCGCAAGCGCCATCCCCATCGAAGCGCCCACTTGTCCCAGACCGATAATCGTAATTTGTGTTGGCATGTTACCCTCGCAAGAGTTTGATAACGCGATTATACTGCCATCACCCCCTTTAAACGCCGAGAACCGCGGACGCCGACCGCGGTTCCCTTTGAAAGGAGGAGAAGAGAAATCACCTTACGACCCCAAATTTATCATGATTGTCCTGATACTGCTTGACGCCAAACCTACGATTGCCCTACGTTTGTCCGACAATTAACAAGTTTGTAAACCTTTTTGGAGGACTGCAACATGGCTTCTCCTTCGCTCGAAATTTATCTTGGCGAATTGAACCGCACCCCGCTCGGTGACTTGCGCTTCGCGGTCTCCGCCCAGGGTCTGGTTGCCGTTGAATGGGCAAAGTCCCAGCCCAAATTGGACAAATACCTCCTGCGCCTGAAAGCGTCCATTGGCGTATCGCCTAAAATCACCCGCCCTTACGCGAAGGAAATCGGCGAATACCTGAAAGGCAAACGCCGCGAGTTTACCTTCCCCATCGATTGGTCAACGCTCAAACCGTTTCAGCGGAAGGCGCTGCAAGCCGTGTACGCCATCCCCTATGGCGAGACGCGCACCTATGCCGAAATTGCCGCGCAGATCGGTCATCCCCATGCCTACCGCGCCGTCGGGCGGGCAAACGCCACCAATCCCATGCCGCTGGTCATCCCCTGTCACCGCGTCATCGGCGCAGACGGCAAACTCCACGGCTACGGCGGCGGGGAGGGACTTCCCACCAAGGAATGGCTGCTGCTAATGGAAGGGGCGGTGATGGCGTAAATCAGGGAATATCTCCAATCTTCACATAATCGAAATATCCCTCAATTATCCGTGGATTGGTTTTGTCATTACAACCGACCCCTTCGCATCCGCTCCATAGACGGAGAATATATTTTGCTGATTTATAATTTTCTGCTGGCGAAAGGGTAAATTGTCCAGCTTTTTCCCTGTCAATATAAAATGAAAACTCCGGGATGGCAGGGGCCAGTTCAATCCGCAATACATGCCAGGTATCGGGTTCGACATTGACCACCCTAAGGTCTTCAACCGGATAAGGGGACATGGGCGCATCGCAATAAACAGACTGACGGTCATTCTCCCCCCAGATATGGCAGGATACAAATTCTTCTTTTCCGTCAACAGCAACATGAATACCCACCCCGCCATTTTGCCCGGGCGGTAGCTTGACCAAAGTTTCGATAAAGATTGGGGCATCCAGGGTTACTTTGTTATATCTTAAAGGCAGCAAGTTAACCGCGTTATCATAACCTTTGCTCACAAGGATCATGGAACCATCTCTCTGTTGCGCAACATTACCTTCCTGTTGAGAAAATACGTCCCACAGGGATTTATCGAAGCTGTTTTCATTTTCGGCGGAATTGAAGTCATCATAGAAGTTTGGAATATCCTCAATTGCGCCCATGCGGACATTATCGAAGTAGCCGGTTACGGTTCGGGGTGATTTATCAGTACAGCCGCCACCCGCACAACCGCTCCAAATAGATGGGGTAAATTCCGCATTTTTCAACTCACTAGCAATGGCTGGAATGTAGGTTCCAATTTCAGTCCCATCAATATAATAGGTAAAAGTCATAGTAGATGGATCGACTTCAATTCTTGCACTATGCCAGGTTCCAGAAGCAATTTCCTTCGCTCCAATCTCCTTAAACTCGGCATCAAAAAACTGGCAATGCACTGCTTGTGATTCGCCTCCCCAAATTTGACATATTGTGCCATTTTGATTACCTGTCGCCCAAATATGAATTCCAGCGCCACCGTTTTGATTTGGGTCCAATTTGAATGATGCTTCGAGAAAAAATGGTTTTGAGATGGGTTTGTATTGGAACTTGCTCGCCTTCACACCCACCCCTTCCCCATACCCATTGGTTTGAACCACTAGAATCCCGTTTTGCCTGCTCATTTTTATGATACCACCTGGATCCCACAAGCTCCCGTCAATCGCGCTTCCCGCTGCATCAAAATCATCATACATCGTCGGGTCATCGTATCCACCTGTGACGGGAGTTGAAGTCGCTGGTCGAGCAGTGCTGGTTTTGGCAGGGACTTTAGTCGAGGTGAAAAACGGGAGCGTGGTTTGCATTGGGGAGGGCGTCGAAGATGACAGCAGTTGTTGTCCAAAATTCAGCAGCGAAGCGATGCCGACAACGGTAACCACGACCACGGCAAAAACCGCAAAGCCAACCCAGGCGGGTTTCTTCGCAACAAATTGCGGCTTGACCTTCACCGGCTTTGTCATCTCTGCGAGTTTCTTTTTTGCCGTTCTCTGCACCCATTGCCTGTCGGGATATTTCGAGTCAATTGCTTTCACTTCCTCCCAC
>Ga0233425_10008923_pt1 | contig 13004 bp, 13 predicted proteins | sample Watercolumn_Towu_2_FD_181712 | JGI IMG/M metagenome (GOLD analysis project Ga0233425, IMG submission 181712) | Freshwater microbial communities from Lake Towuti, South Sulawesi, Indonesia - Watercolumn_Towuti2014_140_MG | ecosystem: Environmental > Aquatic > Freshwater > Lake | place...
CATTCCAGCCTAAATCGGACCGGCCGGTCTACTGCAAGGAGTGCTACGCGAAGAAGAGCCGCTGAGCACGGCTTCAGGCCGCTGGAGGCCGGGACACGGACAGACCCACGCCGATGCCATAGTAGGCCCAGCCCGCCTTGATGAGGTCGTACGAGGCGTAGAGGTTGCGCCCGTCCACGATCACCTTCTCTGCCATCACCTCGGCGAGGTGCTCGAAGTCGGGTGATCGGTACTGCTGCCACTCCGTGCAGATCGCCAGGACGTGCGCTCCCGTCACGCAGTCGTCGGGGCTCCCGCAGTACTCGATGGTGTCGCCCAGCATGATGCGCGCGTTCTGCATGCCCTCGGGGTCGTGCGCCCGGACCCTGGCGCCCGCCTCGACGAGCCCCGAGGCGAGCACCAGCGCGGCGGACTCACGCACGTCGTCGGTCTCGGCCTTGAACGCGAGCCCCCACAGTGCGATGGTCTTCCCGTTCACGTCGCCGCCGAAGTGATCGAGGATCTTGCTCAGCATCACGCGCTTCTGGCGTTCGTTCGCCCGGTGCGTGGCCTTGAGGATGAGGAAATCGAAGTCGTACTCCTCCGACGTGTGGAGCAGCGCCTTGACGTCCTTCGGGAAGCACGACCCACCGTAGCCGCACGAGGGGAAGAGGTATCGCGGACCGATGCGCTGGTCCGCGCCGACCGCCTTGCGGACCGCGGCCATGTCCGCCCCCACGCGCTCGCACAGGACGGCGACCTCGTTGACGAACGAGATCCGGGTCGCCAGGTATGCGTTGGAGACGTACTTGACGACCTCCGCGCTGCGCGGGTCCATGAGGAAGATCCGTTCGCCGGTGCGCTGGAATGGGAGATAGAGGCGGTGCATGATCTCGCGCGCCTCGGGGTCGTTCGTGCCGAGCACCACGCGATCCGGCTTCATGAAGTCGTTGACGGCGTCTCCTTCCTTGAGGAACTCGGGGTTGGAGACGACGGCGAAACGTTCCCTCGTCCGTTCGCCGACGATCCTCGTCACCCGCTCGTTCGTCCCGATGGGGACAGTGCTCTTGAGCACGATCACCGTGTACCCGCTGATGTGCTCCCCGATCGTCGCGGCGACGGCGTCCACGGCCGAGAGGTCCGCGCTGCCGTCCTCCGCGGAGGGTGTGCCCACGGCGATGAAGATCACCTTGGCCCATGCAATGGCCTCGATGACCTGAGTCGAGAACGAGAGGCGTCCCTCCTTGACGTTCCGCTGGACGAGGTTCTCGAGCCCGGGCTCGAAGATCGGGATCTCCCCGGCCTGCAGCCTGGCGATCTTCCCGGGGTCGTTGTCGACGTTGCGCACGGTGTTGCCGGTCATGGCGAAGCCCGCTCCCGCCACGAGCCCGACGTATCCGCTGCCGATGACTGTGATCTTCATCTTGCCACTCCTGGTGTTTATCGTGGATATCAAAGGCACATGGACCGGTCAACGGACAGGAGGTCGAGGTGAGAGCGATGGTTCTCGCCGCGGGGCTCGGGACCCGGTTGCGGCCGTTGACCGAGGAGGTGCCCAAGCCGCTGGTGCCGGTCCTCGGCCGGCCGCTCGTTGAGCACACGCTCCTGCTGCTCCGGCAGTGGGGCGTCGCCGATGTCGTCCTCAACCTCCACCACCTCCCGGAAGCGGTCCCCGCCGCGCTCGGCGACGGATCATCGATCGGCCTCGAGCTCCGATACGTCGTCGAGCACGGCGCGATCCTGGGCACCGGCGGGGGGGTGAGGGGGGCCCGGCCGTTCCTGGACGACGGATCGACTTTCATCGTGATGAACGGCGACGTCCTGTTCGCGCCCGACCTCCCGGCCGCGCTCGCGCACCACCGCCGGCTCGGCGCGCTGGCGACGATGGTCGTGCGTGAGGACCTAGCCGCGTCCGCGTACGGGGCGGTCGAGATCGATGCCGACGGACGCGTGCGGCGGCTGCTTGGCCGTCCCGGGTGGCAGGGCGAGCCGCTCCGGACCACGATGTTCACGGGGCTCCACCTGCTGGAGCCCGAGGTCTTCGACCTCCTCCCCGAGACCGGCTGCATCGTCCGCGGGCTCTACCAGCCGATGCTCGACGCGGGCCGGGTCATAGGGGCTCACGTCGCCCGGGAGACGTGGGTCGAGCTGGGCACGGTCGCGGACTACCTGCGGACCAACCTCGCGCTGGCCACGGGCGAGCTGCGGTTGCCTCACCTCCCACCGCCCTGCGCCGGCGGGCTCTGGCTCGAGCTCGGGGTCACGGTCGCTCGCTCCGACCTCCTGCGTCCGCCGGTCGTCGTGGGTCGTGGCGCGACGATCCGCGCCGAGGTGGAGCGGAGCGTGGTCTGGGACGGGGCGACGGTCGATGAGCCGGTCCACGACGCGGTCGTGACGTCGCGGCAGGTCGTTCACGTGGGGCCGCGCGCAGGTGGAGCTATACCGTGTCCTGACCCAGGTAGCGGCAGAGCACGACGGTGATGTTGTCGGTGCCGCCGTGCTCGTTGGCGCGGTCGATGAGCACGTGGCAGGCCTTCGTCAGGTCCGGGTTGGAGCTCACGATCTCGAACAGCTCGTCGGTGGAGACCATCCCGCTCAGCCCGTCGCTGCACAGGAGGTAGAGGTCGTCGCGCTTCGGCCGCTCGAGCAGGAGATCGACCTTGACCGAGTCCTTCATGCCCAGCGCGCGGACGATGACGTTCTTGTGCGGGAAGTTATCGATCTCCTCCTGCGTGAGCTTCTTCATCTTGATGTAGTCGTTCAGGAGGGAGTGGTCCTCGGTGAGCTGTACGATCTCGCCGTTGCGGATGCGGTAGATGCGGCTGTCACCCACGTGGCTCAGGTAGGCCCCGTCGCGGATGAAGAGCATCGAGACGATGGTCGTGCCCATGCCGCGGTACCGTGCGTCGCGCTGGGCGGTCTCGTAGATCCGCAGGTTGGCGAGCTTGACGCCGATGGCGAGGCGGTTCTCCTCGTACTTGCGGGACTTGTCCATCTTGTACGGCCAGGTGGTCTCCGGGTCCTCGCTCGTCGCCCTGAAGAAGTCGCGCAAGGACTCGACCGCCATCTGGCTCGCGACCTCCCCCGAGGCATGCCCGCCCATGCCGTCGGCCACGATGTAGAGGTTCTCCTCCTCGAAAATGGCGAAGTTGTCCTCGTTGTGGGTGCGCTTGAGGCCGACGTTGGTCTCACCAGCGTACTCGACGGGGATGATTTCCGCTGCCAAGGTCGCTCTCCCTGTCGAACCTGTGGAAAGACGGTAACAATCGCGGTGGTCCCGTGTCAACTCGCGGGATCGCTCGCTCGGACGATCACGGAGATCACGGGGAGTCGCCCTCGACGGCCAGCCTGTCGCCGACCGTGGTCCCCGACCGGACGAGCGTCCCTGCCGGGAGCTCGAGCGCGGCCCGCGCGTCGAGGTGCATCCGGCCGAGACGCCACGGCTCGATCGTCCCGAGCCACAGGACCGCGTGAGCCTCGTCAACGAGCACGACGTCGATCGCGAACCGAAGCCCCAGGCTGTGGACCCCGGCGCACGGCTCGATCCAGAGCCCGTCGTGCTCTCCCCAGGTCCGACGGCCGATCAGGCCCCTGAGCCGCAAGCCGAACGTCCGGGCGAGCGACACGCGGTGGCCCAGCACCACCTGCCTTGTCTCGTTGATCACGCGCGCCACGAGCGCTTCAGAAGGTATCAGGGCACCACCGGGGATGCTAGGATCGCCGCTGGAGGAACCCGAGCTGTGATCGACTGGACCAGCGGCGTCCTCGAGGCGAGCCCGATCGTTGTGGGCATCGCCGTCGGCGTGGTCGTCGTCGCGTCGCTGGCATTCGTCGTCTGGAAGTCGATCTCCGGCTCCGGGCCGTGAGGACGTCGACGTGGGTCTCGGACCGAAAGAGCACGATCGGGAAGACGCCGCGCTGGACGTGACGGTGGAGGTGCCTCGTCAGCCGTCCGACCCGCCCCAGGACGAGCCCGAATTCCTGGCCGGGACGCCCTACCGTGACTTGCAGCTCCTGAGCGAGGGGGGCGCCGGGCAAGTCTACAAGGCGGTCCACGACGAGCTGGACAAGCCGGTCGCGATCAAGGTGCTCCACAAGGAGATGAGCACGGACCTCGCCTACGCCGCGCGCTTCCGGCGCGAGGCCAGGGCGGCCGCGAAGATCAAGCACCCGGGGGTCGTGGAGGTCACGGACTTCGGGACCACGACCGACGGGCGCCTCTTCCTCGTGATGGAGCTCATCGAGGGGGAGACGCTGCTCGAGGTGATCCGGCGCGGCCCGCTCGAGCCGTGGCGCGCGCTCGAGATCGCCGCGTCGATCTGCGATGTGCTCCACGCGGTCCACGAGGCCGGTGTCGTCCACCGCGACGTCAAGCCCGCCAATGTCTTCCTCCTCGAGCGCGAGCGCGTGAAGCTGGTGGACTTCGGCATCGCCCGCGGGGACATGCTCGGAGGAGCGCAGTTCATCACCCGGACCGGCCGCGTGATCGGCACGCCGGGATACATGGCGCCGGAGCAGGCCAAGGGGCAGCAGGTCGATGGGAGGACCGACCTCTATTCCGTGGGCGTCGTGCTGTACGAGATGCTCACCGGCGTCCCGCCCTTCGCAGGCGACAACCCGGTCGAGGTGCTGATGGCGCAGATCACCGGGAGCTTCGCGCCCCCGTCGCGTGTCGTGCCGGGCCGGGGGATCTCGCGCGAGATCGACAAGGCCGTCAGGAAGCTCCTCGCGGTCCGGGTCTCCGATCGGTGCGGGGACGCGGCGGAGGCCGCCTCGCTCCTCAAGGCGCTCGCCGCCCGGTACCGGCCGACCGTGAGCGCGGAGGTGGTGAAGGTGCGTCCGCCCACGAGGCTTGGTCGCCGGGTGATCGTGGGCGTGTCCGCCGCCGTCGCGGTGATCGCCGCCGCGACCATCGCTGTGCTGACGCCCGGTCCCCGACACGCAGGAGAGACGCCGCCGCCCGTCGAGGCGGTTCACGCCGCCGAGCCGGTGCCCGCGGACGCCGTGCCGACCGCGGAAGCCCACGCGGCTGGTCTGGCGACCGACGACCCCGGCGCGGCCGGCCCGGTGCCTGTCGCGAGCCGGAGCGACACACCTCCTGTCCGCGTGCCCGGGAGCCGCGACGTGCATTCAGGGTCTCGGGCCACAAGCCCGCGGGCGAACGCGATCGCCGGTCGACCGGCCGGGAACACCGCCGACCCGGGTGACGCGACGTCGCCACCTCCAGCCGAGGCCCCCGAGGATCGCGGAGCCGGCGTCGCGCCGTCCGAGCCAGGACCCGAGGCGCCACCAACCGCTCCGCCAGTCGCACCGGAGGCCGCTCCGTCGATGTCGCTCCCCGACGCAGCAGATCTCCTCAGACGGGCCCAGGTCGCCGCGGTGGCCGGCCGGGCCCGCGAGGCCGAGGACCTCTATCGCCAGGCCGGCGAGGCCGGCGCGGACCGGGCCGCCGTGGCCTCGGGCCTCGGCCGTCTCGCCCTCGTTCAGGGCCGGAGCGCCGAGGCGATCCGGTGGCTCGAGCAGGCAGTCGCGCTCCGCCCGACCTCGGTCCCGCTGATCATCGATCTCGGCCGCGCGTATCAGTCCGGCGGCCGGTCCGACGCAGCGGTGCGGCAGTGGCGTGCCGCGATCGCGCGGGACCCGGGCAACGCCCAGGCCCTCCGCCTCCTTCGCTCCGTCGGTGTCGAGCCGTGAGTCAGATCGCCCAGAAGATCCCGCCGTAGACGTCGAGGGCCGCCCCGAACTGCTCGGCGATGTAGCTGATGTACCCCATGCGCACGTTGAGGCTGATGCGGAAGCCGAAGCCCCGGTAGACGTCCCACACAACGGTGGCGCCGGCGCGGAGGAACAGCCAGTGGCAGTACGAGTCGTGCGGCTGCGCGATGAGCTGGTACCCGACCCCGAAAGGCACTTGCAGCTCGAAACGGCGGCCGAGCTGGAGCGCCCACCTCCCGAACAGCGTCAGGCCGTAGTGGTTCTGCCGGAGCTGATCGCCGACCTGCTTGCCGTAGAAGTCGATGAGGAGCTCGGCGCCGGCGTGCCAGGTCGGCGTGAAGCGGTAGCTGTACCCCCCGGCCAGGCTGAATGACGCGATGGCCGCGTGCACGTTGTAGAGCGAGAGGTTCGTCCCGAGCACCGCGCCGATCTCGTGGTGCGCTTCGAGGAGCGGTTGCCGCCTCGAGGCGGCCCCTGTGTCTTCGCCGTCGACGGCTTCCACCTCGACCTCGCGGTCGCGCTCCTCGACCCGCTCGTGCTGGAGACGGTCGATCCGCGATCGGACCTCGTCGGCGTTCTCCGCCTCGGGCGCCGCCGACAGGTACTGGAAGTAGACATCGACCGCCTCGCGCCGGTGCTCGAGACGCTCGTGACAGACGGCGATGTTGTACAGGAGCATGGGCCGCTCGATCAGCTCGTGCGCGGCCTGGAACTCCCGGATGGCTTCCTCGTACCGCTCGCCGGCGAACGCGGCTCGCCCCGCTTCGACGTGTGGCCTGGCCCGCTCCTCGGGCGACTCCTCGCCCCATGCGTGCGTCCCGAGGGACAGGACCACCAGCGTGACGATGCAGGATGCCGATCTCATCGGTCCTCCGTCCCCGCGTCAGGTGTGCTCCCTGCTCGCAGCCCTCCGGCGGGAGATGCCGCGGCGCCGAACGTGACCTCGCCGAACCGCGACGGCACGTGGGTCGTGTTCGACAGCGGCGGCGACCAGGCGAGGAAGGCCCGGCCCGCCACCAGGCGGTCGTCGAGCCGGAAGAGGTTGAGCCGCCACACGGAGCCCGGCGCGACGCTGGCCTCACCGAGCCTGGCGATCGGCACGGCGAGCTCCACGGTCCAGCCGCGGTCCTCGTCCGAGTCGTCGTTGAGCGAGCCCTGGCGCTGGACGCCGGCGCGGGGGGCGCCGTCGTACGAGTCGTCCCGCCGCGGATGCTGGTGGACCAGCGTGTCGAAGAGCTGGCCCGCCGGGCTGACCTGGAACTCGAAGTAGTCCCGCCCCTTGCCCGGCGGATCGATGAACACCTCGACCGCGTCCTGCCTCCAGAGCTCGTCGTCCCGTTTCGTGTACGTGGAGTGGATGTTGTCGTCCTCGCACTCGAACGCGATGAAGAAGTGCTCGTCGTCGTGGAGCAGGCGAGCCCTGGTCACCGGCCGGCCCAGCTTCCCGTTCGTCGCATTCACGAATGCCGCGGTCTGCGCCGAACGGCTCCAGTCGCTCTCGTCGAGGCGGCCGTCGATGGTCAGCGCGGCGGTGGTATGCGGCACCGCGAGCTCCGGGACCGGAGGCGGCGTCCAACCCGTGGTGAAGTGAGGCCCGGGGACCCGACGGTCCCCGTCCGACGGACCGTCGGTGACCTCGAGTCGGCTGGACCCCTGGTAGACGCCGATCCGGATCTCGGCCTCGCCGAAGGGGATCGTATCGGGCAGGGTGAAGTACTGGACGTCGCTGACGTACTCGCCCGCCTGCCAGCGCCCGGGCGGGTACAGTGCGCGGAGGTTGTCGACGCTCTCGTCGTCGAGGTTGCACCCGAGGCACATCTCGCCCGTGCTCCGGTTGACGAGGTGCGTGAAGATCCGCCATGTCCCGCCGAGCGGGCGCCGGCAGTGCCAGTACCAGGTGAGCCTGACCTTCTGCCCCGGCCGGGGCGCGTCGGGTTCGAGGTCGTATCCGAGCAGCTCGACCCGATCGCCGAGCGTCGCATCGATCCGGTGCCCTGGCCGCGGCGCCCGCTTCCCCACGTGGCGGCTCGCCGAGCCGGCCCCTCGCTGCTCCTGATCCGGCGAGCCCTGGATGCAACCACCGACGCCAACGCCGAGCACTGCCGCCACGACGATCGAAGCGAGCACTACTCGTTCGCGGTTGTTTCTCGCTACCTTCATGAGCACCCGAAAAAAATCCAGAAGTCTTTGTGGGACCGGTCAGATCCCTGCCTACGAGCTTTACAATCCGCTCCCGCTCCCGCTCCCGCTCCTGCTCCCGACAACCGTTGTGATTTCGCCATCGCCATCGACATCGTTGAGGATTCGAAGTGTAAAGCCTGTTAATCGGTCCCGTCTTTGTGGAAGGGGGTTCGGGGGAAACCGCTTTCTTCAGAAAGTGGTTTCCCCCGCGACGACCCTCTCACCCCTCACCGCCGTCTGCCCTTCTTGCGCGCCTTGCGCTGCTGCTTGCGTTTCTCGCGGCGCTTGGCCTGGACGCTCGCCGACTTGAAGCGCGCCGGCGTCCGGCTCCCGCCGCCGAACCCGCCCGGCTGCGAGGCGACCGCGGCCTCGAGCATGGAGTCGGCCAGCCCGCTCAGGGGGTTGCCGGGGCCGAGGCCCGCGCCCTGCATCTTCACCATCTCGCGCATCTTGCGCGCCATGGCGAGCTGCTTCATGCCGGGGATCTTGCCGAGCAGGCCGGCCTGCTGGCCGATGTTGCCCATGAGGTCGCGCATCCAGGAGAACTTCTGCAGGAGCTCCTTGACTTCCTCTGACTTGCGGCCCGAGCCGCGGGCCACCCGGTCGACCCGTGTCGGCTCGCGATCGAAGACGTCGGGCCGGGTCCGCTCGACCTTGGTCATGGAGCGGATCATGGACTCGATCTTGATCAGCTCGCGGTCGTCGAGCTTGATGCCGGCGGGGAGCCCCTCGGGGAAGAAGGGCATCTTGTCGAAGATCTCCTGGAGCGAGCCCATCTTCTGGAGCGTGCGGATCTGCTCGAGGAAATCGACGAACGTGAAGTGCCCGCGCAGCATCCTGGCCGCGTCCTTCTCGGCCTTCTCCTCGTCCTCGATGACGTCCCCGATGTCCTTCATCAGGCCGACGACGTCGCCGAACCCGAGGATCCTGGATGCCAGCCCGTCGGGCCGGAACTCCTCGAGCTTGTCGATGGTCTCGCCGACGCCGAGGAACTTGATCGGAGCGCCCGTCACTTCCTTGATGGCCAGGGCCGCGCCGCCGCGCGCGTCGCCGTCGAGCTTGGTCAGGATCACGCCGGAGAGGTCGAGCCGCTCGTGGAACGCCTTGGCGGTATTGACCGCGTCCTGGCCGGCCATGGCGTCGACCACGAGGAAGACGTTCTTCGGCTTGACTCGCGCCTTGACGTTCTCGAGCTCCTTCATCAGGGGCTCGTCGATCGCCAGACGGCCCGCGGTGTCGAAGACCACCAGGTCGCGCCGGAGCCGGCGCGCCTCGGACATGGCACGGAAGCAGATCTCGACCGGGTTCGACTCGGTGTCCTCGGCGTAGACCGGCATCTCGAGCTGCTCGCCCAGGACCTTGAGCTGCTCGATCGCCGCGGGCCGGTAGACGTCGGCCGCCGCGAGCATGGGCCGCCAGCCCTGCTTGGACAGGTGGCGCGCGAGCTTGGCCGCGGTCGTGGTCTTGCCCGAGCCCTGGAGGCCGACGAGCATCACGCCCGTGGGGGTCCCGCGCGGCGCCCGTGCGAGCGACGTATCAACTGGCCCCATGATGGCTGTCAGCTCGTCCTGGCAGATCTTGATGAAGTGGTCCGTGGGCGAGAGCGTGACCTTCTTGCCTCTCACCTCGGCGCTGACCTTGACGATCTCGCCGACGGCCTTGGTCTTGACGCGCTCGAGGAAGCGCTTGGTCACGGCGAGCTGGACGTCGGCCTCGATCAGCGAGACGCGGATGTCGCGGATCGCGTCCTCGATGACGTCCTCGGTGAGCTCTACCTTGCCCTGGAGCTTGTTCCGGGCTGCGCGAAAACCACGCGACAGTGTCTCGAACATCGTGCGACCACCATGATATTAAATCCCGTGAAGTGCCGGATACATCTAGCACAGACCCCGGTCGCGTTCAATCTCCATCGCGGATCGATGGCGCGGTCCTGTGAGCTGAGTGGACGGTGTGGACCTCCCGTCCACCGCGTCCACTTCGTCCACGCGGTCCACTGGGCGAGGGCCAGGGTGAGGGCTTTCGTGTTATGCTTTTCGCATGGTCACATGCCGTGAGGATCTGCACGTGAGCCGGACGCGGCTGCCGCGCGCGCTGGATGTGGTCTGGGACCCCGCGCCGGAAGAGATCGGAGCTCGGATCGACTGGACGGGGTGGTACCTGACGGACGAGGAAGACATGGGCGAAGGCGGCGAGCAGAACCTCATCATTCGTGCCGTGATATCGATGCTCACCGAGCTGGCCCGCGAGCGAGGCTGGCAGGACGTGCACATCGGGGCCGATCAGTTCTTCGCATGGGTGGAGCACGAGCCGCTGGTGCGGGTGTCGCCCGACGTCTACCTGTTGGACCATCCCCCGCCTCGTCCCCTGCCCGCGAGCTGGCAGACCTGGCTGCCCGGCCACCGCCCGCCGCGCCTGGCGTTCGAGATCGTGAGTGGGGAGACGTGGCAGAAGGACTACCACGAGGGCCCGAAGAAATACGCCCAGCTCGGGACGCGTGAGCTCGTGGTGTTCGACCCGGAGGCGGCGGCCGGTCGAGCGACGGGGACCGAGCGCGAGGCGCTCCAGGTGTTCAGGCGAGAGGCCGACAGCGGGTTCGTGAGGGTCCATCACGGCGCCGGGTCGGTCCGGAGCGAGGAGCTGGAAGCGTGGCTCGTGGTCCTGCGCGAGGGCGACGTGGCCACGCTGGGGATCTCCCGCGACGCCGGGGGCCGGGACCTGGTGCCGACCCTCGAGCAGGCCCGCGAGCAGGAGCGAGCCGCGCACAAGCAGGAGCGAGCCGCCCGCGAGCAGGCCGAGCGACAGCTCGCCGCGGCCCTCGCCGAGCTGGATCGTGTCAGACGTGAGCATCCGTAGTTTCGCGACGAAGTAGGCCCTCACCCGGCTCCTGCGGAGCCGCCCTCCCCCGAGGAGAGGGCCGGGGCTTCCCCTCTCCCCGAGGAGAGGGCGCCCGACCATCTCGAGGACGACGCGCACGACGGCGTCACCGTGGTCGTGGTCAGGACATGAGGCATTGCACCGCCCAAGCTGCTGCTTGGTGGACGGAGTGGACTGTGTGGACAGAGTGGACGACGAGGCGAACCTCGGGTTCCTGGGGTCCACCGTGTCCACCGGGTCCACCGTGTCCACTCGTCCACCACGGGTGGTCGGGGGTCGTCGCCGGCCCCGTCGGGGCTTCCATGTGACGTCGCTACGGACACGTCCCCGTGCCGTTGTCCGAGATGTCTGCCGTGCCGTCCCAACCGAGAGCGCGGAGCCGCGCCACGAGCGCCTCGGCTGCACTTGTGGGAAGCCGGCAGTTATGTTCGATGCTCACATTGCCCCCCACCGACGTCAGCCCGCTCAGCCCATCGATGTTCGTCAGGTCGACCATGTACTCGATGGACAGGTTGCCCCCCACCGACATCAGGCATTCCAGCCCTGTGAGGTCCACCAGGACTTCGGAGGGATCTAGAATGTCGAGCCAGCCTGTCACCGACTCGTATCCACTCAGCTCCATCAGGTCGGACAGCTCGTCGATGGTGTACGAGCCAACCCACGTGCCCCCGCCGTCGGCACCGTTGCAGTCGTTGTCGGGGACGTCGTCGCAGACCTCGGGCGCCCCCGGGTTGCGGCGAGGCTCGTCATCATCGCAGTCCGTGTCGTTCCGCACGTAGTCCTCGGGCGCCACGCATCCCGTGTCCAGGGAGACCTCGGGATCGCCGAACCCGTCACCGTCCGCGTCGAGCCAGACCGTCTCGAGCACGTCCTCGTCAATCCAGCCGTCGCAGTCGTCGTCGACACCGTTGCACGACTCGGGCGTGCCGGGGTTGACACCGCTCATCGTGTCGTCGCAGTCGTCGCCGCACGGGTCGGAGCCGTCCGGCTGCTCGTTGCAGCACGCCACGCTCACGAACCCGTCGCCGTCCTGGTCGGAGTCCTCGCCGCGCGTCGTGGGATCGCAGTCCTCGTCGTCGCCGTCGCAGACCTCGCCGGCGCCCGGGTAGCGGCTCGGGTCGGAGTCGTCGCAGTCCTGGCCTCCACATTCAATAGCATCGGCCCCGTCGCCGTCGGCGTCCGGCGTCGTCGCGCACGGGCTCACGCAGCGGTCCTCGGTCTCGCTGCACTCCTGACCATCGAGGCACGGGTCGCCGCCACCGGGGAGGCATCCCCGCTCGTCCGCTCCCTCCGCACCCGGGCTGCACGTCTCGTTTCCAGTGCAGAAAAGGCCGTCGTCGCATTCCGCGTCATCGGCGCAGTCGCACGACGGGGATCCGGCGCACCCCTCGTCGTCGCAGTCGATCAGTCCGTCGCGGTCGTTGTCCGCGCGGTCGGAGCACTCGCCGGGCTCGTCGCCCTCGGTTCCGGGGCCGGCTCCCGTCGAGCAAGCGCACGGCATCGTGGCACACCAGGCAATGACGGAGAGCACAGTTCTTCGAATCGTCGAAACCCCAGAGGTATGGTCACGACTCGTCGCCGAGACCGAGGAACAACACGAGCCCGATGTCCACGGCGGCGAGCTCATCCTCCGTGATGCGTCCGAACACCCGGCGGATCCGGTGTTTGTCGATCGAGCGAACGTGATCCACGAGCGCACAGGATGTCTTCACCAGCCCGCTCTTGCCCGGCGAAAGCCCTGGGTACAGAGCCCCCTCGCCGGGCGTGCCCGTCACCGGAACGACCGCGACGAGCGGGAAACGCTGATCAGCGTTCACTTCCGGGTCGCTCACGACGATGCACGGACGCACCCCGTGCTGCTCATGGCCTTGAGTAGGATCGAGCTCGACGAGGACGACAGTGCCACGCTCCAGCGTCACTACTGGTCCTCGATCCAGCCGCGACCCACGACCCAGCGGACCGGTGTTCCAGCTTCGAGGTCGACGAGGTCGGCGTCACCGGGCGACAGGTCCGTCACCCAGTCCGACAGGTCGTTCATCGCATGATCGATGACTTCGGGATGTGGACTGCGGAGCGAGCACAGCAATCCTTCGTGACGACTCCGTGCGAGCTCGCGCTCCACTGCCTCGATGATGAAGCGATCACGGTCATTCTCGGTGCGGTCGATGCTCCGGACCAGCTCGGAGGGCAGGGTCACAGTCACGCGTTCTGTCGACACGACGGTGGCCTCCTCAATTCTTCACAGTACGATCAGT
>Ga0233425_10008924_pt1 | contig 13003 bp, 12 predicted proteins | sample Watercolumn_Towu_2_FD_181712 | JGI IMG/M metagenome (GOLD analysis project Ga0233425, IMG submission 181712) | Freshwater microbial communities from Lake Towuti, South Sulawesi, Indonesia - Watercolumn_Towuti2014_140_MG | ecosystem: Environmental > Aquatic > Freshwater > Lake | place...
ACACCGCCATCTCGACGGTGTCGACGACCCGTGCGAGCCTCGGTGCGTTCCAGAACCGCTTCAACGGTGTCGTGAACAACCTCCAAGTCGCGGTGGAGAACCTCGCCGCGTCCGAGAGCCGGATCCGTGACACCGACATGGCCCTCGAGATGGTGAGCTTCACCCGCCACCAGATCCTGATCCAGGCCGGCACCGCGATGCTCGGCCAAGCGAACAACACTCCGCAGACGGTCCTGCGACTCCTCCAGTAGTGGCGCTACCTATCCGGGAATTCAGGGCACACGAGAGCCTCTAGACCCGGGGCGCTTTAGAGCATCCAAAACGTGCACCCCGGGCGCTGAAACCCGGGGTGCACGTCGTTTGGGACTGCCGCGCGGTGAGGTGACAGGTCAGGTGGTCAGGCCGCGGTTGCGGCCTGAGGGATCATGATGGTCTCGTACTCGAGCGAGGTCAATCGAGCGAGCGCGGCTTGGCGTCGGCCGCGGTGGTGGTAGGTGCGTTCGATCAAGGTGATGCGGCCCGGAACCATCCGCTGTCATACTGGAGAGACGAGCTACGACTGATTCTTGCCCCAGTCGCTCCGTAGAACACCGATCGGCGGATCGTCAAGACCTGCAACGCCCGTGGCATGTGCGAGTCGAATGCGCGGCGGTAACCGCAAGATCGGCGACAGTCGGCATACTGCTGGCGTGGGCACTCGACTACCAGTTCGACGTCACTTCAGCGGACGGACGATCAAGATCCTGCACGCCATCGACGAGTTCACCCGCGAGTCGCTCGCGGATCTGGTCGACTCTTCGATCGAAGCGGGCGCGACGGTGAACGTGCTCGACAAACTCGTCGGGGTCCGTGCCGGTCCGCCCACCTTCGTGCGGATGGACAACGGTCCCGACTCACCGCGCAGGCGTTGCGGGACTGGTGCCGCTTCGCCGGCTTAGTTGAAGCGCATCCGCCGAGTCCGCTCTCCCCGCGTAGATCCCCTCGAACACAAAGCTGAGCAACATCGACACAACGTCGCGTTCTGGAGAATTTCCTGACCACGAGTGACACCGAGTGAGAGCGACCGACCCCGGAACCGGCGAGACGCGCGCCCGAGAACGAATCCGCAAGACGTGCCCCGCGCTTTCGTACTGGGGCAGGCACCGCCGATGGTCGGTGCAATTCATTCGACGGCACCGCCCCAGCGCCGAGTGAGCCGTAGGGGTTGGATCACTCGGCACCACGATCTCCCCGCACCCGCCGGACACCACACAACTCTCACTCAAGGCTGAACGTCTCCGCTCCTTTCCGCAGGAAGCCTCCGTCCTGCCCGCCTCTCCCTCCCGGTTCTCTCATCCCAGTGGTCGACGGGCGGGCATCATGACGTTCAGACCCCAAATATGCCGCCTGACCTCGTATTTTGCCCTGACTACGGTGCATCTACCAGTCGTTGAGCCGGTCGATCAGGCTGCGGAGCCGGGCGTGGCCGTGGCGGTCGAAGTGGAAGCGAATCCGATCGAGCTCGACCGCGTCGTGATCGGCGAGTTCGGCGCGGCTCGCGGCCGCGCGCGCGATGGACCCCCGCGCGACGATATCGGCGTATTCGGTATTGAGCGCCGCGAGTTGGCCATCATCGGGGCCGCGTTGCAGCCGGATCACGAGATCGCCGTCGACGTAGCGACTCGAGTGGAAGTTGGCGTAGAAGCCCGCGAGTTCGTCGACCGCGACCTCGACGTCGTCGGTGAGGCAGAACAGGCCCTCGTCGAAGGCGGCGATGTAGCGGCGCGCCAGAAGTTCGTCGCGCACGAACTGCAACCAGCGCGTCCAGTAGGTGCCGCCGGGGACGTCGAGCAGCACGATCGGACTGGGTTGCGCCTTGCCCGTTTGGACGAGGGTGAGCAACTCGAACGCCTCGTCGAGCGTGCCGAACCCGCCGGGCATCACGACAAACCCGTCGGACTCCTTGAGGAAGGTGACCTTGCGGGTGAAGAAGTACCGGAACACGATCAGCTTGGGATCGTTGTCCAGGAATTCGGTCGTCGCCGACTCGAACGGCAGCTTGATGCCGGCGCCGAAGCTGTTCTCGGCGCCGGCACCTTCGACCCCTGCCTCCATGATCCCAGGACCGGCGCCGGTGATCACCATCCAGTCGTGGGCAGCCAGTGTGCGGGCGACGCGCACGGTCTGTTCGTAGAGCGGGTCGTCGCGCTGGGTGCGGGCACTGCCGAAGATCGAGGCCTTGCGGATCGAGCGGTACGGGTCGAACACCTGGAACGAACGACGCAGTTCCTTGAGCGCGGCGTTGGCGATCTTCATGTCGCCGCGATCGGCGCGGTCGCGCGCGAGTCCAACGGCCGACACCACCAACTCGTAGACGAGGTCGGCGTCGTCGATGTCGCCGAGTGCGGCGACGAAGTCGGCGATGCGCTCGTCGAGTTCGCGGTCGCCCGTGCGGTAGCGCGGCAGGCGAGCCATCAGGCCGGCCCGAAGAGGCGATCGCCCGCGTCGCCGAGACCGGGGACGATGAACGCCCGATCGTTCAGGTGGTCATCGAGCGCGGCAGTGAAGATCGACACCGACGGCACACGATCCGCGACGTGCTTCACGCCTTCGGGTGCGGCGAGCAGTGCGAGCGCGCAGATGCGGGTGACGCCGCGCGCGGTGAGCATCTCGCACGCGGCGACGAGCGACCCGCCGGTCGCGAGCATCGGATCGATGATGAATGCGTCCCGGCCGGCGAGATCGTCACGCAACTTCTCGGCGTACACGACAGGCCGGAATGACTCCTCGTCGCGGCGCAGGCCGATCACCCCGACCTCGGCGTTGGGGAGCGCGGCGAGCACCCCGTCGAGCATGCCGAGCCCGGCGCGCAGGATCGGGACGACGACGGGGCCGGGCGGCTTGACCCTGCGGCACGCAGCATCGACACCGAGCTCGGTCCGCACCGCGACCGGTTCGGTGGGCAGGTCGCGGGTCGCCTCGTAGGTGAGGTACTCGGCGACCTCGCGCACGAGCCGGCGGAAGTCGGCGCCCCCGGTCGCAGGGTTGCGCAATTGGGCGACCCGATCGGCGACGATCGGATGGTCGACGATCGTCAACATGGGCTTCCTCCCGTTGACGCCCTCACAGGGCCTCGATGATGCGCGCCAGCAACCCGCCGAGCCCCGCTGCCGCGGCGCGCCCCGAGGCGAGCACTTCCGCGTGATCGAGCGCGGCGTCGGGCACGGTCCCGGCGGCAGGATTGGTGACGAGCGACAATCCCAGCACCTCGGCGCCCAAGTGGCGCACCGCGATCGCTTCGAGTGCGGTGCTCATGCCGACGAGATCAGCGCCCATCGTCGCGAGCATGCGGATCTCCGCGGGCGTCTCGTAGTGCGGACCGCGCAGCGCCGCGTAGACACCCTCGCTGAGCGCGGGTTCGACGGCACGCGCGACCGCACGCAGGCGTGCCGAGTAGAGATCGGACAGGTCGACGAAGCGGGCACCGAATTCGGCCGGCGGTTCGGCGCCGGCCGTCGGTCCTGCGCCGGTCAGGTTGAGGTGATCGGCGATGAGCACCGCGTCACCGACCCGCAACGCACGGTCGATGCCACCGGCCGCGTTGGTGAGGATCACGACCCGCGCTCCGGCAGCCGCCGCTGTGCGCACGCCGTGGACGACGACAGCGACGTCGTGACCTTCGTAGAGGTGAACCCGACCCGCGAGCACGAGCACGCGATGCGCGCCGACGACATGCGAGCGGACCTGCCCGCGATGACCCGCGACGCCCGGCGCCGGGAATCCCGGCAGGTCGGCCATCGCGATCGCGGCCGTGGTCTCGCCCAGCGTCTCGAGCGCGGGACCCCAACCCGAGCCGAGGACGACGGCGACATCGTGGTGCACGACCTCGGTGGCGCGGCTGATGGCCTCGGCGGCCTCGCGGGCGGCCCCGTAAGGGTCCTGCACGACGTCGATCATGGCGCCGGTCTCCGGTGTGGGGTCGCGTGCTGGGGTTCGCGTGGTGGGCTTCGGGCGAACGGGCGTCGACAGCGCCCGTGCCGTGGGTAGCGTCCGCGCACCTTATCGACCGTCGGGCGCGAGCGGGGCGAGCCGCGCCCACCCGAGCCGCGCCCACCCGAGCCGTTCGACCGAGGCCTTGCTGTACGACGAGGAGGAGCGGGTGTCCGATGTGAACCGGCCGCTGCTCGTGGCCATCGGCGATCTCGTCGAAGACGTCGTCGTTGTGACGCGGACGCCGCCGCGGCTCGGGACCGACACGCCCGCGTCGATCCGGCGCCGCCGGGGTGGAAGCGCCGCCAACACCGCCGCGGCGGCGGTGCGCGCCGGCGGCCGGGCCCGTTTCGTCGGGCGCGTCGGCGACGACGCCGCGGGGCGCGAACTCGTGCGGCGCCTGCGCGACGAGGGAGTCGACGCCATCGTCGAGGAGCAGGGCCGTACCGGTACCGTCGTCGTGCTCGTCCACGACGGCGAGCGATCGTTCCTGACCGACCGCGGTGCGAGTGCCGACCTGGCCGCGATCCCGAAGACCGTGGCAGACGGCGCGCACTGGCTACACGTCCCGGCCTATTCGCTTGCTGCTGGACCGCTCGCCGCGGCCACCCGCGCGTTGATCGGTACGTGTCCCGACCTGCCGTTGAGCATCGATGCGTCGAGCGTCGCGCTGCTCGAGTCGTTCGGCGCGGATGCGTTCCTCGATCTGGTCAGCGACCTCGGGACCCAGGTGTTGCTGGCCAACGAAGACGAGGCCGCGGTGCTCGCGCTCCCGGAGCGGGCGCTCGCGCACGGCATACCAGTCGGGGTCGTGAAGCAGGGGGCAGCGGCAACGATCGTCGCGACCGCCGACACCACAGCGCGGGTCGAGCCCGAGTCGATCGACACGCCGTTCGACCCGACGGGCGCGGGCGACGCGTTCGCAGCCGGGTTCGTGTTCGCGCATCTTGCCGGCGCGAGCATCGGTGCATGCGCCACGGCAGGCAATGCGCTCGCGCGCGAGGTGCTGACCGGTCCTCGCGTGAGCTGGTGAGGTCGTGAGCGCGCCTCCGCTCCGAGTCGGGCCCGAGGTCGCCGCGGCGATCGCCGAGCAGCAGCCCGTCGTCGCGCTCGAGTCGACGATCTTCTCTTCGCTCGGCTTGTCCGCGCCGGTGAACCGCGCGACCTTCGACGACTGCGTCGCCGCGGTGCGCGCCGAGGGTGCGGTTCCGGCCCTGTGCGCGGTCCTCGACGGCGTCGCCCACGTGGGGCTCGACGACGCGACCCCCGTGTTCGAACTCACGACCAAGCTCGGCGAGCGCGACCTGCCGATCGCCATCGCCCGCGGAGGGAGCGGCGTCACCACCGTGTCGGCCACGCTCGCGCTCGCGGCGCGTGCCGGCATCGCCGTGTTCGCGACCGGCGGGATCGGTGGCGTGCACCGCGACGCGGCGACGAGCGGCGACATCAGCGCCGATCTCCCGGCGATCGCGCGGCACCCCGTCGTCACGGTGAGCGCAGGGGTCAAGGGCTTTCTCGACGTGGCGCGGACCGTCGAGTATCTCGAAACGGCCGGTGTGCCCGTTCTCGGGTGGCAAACCGACGAGTTTCCCGCGTTCTGGTGCCGCACTAGCGGTGCGCGGGTCGCGGCACGCGTCGAGGACGCGGCGAGCGTCGCGGCGGCCGTCGCCGCGGCGCGAGCGCTCGGGAACCCGACCGGCGTGCTGGTCGTTGCGCCCTGCCCGCACGGCGCGGCGATCGCGGCCGACGAGATCGATCCCGTCATCGAAGCCGCGCTCGGCGCCGCGGCGGCGGCCGGTGTGCGAGGTGGCGCGGTCACTCCGCACCTCCTCGAACACATCGCCGTGTCAACCGGTGGCCGCGCGCTCCAGGCCAACCGCGCGCTCGCTGTCCACAACGCGCAGATCGCGGCGGCGATCGCAGGCAGCCTCGTCGAGGCGTCGTTATGATCGGCTCGCATCGAACGACCAGCGGGTCGAGCATCGGGCGCGGTCCCGCACGACAAGGGGGAAACCTTTGAAGAAGTGGCGTGTGTCGCTCGCACTGCTGGCCGCGTTCACGCTCGTGGCCGCCGCATGCGGTGACGACGACGAGACAACCGACACCAGCCCCAGCACCTCGGGATCCGACACATCGGCCTCGGACACCACCGCCCCTGACACCGGTGGGGGACAGACCAGCCTCGACGATCTCTGCCAGCAAGCCAAGGACGCCGGCGTCAGCGCGCCCGAGGGCTACAAGGTGAGCCTCGTCACCGACATCGGCAAGGTCGACGACCGCACCTTCAACCAGTTCGCCTACGAGGGAATGGTGGCCGCCTCCAAGTGCTTCGGCTTCGAGACCAGCTTCATCGAGACCGTCTCCGAGGCCGACTACGCCAAGAACATCGCCGACACGCTCTCGGGTGATCCCGCCATCGTGATCACCGTCGGGTTCTTGCTCTCGACCGACACGCTCGCCGCGGCAACCGACAATGGTGACGTGAACTTCATCGGCATCGACCAGTTCCAGACCGAGTACCCCGCGAACTACGTCGGCGTGCTGTTCCGCGAAGACCAGGGCGGCTACCTCGCCGGGGTCGCGGCCGGACTGCTCACCGAGACCCGCGTCGTGGGAGTGGTCGGCGGTCGCGAAGACGTGCCGCCGGTCGTGCGGTTCGTGAACGCGTTCAAGTCCGGTGCCGAGTCGGCCAACCCGGCCGTTCGCGTGCTCCAGGTCTACAACGAGTCGTTCACCGACACGACCAAGGGTGTCTCGGACGCGCAGCAATTCATCGGCGAAGGCGCCGACGTGATCTTCGGCGCCGGCGGCAAGACCGGTTCCGCGGCCGTGCAAGAGGCGGCCGAGCAGGGCAAGTGGGGGATCGGCGTCGACCAGGACGAGTACTTCACGACCTTCGACGGCGGTAACGCTCCGGGGGCCGATCGGCTCGCCACCTCGGCGTTGAAGCGCGTCGACATCGGCGTCTTCTCGAACATCGTGGCTGCGCTCGACGGCTCGTTCGCCAGCGGGATCTTCACCCTCGACGCCGCGAACGGCGGCATCACCTACGCGCCGGCACATGACGCCGCCGTCCCCGCCGACGTGCTCGCCAAGCTCGAAGAGACTCGCGCCGGCCTTGCCGACGGCAGCATCGACACCGGGGTCGACCCGGTGACGGGGCTCCCGCTCTAGACGTCACGAAGCTCTGGGAGTGGTGGCCGCGACCGCGGCCACCACTCCCATCGTGCCGGCGATCACGCCGCGGAGGCCTATGTCGTCCAACCATGCGCCGTCCACGAGCGCACCCGCGCTCCAGGCGCGCGGCATCACCAAGACGTTTCCCGGTGGGGTCGTCGCCAACCGCGCGGTCGACTTCGACCTTCGTCGCGGCGAGGTGCACTGCCTGCTCGGCGAGAATGGCGCCGGCAAGAGCACGCTCGTCAACATCGTCTACGGGCTCTACCAGCCCGACGAAGGCGCGATCCTCGTCGACGGGAATCCGGTGCACTTCCGCACGTCGGCCGACGCCATCGCCGCGGGGATCGGCATGGTGCACCAGCACTTCCAGCAGATCCCGGTGTTCACGGTGGCCGAGAACATCGTGCTCGGCAACGAGCCACGCCGCGGCGTGCGCATCGATCTCGCCCGGGCGTCGAAGCGCATCGGTGAGATCGGCCAACGCTACGGACTGGCCGTCGATCCCGACGCGCTCATCGCCGATCTGTCCGTCGGTGAGCAACAGCGCGTCGAACTCGTCAAGGCGCTCTACCGCGACGCCGAGATCCTGATCCTCGACGAACCCACGGCGGTGCTGACGCCGGGCGAGGTCGACGAGTTCTTCGGTGTCGTGCGGTCGCTGGTCGACCAAGGCACCTCGATCGTGTTCATCACCCACAAGCTGCGCGAGGTGCTTGACGTCGCCGACCGCATCACCGTGCTGCGCGACGGTCGCACCGTCGGGTCGGCCGATCCTGCCACGGCGAGCGAACAGGATCTCGCCAACCTGATGGTGGGGCGCGACGTGCTGCTGCGGATCGCCAAGACCGACGCGACCCCCGGCCCCGAGCGGCTCATGGTGCGCGACCTGGTCGTGCACGACGACCGTGGCCTCGTCGCGGTCGACGGGGTGAGTTTCGCGGTCCGTGCCGGCGAGGTGTTCGGCATTGCCGGGGTCGACGGCAACGGCCAGCGCGAACTCGTCGAGGCGCTCGCGGGCATGCGCGCGGCCGTCGCTGGATCGGTGCACATCGGCGACGTTGACGTGACCCAAGCCGACGCCCGCAGCGTGAGCGAACTCGGTGTCGGGCATGTCCCCGAGGACCGGTCGCGCCACGGCGTGATCGCCCAGTTCACGCTCGCCGACAACCTGGTGCTCAACTCGTACTTCCGTGCCCCGTTCGCGCGCCGCCGCGTCCGCAACGACCGCGCGGTCCGGGCGCACGCCCGCGAACTCGTCGAACGCTTCGACATCAGAGCCCGCTCCCTCGACTCGGCCGTGTCCGACCTGTCGGGCGGCAACCAGCAGAAGGTGATCATCGCCCGCGAGCTCTCGGGCAACCAGACGGTGTTGCTCGTCGCGCAGCCGACGCGCGGCCTCGACGTCGGTTCGATCGAATTCATCCATCACCGCATCATCGAACTGCGCGACCAGGGCGCGGCGGTGCTGCTCGTATCGGCCGAACTCGACGAGATCCTCGGACTCGCCGACCGGATCGGCGTGCTCTACCGAGGCCGTCTCGTCGAAGTCGTCGAGCGGGCCGCGACCTCGCGTGAGGAGATCGGACTCTTCATGGCCACCGGCGAATCGGCGCGCGCGTCGTGAGCGAGACCAACTCCGACGCCCGCGGCAGCTTCCACCGGTTCCTGTCCGCGTACTTCGCCGCCGCGCCGGTGCTCGTCCCCGTCTACGCGATCGTGCTCGCGGTCGTGGTCGGCGGGCTCGTCATCGTGGCGATCGGCGACAATCCCTTCGCGGCGTACTGGGCGTTGCTGCGTGGGATGTTCGGGACGTTCGACCGGACCGCCGCGTCGCTCGGTCGTTCGACGCCGTTCATCGGCGCGGCCCTCGCGGTCGCGTTCGCGTTCCGCGCCGGACTCTTCAACATCGGCGCCGAAGGTCAGTTGCTCGTCGGCGCAACGGTGGCGGCGTGGATCGGGACGTGGAGTCTCGTTGCCGATCTTCCGGGTGTCCTCGCGATCGCGGTCGTGCTCGTCGCGGGCGCGGTCGGCGGCGGCGTGTTCGGCAGCGTGCCCGGCTGGCTCAAGGCGCGCACCGGCGCCCACGAGGTGATCACGACGATCATGCTCAACAACATCGCGATCATCGGCGTGCGCTGGATGGTCGCGTCGCAGGACCCGATCGTCATGCGCGACATGACGGCGTCGGTGCCGCGCACCCGGACGCTCCCCAACGGCGCGCGGCTCCCGGTGTTCGTCGACAGCGAACCACCGCTCCATCTGAGCTTCGCGATCATGGCCGCGCTGGCGGCGTTCGTGTGGTTCGTGCTCCAACGCACCACGACCGGGTTCGAGATCCGTGCGGTAGGGCAGAACCCGTCGGCCGCGCAGTATGCGGGCATGCGCGTTGGCGCCACGATCGTGCTCGTCATGACGCTCGCCGGCGCGTTCGCCGGCGTCGCGGGGGCGGGAGAGGTGAGCGGCACGAGCGGGTTCTTGAGCCCCGGCGTGTTCGCCGCCGTCGGCTTCGACTCGATCGCGATCGCGCTGCTCGCGCGGGCCAACCCGTTCGCGGTCATTCCCGCAGCGCTGTTGTGGGGTTCGATGCTGTCGGGCGCGGCGCTGATGCAGCAGGAGACCGGCATCTCGATCGACATCGTGCGGATTGTGCAGGCGCTGGTGCTGCTGTTCGTCGCGGCCGATGTGATCGTCCGCTGGCTCTTCGGACTCCGGCGCGCCGCGACCGCGAACGCGCAGCCCGAGATCGCGAGCGGTTGGGGGGCCACGACATGAGCGTGGCTCCCGTAACGAACCAGAAACGTCGCCTCGTCGCGCCCGTCGTGCTCGGGCTCGTGGGACTCGTCTCCGCGTTGGTCGTGGCACCACGCCTGATCGACGAGACGCGCGGCTTCACCTTCGAGCCGCCGCCCAACCCTGTGCGCATCGACTTCTCGCCGTCGCTGCTCGCTCTCGCTCTCGGCTTATTGATCTCGACCGCCGCCGCAGTCGCCATCGTGTCGCTGCGCAGCCCGCGGGTGAGCGACCGCGTCGGGCAGATCGCCGTACGTGGCGGGCTCGGTCTCGTGATCCCACTTGTGCTCGTCGTCGCGCTCGCACTGTCTGAGGCCCCAGACACCAACGTCACCCAACTCTTCATAGAGTCGCTGCGGCTCGCGACGCCCGTCGCGCTTGGATCGATGGCAGGTCTGTGGTGCGAGCGATCCGGTGTCGTCAACATCGGGATCGAAGGCATGATGCTCGCCTCGGCCGGGATCGGCTTCACGGTGTACGCGCGGCTTGGCGACGCCGACGGTGGCGCGTGGTTGGTCGCGGCGATCGCGGTCGCGGTGGTCAGCGGGATGGCGATCGCAGCGCTGCACGCGCTGATGACCGTCACCTTTCGCGTCGACCAGATCATCTCGGGCGTCGCGATCAACCTGCTCGCGCTCGGTGTCACCGGCTTCTTGCGCTCGCAGATCATCATCCCGGGTGGGGTGTCGTCAGGTAAAAGCACTGAACCGATCGCCCTGCCGTTGCTTTCCGATGTGCCAATCCTCGGGCGCCAGCTGTTCACCGCCAAGCCCATCTTCTTCGCGATGTTCGTGGTCGTCACGCTCACCGGCTTTACGCTGTTCCGAACACCGTGGGGTTTGCGGATCCGCTCGTGCGGCGAGAATCCGCACGCCGCGTCGACCCTCGGCATCGACGTCATCAAGACTCGCTACGCGGCGGTGATCGTGGGTGGCGCGGTCGCCGGGCTCGCCGGTGCCTGGTTCTCGCTCGAGACCCAAGGTGGTTTCGAGGACGCGATGACGAACGGCACCGGGTTCATCGCACTCGCCGCATTGATCTTCGGCCGGTGGCGTCCCGGGTTGGCGTTTGCCGGTGCGTTGCTGTTCGGCTTCTCTCGCGCGCTCGGTGCGCGCATGCAGATCCTCGGTGTCGAGATCGGCGACTTCTCGATTCCGAGCGAGTTTTGGCAGATGCTCCCGTTCGTCGTCACCGTCGTCGTCGTGGCCGGGTTCGTCGGCCGGGCCGTTGCCCCCGCGGCGGTCGGAAAGCCGTACGCTCGACCGCAATGACCTCGTTGGCGCGTATGTGATGGGCGGGGCCGGGAGCATCGAAGCCGCGAGCATCGACTGGGCCGGCCTGCGAGCCGCGGCGACTGCCGCGGCGACCAACGCCTACGCGCCGTATTCGCGCTTTCCCGTCGGCGCGGCCGGACTTGTCGAGGATGGGCGTGTCGTGGCTGGCTGCAACGTCGAGAACGCTTCCTACGGGCTGACGCTGTGCGCCGAATGCTCGCTCGTCTCGGCTCTTCAGACGTCGGGCGGCGGACGTCTCGTCGCGGTCGCCTGCGTCGGCGGCACGCCGCTCGCGCCCATCATGCCGTGCGGACGGTGCCGCCAGTTGCTGTACGAGTTCGGCGGACCCGACCTTCTCGTCGACGGTGACGGCACCGCGCGCCGCCTCGCCGAGTTGCTCCCGCAGGCATTCGGGCCGGACGCACTCGGGTTCGACACTCCTGCGTGATCCCGATGCCCGACGTCATCGACCTGATCCGCACCAAGCGCGACGGCCGTGCACTCGCCGACGCGGATATCGACTGGCTCATCGACGCGTACACGCACGGCCAGGTCGCGGACGAGCAGATGTCGGCGCTGCTGATGGCGATCGTCTTCCGCAACCTGGACACCCGCGAGTTGGCGACATGGACGCGTGCCATGATCGCCTCGGGCGAGCGCCTCGATCTGACCGGCGTCGCCCGGCCGACGGTCGACAAACACTCCACCGGCGGGGTCGGCGACAAGGTGTCGCTCATCCTCTGCCCGCTCGTGGTCGCGTGCGGTGCTGCGGTGCCGCAGCTGTCCGGTCGCGGGCTCGGTCACACCGGCGGGACGCTCGACAAGTTGGAGGCGATCACCGGTTGGTCACCGCACCTGTCGAACACTCGCATGATCGAACTGCTCGAGACCGTCGGCGGTTTCATCGCGGCCGCGGGCGAGGAACTCGCACCCGCCGATCGCAAGCTCTACGCGCTGCGCGACGTGACCGGGACCGTTGAGTCGGTTCCGCTCATCGCGTCGTCGATCATGAGCAAGAAGATCGCGGAGGGCACCGGCGCGCTCGTGCTCAACTCCACCTTCGGCTCCGGTGCGTTCCTCCCCGAGGTATCGCGGGTCCGCGAGTTGGCGCGCACGATGGTCGCGATAGGGACCGCTCACGGAGTGCGCACGGTCGCGCGTCTCACTGCAATGGAGACCGTGCTCGGCCACGCCGCCGGCAACGCACTCGAGGTCGCCGAGGCGGTCGAGTGCCTGCGCGGTGGCGGTCCGGCCGACGTCGTCGAAGTCGTCGTCACGCTGGCGCGCGACATGCTCGACCTCGTCGGCATCGTCACCGACCCTGCCGAGGTGCTCGCCGCCGGGGCGGCCTACCCCGTATGGGAACGGATGATCGGCGCCCAAGGCGGGGACCCGTCGGCACCGCTCCCGCGGGCCGCGCACCGCTCGATCATCACCGCGGCCGCGTCCGGTGTGGTGACCCGGCTCGACTGCCGCGCCGTCGGCATCGCGGCGTGGCGACTCGGCGCCGGGCGGGCCCGAAAAGAGGACCCGGTGAGCGCGGGCGCCGGTGTCCGGTGTCTGGCCAAGCCGGGCGATGAGGTGCGCGCCGGTGATCCGCTCGTCGAGTTGCACAGCGACGATCCCGCTCGGTTCGACCCGGCTCGCGGCGCCCTCGCCGACGCGGTCACGATCGGCGGCGCTCCCGCCGACCTGCCGCCCCTCGTCGGCGATCTCGTCACCTGACGGCCGCGGTCAGGCGTCGGGGTCGGGCCAGGTGTCGAGCAGGTCGGGTAACTCGCGCAGCGAAC
>Ga0233425_10008925_pt1 | contig 13002 bp, 7 predicted proteins | sample Watercolumn_Towu_2_FD_181712 | JGI IMG/M metagenome (GOLD analysis project Ga0233425, IMG submission 181712) | Freshwater microbial communities from Lake Towuti, South Sulawesi, Indonesia - Watercolumn_Towuti2014_140_MG | ecosystem: Environmental > Aquatic > Freshwater > Lake | place: Indonesia...
CACGCTCGTGCACGGGTCGTTGCCGCAGGCGCCGGTGGCCGGGTCGCAGTACGAGCCGTTGGAGCAGGGCAGGCCGCCCTCGACCTGGCACTTGTCCGGAGCGCAGGCGAAGGCTGCGTCGCCCGCCGGCGCGCAGACCTGACCTGCCGGGCAGTCCTGACCGCAACCGGTCGCCTTGCACTCGCCCTCGACGCACTTCTCGCCGGCCTGGCAGGTGACGCTGGCGCAGCTCTTCACGCAGCGCGGCTCGGTGAAGGTCTCGTTGGGCTTGCAGACCTCGTCGGCCTTGCAGGTGTTGGGGTCGCAGGGGTCGTCGACGCAGGCGCCGTTGTTGCACGCCTCGCCGGTCTTGCAGCCGAAGAAGTAGCAGTTGTTCTGCGGCTGGCAGGTGCCGACGGCCGGCCCGCTCGGCGCGCAGGCCTGCCCGCTCGGGCACTGCACGTTGAAGCACGGGCTCTGGCAGCCCAGGTCGCCCTTGCACACGCACTCCGGCAGACCCGCAGCGACCGTGCCCTTCGGCCCGCACTCGACCTCGCCGGTCGTGGCGCTCTTCACGGTCTTCTTCGTGCAGTCCCCGCACGGGTCGTTGACGCAGTAGGGCCCCTTCTCCGTCGTGCCGCTCTTCGTCACGTTCTGGCACACCGCGCCGCCGGGGCAGATCTCGCCCTTGCACGGCACGGCGCACTGGCACACGCCCGCGGCCAGCGCCACGCAGGTCTTGCCCGGGCTGCAGATCGGGAGCTCACCGGCGTCCGTGTCCGGCGCGTTCTCGTCGATGGTGCCGTCGCAGTCGTTGTCCAGGCAGTCGCACTGCTCGGGCTGCGGCCCGATGGCGTTGGCGCACACGAACTTGCCCGAGTCGCAGACCAGCTGGCCCTTCTTGCACTCGCCCTCGTCGGTGCCGCAGGCGTCGCCGATCTTCTGGTTCGGGTTGCTCGGGTTGGCGGTGCCGTCGATGCCGTCGGGCGCGGGCCCGGGCTCGTCCACCTGCCCGTCGCAGTCGTTGTCCTTGCCGTCGCAGATCTCGTCGGTGGGTCCGACGCCGCCGGTGCAGATGGTCTGGCCGCTGCCCTGCGGGTCGCACTGGCTGACGCCGGGCTTGCACAGGCCCTTGCTGCGGTCGCCGGGGAACTTGGTGGTGTCGTAGCTGGGGGTGCAGGGCCCGCCGAGGCCGAGGCCGTCGTCGATGGTGCCGTTGCAGTCGTCGTCGATGCCGTTGCAGACCTCGGCCTTGGGCTTGGTGCCGCCCTGGCACTCGATGGTGCCGTTGACGCAGGCGGTGAGGCCGGGGGAGCAGGGCGGGGTGGTGTTGCCGCAGGTCTGGCCGACGCCGGAGACGTTGTCGTCCTTGGTGCCGTCGCAGTCGTTGTCCACGCCGTCGCAGACCTCGTTGCTGGGCGTCTTGCCGCCCTGGCACTTCCAGCCCTGGTTGCCGTTGCAGACCAGCGTGCCGACCTGGCAGGGATCAGTGAGCGAGCCGACGCCGGTGCAGGTGCCGCCGGCAGGCGGGCACCACTGCACGTTGGAATGGCTGCAGAGCGGGTTGCAGCCGGTGGCGGGGAGGTTCCAGCAGCCGGGCGCCGCGGGCTGATCGGTGAGCGGGGCGTCGTCGACCTGCCCGTCGCAGTCGTCGTCGATGCCGTTGCAGACCTCGGGCTGCGGCGGGGTGCCGCCCTGGCAGACCAGCACGCCGCCCACGCAGGCCGTGGTGCCCTTGGTGCAGATGCCGCCCTGCAGCCCGCAGGACTGGCCGACACCCGGGACGTTCTCGTCGACGGTGCCATCGCAGTCGTTGTCGATGCCATCGCAGATCTCGGCGCTCGGCCCGACCCAGCCCGAGCAGGTGCCGTTGCACGGCAGCTGACCCTTCACGCACTGGCTCTGCGGGAAGGTGTCCTTGTAGACCAGGCCCGGCTGGCCTGGGATCGTGCACGTCGCCGGCGGGATGCCCTCGTCCACCGTGCCGTTGCAGTTGTTGTCCAGCCCGTCGCAGATCTCGGCTTGCGGGCTGGCCACGCACGTGCCGAAGCCCTTGGGCACGCCCGCGCCGACGCAGCCGCCGACCGCCACCGGCTGGCCGCTGCTCAGGCAGCTCTGTGTGCCGGCGCAGTTGGCCGGAGGCGAGAAGCCGCAGGGGATGGCCGCCACGCCGTCGTCCGCCACGCCGTCGCAGTCGTTGTCGCAGCCGTCGCAGATCTCCGGGCTCGGCTGGCAGTTGTTCGGGCACACGCTGAAAGGCACACCGCTGCCGCTGGCGTTGTCGATGACGCCGTCGCAGTTGTCGTCCTCGTTGTTGCAGGTCTCGGCGATGGGGCAGTGGGGTGGGTTGCCGCACTTGGTCACGCCCTCGTCGGTCTGCGCGTTGCAGTTGTCGTCCTGGTTGTTGCACTGCTCCTTGGGGTCGTAGCAGAGCCAATTCGCCGGCTGCGTGGACTGGAGCTGGGTCGTGCACGGGATCTTGGTCAGGTCGCCTTGGGGATTCGCGGGCGTGATACTCGCCTCGTACTGCGCCAGACAAGTCGCCTTCGCCAGCGTGCAGCAGTCCGTGCGGCGGTTGCAGTAGTGGCCGAAGCCCTCGTCCGTGCAGCCGTTGCAGTTGTCGTCCACGTTGCAGCCGAACGTGACGCCATCCCCGCCGATGCGCTCCGGCTTGATGGCTCCACTGATGATCTTAGCCAGCGCCGTCGAGACGTCCGTCTCGTTGGCGGTCTGGTAGGAGACGGCGCTGTTGTTGTCCACGCCGTCATCGCCCATGTCCGCCAGCTGGTTGGTGTTCGTGATGTTGCCGCCCGTGAAGTTGATCACGTGGGTCTTGATGCGGAAGAGCTTGCCTCCGATCGTGACCCCGGGGTTGTAGAGCGCCGCCGCGGCGTTGAAGGAATCCTGGACCGAGTCGCAGGTCTCGTCGCCGTCCGTCAGCAAGATCACGTTCACGCTGCGGCAGGCGGGGTCGGTCGAGACCAGAGGCGTCGGGTAGGTCTCCGCGGGGTTGTCCGGGTTCGTCCACCCCGTCTGGTAGTACCTGCGCATGTCGCGCAAGAGGCCGTTCAGCGGGGTCAATCCGTAAGCTGGGCCGTCATGCGGGACGTTGACCGCCTCCAAGTTGGAGGTGCAGTTGTTGTCGACCCACTGGATCAGCTGCGGGACGTTGGTGGGCAGCGGCGGCACCTGCTCCCTGAGCATTCCCACCAGCACTCGGCCGCCGCGCGCCGTCGTCGGGTCGGCCACGTTTCCCATCGGTCCGCAACCCGCGCAGGTGCCGAACTGCGCGATCTCGGCGTTGTAGCACTGGATGTCGCAGCCCGGCAGCGGAGTGTTGGACGAGTTCCCGTAGCAGGAGGCGCCGCATCCGGTCATGGTCGTCGCGAACTGCGCCAACCCGAAGTTGACCTCGCCAGCGAAGGCGTTGATGACGTTCTTGATCGCGCACTTCGCATGTCCCATGCGCGTGCTCGTGTTGGCCCCGTAGACCCCGTTCTGGTACCCGCACGAGTTGTTGCCCGCGACCTGGCTGATCATCGAGCCGGACGTGTCGAGGGCGATCATGAAGTACGGCCTCGCCGGCTTGGGCCACACCGAGGGATCCGAGCTGAGACAGCTCGCGGGCTCCTGCGCCGACGCCTCGCTCGGCACCGCGACCACCCCGACCCCGGCGCTCACCGCCACGCCCAGAGTGCGGGTCAGCAGCCGCGCGAGACGCTCTATCTGCTTGTCCATGAGCACGCCCTCGAGAAGTCCGCTTGGGGTGGCCGGTTTCGCAACGAAGACCGGGTTCGCGCCGTGCCGCCAGGGGCCCGGGCGAAAGAATCTGAGCCAGCGACAAAACCTACACCCTCGGGAGGCCTGCCTCAACCCTCGGCACCGGCCCGCGAGCCCACCTCGACCTACAGGCGCGGAGCGGCTGAATCCGGCTCGCCCCGGCGTCGCGGCTCGGTGCGTTGGTGACTCAAGCGCGAGGCGACGCTAATCGTGCGCGCTCGGAGACCGCCGTGGCCAAGCCGCTCGGACGCCCCAAGGGTCGCTTCACCCAACACCGTCGCCTCGACATCCTTCGCGATCTCCTGGCGCGACACCCGCGCGGGCTCACGCTGTACGAGCTCGCGGACGCCATCGACGTCAGCTCGCGCACGATGCGCCGCTACTTGAAGGAGATGGAACGCGAGTACGACCTGGAGAGTCACGAGGTGAAGGGCGGCGGCGCGCTGCTCTGGCGCATTCGCCAGAGCGAGATCCCGCGCAAGGTCGAGCTTCGGCGCACGCAGGCCTACGCCCTCCTGGCGGCGCGTCGCCTGTTCGAGCCGATGCGCGGCTCGGCGTTGTTCGAGGAGATCGACCTCGCCATCAACAAGTTGCTCGCCTTCGCGCAGCGTCCAGGACGCGGGCCGAACGCAGGCCTCGCCGACGCGCGGCTCGAGGAGCGCTTCCTCTACTTGCCCTTCGCACCCAAGAACTACGCAGAGAAGACCGAGGAGCTCGACGACCTGTTCCAGGCCGTGTCCGACCTCCGGCCGCTCTCGCTCGCGTACCGCAGCGCGGCCAAGAGGGACGAGCAGCGCATCACCATCCACCCGTATGCGCTGGTGCTGCACCGGGACGCGGTCTACTGCGTGGGCCTGCACGTGGCCAAGGACGAGATCCGCACCTTCGTGCTCGACCGCATGCGTGACACGGAGTGCGCGGTCTCGGAGCGCTTCGCCCTGCCCGACGACTTCAAGATCGACGACTACTTCCAGGGGGAGCTGGGCATCTGGCGCAGCGAGACTCGCCACAAGGTGGTGATCGACTTCGACGCACAGGGCGCCGAGTACCTGCGCACGCGCAAGGTCCACTCCTCGCAGAAGCTCCAGTCCATCGCTGCGGGTGGCGTTCGCCTGAGCATGACCGTGGGCAACCTGAACACGGTCGTCAGTTGGGTGCTCGAGTGGGGGCCGCGCGCGAAGGTCGTCGAGCCGCCGGAGCTCGTCGAGCGCGTGCGCGAGGAGCTGGAGCAAGCCCTGGGTCAGTACGGGACGCGGGCGAGGAAGAAGAAGTGAAGGACGACTGGTATCGCTCCGCGGATGACTCGAACGCCTCGCCACTACTCCATCCGGAGAAACAGCCGGCGCCGGCTCGGGCCGGTGTTCTCGTGTCTCGCCTCTCGTTGCTGATCGTGATCTGCCCTTGCCAAGACTGATGAAGTCCGTTCCAGGCTCGGCCTCCGGCCTCGGCGTGACCCAAGGGGTCCACCGGGCGCGTCAGCCATCCATCGCCGCTCGGACGGTGTCCCCGTCTCACTTCTTCTGCGCGCGATAATACCTGTAATACGCCAGCACCTTGCCCACGTAGGCCTGAGTCTCCTCGTAGGGCGGGATGCCGCCGTTGCGGATCACGGCGTTCTCGCCGGCGTTGTAGGCCGCGATGGTCAGCTCCAGATCGCCGTTGAACAGGTTGGCCAGGACGCGCAGGTAGCGCGTGCCACCAAAGACGTTCTGGCGCGGGTCGAAGTGGTCCGTGACCAGCATGCGCTCCGCCGTCTCCGGGATGAGCTGCATCAGGCCACGCGCGTTGGCGCGGGAAACCGCGCGGGGGTCGAAGTCGCTCTCCACCTTGATCACGGCGCGCACCAGCTCCTCCGGGATCTGGTAGAGCGTCGCGGCCTGGCGGATGTAGACGTCGTAGCGCGAGAAACGCTCGGGCGAGGTGTCGCTGGGCAGGAAGACCGGGATTTTCGGCTTGTCCTTGGCGTAGAGCTCACTCGCCTTGCCGGTCGGCTTGTTGGTGAAGGAGACGACGCCGCTCGCGTCGACGTTCTTGTAGATGTCGGCGCGCCCCGACGCGCTCAGGGTGAGCAGCCCGGCGCCCGCGAAGGTCGCGAGCAGGCGGAGGCGCGGGTGCGGTGAGGACACGGGGGTAGGCGGATCGTAGCGAGAACGCCCGGCGACGGTCCAAGAATTCCCGCTTCGATAAGCGCCCCGGCCCCAGGCGGGAGTAGAGTACACGGCCCGTCGACCATGAACGAGCGAGCACCGTCCCCTCCCGATCGCCGCCGCCGCCGCCGGCGCGGGCCGCCCCGGAAGCCGCCGGAGTCGGCGGTGTCCGTCATCGCCGCGGCCAAGCCCGCCGTCGACGTGGACAAGCCCGCGGACGTCCCGCTCAGCGAGGCCGAGGTCGCGGAGATGCGCGTGCACCTCCGCTTCCTGAAGGAGCACCGCAAGATCCTGGCGCTGAAGGTCAACGCCGCGGAGGACCTGCTCTTGAACGGCGCGCGGGAGCCCACGCACCGCGGCCTGTGCCAGCACTTGCTCGACAAGGTGGAGAGGAGCCGCGTCGAGCTCGCCGTGCAGCGCCTCGACGTCGGTAGTCGCATGCGACTGCTCGAGGGCATCATCCGCTTCTCGCCCGACGTCGCGTACCTCCTGCTCTTCCTCGAGAGCCTGAAGGACGCGTCGCGGCCCGAAGCGGTGCCTGCGCTGGCCGCTGCGCTGCGCCGCATCGACTTCGAGAAGGTGAGCGCCGCACAGATGCGCCGCGTGCTCGACCTGATCGTCGAGCTCACGACCGAACGGGACCGCCCGCAGCTGCTGTTCAGCCTGCTCTCGAGCTCGACCTTCCAGAAGGCGTTCGACGCCTCCGCGGAGCGCCTGCCCGAAGCGCTGGCGAACATCGTGGTGCCGCTGCGCGCGGCGCACGCGGTGATCGTGCGAGGCTCGCAGAACCCCTTCGACTCGGACGCGCTGGCGCGCGGCGCGGGCATGCTGCTCGCCTCCCACGAGAGCGTGCTGCTCGCGCAAGCTCCGGCGGTGCGCCGCCGCTTGTTCGAGGCCGGGGTCGCGCTGGTCGCGGAGGCCTCGCCCAAGCACGCCGCGGGGCTCCGGGCGCTGCTCGAGTCTTTCCCCAGAGGCGAGCGCAGCGGCGACGAGGGAGCGCTCGGGCTCTTCCGCTGGCTGGTGGCGCGGGGGCTCGAGCGCGAGGCTCGCGCGCTCGCCGCCGCCTCGGCCAAGGAGGGCGTCGAAGTCCCGCGAGCGTGGCTGTCCGCACTGGATGGCCCGCGCTTCGGCGCCGTCGCGGTCAGCGAGCGACTGCCAGCTCGCGAGCCGAGCCGGGGGCCGCGCGAGATCTTCGCCACCGGCATCTTGCTCTCGCGGTTCTTGCCGGTCTGGCTGCGTGTCGGCACGCCCGCCGACGTCGAGCGCTACGCGCGCACGGCCGAGCTCCAACGGAGCCTGGTCGTGCCCGGGCTCGCGCCCGTCCTCGCGCACGGGCTCGGCGCAGGGGGCGAGCCCTTCCTCGCGACCGAGCGACACGGGCGCCCCGCCAACGAGGTCATCCTGGGGAAGCACGGGCTCGCGCCCCGCGTCGCCCTCGCGCTCGCCGTCGAGCTCAACGCCGTCCTGGCCGCGCTCGGCACGGCCGGGGTGAGGCTCCCGGACGCGCGCTTCCGCCGCTTCGCCGTCGACGACCACGGGCGGCTGTGGCTGCGCGACCTCGCGGGCGCCGAGCGCGCCGCAGAAGCAGCGCGCGACAACGCGCTCCTGTCGCGCGAGGTCTGCCTCGAAGTGCTCGCGCGAGCCGAGCGCCTGCTGGTGCCCGCGTCGCTGGCCGAGCAGCTACGCCGCGCGGAAGACGCGGTCGCGATCGCCCGGGTACTGGAAGAGCTGGGCTAGGCTCGTTCGTACTCGTACTCGTACTCGAATGCTGTCGTGACTCGTCCCCGTGGCGGTGCGGAGGCCTGCGTGAAACCGCGTCCTGGGCTCGCAGCGCGATTCCGGGCGGCTAGGCTTCCGAGCACGAGTACGAGTACGAGTACGAGGTGAAGCGTCGGCTGAGCCCTCTAGCCCTCGCTATCCGTCAAGTACGTGTACGACCTGAGCGCTTGCTCGTAGTGCTGCATCAGCGTGCGCATCTGCTCGTTGGTGAGGCGACCGCTCTGCACGGCGCGCTCGGCCTGCTTGCGCACGGCCTCGACCATGCCGTCGGGCGCGTACTCCACGTAGCGCAGGACGTCGGCGATGCTGTCGCCCTTGACCACGTGCCGCACCTCGTACCCCTCGTCGGTGAGGCGCACGTGCACGGCGTTGGTGTCGCCGAACAGGTTGTGCAGGTCGCCGAGGATCTCCTGGTAGGCGCCGTTCAGGAACATGCCCATGAAGTAGGGCTCGTCGGGTCGGTAGTCGTGGACCTCGAGGACCTGCTTGTCCTCCTCGACGTCGATGAAGCGGTCGATCATGCCGTCGCTGTCGCAGGTCAGGTCGGCCAAGCGCGCCGTCACCTCCGGCTGCTCTTCGAGCCGGTGGATGGGCATGATCGGGAAGAGCTGGTCGATGGCCCAGATGTCCGGCGCCGACTGGAACACGCTGAAGTTGCAATAGTAGATGCTGCTCATCGTGCGCTCGAGGTCCCAGAGCTCCTCGGGCACGAACTTGAGCCGCTTCACCCGGCCCTGGATCTTCTCGCAGCAGTTCCAGAACAGGCGCTCGGCCTGGGCCCGCTCGCGCAGGCTCAGGTAGCCGTACTTGAAGAGGTTCTGCGCCTCCTCCTTGGCCTGCGTGGCGTCGTGCCACGACTCCTGCACGTTCTTGGCGCTGATGCCCTTGTAGGTCTCGTAGAGATCCTTGACCAGGCGGTGAGCCTCCGGCATCGGCTCCACCGGGTCGCCGAAGCGCACCTCGTTGACGCCGACCACCTCGAACACCAGGACGGAGTGGTGCGCGGCGACGGCGCGCCCGCTCTCGCTGACCAGCGTCGGGCACGGCACGTTGGACTTGTTGCAGGCGGCCTGCACGTGAGCGACGACGTCCGCCGCGTACTCCTCGAGCGTGTAGTTCTTCGAGGCGTGGAAGTCGGTCTTCGACCCGTCGTAGTCGATGGCGAGGCCGCCGCCGACGTCGAGGAAGCCCATCTTGCAGCCCATCTTCGCGAGCTCCGTGTAGATGTTCGCGGCTTCCTGGATGGCGTTCTTGATCGGGATGATGCTCGAGATCTGGCTGCCGATGTGGAAGTGCAGGAGCTGCAGGCAGTCGAGCATGTCCTTGGCCGCGAGGCGGTCCACCAGCTCGACGATTTCGGTCATGGTCAGGCCGAATTTCGCGCGATCCCCCGCGGAGTTGGCCCAGCGACCCACGCCCTTGGCGCTGAGCTTGCTGCGCACGCCGAGCACCGGCCGGATGCCCAGCTTCTCGGTCGCGCGGAACACGTGGTCGAGCTCCTCGATGCGCTCGAGCACCACGATCACGGTCTTGTCGAACTTCTGCGCGACCAGCGCCGTCTCGATGTAGTGCAGGTCCTTGTAGCCGTTGCAGATGATCAGCCCGCCGACGTCCTGCATCGCGGCCAGGGCGATGAGCAGCTCGGGCTTGCTGCCCGCCTCGAGCCCGAACTGCCAGCGCCGCCCGTACTCGACCACGTCCTCGATCAGGTGCCGCTGCTGGTTCACCTTCACCGGAAACACGCCGCGGTAGATGCCTTGGTACTCGTACTCGACGATGGCGCGCTCGAACGCCTCGTTGATGCGCTTGATGCGGTGCTCGACGATGTCGCTGAAACGGATCAGGAGCGGCAGATCGAGCCCGCGCGCCTCGAGATCCTGCACCAGCTCGTACAGGTTGATGTTGCGTTCGCGGCTCGGATCCGGCGCAACCTGCACGTGCCCTTGCTCCGTCACCGAGAAGTAGGGGATGCCCCAGCCCTGGATCTGGTAGAGCTGAGCGCTCTTCTGCGGGCTCCACGCCTCGCCGTTCTCGACCATCTCGTTCAACTTCGATCTCCTCGGGCGCGTCGATACACTGCTGCCGGACCGAGCTCGGGGCTCGCGCTCGATCGGTTGACGGGACGACGTCGAGCCGAGCGAGCGGGCAAAGCAAACGTCGGATTGGCAGCCTGCGCAAGGGAAAGTGGAGAACCCATTCGCGTTTCGCTGCGCATTCCGCCTGGCGGCCTTAGCTGCGGGACGCGTAGCTGGCGCCGGCCTCGCCGGTAGTCGCGGCGGGGCTTCGCCCCGCACCCCGCGCGGGGACCCCAACCCCGCGCCGCCACTGTTCCACGCGCAGAACTCAACCAGGGGCCCACAGGGAGGTCGGCAGGCCACCGCGCTTCCAGAGCGCGAGCAGGTCCATCAGGAAGGCGACCGTGATGTGCACCAGGAAGCCCGAGTAGATGCTCTTCGTGCGCATCGCCAGGCTCCCGAGGACCACGCCCGCCACGATGGCGCCGTGGGCCTCGAGGTACGGCTTGCCGTAGTGGATCATGCAGTACGGCACCGCCATGGCGAAGATGGCCCCGGAGCCCATGCTCTTGCGGAGCGCCCCCACGATCCAGCCGCGGAAGAACGACTCGAGCGACAGGAACTGGAGGAAGTAGATGGCCTCCCAGGTCAGGAAGTCGAACCAGCTGCGGGAGCTCTGCTTGTAGAACGGGTAGTAGCCGCCGAAGTCGGGCTGGGAGGCGACCAGGAGCATCGCGGGGAGCACGAAGCCGAGGCAGGCGCCGTAGATCCAGAGGTGAGAGAAGAAGCCCTTCACGTGGAAGCCCATGTCGAGCAGGCTGTCCTTGGGGAACAGCAGCTTCCAGAGGGGCAGCGGGATGACCACGTAGCCGACCACGCGGCTCGTCACCCACCAGCAGTACCCGTAGAGCTCGTCGTACTTGGCGAGCTTCACGAAGGCCCAACCGCCGCGCTCGAGATCCGCCAGAAACGAGCGGATCATCTGGTCGTAGACCTGGCGTCCGCCGTAGTACTCCTGCAGCGTCAGCACCACGGCCGTGATGAGCAGGCACGCCGCCGGGCGCAGGTCCGTGCGCGCGTCCCGCACGAGCTCGGCGCGGTACTCCGCGGCCTCGCGGTCGAGCTCCCGCCACGTCTCGCGGAAGAAGCGCCAGACCAGCGGCGCGATCAGGCACAGGATGGGGACGGGCAGCAGCGCCTTGATGGGCGGGTAACCGAGGATGGCGTCCCACCAGGAGAGGACGCGGAGGTGGCTCAGCGGGAGGGCCAGGCCCTCGGGCACCTCCGGTCCCAGCTTCGCGAGCCCGTCGAGCATGTCAGGTGCCGGCGAGCTCGGCTGCGCGATCGAGCCGGGCCACGGTGCGCTCACGGCCGAGCACGACCATCACGTCGAACAGGCCGGGGCTCGCGCTGCGGCCGGTCAGCGCGACTCGAGCTGGCTGGGCCACGTCCTTCATCTTGATTTGCTCCCGCTCCGTCCAGACGCGGACTGCCTCCTCGAGCGCGGGCACCTCGAAGCGCGCGATGCCCCGGCAGATCTCCGCCAGGGAGCGCAGCAAAGGCACTGCGGCGGGGACCAGGAGCTTGGCCTGGGCCTGCGGGTCCAGCTCCGGCGGATCGCGGAAGTAATAGTCGAGCGCGACGGCGGCCTCGGCCAACGTCCGGGCGCGCTCCCGGATGGTGGGGATCGCGGCCTCGAGCGTCGCCTCCGCTGGGTCCGTCAGGCCGCGAGCCGCGAGGAAAGGCCGCACTCCGGCGGCGTACTCCGGCAGCGAGGTCAGGTCGGTGCGTTTCAGGTGCTCGAAGGCGACGTCGGCGAACTTCTTCTCGTCGAATTTGCCGTCGCTCTTGTTTACTCGCGCCCAGTCGAACACCTTCACCAGCTCTTCGCGGCTGAAGATCTCCTGGTCACCGTAGGACCAGCCGAAGCGCACCAGGTAGTTCAGCACTCCCATGGGCGTGAAGCCCCGCTCGCGGTAGTCCTGCACCCCCACCGAAGCGTGGCGCTTGCTGAGCTTCTCGCCCTTGGGCGACATCATCATCGGCAAGTGGGCGAACTCCGGCGCCTCCCAGCCGAACGCCTGGTAGAGCAGCACCTGTTGTGGCGTGTTGCCGATGTGGTCGCGCCCGCGCGCCACCAGCGTGATGCCCATTGCGTGATCGTCGACCACCGCCGCCAGGTTGTAGAGCGGATAGCCGTCGGTACGAACGATGACGAAGTCCTGCTGGACTTCGTTCGGGGTGCGGATCTCGCCGAAGACCTTGTCCACGAAGTCCGTCGAGCCGGTCTCGGGCGACCTGAAGCGGACCACATGCGGCAGCGCCGGCTCGTCCTTGCGGTCCCGGCAGGTCCGCGGGTAGACGAACTGCGCCTTGGGGTCGCGCTCCTTGAGCAGCGCGCGCTGGGCGTCGAGCTCCTCCTTGGTGCAGTAGCAGCGATACGCCTTGCCCGCGCGGATCAGCTCCTCCACGGCGTCCCGGTAGAGCTGCTTGCGCTCGCTCTGGAAGTAGGAGCCGTGGGGGCCGCCGACCTCGGGGCCCTCCTGCCAGTCGAGGCCGAGCCAGGTCAATGCATCCAGGATGGCCCTCACGCTGTCGAGGCTGCTCCGCTCCTGATCGGTGTCCTCGATGCGCAGGACGAAGACGCCGCCCTGGCTCTTGGCCCAGAGCCAGTTGAAGAGCGCCGTCCGGGCCCCGCCGATGTGGAGGTAGCCGCTCGGGGAGGGGGCGAAACGCACGCGCGGTCCCATGGCCTCGCGGCGTTAGCATGGTTTTCGGGCGGCGCGTTAGGGGGGCATTGCCTGGCCAGGACGGCGCTGCTAGAAGGCCCGCCCTCACGGCCGAAGCTCGGCCGTTCGGAGACGACCATGAAGAAGACTCCCCTGACCGCCGCTACGGAGCGATTCACGAGCAAGGACAAGCTCGTCGAGGCGGTCCAGAAGCTCGCAACCCAAGACCTCTGGCTCGATCGCCTGAACGACGCGAAGGGGCTCGCCCGCGTCTCGAACGCCAAGCTGCTCCGCCTGCACGAGATCCTCACCCAGGCCAAGAAGGACTTCGGCTCGCGCGCGAAGCTCATCGACGCCATCCTGACGCTGGAGAAGCGGTCCAAGGACGCCGGCTACAAGACTCGGCTCGAGGCCTACCCGCTACCGCGCCTCATGGACAAGCATGGCGCCGCGTCGCGCCGCGCGAAGCGCGCCGAGGCCAAGGCCAAGGCCGCCCCCGCGCCCGCGAAGAAGAAGGCGGCGCCGAAGAAGTCCAAGGCCGCCAGCGCGAGCGCCTGAGCGCTCGGCTCACAG
>Ga0233425_10008926_pt1 | contig 13002 bp, 8 predicted proteins | sample Watercolumn_Towu_2_FD_181712 | JGI IMG/M metagenome (GOLD analysis project Ga0233425, IMG submission 181712) | Freshwater microbial communities from Lake Towuti, South Sulawesi, Indonesia - Watercolumn_Towuti2014_140_MG | ecosystem: Environmental > Aquatic > Freshwater > Lake | place: Indonesia...
TCTGACCAGCAAACAGGAGTCGCTCCGCGCCACGCCCGGCCTGCACCCAGACATCCTCGCGACGGCGACTTACTGGGACGCGTGGATCACACAGGCGGAGCGGCTGTGCGTCGAGCTGATCCAGGATGCCGTCCGCGCCAACCCGCGCTGCCGCGCGATCAACTACGTCTCCGTCACCGGCTTGAAGGACGGCGGCGTGCTGATGAAAGACGAGGCCACCGGCCGGGACGCCGTCGTGCGGCCGCGCGTGGTCGTCAACGCCACCGGCGGATGGGTGGACAAGACCAACGCCGTCCTCGGCCTCCAGACGCGCTACATGGGGCCGACCAAAGGCTCGCACCTCGTCGTGGACAACAAGGACCTCCACCGCGCGCTCGATGGCCGGATGGTCTACTACCAATACGACGACGGCCGTGTCTGCATCGTCTTCCCGTTCCTCGACAAGGTCATCATGGGTTCCACCGACATCCGTGTGGACGATCCCGACACGGCCCGCTGCGACGACGCCGAGGTCGAATACATGCTCACGACGCTGCGGAGCGTCTTCCCTGGCCTGAAGATCACCCGCGAGCAGATTGTGTTCACGTTCTGCGGCGTCCGGCCGTTGCCGCGCACTGGCACGGATGTCACCGCCATCGTCAGCCGAGGCCACGCCATCCGCGCTGACGAGCCGGGTGCCGGGCGCTCTTTCCCGGTCTACAGCCTCATCGGTGGCAAATGGACCACTTTCCGCGCGTTCGCCGAGCAAGTCGCCGACCAACTCCTGGCGCGGCTCGGCGCGCAGCGGAAATGCTCCACCGATCAGTTGCCCATCGGCGGCGGCCGGGACTGCCCCGCCGACCCGGCGCGCCGGGCGGAGTGGATCCGGCGCGTGGCGAAGGCATCCGGCCTCGCGGAACCGCGCGTTGCCACGCTGCTCGAACGCTACGGCACGGCGGCGGAGGTTTTCGCGAAGAGCGCCGGCGCTGTGGAGGAACAACCGCTGAAATCGCTGCCCTCTTACACCGTCGGCGAGATCGAACGGATCGTCGCCACCGAATACGTCGAGCATCTCAGCGACCTCGTCTGCCGGCGCAGCCTCATCGCGCTGCTCGGCGAGGCGCGCGAAGCAGTGCTGCGCGAGTTGGCTGACATCGCCGCGCCGTTGCTGGGTTGGGACGCCGCGCGCAAGGAAACGGAAGTGAAACTCGCCGGCCGGTGGGAGTGACCAAGTTCGCCGCTGGAGTGTCCTTGGCCGTGAGAACTTGCGCACCTTGACAACCACCGGAGGCGCTGGCACGATGCGCCGCTCGTTTTGGCGAGTCAAAGAACTATGAATGTGGTGAGCAGTGCCCGGCGGGTCGTGGACCTGGAGATTGCGGCGTTGCGCAAGCTGCGCGCGCGGCTCGGCGACGCCGTGGCGGGCCGGCAATTTGAACAAGCGGTGGATCTGCTGCTGGCGTGCCTGAAGCGGCGCGGCAAGATCGTTGTCACCGGCATCGGCAAGAGCGGCATCATCGGCCACAAGGTGGCGGCGACGCTCACGAGCACCGGCGCGACGAGCGTCGTGCTGGACTCGGTGGACGCGCTCCACGGCGACCTCGGCGTGTTGGCCGACGGCGACGTGGTGCTGGTGTTCAGCTACGGCGGCGAGACCGAGGAGCTGTTGAACATGCTGCCGGCGGTGAAACGGTTCGACGTGCAACTTATCGCGGTGACGGGCGAACCGAAAAGCCGGTTGGCGCGTTACTGCGACGTGGCGCTGAACGTGGCGGTGGACAAGGAAGCCTGTCCGCTGAACCTCGCGCCGACAGCGAGCACGACAGCGATGGTGGCGATAGGCGACGCGCTGGCGATGGTGTTACTGGAGTCGCGCGGCTTCAAGAGGCGCGACTTCGCCCGGCTGCATCCGGGCGGCTCGATTGGCCGCAGCTTGTTGTTGCAGGTGAAGGACATCATGCGCACCGGCGGGCGCAACGCGGTGATTGCCGCCGGCAGCACGGTGAAGGAAGCGATCATGGCGATGACGCGAGCCAAGAGCGGCTCGATCAGCGTCGTGGACAAGCGCGGCCGGCTGGCGGGCATCTTCACCGACGGCGATTTCCGCCGGCATATCGAGCGGGACGAGAACCTGCTTGGCCGGCGGATAGACGACGTGATGACGCGCAAGCCGACAGTGGTGCGCGAGGACCAACTGGCCGTCGAGGCGGTGAAGATTTTCAACAGCCGCGAGATTGACGACCTGGTGGTCGTGGACAAGATGTTTCGGCCGGTCGGGCTGGTGGATTCGCAAGATCTGCCGAAGTTCAAAATCATGTAAACGTAGTGGCGGTCCGATGCGACCGCCGTAACCAAAAGAAAAAGAAAGAACAGTCGTATGGCGTCAGCAAACGATCTTCGCAAAGGAATGGCGATCAAATACAATGGCGATGTGTGCGTGGTGCTCGACACCCAGCACCGCACGCCGGGCAACCTGCGCGCGTTCGTGCAGGCAAGCCTGCGCAGCCTCCGTCACGGGCGCACCAGTGATGTGCGGTTCAGTTCCACCGAGAAGGTGGAGGTGATACCGATGGAAACCCGGAAGTTGGAATACAGCTACAAGGACCAGACCGGCTACCATTTCATTGACTCGGCGACCTATGAGGAGACGGTGTTGCAGGAGGATCTCGTCGGCCATGCCAAGGATTTCCTCATGGAAAATCAGCAGGTGGAAGTGGTGTTCGTTGACAACATCGCAGCGCAGGTCGAACTGCCTGCGACGGTGGAGCTGAAAATCGTGGAGTCGGCGGATGGTATCCGGGGTGACAGCGCCAGCAACGTGACCAAGCCCGCCAAACTCGAAACGGGCCTCATGGTCCAGGTGCCGCTCTTCATCAAGGAAGGCGAAAAGATCAAAGTCCGCACCAGTGACGGCGCCTACATGAGCCGCGCCTGACCGCGCGGGCCATCACGGCGCCGGCGAGGGAGCCTTGCCCTCCGGGGCGGGCTTTTTTGCGTCCAAGGGCTTGATGGACGGCGGCGTTGGCTTGTCTTGCGGCGGCGTGATCGGGGTCTTGCGCGGAGGCGTCGGGCCTTTGCCTCCCGGCTTCTGAATGATGATCGTCCGCGGGACGACGACGGGGACCGGCACGACCACCGCAGGCGGCGCGTCGGGCGCTTGTGTGCCGGCCTCCTTCGCGCGGATGGTGGTCACGACGCCATTGCGGAAAAGAACCTCCCTGCCGCCGGACACGACTTTGCGGTTCAATGTCTGCGTGACGGCGAATCCGTTGACCACCGAGGACTGGGTGTAAGGCTCGTAGCGATAGGTGACGTAACCCCACGTTTCCTCGTCGCCCTGCGCCGTGCGGGAGGCGCTCTTCTCCTGCGGCGGGCCGAGCGCCGCAATCACCTCCGTCTGCGTCATGCCAATGAGCACTTCGTGGCGGGCAATGGCGGGCTTGATCACTTTGGCGCGCTCGCGCTGCTGGTCCAACACCGCGCGTTGCTCCAGCGTCAACGGCTCCAGCGCCTCCGCGTCCACCCAGCCGCGCGCCGTGCCGAGGGCCATCTTCTTCTCGACGTAATAGCGCCTTTCAGCATAGCCGATCAGTTGCACCGTCTGGCCGGCGCGCAACGAGCCGAGCGCCGCCGACGCGCCACGCGAAAACGTGATTTGAGTTCCGTGGCGCGCCTTGAGCGGAATCGGGGCCATCCCCGCTTCGTCGAGGTAAAGCACGTCGTTGTGCCGGATTTCATCGGCCATCGCCGCGACCCCGCAAGCCGCCGCCAGCCACAGACTCGTCCACCATGTCCTGTGCGCTCCGTTCATCGCTGTGTAGGCTACGACGCCACCCCCGGCGCTGTCAACGTGCGCGGAATCCCGCGTTCGACGACCGCCGTTGACGCTGCCGGACGCTTTGCCTACACTCGCGGCGACGGTTGAGGCGCGCGTTGAAGACTTAGAGGAACACAACCATGAAGAGATTGCTGATTCTGACGATGACGGCGTTGGTGGCAAGCGGCGTGTTTGCCGCGCAACCGGATGTGGCGCCGCCTTACCAGCCGACGGACTCGGAGCTAGCCTCGATCCGCGCCAAGCTCGGTGAGTTCCAGAAGGCTTACAAAGCGTTGCCCATTGGCCGGGTTCTCACCACGCTGGAGAAAATGGAGAAGAAGATTTTCCCAGTGGACGTGAGCTTGTTGCCCGACGTGGAGATTTATGGAAAGGCCGCCGACTGGATGCTGCGCTATCCGAAGGAGGAATTTTGGACTGCCGCCGATGTGAAGAATACGCTCGACACGCTGGAACTGGGCCTCGCGCGCATCAAGCAGATCGCTGAAGGCAAGCCGGCGTGGCCAGCCGCCAAGGGTTGCCTCGTGCGCGGCTACCGCTCGAAGATAGACGGCAGTGTGCAACCTTATGCGCTGAAGATCCCCGACAGTTACGACCCGAAGAAGCCGGGCCGGCTCGACGTGAGCCTGCACGGGTTTTGGCCGACGTTGAACGAGGCCAACTTCATCGCCGGCCGCGACACGGGCAAGCCCGTCACCGGCCAGGATTATATCCGGCTCGAAGTCTTCGGTCGGCTCAATAACGGTTACCGCTGGTGCGGCGAGACCGACGTGCTGGAGGCGATGGAGTCGGTAAAGGCGCACTACGCGATTGACCCAGAGCGCATCGTGCTGCGTGGTTTCTCGATGGGCGGCGCGGGCGCATGGGGCATGGGGCTGCATTATGCGGATCAATGGGCGGCGTTTGAGGCGGGCGGCAACGGCGCGGGTGGCTCGCGGAATGACTACAAGAGCGACGAGCCGTCATCTGCATCGGCGGCGGTCGGGCGGATTTATGGCACCGTCGGCTGGATGCTCAACGCCGCCAACGTGCCGACCGTCGGCTATTGCGGCGAGGAGGACTCGCCCATCGGCGCGCTCCACACCTCCCGCGAGCATCTGGTCAGCGAAGGCTACAAGTTCACCCAGAGCGGACTCAACTGGGTCACAAGTGACATCCGTTGCGTGTTCCTCGTCGGCGCGAAGACCGAGCACAAGTGGAACGCCGATAGCCAGGCCGAGTCGAACAAGTTCATTGACGAAGCCTGTGTCAAAGGCCGTCAGGCGCCGCCGCACATCCGCTTCGTCACCTACTCGTTGCGCTACAACCGCTGCTTCGACATCACCGTGGACGCCGTCGAGACCGGTTACGCCCGCACCGAGGTGGACGCTTTGACCAGCGCCGATAAGAAACAGCGCACCATCAAGACCAAGAACGTCACGCGCCTAATCCTGGCTTATCCAATGGCAGGCCAGAGCGTCACGCTCGACGGCCAGATGTTCCCCTTCGGGCCGATGCAGCAGCCGAGAGCCGCTGCTGCCGCGCGGCCTGCTTTTGGCGTGCGCCGCGCCGCCGCACCGCTGACGCCGCCCGCGCCGCCGCAGATTCTGTTCGAGAAGAAAGGCGGCAAATGGGCGACGAGCTACGTGACGGAGGCACAGCTTCTGGCCGACCCGACGTTGTGCAAACGTCCCGGCCTGCAAGGTCCCATCAACGATTTCCTGATGGATTCCTTCGTCTGCGTGCGGCCGACCGGCGCGCCGCAGCATCCGCTGGCGAACGATTACGCGAAGGCCGCCGTGGACCGCTTCAAGGATAAGTTCTCGAAATGGCTCCGCGGCGACATCCGCATCAAGAACGACACCGAAGTCACCAAGGAAGACATCGCCAACAGCCACCTCGTCGTTTTCGGCGACGCTGGCAGCAACCGGTTCCTCACGCCGGTGGCCGACAAGCTGCCGATTCATTGGGACAAGACCAGCCTCCGCGTCGGCAAGAAGAGTTTCGACGCGAACGAGCACGTGCCGGCGTTCATCTGCCCGAACCCATATAACCCGCGCCGCTACATGGTGGTCAACAGCGGCGACAACCTGCTCGACACGCGCGAGCTTCGGAAGACCGTCGCCCTCGCCTGGCAGCAACTCGCCGACTACGACGTGCTGAAGCTGGCCAAGGAAGATGGCGAGATCAAAGGCAAGAGCGTCGCGTCGGGCCTGTTCGACGAAAACTGGAAGGCGACGGAAAAGTAGACAGTAGTCATCACGCTCCGCGTGATGATCGCCAGTCAATCAATAATCGTCACGCGGAGCGTGACGATTACTATCAGGGCAACAATGAACGCACACCGTCTTCAAATCGGCCGTGTCAGCGTGCTGTTGACGGCATTACTGCTTGGTTCCGCCAACATCGCCACTGCCGCCTCTCATAAGCCCGCGCCGCCCTATCAACCGACCGACGCTGAGAAGCAGCAAATCCGCGCGAAGGCGGACGAACTGGCGGCGGCGTTGAAGCAACTCGCCGCGAAGAAAAACGACGCGGCGTTGCTGGCGGACGTGGAGGTCTATACGCTCGCCGCGCTCGACCGCGGTTTGGTGAGGGTGAAGGAACTCGTTGCGAACAAGCCGTCGTGGACAGCGCAGAAAGGGCGGCTGGTGCGCGCCTATCGTTCGCGTGTGGACGGCAGCGTTCAGCCGTATGGAGTGATCATTCCCGACAGCTACGACGGCAAAAAACCTGTGCGTCTCGACCTCGTGCTCCATGGCCGCGGCTCGACGCTGAACGAAGTCAGCTTCATCGCGTCGCACGATGGCGACAGCAAGAGCAAGCCGGTGCCACCGGAACAGGACTACATCACGCTGGAGGTTTTCGGCCGCGTCAACAACGCCTACCGCTGGGCGGGCGAGACGGATGTATTCGAGGCGCTCGCGTCGGTCCGGCAGCGATATAGGATTGACGAGCAGCGCATCGTCCTGCGCGGCTTCTCGATGGGCGGCGCGGGCGCGTGGCATCTCGGTTTGCATCATCCCGACCGCTGGGCCGCTGTCGAGGCCGGCGCGGGGTTCACCGACACGAAGAAATACGTAGGCAGCAGACTTGACGCTCTAAAACCGTGGCAGGAGAAGACACTGCACATCTACGACGCCGAGGATTACGCGCTCAACGCCTTCAATGTCCCCTTGGTGGCCTACGCCGGCGAGGACGATCCCGCCATCCGCTGCACCGTCGCCATGCGCGAGGCGTTGGAGCGCGAGGGCTTCAAGTTCCGTCAGGACGGCCTGAACTGGCTCACCACCGACCTCCGCGCCATCTTCCTCATCGCCGCGAAGACGCCACACCGCTGGCATCCGGAGAGCAAGGCGGTGAGTGACAAGTTCATCAACGAAGCCGTGGCGAAGCGGAGCGAGCCGGCGCGCGTGCGGCTTGTCACCTACACCACGAAGTTCAACCGTTGTGGCTGGGTCACGGTGGACGCGCTGGAGAAGCACTACGAGCGCGCGGAGGTGGACGCGAGCACCAACAACCGGGGCAGCCAACTCGAAATCAAAACGCGCAACGTCGCACGGCTCGTGCTGCCCGACCAACCGCAGGGGCCGCGCCTGACGATTGACGGTCAGCGGCTTCAGTTGCGCCCGCACCTCCACGCCAGGCCGGCGGACTTGGTGCTGGAGAAAAAGGGCGTGGCTTGGACAGCGAGCGACATCGCCATCAGCCAGTTGGACTGGCAGTTGCCGCTGCGCAAGAAGCACGGTCTCCAAGGCCCGATTGACGACGCGTTCATGGAGCCGTTCCTCTGCGTGCGGCCGACGGGCGCGCCGAACCACGCGCTGGCTGGCGACAGCGCGAAGGCGCGGCTGGAGTTGTGCGTGAAGGAGTTCTCGAAGTGGATGCGCGCTGACGTGCGGTTGAAGGACGACGCGGCTGTCACCAGCGACGACATCGCCAACCACAACCTCATTCTCTTCGGCGACCCGGCGAGCAATCGCCTCATCGCCCAGATTGCCGACAAGCTGCCGGTTCGCTGGACGAAAGCTTTTATCACGGTTGGCGGCAAGACGTTCAGCGCCGCCGACCACGTGCTGGTGATGATCTACCCGAACCCGCTGAACCCGCGCCGTTACATCGTGCTTAACAGCGGCCATACATTTGGCGAGAAGGAGTTCCGCGGCACCAACGCGTTGCTCTTCCCGCGCCTCGGCGACTACGCGGTGATCAAGCTGACGAAGATGCCCACGGGCGAGGTGAGTGAGGAAGTGGTGCTGGCGGGATTGTTCGACGATAAATGGCAGCTCGCGAACAGCGCGAGGTGAGCGGCAGCCACAGAGCAGGCTTGCCGGTCGCGGCGGGGCGTCGCATAGTGGCGGTGTGGCTGGATTGATTCCCGATCACGTGCTCGACCAAGTGCGTCACGCCAACGACATCGTTGACGTGATCGGCTCTTATCTGCCCAACCTCAAACGCGCCGGTTCGACGTTCAAGACGCTCTGCCCATTCCACAAGGAGAAAACGCCGTCGTTCAACGTCAACCCAAACATGCAGCTCTTCAAGTGCTTCGGTTGCGGCGTCGGCGGCGACGTGATCAAGTTCGTCATGCTCTGGGACCGGCTGGAGTTTCCCGAGGCGGTGGAACTGCTCGCCAAGCGCGCAAACATCCCGCTGGAGTTTGGCCCCGACCGTGACCGCGGGGCTGCGCCACAGAAGGCGCAGCTCTATAAGCTCCACGACGAGGTGGCGGACTTTTTCCACCGGCAGTTGATGAAGGAGCCGGCGGCGCAGGTCGCGCGCGATTACCTGAAGAAGCGGAAGGTAACGATGGAGGCGGCGCGCGAGTTCATGCTCGGCTACGCGCCAGACGCCTGGGACGCGACGTTGCAATGGGGTGCGTCGCGGAGGCATCCGCCGCAACTGCTGGCGCTGGCAGGGCTGGTGATCGAGCGCGACGGCGGCGGCTACTACGACCGGTTTCGCGGGCGGCTGATGTTCCCGATTCGCGACGAGCAGGCGCGCGTCATCGGCTTCAGTGGCCGCGTGCTAGCGGGCGACGAGAAGCAGGCCAAGTATGTGAACTCGCCGGAGTCGCCGATCTTCACGAAGGGCCGCGTGCTCTATGGCCTCGACAAGACCAAGCGCGCGTTGGTGGACGCGAAGCAAGCTATCATCTGTGAGGGACAACTCGATCTTATTGCCTGCTACATGGCTGGCGTAAAGAACATCGTAGCGCCGCAAGGCACGGCGTTCACTGGTGACCATGGACGCATCTTGAGGCGTTACGTGGACGAGGTGGTTGTGTGTTTGGATTCTGATCCTGCGGGTCAAGGTGCAGCCTTGCGGAGCGCAGACGAGTTGATTGCTGCAATGCCTCGATCCGTTCCAACGTGGAACACCGACAATCCGGGCACACAGAATCCGAGAGAATTGCTTGGTGCGGGCCTTGTGGTGCGCATCGCTACGTTGCCTTCTGGCCACGATCCTGACAGTCTAGTCCGCGAGGAAGGAGCGGATAAACTACGCGCGGTAATCGCTGGCGCGCGGCCGTTATTTGAGTTCCTGCTCGATTATCTTTGCGCACGGCACGATCCACAGTCGGATACTGGCAAAGTGCAGATCAGCCGTGCGTTAGCGGAGTTGTTGATCAAAGTGCCCAGCGCCGTGCTCCGCGCCACCTATGTGCAGCGCAGTGCCGCGCGGCTCGGCGTGCCGGAAGCGGCGTTGCTGGAGGAGATGGGCAAGCTCCGCCGCGGCCGGGAGCGCGAACGCGCCGTCGAGCCGCCGCCGGAAGCCGATGCGCCACCCGACCAACCGCCGCGTCCCGCGCCGTTGCCGGCGGAAAAGATGTTGCTGCAACTGATGCTCTCCTGCAAAGGCGTTGCCGCGCCGGCTTGCGAGGCGCTCAACCCGCGATGGCTCACGAGCAGCGCCGCTGGCGAGATGCTTGCGGAGATCCATCGGCTCCAGGCCGCCAGCCAGTGGCACGGGCCGGACCAGTTGCTGGACGAATTCCCCGACGCGCAGGAGTTGCTGGCGGAATTGCTGGTGGGCTTCCGCGAGCCGCCCGCGCCGCAACAGGCCGCGCTGGACTGCGCGCAGGCGTTGCGACGGCGCTGGACGCAGGCGCGCATCGAGGTGCTGACACGGCAGTTGGGACAGCCCGATCTCTCCCCCGAACAAATCCTCGCCATCCAGAAGCAAATCCTTGACTTGCGCAGGTGAGGTGTTCATATTGCGCGACTTTCGGCCCGCGAGGGCTTGACGTTTTTATAATGGGATTACTATGCCTAAAAAGAGCGCGACGACGCCTGAGACTGCCGCAAAGAATGCCGTGCCCGGGAAGATTGACCGCGACGAGCGGAACGAGAAGATCAAAGAGTTGGTCAAACTAGCCCAGGAGCAGGGCTACCTGACCTACGACGACATCAACGACGCCCTGCCGGACAACATCATGACGGCGGAGGAGCTGGATGCCATCCTCATCCTGCTCCGTGGCATGGACATCGAGATCATCGAAGCGTCCGAGGTGGACCGGTTCAAGCAGGAGGCGCCGGAGCCGGAGGAGGAAAAACCCACCGAGCGGCTCGACATCCTCGATGACCCGGTCCGCATGTATCTGAAGCAGATGGGCCAGGTGCCGCTGCTGACCCGCGAGCAGGAGGTCGAGATCTCCAAGCGTATCGAGACCGCCGAGATCAACATGACGAAGATCCTGCACCGGTTCGGCTTCATCGCGAAGGAGTATCTCTCCATCGCGTTGCGGCTGCTCGAAGGCCGGGAATACGACAAGATGCGCCGGTTCTACGTGAGCCTCCATTTCCCGCAGACGTTGTTCAGCGGCGGCAAGGAGCGGTTCGACCGCGTCATCCTCGACAAGAAGATTGACAGCCGCGAGAAATACATGAAGGCGCTGCCCAAGCTCGCCGCCGAGGTCGCCAAGCTCGACCACGCGGTGGACAAGCGTTATCAGGCGGCGATCAAGCTCTCCAACGCAGGCAGGAAGAAAGCCCTTCGCGGCGTGTCCGAAGCCGACAAGAAGGTGCAGGCCAAGTTCAAGGACTTCTTCTTCAAGCCCAAGGTGCTGGAGGAGTTTGTTGAGAAGGCCGACAAATTCCGCGAGGAGACGGAGACGGCGATGTTCGAGCTGGAGCGCCTCCGCGCCAACGGCCACGGCCACGACGCCCGCGCCAGGGAACTGGAGCGCAAGCTGCACGAGTTCGAGTTGCAGGCGCGCATGTCCATCGAGGAAATCCCCAGCGCCCACACCGAGTTGAAAAGCTGGATGCGCAAGGCCATCCAAGCCAAGAGCGAGATGGTCGAGGCCAACCTCCGCCTCGTCATCAGCATCGCCAAGAAATACACCAACCGCGGTCTCTCCTTCCTCGACCTCATCCAGGAAGGCAACATGGGCCTCATGAAGGCGGTCGAGAAGTTCGAGTATCGCCGCGGCTACAAGTTCTCCACCTATGCCACGTGGTGGATCCGGCAGGCCATCACCCGCAGCATCGCCGACCAGGCCCGCACCATCCGCATCCCGGTCCACATGATCGAGACGATCAACAAGCTGATGCGGGTGCAGAAGCAGCTCTTGCAGGAGCTCGGCCGCGAACCGGCCGCCGAGGAGGTTGCCGAGGAGATCCAGATGCCCGTAGACCGCGTGCGCGCGGTGCTCAAGATGGCGCAGCAGCCGATCTCGCTCCAGTCGCCCGTCGGCGACAGCGACGACACTAGCTTCGGCGATTTCATCGAGGACAAGACCGCCGAGAACCCGTTGGTGATGACCGCCTACTCGCTCCTGAAGGAGAAGCTCAATGACGTGCTCGACTCGCTGACCGGCCGCGAGCGGCGCGTGCTGGAGTTGCGCTTTGGCCTTGCCGACGGCTACAGCCGCACGCTGGAGGAAGTCGGCAAACAGTTCAAGGTCACCCGCGAGCGCATCCGGCAGATCGAAGCGAAGGCGTTGCGCAAGATGCGCCACCCGACGCGCATCCGGCAGCTCGAAGGCTTCCTCGACATGACCCAGGAGTAGCCGCTGTCGCCGCGCGGCGGCCTCGATCGGAAAAGCGCCGAGTCAAGCTTATGCCCTATCGAGTTCTCAGCCAGCAAGAGGTGGCGGACTATCTGCACCTGACCGCTGCGGACATCGAGCGGCTCGTCAAGAACCACGACATCCCCTGCGAGATGCGCGGCAAGCGGCTTGTGTTTCGCAAGCGCGACATAGATGAGTGGGCCTCGCAGCGCATCCTCAAGCTCAGCGACAAGCCGCTGGCCGACTACCACCAGAAAAGCACCCGCGCCACGCAAGCAGAGTTTCCGACCGCCGCCATCATGCCGGACCTGACCCACCCGTCGTTCATCACGCCCGGACTGACGGCGAAAACGAAAGCCTCCGTCATCCGCGACATGGTGGATCTCGCTGCGGGCACCGGCCGGGTTTACGACCCGCGCGCCCTGCTCGCAAGCGTCGAGGAGCGCGAGGCGCTTTGCCCCACGGCGTTTCCCGGCGGGCTGGCGCTGCTGCACTCGCGCGACCATCAACCCACGTTCTCCGAGGAGCCGTTCATCGTTCTTGGCCGCGCGCTCCAACCTATCCACTTCGGCGCGCCCGACGGCCGCCCTACCGACCTCTTCTTTCTCGTCTGCTGCCAGGACGTGAAGATTCATCTCCACACCCTTGCCCGCATCTGCCTGATGGCGCAGAAGTCCGCGTTGCTCGCCCAACTCCGCGAGGCCGGGGACGCGAACGCCATGTATGACTGCCTCGTGAACGCCGAGAGCGAAGTGCTGGCAACACAAAGTGTTGCCGAGTGAGTCGTGGTTGCAGAACTCGCCAACTCTCGGCTTTCGGGTTGAAACGCGGCGGCGCAAACACCACACTGCCGCGCCATGAAACTCCATCGCGCCGTCTCGTGGGCATCGCTCGCGCTCTTGGTTTCTCCAGCCGCGCTCACCGCCGCCGAGTCGTCCGACGACTGGCCGGCGTTCCCGGTCGCGTGGCGCAGCGCCGCGCGGTCACCGGCGGACGTTTCGTGCCTGCTGGATGCGCCGGCGGGAAAACACGGATTCATCCGCGTCAAAGACGGTCGTCTCGCGCTGTCGGACGGGCGGCGGTTCCGCATCTGGGGCATCAACGCCACTGGCAAAGCCTGCCTGCCCTCGAAGGAAGCCGCGCCGCTGGTTGCCGCGCAACTGGCGGCGCGCGGCATCAACTGCATCCGGTTCCA
>Ga0233425_10008927_pt1 | contig 12999 bp, 11 predicted proteins | sample Watercolumn_Towu_2_FD_181712 | JGI IMG/M metagenome (GOLD analysis project Ga0233425, IMG submission 181712) | Freshwater microbial communities from Lake Towuti, South Sulawesi, Indonesia - Watercolumn_Towuti2014_140_MG | ecosystem: Environmental > Aquatic > Freshwater > Lake | place...
GTGCTGGAGGCCATGAAGATGCAAAACAGCCTCCCCGCGCCCGCCAGCGGCACCGTCAAAGCCGTCAACTTCGAACCCGGAGCATCCGTAGCCAAAGACGCCATCATCCTGGTCATCGGCAAGTAAGGTGAGCAGTAAGCAGTGAGCAGTGAGCAGTAGGCCAATCTTAGGCTCTTTCCCCAAAAAAAATCTGCTGTGACCTTTTTTAGGCCGGTTAATGTTAACCGGCCTTAACTTTTTCTGACCGCCCCGGTCTAACTTTCAAAAGCAAGCAAACCTTTTGGGGAGGACAAGGTGGTGAAGACAATGACACGGCTGTGGAGAAAGGCGAAGGCACCGCAGCTTCTGGTGGTGCTGATATTCATGGGTTTGTTAACGGCGGGGTGTGCCTCCAGTGTGCCCCATCAGAATCCCTACATGGTGACTGGCGCAGGTTTGGGCGCGGCCACGGGCGCGGCCCTGGGAATCGCCGCCAGTCCCGCCAACCCCTGGAAGGGTGCGGCCATTGGCGGTCTGCTGGGTGCAGCTCTAGGCGGTGTCGGCGGTGAGATGTACGGGCGTACGGTTAATCCGCCTCCTTATTATCAGCCGCCGGCCCCTCAATATCAGTCTCCGCCGCCGGCCAGCTCCACTGCTCCACCGCCGGGCTACAGCTATGCGCAGCCTGCGCCGCGGTATAGCTATTAGTTAATATTAATATTGACTATCAATTTCGGGGAGGGGAAATGGTCGCTCACACCTGTCGGGGGTTAATTGTGGTGCTGGTATCGCTTTGCCTGTTCACGGGCTGCGCCTCCAGCCCTTACGTGGGCACCGGCGCGGCCTTGGGTGGAGGCGTGGGCGCTCTCGCCGGCGCCGCCATCGGCAATAGAAATCCCTGGGCCGGAGCCATAATCGGAGGGTTGGTGGGCTCCGCCGTGGGCGCGGCCGGCGGTTATGCCGTGCAGCAGCGGCAGCAGCCATATTACGGGCAACCCCAGGGGTACTATCAGTCCCAACCGGGGTATTATCCGGCCCAGCCGGGTTATAACACCCCTCCCCCCCGGGTTTACGGCCAATACACTCCGCCGCCCGCGCCCGGGCCGGGACAGCAATATAATGCCGCGGCGCCGCCCCCCGACCAGGGTTACCAATATAATGCCGCTACGCCGGCGGGGCCCACCGATCCCGGATGGGTCAATGGAGCGCCGGCGCCGGAGGCCCCTCACAGGCGTTAAGATCAAGGCAGTCCATGGCCCCGGCTCTCCGGCCGGGGCCACCACGGTCCGGCGAGGCGGCTTGCCACTACCCATTGTTTCTTCTTACCTTTTTTCTCACTTCTTTATCCGCAGATGATCTATAATCCTCAGCAGATTCTTCGGCCCCCATCAGATCAAAAACTATAACCCGAGACCCTGTCGGCCATGGGCAGTGTCCTCTTTCAGGTTTTCACCTTGGACTTTGACCTTTCAGAAAAACCCGTGATCCTCCCGACGCCGCTCCGGGAAGTTCCCTTGGCGGCGTTGGACCTGGAGGACCACACCTTTGTCTTCTCACCCCCCGGGGACCTGTCCCGCCTCCAGGACTCCCTCAAGGAAGTGGGGCTGCTCAATCCTCCCTGGCTGCGGGCCGTTGCCGGGGAGCGCTTCCAGGCGGTCGCCGGGTTTAAGCGCCTGGCGGCCGCCACCCGGCTGGGTTGGAAGGAAATCACCGCCAGGATTCTGCCCCCAGAGGCCTCCAACACCCAATGTCTCCTGGTTTGCCTTTATGATAACGCCTTTACCCGGGAATTCGGCATCTTGGAGCAGGCCCTGCTGGCCTCCAGACTGCTGGAGCATTGGAACCGGGAGCAGGTGATCGAAAAATTCCTGCCCTGCCTGGGGCTGGCTCCTTCCGGGACGATCCTGGAGCGCCTCCTGGCCCTGGCTTCCCTGGAAGAACCACTGCGGCAACTGGCGGCCCGGGGCCACCTGGCGCTCTCCGCCGCGGCCTTGCTGGCCGCCTGGGACCGGGCGGACCGGGAGGCGGCCGCGCCGTTCCTGGAGAAATTGCCCTTATCCCAGAGCAAGCAGGAGGAATTCCTGGAGGGCCTGGACCTGCTGGCCCGCCGGGAAGGCGTCCGGCCGGCCGTAATCCTCTCCCGGGAAGAGTTCCAACTTATCCTCCAGGAGGATCGCGGCGCCCCCCGGGTGCGGGCCGCGGCTCTGCGCCTGCTGCTGCAGAACCTGGTTTCTCCCCGTTTCTCCGCGGCTCTGGAGGCGTTTCAAGCCGGGTTGCAGCGGCAGGGCCTCCGGCATCACCCCCGGGTCCGGCTGCAGCCGCCCCCGGCTTTGGAAGGCCCCGACTTCCACCTGGAGATCAAATTCCGGGATGCCGGGGAATTGCAGAAAATTCTGGAAGATCTGATCCGCCTGGCCCAGGAAGAAGATTTCACCGCCCTGACCCGCATCTAATACCGTTTTTCGTTTTGAGTTTTTCGTTTTTCGTTAAAAGAATCTATAATTTCAATAAATTACCCATATTATTTGTTGTACTTGAAAGTAAAAAAGACATAACCGCCGAAACAGCAGCGCCCACGAATTTCCATTTTTTCACTTCTCTTTCCATTCGCTGGCTTAACATATTTGGGTCACACAAATCTAATTGATAGAGAAGAAGATTATTCTTTCACAGGGGGCTTGGTCCAGGTTCCCTTTAACCAGCCTGCCCATCGAATTATGAGTTTGCCGCAGCCAGTCCGGCAGGCCGCCAGACAGAACGAGGGGGTGTAAAGGAGTGTATGGTACGGGAAAGTAACCGGTGTCCCCAACGCCTCCAGGGTTTATGATAAACCCCCTGGAATCGAAACCACTATTACCCCTTCGTGATCCCAAAATAAGGAGGAGAGAGAGATGCTGGGCAAGAAGTTTTTATTCCTGGCGCCGGCACTGTTGCTTTTAACAGGCTGTGCGGTGCCCATGGGCGGTTACGGCTATGGCGGCTATGGCGGCGGTTATGGCGGCGGCTATGGCGGGTATGGCAGCGGCTTTGGCGGCTACGGGGACTATGGCGGGTACGCCGGCGGCAGTCCTTACGGGTATTCATGCCCCGCTCCACAAGCCGGCTACCCGATGGTTCCTTACGGGTATGCGTATGGCAATCCTTATGCCTATCCGGCGAATCCGCCGGCTGTTAACGGTCCTACCACAGCTACGGAAGATCCGCCCGGGAAACAGTCCGGGCAAAGAAATCAGCAGCCACCCAGACAGGCACAAAACCGGGGTGGCCACAAACAGAAAAATTCGCCAACCGAACCCGGGGTGACCGAACCGGGCGCCACTCCTCCAGGAGCAACTCCTCCGGGCGATGCTCCCAATGCTAACCCGAATAATAATACGTTGTATGGCCAACACCCCGGGCAACAGCCGGGCAGCAACCAGCAGAGCAACCGCCAGGCAGCCCAGCTCAATCAGCGGCCGAATGCCCAGGCCCCACAGCAACAGGCAAATTCCCGGGGGGTCGCTGCCCGGTCGGGGCCTCAGTGGGCCACCCAACAGGCGCGCCCCGGAACATCGATGGCGGCTCCAGCCGGACCCAGAGTTATGGCCCGGCCCCCGGCGCCTAATATGGCGGCTCCCAATCCGGGAGCGAACCGGGCGGTGCGGGCTCCTCAGCCCGCCCCCCAGGCTCAGGGAGCCGTCAGGATGCCGGGAAACCGTAGCAGATAAAACCGCAACCCTCCAGGCAGGCATCGGCAAAAGAGGTCCGGGGGACTCAAATCCCCTGGACCTTTTTTGCTCCCTGCCCCGCATCTGAGCTGTCCTTGACTCAAGGCCCCGGGGCCTTAACTTACCCGCAGTACGGTTTTCGTTTTTCAGATAAATACACTGGATATTTATTAATTATCTGTATTCATCGGCGTTTATCTGCGGTAAAACAAAATTAACTGCCGATGAACGCCGATGGACGCCGATATTATTCGGTTATTTATTATTAAAGGAGGTCAAGCTCATGGAGGAACCGAAGACTTACCTGAAAAGGATGGCGGCACAACTGGAGCAATTGGACGCCAAGATTGCGGAACTGAAGGCCAAGGCCCTTAAGGCCGGCAAAGAAGCCGCAGGGGAAATCGATCAAAAAGTCGCGGAGTTAACCGCCAAGCAGCAGGAAGCCAGGCAGAAGCTCCAGGAGCTGAAAGAGGCCGGCGCGGAAAAGTGGGAATCTTTCAAGGCTAAGGCGGAAAAGGCCCGAAGCGAAGCGGAGGAAGCCCTGGGTAAGTTCATCGCCAAATTTAAAAAATGAAATTTCATCTCAAATATCAAGGAGCCTGGAGATGCTGGTTTTTATCAGTGATTTGCATTTTGTCGACGGCAGCGCTGGTGAGCACAATATCCCCTGGCGCGCATTTGATTATTTTTTCGACGACTTAGTCGGGATTATCAACAGGCCAAGCAATAAAGGGAAAATTAAAGAATTAAAATTGGTTCTCCTGGGAGATATTTTCGATCTGTTACGGACCACGGCCTGGTTCGAGCCGATCCCGGAAGATCAAAGACCCTGGGGCCGGGATCCGAAAATCGAGGACCACGCCCTGGCTATTCTCAACAGTATTGCGAACCGGAAAAACAAAGAGAAAGGAGTCGATAATCCAAAGGTCCTGGAAATGTTCAGGACCCGTTTTAAGGAGCTGAAAGACCGTTGCAAACTGGATTATTCCCCGATATTGCAGTATATCCCCGGAAATCACGACCGGCTGGTGAACCGGCCGGAATATGCCAAATTGCGGAAGAAGATAAAGGAACATTTAGGGCTGCCGACGCACGGCGATCAGCTTTTCCTGCATTTCTCCTTTGATCCGGAATACGGGGTTCTGGCCCGGCACGGACATGAGTTTGACAAGTATAATTATGAGGGTGGCAGCTCGTTAACCGAGGCGGACTACCAGAGGGTGCCCATCGGCGATCCCATCACCACGGAACTTATTTCCCGTCTGCCCTATGAGCTGGAAAGGCGGCTGGCGGGTGAGCCCCTGCCGGATGCGGAGAAGGCCAGAATTGTGGAAAACTTCCAGGAGATTGAGAACGTCAGGCCGTTTTCCGCGGTGATCGAGTGGCTTCTCTATCAAGTCAGCAAAGCCAACTGGCTCAAGGAGATTGTCGAAGACACCGTGGACGCGGTCATCACCCGGTTCAACGAGCTCGATTTCGTCAAGGCCTGGTATGAGCGCCATGACAAATGGCTGGACCCGTTTGATGAAGCCGACAAGATCCAGGCGGTCCTTTACCTGCTGGAAAAGTTTAAGGTCTTCCCCGGGGAAAAGCTGCTGTCTCTGGCCATGAAAGCGCAAGACTTCTTTTATAAAGACGATCTCCTGGAAGCCGTCCCCGAGGAATTTTCCTTCGATTCCCGGCTCCGTTACCTGGTCCACGGCCATACCCACGATCCCCTGGTGATGCCGATCCGCACCCGGGCCTCCGTAGAGCAGGTCTATTTGAACACCGGCACCTGGCGCACCCGCTATCAAAAGGCCACCCGGGATCGTTCCTTTGTCAGTTGGAAAAATATGACTTACGTTATTTTCTATAAACCGGAGGAAAGGGAGATGCTTATCCCCGCCTTCGAAACCTGGACGGGAACCTTGAAAACCGTTTAGTTTCAGGGATTAACGAGGAAGTAACTTATCCCGGACGCCGAGGAGTCCTGTCATGTCCGAAGAACCCCGTACCAACCGCCTGGCCCGGGCCACCAGCCCCTATCTGAAGCAGCACCAGTACAACCCCGTGGATTGGCATCCCTGGGGCCCGGAGGCCCTGGAGCACGCCCGGCGGGAGGATAAGCCCATTTTCTTGAGCATCGGCTACTCCACCTGCCACTGGTGCCACGTCATGGCCCACGAATCCTTTGAGAACGAAGACATCGCCGCCATCTTGAACCAGCATTTCATTAGCATCAAGGTGGACCGGGAAGAGAGGCCCGATCTGGATGAGACCTATATGAGCGTGGTCACCGCGCTCACCGGCCGGGGCGGCTGGCCCTTGAGCGTCTTTCTCACCCCGGATTTGCAGCCTTTTTACGGGGGGACGTACTTTCCTCCCCAGGACCGGGGGGGACTGCCGGGCTTTCCCCGCCTGCTTCTGGCCCTGAGCCAGGCCTACCGCCAGAACCAGGAGCAGATCGCGGAACTCTCCCGCCGGCTCCTGGACCATTTGCAGAAAGTGGAGGGAATCGGCGGCGCGGGGCCGGAGCCCGACCAGCACGCGGTCTTCCAGGCGGGGCAACTGCTTCTTCAGGATTTCGACCCGGTCCACGGCGGCCTGGGCGCCGCGCCCAAGTTTCCCCGCTCCCTGGAATGGGGTTTCCTCCTCCATTATTACCGCTATATCGGCGAGTTCCCGGTCCTGGAAAAAGTGGCCTTTACCCTGGAAAAGATGGCCCGGGGCGGTATCTACGACCAGTTGGGCGGCGGCTTCGCCCGCTACACCGTGGACGGGGCCTGGGTGGTGCCCCATTTTGAAAAGATGCTCTATGATAATGCTCTCCTGGCGCCCCTGTATCTGGCCCATTATCAACTCCAGGGGAGCATTCTCTCCCGGCGCGTCGCTGCCGGGACTCTGGACTTTGTCCTCCGGGAGATGCAGGCCCCCGAAGGCGGCTTTTATTCAGGGTGGGACGCGGACAGCGAGGGGGTGGAAGGGAAGTATTACCTCTGGAGCCTGGAGGAAGTGGCGCGGGTGGTGGGGCCGGACCGGGCTCCGTTGGCTATTGCGGCCCTGGGAGTGACCCGGGAGGGAAACTTCGAGGGCGAAAACATCTTGACCCGGCCCCTGACCTTGGAAGAGCTGGGCAGGCGCTTTTCCCTGACCCCGGAGCAGGCGGAGATAGAGCTGGAAGAGGCCCTGGAGGCCCTGCGCCGGGCCCGGGGGCAGCGGGTTAAACCCCACCGGGATGAAAAGATCATTGTTTCCTGGAACGGCCTGATGATCTCGGCGTCGGCCCTGGGGGCCCAGGTTCTGGGAGAGCGCGGTTACTACGAGGCCGCGGCCAAGGCCGCGCGCTATATTCTAGAGAACCTTCTCCAGGAGGAGATTCTCTACCGGAGCGCCACCGCGGGTCAAGTCAGCGTGCCCGGGTTCTCCGAGGACTACGCCTCCCTGGCCCTGGCGCTCTTGGACCTTTATGAAACCGATTTCGACCCGGCCTGGCTGACCGCCGCCAAGAAACTGATGGCCTTATTGGACCGGCATTTCCTGGACCCGGAAGACGGCCTCTATTTTTACGTGGCCCGAGACCGGGAAAGTCCTTTAATCCGCTCCAAGAGCATCTTCGATCAGACCCTGCCCTCCGGCAACTCTTTGGCGGCCCGGGTCTGCCTGAAACTGCACCGGTTCACGGAGGAGGCCCCTTACCGGCAGCGGGCCCAGGCCATTCTCCGGGCCTTCCTGGGTCGGGCCCGGGAGAACCCTTTCGCTTTTTCCCACCTGTGGACTGCAGCCGTGCTTTATTTAATCCCGCCTTTGGACCTCACCCTGGTGGGCGATCCCCATGATCCCCGGCTTAAGGAGATGCTGGCCGCGGCTTATGGCCAATTTCTGCCGGAAAGGCGGCTGATTATGAAAAATCCGGCGGATTGCGCCCTGCTTGAGGAGCTTTCCCCCGCGGCCCGGACCTATGGCCCTCTGGGAGAAGGGCCAACGGCCTTTTTATGCCACGATTTCACCTGCCGGCCGGCCGTTAAGGACCCGGGGGAATTGGCGGCTAGGTTGGGGCATTTTAGGAGAGGTTAGAAGATAGGGGTCAGGGGCCAGGAGGGCAGGTCCAGGGGTCAGGGGTTGCGGGGGAGTGGTTGCGGGTTGCTATTTGCGAGTTTTATCTGGTTCCCAAGCTGTGCTTGGGAACCCAATAAGTGCGTTCCCAGGCACAGCTTGGGAACGAGCAAAATAAAAAATATCAGCCTGATATTTCCATAAGTTATGACCTGCCAATAATAATAATCATCAATCTGCATAATTTTTTTCGATGTTTTTTCCCGCGGAGTTAATTACATTAAAAAGATAATCTTTCCGGGAGAATCATGCCGGCGGGAAGCCCAACGGTTCTGGACGGCGGTTTCCCGTTGATCCCGGCGAGTCTCGTCAAGGAAGGCGGACATGTCCAGAGGAAAAGAACGCCCCACCCGGGGCCAGAAACTGGAAATAAAAGTCATTCCCCCTAATTACCTGGAGTTGCCCCTGGCGGAAATCATCCATTTGCTGGGTGACGGTCCCTTATTGTGGCCGGGGGGAGCCGGCCGGGCCCAAGGGGTGAAATTCGTGCCATATGAGCTCAAGAAGAAGCGGGGCCGCAAGCCCAAAAGCCAGAATCCCGAACGGCACCCCCCACCGGGGCCTGCCGGTAAGAACCTCCCCTGAGCCTCTCCGTCACCGGCATCCAGAGCCTGAGCGCATGATGTCCCCTAACCAGATCGTCATCCGGGGCGCCCGGGAACATAACCTGAAGAACATCGACCTGGAACTGCCCCGGGGGCAGTTGGTGGTGATCACCGGGGTGAGCGGCTCCGGCAAATCCACCCTGGCCTTCGATATCCTTTACGCCGAAGGCCAGCGGCGTTACGTGGAGTCGCTCTCCGCCTATGCCCGCCAGTTCTTGGAGCTGATGGACAAGCCGGACGTGGAGTATATCGAAGGCCTCTCCCCGGCCATCGCCATCGAGCAGCGCAGCGCCTCCCGGAACCCCCGCTCCACCCTGGCCACGGCCACCGAGATTTACGATTACTTAAGGGTGCTCTTCGCCCGGGTGGGGACCCCCCATTGTTACCGGTGCGGCCGGCCCATCGCCTCTTTGAGCGTCCCCCAGATGGTGGACCAGGTGATGGCCCTGCCCGAGGGCGCCAAGATCACCATCCTGGCCCCGGTGGTGGTGAACCGCAAGGGCGAACACCAGAAGCTGCTGGAACGGCTGCAGCGGGAGGGCTACAGCCGCATCCGCCTCAATGGCGAAACCGTGGAGCTGGAAGAAATCCCCGTCCTGGATAAAAACCGCCGCAATACCATCGAGGCGGTGGTGGACCGGCTGGTCATCAAGCCGGACCTGGTCCCCCGGCTCACCGACTCCCTGGAGCTGGCCTTGAGGTTGGCCGACGGCGTGGTGCGGGTGGCTGTCGCGGGAGGGGAAGAGTTTCTCTACAGCGAAAAATTCGCCTGCGACCACTGCGGCGTGGGCCTGCCGGAACTCACGCCCCGCCTCTTTTCCTTCAACAGCCCCCAGGGGGCCTGCCCCAGTTGCAGCGGCCTGGGCACCCGGCCGGTCATCGACCCGGACCTGGTGGTGCCCAACGAGGACCTGAGCCTCCGGGAGGGGGCCATCCGCCCCTGGGCCCACCGCCATTCCCTGCGCCACCAACAGTTGCTGGAGGCCCTGGAAAAGCATTACCACTTCTCCATACACGCCCCTTTCCGGGACCTGGACCCGGCGGTGCAGCAGGTGTTGCTCTTCGGGTCCCGGGGCGAGACCATCAATTTCTTTTACGAGCAGGGGGGGCGGCGCTACCTGGTGCCCCGGCCGTTTCCGGGGATTATCGCCATGCTCCAGGAGCGCTACCAGGAGACGGATTCGCCCCTGGTCCGGGAAGAGATCGAGCAGTATATGAGCGTGCAGCCCTGCCCGGATTGCAAAGGCGCGCGGCTGCGCAAGGAGGCCCTGGCGGTTAAGCTGAACGGGACCGATATCAGCGAACTCACCCGCTTCACCGTGGCCCGGACCCTGGACTGGTTCCGGGACCTGGAGCTTTCCCCCCGGCAGTATGAGATCGGCCGCCGGGTGCTGAAAGAGATCGCCGACCGCCTGGGATTCCTGAAGGAAGTGGGCCTGGAATACCTCTCCCTGGACCGGGCCACCGGCACCCTGGCCGGCGGCGAGGCCCAGCGCATCCGCCTGGCCACCCAGATCGGCTCCAAGCTGAGCGGGGTCCTTTATATCCTGGATGAACCCAGCATCGGCCTCCACCCCCGGGATACGCAAAAACTCTTGAATACCCTGAAGACGCTCCGGGACCTGGGCAACACCGTGATCGTGGTGGAACACGACCCGGAGACCATCCGCCAGGCGGACTTCGTGGTGGACATGGGTCCGGGTGCGGGCCGGGAAGGGGGGCAGGTGGTCTTCGGCGGCACCCCGGCCCAACTGCTGAAGGATAGCCGCTCACTCACCGGCCTCTATCTCTCCGGGAAACGGGAGATTTCCCTGCCTGAAAAAAGCCGGAAGCCCCAGGGGTATTTGCGTCTCCAGGGGGCCAAGGGTCACAACCTGAAGGACCTGGACGTGGCCATTCCCCTGGGGGTCCTCAACTGCGTCACCGGCGTCTCCGGCTCGGGGAAATCCACCCTAATCATGGACACTCTGTACGCGGCCCTGCGCCAGAAGCTCTACCGGGCCAAGGTGCCCGCGGCCCCGTATGCCGGACTTCTGGGGGTGGAGCAGTTGGACAAGGTGGTGAACATCGACCAGTCCCCTATTGGCCGCACTCCCCGCTCCAATCCCGGCACTTATTCCGGGCTGTTCACCCTGGTCAGGGAGCTCTTCGCCCAGGTGCCGGAGGCGCGGCTTCGGGGCTACAAGCCCGGGCGCTTCAGCTTCAACGTCAAGGGCGGCCGCTGCGAGGCCTGCCGGGGGGAGGGGATCAACAAGATCGAGATGCACTTCCTGCCGGACGTCTACGTGCGCTGCGAGGTCTGCCGGGGCCTGCGCTACAACGCCTCCAGCCTGGAGATCCGCTACAAGGGGAAAAACATCGCCGAGGTCCTGGAACTCACCGTGGACCAGGCCCTGGAGTTCTTCGGCCCGGTGCCGTCCATCCGGGACAAGCTGCAAACCCTGTCGGCCGTGGGCCTGGGGTACCTGCAATTGGGCCAGGCGGCCACCACGCTCTCCGGCGGCGAGGCCCAGCGCCTGAAGCTCTCCCGGGAGCTGAGCAAACGGGCCACGGGCCGCACCCTCTACATCCTGGACGAACCCACCACGGGGTTGCACCTGGCGGACATCGAAAAACTCCTGGTGGTCTTAAACCGCCTGGTGGACCAGGGCAACACGGTGATCATCATCGAACACAACCTGGAGGTCATCAAGACCGCGGACCATATCCTGGACTTGGGCCCCGAAGGCGGTGACGGCGGCGGCTGGCTGCTGGCCGCGGGCACCCCGGGGGAACTGGCGCTGCACGCGGAGTCTTATACGGGGAGGTTTTTGCGGGAGGTTTTACAGTAAGAAAGGGGCGGGGGCTAAGGGGCAGTGGCAGAAATTGCCACGTGACCAGAGTTGCCGGCCAAATCATCTTCCTCCTCGTTGTCGTCATCGTCAAAGGTTTTGGGGTTGCCTTGCTTTCCCGATTTTTTCCGGATACCGTTGGTTTTCCCGGATTTGGGTTCCTTATAGCCGTTGTGTTTTTTGATGAGCTCCAGGTAACGCAAGGGGTCAAAGTCCACCTGGGCGTACTGTTGATAGACCTTGCCCCGGCCCAGATAGCTGTGGATCAGGCGCTTTTGGAAATCCACCCAGCCCAGGTCGGTTTTGAAGGCAATCTGATGGCTCATGAAGTTGGGGGTCTTGCCGTCCGGGAGGTATTCGGGCACGGGGTCGTTTAAAAATTCGTGGGCGTGATAAAGACCCAGGAGGTGCCCCATCTCATGGATCAGCAGATTTGCCAGCCAATCCCGGTTGGCCTGACCGTCCCCGGATTTGGAGGCCGACTCCGCTTCCTGAAAACTTTTAAACGAGACGTGGATCACCGACAGGGGCAGGTGGGCAAAGGCGCACTTGTCCCGGCAGACCTGGAGAAAACGCAGGCGGAACGGGGGCGCCACGTCAAAGGCCTGGTAGCTCCGGGCCAGCCATTGCTTGTGGGTCAGCATCTCCACCCGCAGCCGGACCCCGGGGGCCAGGGGGCCGGGTTGAGGCCCGCTTTCCTGCTGGACCAGGGTCACTCCCATGCGGTCGTAAAAGGCCTGGACCCGGTTCCAGACCAGGGGCATCATGCGGCGGCAGGCAGTTAATTCCGTCTCCGGGGCGATATAAAGCTCCACCGTCACCTTTTTCGGAGCCAGATCCACCGGTCCCAGGTCGGCTAAGGAGTACAGGGCCGCTTCTTCCTGGGGGGACAAGTCCTTGGCCCCGGCCGCGGCCGGGTGTCCCAAAAATAACAGAAAAGCCAGAAAAACCGGGCCTATCCAGACGGAACGTAATAATTTCCTGCCGGTCCCCTTGTTTTTTGGGACTGAATCTGTCAAATTAATATTTTTTAGAGAGGATGAAATCATGGCCTATACCTGTGATCTTTGCGGCAAACGCCCCGTGGTGGGGAACAACGTCAGCCATGCCAATAACCACACTAAGCGCCGCTGGAAACCGAACCTGCGCCGGGTCCGCACCCTGCAGCAGGGGACCGTGCGCTACCTGAGGGTCTGCACCCGCTGTCTGCGCTCCGGCCTGGTGGCCAAACCGGCGTAGGGAGCCGTCGGCCGCCCCCTTTGACAGCGGCGGCCGGTAAGTTTGCCCGGCTGGTTGCCGAACCGGGGCGTCTTCTGGGTTTTTGCAGCATATTGTATCATGTCAGCCTGTCGTCGGGAAAAATAAACCCGATTCAACCTCAAACATGAATTTTATGTAATGGGCGAACCCGGTGTTCGCCTTATTGCATTTAGAGCGGGCACGGAGGCCCGCTCCACCATAATCTGCCTTCTTCTTCCCAAAAAAAGGACACCTGCAAGCAGATGTCCTTTTTCTTATTAAGATAGACAGTACAGTTTGGTTATTGGGGCGTCAGGGTGTAATCCGGCGTCAGGGAGGCCGGGTCCGGGGGGCCGGCCGGAGCCTTGAGGGTCCGGGCTGCGAACTCTTCCGGCGGTCCATCCAGGTTAAAGGCAAACATCCAGCCGTTGGGTTCTGCGCCAAAAGGCCTGGTGCCGATGTAGACCGTGCCGTTGACCACCACCGGCGAGCTTCTCACGATCTGCTCCCCGGTGTTCCATTGACAGAGAAGAGCGCCGCTGA
>Ga0233425_10008928_pt1 | contig 12998 bp, 14 predicted proteins | sample Watercolumn_Towu_2_FD_181712 | JGI IMG/M metagenome (GOLD analysis project Ga0233425, IMG submission 181712) | Freshwater microbial communities from Lake Towuti, South Sulawesi, Indonesia - Watercolumn_Towuti2014_140_MG | ecosystem: Environmental > Aquatic > Freshwater > Lake | place...
ATAAGGGATCGCCCAGATTCCAGCAAAGAATCGACTCACTTCCTTGCTGGAAATTTAATTTTCCTTACAGGAATCGAGTCAATCGCTGTAAGGAAATTTCTGGCGGGCATTTTTTGTTTCTTTACCGCACAGACTGAACAGCATGGCGACGCAGACCCTGTTTTTGACGGCTTTACATTTCGCGGTGATTGGCGCAAATTTGTGGATGCCCCTTTTACATAATCTTCACAATCCCACCGCAATTCCACCACCCGAAAGTTTCTCCCTGCCCATAAAATACCGCCATTCAATAAAGGAGAACTTGAATGTCAAATCAGAACAGAACAAAACTAATCCTCGATATCTCAACTTTTGCTGCGCTTCTGCTCGTAATGGACCCGCGCACCAGCGGCATTGCCGTCCACGAATGGCTGGCAATCGCCCTCAGCGGAGCGGTCATCGTCCACCTGCTGCTCAACTGGAACTGGATTGCCGAGCTGACCAGACGCATCTTTACCAAGGGACTGAACGGATCGCGCACGAATTACATTCTCAACTGGCTGATGTTTATTGACGGCATACTCATCATGCTCTCAGGCATCATGATCTCAGAATCGGTCATCCCTGCTTTTGGCCTGTCCCTGCCCATGAACTTTACCTGGCGCGGCCTGCACGATATGTCCGCAAACATCGCCATGCTCTTGATGGGACTGCACATCACCCTGCACTGGAACTGGATCGTGAGCACCTTCGGCCGTTTATTCCGCCGGCGCGTTTCCAACCCCGCGGCCAGCCTCTCGATTAACGGAAAGGACGCGCAGGCATGAGCACCCTTTACCGCATCTTCATCATACTTGTTGTTGCGCTGATCGTCGGGGGGCTGATGTACGCTGCTGTCGGGAGTGGAAGCCCTGCCGGCCAGTCACGACCTGAGTTTGACGGCCAACGCCGACCTGAGGGCGGGGAGGAGCGCGAGGGGGGAGTTGGCCTGCCCTTTGGCATCGTCAAGAGTCTCGGCATCATGTCTGTTGCCAGCGGAGTGTATCTGGCTGTTGGAAGGTTGTCTGCTCGTTGAGTAGTCAAGGTAGTCGGATAGTCCGCTGGTTGAACAGCTCCGAAGGAGCGTATCGAGACCCTACGCCAGTCCGCGCACCAAATGCGGTCCCAACGGGCGGACGATGAACGCAGGCAGGCGCTTCCACACTGCGATGGCGATCTGGAATTTAGGGTTTTTCTGGTTGAGCGCCGGCAGCGGATGCCCCGGCGCCAGCCAATGCCAGTAAGCCAGCAGTTTTTTGCGCAGCGACCATTTCATTTTGAAGACCTCGTTCCCTGAACCCGCAAGACTGCGGCCAAGGTCGAAGGTCTTCATTTCTTTTTGGATCCCATGTTCGATCACAGACCAGTACAGGAACTCGCCGGCGTAATTCGAGCGCACTTCCCTCAGGATATTTGCGTGCAGGTTGAACATTGTGCCGCCCTGATAAATAAACACGCCGCCGCCGGCGATCTTTCCCTGCGGATCGTATAGCACTGCAAATTCAAGCGTATCGCCAAGCTGCTCCGCCATTTTTTGCAGGTACGCCTTCGCATGATACGGCGACCCGAGCTCGTGCATACTGCGCGCCAGCGCTTCGTAAACATCGTCCAATAAATCAAGATGCCCAAAACGGATGGAGAATCCCTTCTTCATGGATTTGCGCACATGGTTGCGGTGGTCAGACGAGAAAGTCTTTAGCAGCGCCTCCGCGCCGGGCGAGAGGTCCACAAGGTAGGTGAAATATACGGGATGTTGAACCCAGCCTTCGGGCGGGGATGATGCGCCTTCATCGAATCGGATGGCCGCATATTCGACCTTGAGTCGCTCTGCCAGCCGCCGCACTTCATCCAACAGCATATCCCGTACTGCAAGAGATTCAAACGCGAATCCGCCGTAACTGCCGAAGGGTGCGGTCACGAGATAATGACCGAAGACCGGGTGCTTAACCTCCGCCAGTGAAACCGCGCCAAAGACATGGCCATCCTCCATTGCTTCGTAGCGATGGATTTCATAACCGTACATTTCGTTCGGGACCCGCATCCAGTTGTCGAGGCCTTGAAAGCTGAGTTGTTTTTCAAGCGGCGGGGAACTTAATTTATCAACGCGCTGTATTTTCATGGGCAGCCTCTTCGATAAAATCTGCGATGGGTGAGATCGGGAATGAACGCAGCAGGTCGTTCAGGAAATTTACCTTGCTGAATGTGAACGGGTAAAGCAGCGGGTTCGCCAGCAGGTCGCGCGCAAAACGCGCCGGCCAGCGCGCAGGTGGGATGATCTCATAGGGGTGCAGGAAAATGACCGGGCTCAAGCCCGCCTTCAATTCTTTTTCGATGATTTTTAAAACAATGCGCGGGAAGAGTCCGCTCATCATGCTCGAACCGTAAGGGAATTCGCCACCCATCACAAGCGGCAGGTTCATGCGGCGCGGCGCCTGGATGGTTTTCGGATGCCCCAAAAGCGGGAAGGTGCTGACTGGCAGTTCCCACACGTTGCTCTTGCGGAAGAGCGTGCCCGCCGGCGCATACAGCGATGAACTGTATCTAAATTCATTTTGCTCCAACAAGGGGTAGACCGCTTCAATGGTATTGATCATCGGCGCGCGGAATCCGCGCACGGCAAATTTCTTCCGCCAGGCCGATGACGTATGCAGGTCATGTTCGATGTCGGCGGTGGTTGTCAACGGCCGGTGAACCTGGCAGTGAAAACCAACTTCGTGCCCCGCGTCCGATATTTTTTGCGGCAGGTCGGGATACCAGCCCACCATTTCTCCCACGAGGTAGATGCTGGTTTTTACATTTCCCAGCCTTTCGAGCATGGGGTCAAGCGCATCCCGTGAAAAATTATCGTCGAGCGTAAAACGTTCAGCCGAGGTAAGGTGGTCGTACCTGCGCGATGGCGCAAACCACGATTCATAATCAATGGTCAAAAGCAAACGTGGAGAGGGTGTCATAGGCGGCAGATTATAGCATGGTGAAAATTGACGCGGAGCATGAATAACGGAGTCCAAAGTCTCCTGACTTTGGCAAAAAAACGAACGTCTGGAGACGTTCGACTCCTTGTAAGATCTTTTATCTATAATTCTTTTCTATGGACACTTCAGCTCAGACAGCACGCCTGCGATGGAGTCCCCGCTTCTTTCTTTAACTGTTGCCTGTATCCGCTTCCAGACAGAACATACCCCCCGCCGCATTTTCGGGTCGGCGCGCAGGACCTGCCCTGAAAGTTTCTGTGCTGATTGAATGTCGCCGCTCAATGCGCGCGCTTCGATAAATAGCAACCGCTCGTGCAGGTCAACGGGTGCATGGCCGAGCGAGAGCGCCTGCGACTCAAGTGTAATAACTTTTGTAAAGTCACCGGCCTGAAACGCCAGTTCTGCTTTTGTAAAGTAATAACACCATGTATGTTCCGCTTCGCGCGGCAGGAATGTCGGCGCAGCAGGCTTTTCAGGGTGGACGATGATGCGCGACGGGTCGGAGAGCGGAATCAATTCTGCGATGGGCAGGTTTGCGTAAACCTCGGCATCTCCGCGGGCTGGGTCGAGCACGCGCAGGCAGCCGTCCGCCGGCATGTAGATCGCCACTGCCTGCGAGGTCGAGCCGTGAAATTGCACAGTCCGGTAATTGAATGAAATCTCCGTGTTTGGGGTCAACGAAGGGAGTATGCTCCCGCCGGCTCGCTTTTCGGTATTGAGCAGGGCGTAGGGTAAATTTGGCGGATTGAATTCAGGCGCGTACATCCAGTTGAGGGGCGCGGTGAAGGACAGGTCTGTCTCGTAGTCAATCGGCATCTGGTAGGTGAGCAGGACGGTGTTCGGCTTCAAGGCCGGGATGCGCCACGCCATCTGCCAGTAGATTTGCTGCTGTTGTTCCCAGTCACGCCGAAAGATATTGGCATTGAAGAATTGCTGCCCGATGCCGAGCGCAACGAGCATGGAGATTACCGTTGTTCTCGCCCGTATATTGTGAAAGGCCAATTCAACGAAGCCGGTGATAAACAGGCATCCGCCGATCATCATTGAGATCATAAACCTGTCATAACTGCTTTGCAGACTGAGTGGAAGCCCTGCCGCGAGGGAGGGCAGCCGCCCAAGCAGGATACTGATCAGGCCGATGACGATCAGCGACAGGGCAAACCCGCGTGTTTCGCTCTCGCCGCGTAACTGCGGGAAACCGGCCAGCAAGGTGAAAGCAACGGCGACAAGACCAAATGTCAATAAGGAGGACGGCGCGGAAATATTTGCCGAGGCCAGCGCCAGAACCTGCCCCCAAATGTAAAAACAGACTTTCCAAAGCGTATCGGCTGTTTCGACCAGAGTGCCGAGCCTGGAGATGTCGTTCGGGGAGGTAATTTCGTAGGAGTTGTATTCCCCGAAGCGATAGTAGTAAACCAGCCAGAGCGCATTCAAGAACCAGATAAGCAAATAGGGCCGCCAGATTTTGATCGTCCTGCGGATGCGGGCAGTGACGGCTCCTTCGCCGCTGAAAAATAACAGCAGTCCGCGCAGACCTTCCAGCCCAAAAAAATATTCGGTGGGGAAGACCCCGCAAATTTGCAGGAGCAGTGCAATGATGCTGTACGCCCGCGGACGGTTGGCGCGCAGTGCCTTGAAGGTAAATCCAAATGAAAGGAGATAGAACAGGAAGGGAATCAATTCCTGATTGATATGGGTCAGTGCCACCCAGTGCTGACTGTACCCGGGAAAAACGGTGATGAGCAGCGCGGTCGTCAGCGCGAAGCGCGGGCGGGTAGGCCAAACCTGGTTGAAAGTCCACCAGGCCGAAAGTCCGACAAAGAAGCGAATGGCCAGCGCGAAGACTTGCCAGTAAAGCGGCGTCGGTGGAATCAGACTGGTGGTCGCGTAAAAGATCGGCCCCAGAAAAGGGCGGAACGGCATGAAGGCCGGGATGAACTCTGCGGGGCCGGGGAATTTTGCGATCCACGCGAACGGCCAGTCATCCCAATAGAAGCCAGTGAAAGGAAGCAGCAGCCCGTAACCAAGAACGGTTACGAATGCGAAAAGAAATATTGGGCGGGTGAGTATGCCGCGCAGTTTTTGCATTATGGAATTTGCCTGATGAGGCAGAAGTCCGCATCGCCGCGCTTGACGGAGAGGAGCACCGGCGCATCTTTGAAAGTTTTCCGGTCTTCATTCGTGCGCGTGTTGACCAGTACGAAGTCGCCGGGCTTGATCTGGTTAAGTTCGGTGCGGTAGTCGCGGATGATGATATTTGGGCTGGTGTAATATTCGGCGATGTACGGCTCGCGCCTGACAAAGAGCTGCGCTCCCTGCGGCGCGGTCTGGTTGAAGTTTAGAACTGCCTCGCGATAGCATGTCAGCCAGAATTCTGTTTCGTAGGTGCGGAAGGCTCCGCTTGTGCCGCCGGCAAATGAGTTGTAGTAGGCATATTCGTAGGGGTGAAGTTGAATCGCGTTGTAAATGCCGGGCGTAAGCAGGGCGGCGGTCAGTGCAATCGAAACCCAGCGATGTTTTGTAAGTATAAATATTTTTTCAAGTGCAAACCCTGCAAAGACAAACAGCGGCGGAAGCATAAACAGGAAATGCCGGAAGCCATCATACATCGGCGGCTGGCGCAGGATGACATACGCGGCGGGGATGATGAGCCATGCCAGCACAAGCGACAACAGTACTCTCTGCCTGCTGTTTGATTTCAACATCCCCAAAAACAAGCCGACAGTGAAAAGCGGCCAGATCGGTTCGGTCAATGTGAAGGCAAGCAATACAGGCAAATACCGGCGCGGAAGTTCATCTGCCAGATAAATAGTTCCATTAAACAAAACTTTCAACTGCGTGGGGTTATCGGACATGAATCCAAAGACTTCGATGAATTTTTGCAATGGGTTCGTCCAAAGATACGGCCATGCAATAAATGCGGCCAGAATTGCGAGAGCGGCATACACTGCAAGGTGTTTTGTAAACGAAAGCAGCGTGTCTTTCTTGATCTGGCTGAGCGCGTAAATTCCAACCAGCAGGCCGGCCAGCGGTCCCAGCACGCGGATGGATGTGGCAATTCCAAGGAAGAAGGCGGCGGGGAGAAGAGACCCTAAAGGTTTTTTTGCCGCGCCTTTGAGCGAGTCATCGTGTAAACCTTTAGGGTTTGCATGAGTGATCCCATCCACCATCTCGAAGCCAAAACAGACTGCTCCGAGAAAGAAAACGAGAAACGGCGGGTCTTTTGGGTTGATGAAGGAATGTCCCCACAACAGCGGCTGCCATGCAAATAACGCCGCCGAAGCAAGCGCGGCCGGCTTGCTCATCCATCTTTGGGCGAGACGGTAAAGCAAATACACGCCGAGTTGAAATGTGAGGAAGTTAACCAGGTGCCAGGCGGCGGCGTTATCCATGCCGAGAGAGTCAAGCAGGCCAACAGGCAGGCGCGCCAGTAAAATGTAAGCAGGCCCGCGATTGGCATGGTCTGTCCCGCTCGCGCCGTAGGCATTCTCAAGGTTAAAGTCTCCGCTGAACCATTCGGCGGGAGAATATGCGTAACCGAGCGCGCGGGCGTAATCGTAAAAAAGCGGCTCATCCCATGATAAGCCGTAATTGCGAAAGGTCATCAAGCCAACTGCGATGTTGACGATCAGCAAAACGAGGATGGGATGTTCGCGGAGTCTTTTCACAACGGGGGCAGGGTTCTACTTTCTGGAAATGCGGTACGCCTGACGCTTCTTCGCCTGCTCCATGCGCTTCGCTTCCTCTTCGGTTTCGAGGATCAACTCAGGGACGGAGCACGGCTTGCCGTTGTCATCGAGCGCCACATAGACGAGATAGGCATTGTTCGTGTGTGTGCGCTCACCGCTGACCGGGTTTTCAGCGATCACCTGCACTTCGGCTTCCATTGATGTGCGGCCGGCGTAAGTCACTTCTGCGTTAAGGATGATCAGGTCTCCGATCTTGATCGGTTCGCGGAAGACAAGCGAATCCACGGCCACGGTCACGACCCGTTTTTGGGCATGGCGCATACAGGCCAGCGCGCCTGCTTCATCCATCAGTTTCATGATCCAGCCGCCGTGGACGTTGCCGAGGTTATTGGCATGTTCGGGTTGCATCAACTGCGCGATGCTGATGCGCGAAGCGTGAGGGGTTTTGGGTAAGGGAGTGTTTGTCATCAGTGCGGGGATAATCTAGTCCATGTCAAGGCGGCTTTCGCCGGCATCAAGCGTGTGCAGCCGCTCCGGCGCTTCGAGCAAAACGTCAATGACCGAGTGACTCAGTTCGGGCATCATCGGCGCAAGGGGAATCGTTGCGGGCGGGTAAAATTTTTGCGGGCGGGGCGGCGGCTTGAGGCGCGGTTTGAGCGTGGATGTCGCCCTCTTGCGGACGATGCGCGGGTCGTTGGTCAACGTCCCGACGAAGTCGCCCAGCACCGAATAGACCTCCCGTTTCGGGGTGATGAATCCGATCCATTCCCCGATGCGGTTGTAGATGTAGGGATAGACCAGGAACGCTTCTGCGTCGCCTTTGGTTGTGTAAATTGGGATAACCGTTGCCTGACTGCCGCTCATCGTTTCGCCTTATTACTATTTGTCAATGTCATTATACGTCCAGTAGCGGTTGACAAAGAAATTCCAGACCATTACCACTCCGACCGCCACTGCGAGCGTGATGTTGTTGGCATAGAACTCGGCTGTTTTGGTTGAGGCGTGAAACACTCCCTCGAAAAAACGCAGCACCGGCGGCTCGACAAAGTGCAGGGTCGGGATGCGGATGGCAACACCGGCCGTGTTTACGATGAAGAACATGCCTAATTGATGCAGCAGCGGGCGCGAGCGTGATTCGGGGTAGGTCCAAAAGCGATTCCAGGTGAAGTTGCTGAATACGGCGCAGGTAAAAGAGATCGTCCCGGCAAAGACGAGGGAGATGTCGGTAAAGTGTGAGAGCAGGTTCATTACGCCAAAATCAATGACTGCGCCAAGTACGCCGACCAGTGCAAATTTATAGAAGCGGGTGCGTTCCTTCGTGCTCGTGAGAATCATGCAACTCCAAGTTTTTCTTTGAAGAATGGTATCGTGCGGCGGATGCCTTCCTCCAAATCCACTTTTGGCTCCCATTTCAGGATTTCACGGGCGCGGCTGATATCCGGCTGGCGGCGCTGCGGATCGCGTGCGCTGCGCGCATCCACATAGGTGATGCCGGCCTTGTTGCCGGTGATCCTGTTGATGGCTTTTGCAAACTGCAAAATGGTCATTTCGATCGGGTTGCCGATGTTGACCGGGAAATGCTCGTCGGAGTACAACAGCTTTATGATGCCGTCCACTAGGTCGTCCACATAACAGAAGGAGCGGGTCTGCGCGCCGTCGCCATAAACAGTCAGGGGCTGGCCGAGCAGCGCCTGCTTCAGCAGATTGGGCAGGGCGCGCCCATCCTCCAGGTCCATGCGTGGGCCGTAGGTATTGAAAATGCGCACAATGCTGGTGTTTACATTATGAAAGCGGTGATAGGCCATCGTTAAAGATTCGGCAAAGCGCTTGGCTTCATCGTACACAGCGCGCGTACCGACCGGGTCCACATTGCCGGCGTAGTCTTCAGCCTGCGGGTGCACCAGCGGGTCGCCGTAGATCTCGCTGGTAGAAGCCAGAAGGAAGCGGGCATTTTCCGCGCGCGCAATCCCAAGGCAGTTGTGCGTCCCGAGCGCGCCGGCCTTCATGGTTTGAATCGGCAGGTTGAAGTAGCCCGAGCGTGAGAGCGGATTCGGGCTGGCTGGCGAAGCGAAATGCAGAATGGCATCCACTTTGCCGGGCACGAAAATATAATTCGATACGTCGCGCTTGAAGAAAGAAAACTTTTCGTTACCTGCAAGGTGCGCGATATTATCCGGGCTGCCTGTGATGAAGTTGTCCATCCCAATGACTTCGTGCCCGTCCCCGAGCAGGCGGTCGCTGAGATGTGAGCCGAGGAACCCGGCCGCGCCTGTGATCAAAATTCTCATTGTTCATCCTCTTTCAAAAATTATTTCCAGTCAATTGCGTTGATCAACCCGTCGCCCGTCACCTGATGGGCGGCGGCACTGCCGCTGTCCATCAGCCAGAGATTACCCTGATAGATCACCGCGATAAATCTGCCTGTCTGCCCGTCGAGCGCACCCGGCGCCCAGGCTGGCATCTGCGGTTCAATTCCGCTTGCATCAACCGGGGGGAATAGCGCCTTGCTGTTCGAGCCGTCGCGGTCCATCACCATTAAACGATAGCGGCTTGTGTCGCTTTGCCCGACAAAAATGGATTGCAGGTACGCCACTTGATACGACTTCTCACGCCCGATTATTTCGACGGGGGATATGGCTGCATAGGAAAACATGCCGGCCGAGTTGACAATGGATACGGTCGCATCGTTACTTAACGAGGTGGCTGAGAGGTTGAAATAAGGCGACTCCTCGCTGGTAACCGGCGCTGGCGCCGGCGCATGACTGACGTAATATAGTGTTTGGCCATCTGCGCCCCAGGTAAGCGGGGGAATCCAGGCCCAGTCACTGTGCGTATTGAACGGCGTGATCTCCAGCAGCGGTTTGAGATAGCCGCCGTCCTGATCCACCAAACCGATTCCATCCGGGCGCGAGTATGCCAGTTGGCCAGCCGGCGAGTAGGCAAATGACATGCCCCACCAGCCGTACACGCCGCCGCTGTTCGCTTCCAGCAATTTTAGCGGAGCGCCGCCGGCGACATTGACGCGGAACAGGTCATTGTTCGCCTGCCAGCCCGGGGAGATGCTGCGCGGCTCGACCGTCGAATATGCCACCGAACTTGTGCCGGGAATCCATTCTGCAAAGTGAACCACATTCTTCGCCTGCAAACTGACGGGTTTTGCCTCCGCTTTTGTGGTGCGTACCGACCAAAGGGTGTTGATCTCTTCGCTGGCGGGCTTCTTCGATTTTCTGGTAAAGATCAGATATTCGCCGTCCGGGGAGAGGAAGAATATGCGCCCATCCAGGTCGCCGCTGCTGACGAGCACACGGCGGTTGGCTGTTGAGCCGTCCATGAGCCAGGCATTTCCACCGGCCAGGTACGCAATTGTCCCCGGGATATTCAGCGGCGTGAAGGAGGATTGCGCTCCGACCATAACGATCTCAGGCAGGGCTTCTTTCAAAACCACCGTCTTTACCGCAGACTTGCTGATTTCAACCTTGTCTTCCAGAATACGCCTGTAAGTGATCTCCTGTAGCCCGTTCACGCCGGCTTGCACAAGACGGGTCTCGCCTTCGGGCAATGTTTCATTGCGGACGATTTGCCGCTCAAATGCAATGGTGACTTCTTCAGTTTCAAAAATTTCTTCCACCCGCGTGAGGGTAACCTGATCGCCTTCACTCAGAACCGTATAAAATGGCGGCTCGGCCCGGTCTAGCTTACCGGCCGCAATGCCTGCATGTTGCAAGGCTTGAGTCACCGTGCTGCCGGCCGTCACTTTTACTTCCTGAGCGGCTCCATCTGCGATCACGGTGACAGTGATCCCACTCCCGGCTTGCGGGGAGCGGCAGGAAACTGTCAGCCAGGCAAGCGCAAATAGAATCAGGAGCAGGCCGGGGCGGGGCGTGATGCGGCGCATGTCGGGTATAATCCAGCCGCTATTTGATCCGCCCGGTCATCGTCATTACGCCGTCTGCAATCGAAATCGACTCGAGTCGAAAGCCGGTGGCAACGGGTCCGAGCGAACCGGTAAAGGCTTCGCCAATCACTGCGCTGATGGCATTGTTAATTCCTTCGGGCGCAGGGATGGGGCCGAAATCGACCTCGGCAATTTCGATTTTTGGCAGGCCGCTGGTTTCATCAATGCCGATGTTCATGGTGATTAAAATATTTGCGGCAATGAATCCGCTCGACTTTTTGGCGTACAATTTCATCTGGCCGTCACGCAGTAAAATTTGCGGCTCGCTAAAAGGCGGATTGGTTTGTTCCTGAAGTTTCAGCGCGATGTAGGATGTAAGCTGGGCTTCGGTGAATTGCAGGGTGACCACGCCGCTTTCCGCGCCGGAGATGAATGCCTGTTCGGTGAGCGTGTGCATATTAAGCACTTCATTTTCAGAGACCGTGATGGTCTGTTCGGGATAATCCGGCCCGCCGACGAAAATGGTACAGGCCATTGAAGCAAGCGCAAGCGCGAAAAAGAATAAAAATAAAGAGGATTTTTTTGATGTCATGGTTTGATCTTTTGCATGGAAATTTATCAGGCGGAGCAATTATAGCATGAGCGACTCACAGCCCACTTCTTCAAGCCCCGAACTCTCCCTTTCGTCGAAAATTGAGGCGATGCTTTTTGTTTCCGCCGAGCCTGTGCCTCTGGCGCAGCTTGCTGCGGCGCTGGATGTGACCGCTTCGGTGGTCGAACGCGGATTGAACGAGTTGGACGAATCGCTCCTGACCCGCGGCCTGCGCCTGCAGCGACATGCAGGGCGCGTGCAATTGACGACTGCGCCTGAGCTGGCTCCGTTGATTGAGCATTTTCTTGGCCTCGAAGCGACGACCCATCTCAGCCGCGCCGCGCTGGAAACGCTGGCGATCATTGCCTATCAACAGCCATGCACACGCCCGCAGGTCGATTCGATCCGCGGCGTGAACAGCGACGGCATGATGAAAAGCCTGCTCAGCAAGGGGTTGATCCAGGAGGCTGGCCGCACCGACGGTCCCGGCCGCCCGATCCTTTATTCCACTTCGCCGGAGTTTTTACAACACTTTGGCTTGAGTTCCATTATTGAACTGCCTCCGCTGGCCGCGCCTGCGGAATTAGAGGAAGAGCATAACGTGCTCTTAAAAGGATAGTTGCCCATGCAGGAACGTTTGCAGAAATTACTGGCTCAAGCCGGGTATGGGTCGCGCCGCGCCTGTGAGGAATTTATCATCGAAGGCCGGGTGAAGGTCAATGGGCAGGTTGCCACTCTCGGTCAAAAAGCCGACCTGTCAGTTGACCGGGTCACAATGGACGGTAAGTCTTTGCCCAAGGCCGAGTCATTGACTTACATCGCGTTGTACAAGCCGCGCAACGTACTTTCGGCGGCTGAAGGACAGGACGACCGCGAAACCGTCCGAGACCTGATTCCAGTCGAAGGGCATTTGTATCCTGTCGGGCGTTTGGATTTTGACTCGGAAGGTTTGATCCTCATGACCAACGACGGCGAGTTGACGAATAAGTTAACTCATCCGCGCTATGGGCATGAAAAGGAGTATCGGGTTTTGGTTGCGCGGCGCCCGGATGAAAAGCAGTTGGAGACATGGCGGCGCGGCGTCGTGCTTGAAGACGGCGACAAGACCGCGCCTTGCGAGGTGGTTTTCATTTCGTCATCCGGCAAGGGAGCGTGGATTCGCGTGGTGATGGGGGAGGGGAAGAAACGCCAGATTCGTGAAGCGGGTAAATTACTCGGCCTGCCGGTGGTGAAGATCATCCGCCTGCGGATCGGCACATTGAGACTTGGCAATCTGAAACCCCGGGCATGGAGATATTTAACAGCGGATGAAGTTGCCGACTTGAAAGGGGAGGCGAAATCGCAAGGGGCTGTTTCCAAATTTTCAGGAAAGCCTGCGCAGAGGAAGCCTTGGTTAAGAGATAAGCCAAAAGAGCCGCTGCCGAAGAAGCCGGGCAAACCCTCGAAGAAATCAACTCTTTATAATAGATCTCTTGCAAAAGTGCGCTAGAGAGCGCACAATACACCTTTGCGTAAGAGATGTTCTCTAACGTCGGCTGACTTATGCAAGAGATCAAATACAAAAAAACGCTGACCGTGAAAGGTCAGCGTTTTTTTGTACGGTGATGAAAATCGCTCATGTGTAAAGAGTGTGCGGGCAAGAGCAAAAATCTTAACGCGAATTTCCCGAATGAAGCGAATTACGCGAATATGCGAAAAAATTCGTGCCATTCGCCCAATTTGCGTAACACCGCACTGGCGCACGGTGCAAGTGTTCGCGTTAAAGGGTTTGACTTATTGCACAGAGTCTACACATGAGCCTGAAAATCTAACTCTGCCGAATATCCCAAAAC
>Ga0233425_10008929_pt1 | contig 12997 bp, 12 predicted proteins | sample Watercolumn_Towu_2_FD_181712 | JGI IMG/M metagenome (GOLD analysis project Ga0233425, IMG submission 181712) | Freshwater microbial communities from Lake Towuti, South Sulawesi, Indonesia - Watercolumn_Towuti2014_140_MG | ecosystem: Environmental > Aquatic > Freshwater > Lake | place...
TGATCCCCTTCGGTTTGCCGGTGGAACCGGAGGTATAGAGGAGAAAGAGCATATCCTCGGCGTCCATGATCTCCGGGGCGCACCTGGCCGGCGCATCCTTTACAAAATCGGTCCACCAGATGTCCCGGCCCGGCTGCATATCGACGGCCTGCCCGGTCCGCTTGACTACAATGACGGTTTTCACGCCGGGGCACGCCCTGAGCGCGATGTCGGTGTTGTTCTTGAGCGGTACCACCGCGCCGCGACGGAAACCGCCGTCGGCCGTGATGACGAGGGCCGAGTCGGCGTCGAGGATGCGATCCCGAACCGCCTCCGGCGAGAAGCCGCCGAAGATTACGCTGTGGGGCGCGCCGATGCGCGCGCACGCCAGCATCGCGATGGCGACCTCCGGGATCATCGGCATGTAGATAGTGATCCGATCTCCCTTCTTGACGCCGTGTCGCTTGAGGGCCGCGGCAAAGCGGTTAACCTCACGGTAGAGGTCCCAGTAGGTGAAGGTTCGTATGTCGCCCGGCTCCCCCTCCCAGATGAGGGCGGCCTTGGTGCGCAGCGGACCGTCGATATGACGATCCAGACAGTTGTAGGCCACATTGATCTTACCGCCAGTAAACCACTTGGCGTGCGGCGCCTTCCACTGGAGAGCCCGCTTCCACGGCTTAAACCAGTGCAGGGCCTTGGCCTGGCGTTCCCAGAATCGGACCGGATCTCTTGACGCCTCCTTATAGATGGAGGGCGTATTGACCACCGCGCGCCTGGCGAACGCCGTTGGCGGCTTGAACTTTCGCCGCTCCTTCAAAGGCGCCGCGATCGGGATCTCGCCGTGCTTCTTCGTCTGGGCCATAGATCGCTCCTTCGTTCACCACGCGTACGATACCTTGAACCCTTTGTGTGAACGGATATTTTACGCGACAGCCAACTACACTGACAACAATTTTTTGTCGGCCGTTATGGACATAACGGACGTCGCCGATAACACAACAGGTGGGTACCGCCTCGGCTTGTGATCTGCTGGACCGGAGTTTCTCCAGTCGCTCAATCTGTGCGTGTAAGACACATCGAATCCTTTTTCGGATCGTTACTGAGTGCGAACATCATAAATGCTTAGTAATACTACTTACTATAGTACGATATAGGTTCATAGTATTTAGTAGTTAATTACTATATTATTGCGATCAGTACAGATTAGTATTGACTAAATAAGTTATACTACGGCATAATTCGGCGCCACAATACCGATACAGTCCGGTTTTCGCAGACGAATGGAGTGTTCTTTGGGGCAACACATCAAGATAGGCATAGCGCGTGCCCGTAACTGACGGAACCTTACTGACGCAACCTGAGACTGAGAGGCCGGAATCGGTGCGCCGTCCATCAGCCGGGGAAGGTACGGCATCATTGCGGTTTCACCAGGCCGTGATGGTCCTCACTCTGGCGGTCTATCTGTACTACCTCACCTACCGGGCATTGCACACGATCAACCCGGACGCGCCGGTATTCTCCCTCGTCTTTTACTACGCCGAGTTGCACGGATTCGTCTCCCTCGCCCTCTACTTCTTCCAGTTGTGGCATCCGATCCGGCGCACTCCACCGCCCGCCCCGCCCGGTTTGCAGGTGGATGTCTATATCCCTACCTACAAAGAAGACATCGGCCTCGTCAGGAAGACGGTTCGAGGTTGTATCACTATGACGTATCCCCATAGGACGTACATCCTGGACGACAGCAATCGACCCGAATTTGCGTCGCTCGCGGCAGAGCTGGGGTGCGGATATCTGGTGAGGACCGATCGAACGCACGCGAAGGCCGGTAACCTGAATCACGCCCTATCGGTTACTGACGGCGACTTCATCACGATCTTTGACGCAGACTATGTGCCGCAACCGGACTTTCTCGACAGGACGCTCGGATATTTTGTGAGTAAGCAGGTTGCCTTCGTTCAGACGCCGCAGAATTACTACAACGTCGATTCGTTCTCCACCCGGCTCAACCTGAAGAAGCGGATCAAATGGAACGAAGGGGACCTGTTCTACCGCTTCATGATGCCCGCCAGGGACTATTGGAACTCGGCCTTCTTCGCGGGAACCTCAGCGGTATTTCGAAGAAAGGCCCTGACCGATATCGGCGGGTTTGCGACGGAAACGATCACAGAAGACCTCCACACCAGCGTTCGCCTCTACAAGAGAGGGTGGAAGGGCGTCTATCACAACGAACTGCTGTCGAGCGGCCTTGCCGCCACCGATCTGAAAAACTATCACGTCCAGAAACTTCGATGGGCCGAGGGCAACATCAGTCTCTTGTTTGCCGAGAACCCGCTGTGGACCAGGGGGTTGACGTTGCCGCAGCGGATCTGTTTCTTTGCCACCGTATTCGGCTGGTTCATCGGAGTACCGAAATTGATCTACTTCGTCACGCCTGCCGTCATGCTGCTGACCGCACAGTATCCGATCTATCCCTTCGACCGGCCATTCCTCTGGCGGTACGGAATCTTTCTCTCGGCTGTGATCCTGGGAGTGAAAATCGTCAGTCGAGGTCACGGGCGAATTCTCGATGAAGAGTTAGCCAACATGATGAACTTCTTTGTCCTGACCAAGGCGACGATTAAGAGCCTGCTTCGCTGGAAAGCGCGATTCATCGTCACAAGCAAGGGCGCCGGTGACGCGGTCAGCCTGCGAGGCATCCTGCCCCAGTTGACCCTGATCGGCTTATGCGTGGCCGGGGTTGAGTGGGGGGCGCTGAAGTGGTGGTATGAGATATCGCGCGACTGGGTGGGACTCGGCATCGGCGCATTCTGGACCGGCGTGAACGGGTTCCTGGCGGCCAGAGCGGTAGCCACGGTGACCGCTCCACGGCACCGCCGACAAGAGTTCCGGTTTTACGGCAGCCTGCCTGTCTGGTACGAGGCTGAAGCCCGCGACGGAACGGTGAGGGGTTTAGGCGTCAGTACGGACCTGAACAAGTTCGGTATGGCGCTGATGACATTTTCGGCCCTGCCCATCGGCGAACGGGTGTCGCTACGGCTGTACCTGGGACCCCATACCCTCACATGCGATGGAATCGTGCTCTACATCCACAAGAGTGCCGCGATGGAGCACGCCTTTCGATACGGCGTTAAATTCGGTGAACTCAGCGACACGCAACAGGATATGATCGCCGAGTTCTGTTTCAGCCGGATGTTGCCGGCGTTTCTGCAGCGCTTCGAGGTCAGGTCGTCGTTCATGACCAGGCTTGCGCTGGCCTGTTACGATCGCCGACGCTTCAGGCAGCGCGCGACACGCACCGTCATGAGTCTACCGGCTGTCCTGCAGGCCGACCCGCCCTGCTACACGGTGACGGAGGACATCAGCGCGGGCGGTCTGGGGTTCATCGTCGACTCCCCCTTGCCGGTTGGTATGAATGCGAAGATTACACTGTTTGCGCCGTGTGGGAGGCTGGATGTCGCGATAGAGATCCGATACTGTTACGCGGTGGCATCCGAACGAGCATACAGAGTGGGGGCGGCATTTGTTGAGCCGGACGAACCGTCCCGTACAATCCTGCGACAGCTCTGCGAAACGGAACACCCAAACGGGACCGCATGAACGGGGCTCGTCTGATCAGAAACCGATGGGTCATGGGTGTCGTCCTGGCGCTGTACGGGACGATCCTGTGGGGGGGATTCCACTGGATCTACGGGAACGAGATCGAACTGCAGCGGCTGGCGCGCGCTTCGGATACGCCGAGTCCGGAGCAGGCCATGCGCGCATACGAGACGATCTCGCGCTCACGGGTCACGCGAACGAACCTCGAGACCTTCGTGGCGCTCGGCAACCTTCTGGAACGGGTGGAACACTGGAATGAGGCGGCTCGAATCTGGCGGCTGGTGGCGGCCGCCGCCCCGGAACAGGAGTGGCCGAGGGGGCGACTCACGCTCGCTCTGCACAATGCCGGTCGATATGCTGAAGCCGAGACGCACTTTGTCGAATTACTCGGGGAGGGGGCGAAGCAGAGATGAACAAGCGAGTCGTGCAATGGACGGTAATCCTGGCTGTCGCGCTGATCGGCACGGCGGTCGCAGTCCCCGCTTATCCGCAGGAACCACAGATGGACGAGAACTTCCTGCTGCTCATGGGAGCCAGAAATGCGACAAAGATGGGTAACCACAATCTGGCAATCATCCGCTACCGGAGGCTTCTCGAAGGCAGCCCCACCCTGTACGACGCCAGGCGGGAGTTGGGATGGGCTCTGATCGCAGCAGGAAGGATTTCGGAAGCGGAAGAACAGTTTCAGTCTGTCCTGCACGCGCACCCAAGGGACACCGAGAGTTGGAAAGGGCTGCTTGAAGCGGGGCGCAAGAGCGGCAAGCGGAACGAGATCGTACAGGCACTTGAGCGGCTGGTCGAGCTTGAGCCCAAGCGCAGGGATCTGAGGATGCAACTTGCGCTTGAGCTTCACAACCGAGGCAGATTCGCGGAGGCCGAACAACATATCGCCGTTCTGTTGGGAGAGTAAGCGGGAGCCCCGAGTGTGCCACCGACTCATCATTTGCCTCTTGATCTGGGGCGCGGTCGATACCTGGGCGGCAGCCGCCGCCAGGGCTCAAGAGCCGGACGAGCGATCGGTGTGGCTGCTGGCCGCGCGGAACGCCAGGAAACTCGGCGCGTATGAACAGGCAATCGCCCGGTACAGAGCGGCAATTAATCTGGACCCGACGCAGTGGGATGCCATCGCCGAACTCGGATGGCTGCTCGTTGAGACAGGGCGGACTGCCGATGCGCTGGAACAGTTCGAGGCCGCCGCCGCGCTGGCGCCCGATAATCTCGCACTCCAGCGAAATACGGCCAGAGCGTACGGCTGGGCATTCCAGTATGAGCGCGCTCTGGCGGAATTCGACTCGATTCTCAACCGGTTCTCCGGCAACACAGCCACAACGCTGGAACGCGACGGAAAGGAAGCGTTGTGGCTGGGACAACTGAGGCGAGCTGAGGCGGCGTTCGAACGGCTGGTGGAACTGGAACCGCAGAACAGCGAGGTCCTGTTTGATCTGGGACAGATCGCCGCGCGGCAGGAACGGCCGGCAGAGGCGCAGGCGCTGTACCGACGACTGTTGGCTGCGGCCCCCGGACACCGACAGGCAGCGCTGGGGCTGCAGTTGAGCGAGCGGCTGCAGAGGCCGCTGCTTGCGCTCAACTACGCCTTTACCGATCAGCAAGGCTACGACGGCAAGCGGTCGATCAGGTATGGGCTGGCCGGCGCCGAGGGACGTTGGTACGTGTCCGACGAGCTGTCGGCCCGACTCGGATACCAGAATGCACAGTTTCATTTCGGACGCGACAGTCTGTTGGCCCATCTGGGCACACTGAAGTTCGGTTACCGCCCATACGGTTATCTTCGTCTGGATGGATTCATGACGGCTCTACATTACGACCACCTTGGTCGAGACCGCGTCAATGTCGGTGCGAGTCTTTCGTACGACACGCTCTCCGACCTGACACTCCGGGCCAACTTTGAGCGGAGAGACCTGTGGGAGAACCGGACAACCGTTCTGGACGGGATCACTGTCAATCGACTTGCGGCGAGCGTAAGCGGCGCACTCGGGCGACGCATCGACTGGACGATAGAAGGCAACTACGCTAACTACTCCGATGATAACACCAGAATTGGTGGCGAGCTTCAGGCATCGTATCGGCTGCTCTGGTTTCCACGGGCGCTTCGTCTGCTCTATCGTGGGAACGCCTTCGGGTTTCAGCGGGAGCGATCGTATTTTTCTCCCGGCGCCTACGCTACCAATACGGTAGCCGTCGAGTTTCAATATTGGTTCGGCTATCCGACGAAAGAGGACTACCTGGCGGAGGCGCCGCGAAATACCTATGCCATCTATTACGGGATCTCCATCGACAGCAACGGGAAACCTTTTAATGAGGCGCGGGGGCGACTCACCTATGCGTTAGTGCCGAAACTCGACGTCGGCCTGTCGCTCAAGATGATTCGGTCGACCGTTTACGACGAGTGGAGTGCCGAGGGGCTAATCAGCTATACGTTCTGATCGCAGGGATGGAGCAGGGACATGGCCAGGCGCAGAGGGATCACGACGGTACTCACACTTGTAAGCCTGTTTCTGGCGGCCTGTACGGCCACAGGTGGCGGTTCACGGGTTGAGATTACTCCCATAGACGAGTTGATTACCAGAACCTGGCAGGCATACAGCCAACGGTTTATCGATCCGGATGGGCGCGTGTATCGCCCACTGAACGATGGAGACACGGTCTCCGAAGGGCAGGCGTACGCGCTACTCATCGCCTCGCTGTTGGACGACCGGCAGACGTTCGACAAGGTCATGCGCTGGACGCGGCGGCACCTGTCGCGCTATGAGCGTACCGGCGATCATCTGTTGGCGTGGCACTGGGAAGCGGACAAGGGAGTGATTGACTGGAACAGCGCGTCGGACGCCGACATCGACTATGCCCTCGCGCTGCTCATCGCCTCCTCCCGCTGGCACGACCAACGCTATACGCAGAAGGCGCGGCTGATCCTGAGGGACCTGCTCGACCTGGAGACCGAGGTGGTGAATGGTAGAAGGTATCTCCTGCCGGGCAACTGGAGACAGGCGAACAGCCGTTACGTTGTGAACCCATCGTATCTGTCTCCGGCACATTTCCGAGTGTTCTTCATCTGTACCGGGGATTCCCGCTGGAACGACCTTATCGACAGCAGCTATCACCTCATCGACACCGTCTCGCAGGATTTTGCCGGCATCGCCGGGGTGGGCCTGGTACCGGACTGGCTTCGCATCGCGCCGGACGGAACATTGACGCACGCCGAAGGATTCTCAGACCGCTTCGGCTGGGATGCCATTCGAACCCAGTGGCGACTCGGGATGGACGCCTTGTGGTTCGGAGAGGATCGGGCCGGGCGCTACCTGGCTACTCTCAGCGATTTCTACGCCAAGGAATGGGAAAGGTCCGGCGGTCGGTTCTTCGCGGAGTACAGCTATGACGGCCGACCCACCGTGGAGTACGAACATGTGGCGACCTACGCCATGAGTCTGTCGGCGCTGGCGACATCCAACAGCCCGATCTTGGAGGGCGTGCTGGACAAGCTGCGCAGGCGATTCAACGGCACGGCGCAGCTTTTTGAGGAAACCGACGATTACTACGCCAACAGCCTTGCCCTGTTGGGGCTCATCTTTCACCGGGAGGCGAGAACGCCGACCATCGATCTCCAACAGTTGGATTGCCGATAAGGCAGGCGGCGCGCGTGCTCCTCTGCGGGCAGTAAACCGATTACCGAGGACCCGGCGTCGGGCGGTAATACTGCGACGCCTCGGGGAGCCAGGCTTCGATCTGCTTGATGCGGGTTGACTCAGACGGGTGAGTCGAGAGGAACTCGGGAGGACGGTCATGGCCTTTGGATGCCTCAGCCATACGGATCCACAGGTCGCGGGCTGCGCTGGGGTTGTAGCCCGCCTTGGCCATATAGATGAGCCCCAGATGGTCAGCCTCGGATTCCTGGGAGCGACTCCAGGGGAGCATCAGTCCAACAGCCGCGCCGGCGCCCAGCAGGGCGCCCACCGTCTGAATGGTCTGCGGGTCGCGTTTCGAGAGCGCCGCCATGGTGCCGGCCAGTCCCACCTGCACAAGTAGACCCTGGCTCATCCGTTCAGCGCCGTGTCGCGCGACGGCATGGGCGACCTCATGCCCAAGGACTGTCGCCAACCCTGTCTCATCTTTGGTGATGGGCAGGATACCGGTATAGACAGCTACCTTGCCGCCCGGCAGCGCAAACGCATTCGCCTGCCGATCCTCGATTACCACAAACTCCCATGGGAAATCCGTCCGGCCGGTGGCCGCCGCGATGCGAGTCCCCACGCGCTTGACCAGGTCGTTGGTCGCGGGATCCGTTGAGAGTTTGGACTTCTTCACCACCTCCCGGTAGGATTGGATTCCCATCTGCATCTCATCCGCTTCCGAGAGCAACAGGAGCTGGGATCGGCCTGTGATGGGAACCGTCTGGCAAGCAGTCATGCCGACGCATACGAGGAGGGCAGCACAGCAGGCGAGCAACCACTTCCGAAAATAGCGTTCAGCAGTCAGCATTCAGCGATCAGGGACTTAGACTGAAGGCTAAAGGCTGAAGTATCCTCCGAGCCATTCGCCGTCATCCTTCAGCCATCAGCCTTCGGCTTTCAGTCTTCGGTCTCTCGACCCGCACAGGTCAGCCATCTCTACGCGCTCAGGGCGGTCCGAAACCGGGCGATGGTAGCCGCGTAGTCCGGGGTTCCGAAAACGGCGGAACCGGCCACAAAGGTATCGGCGCCGGCGTCGGCGACGCGACGCACGTTCTCCACTTTCACGCCGCCGTCCACCTCGAGATCGATCGCCTTTCCGACAAGGTCGATGCGCCGACGAATGGCCGTGATCTTCGGCAGCACATAGTCGATGAAACTCTGGCCCCCGAAGCCGGGATTCACGCTCATCACCAGCACCAGATCCAGCTTTTCCAATATGTGGTCCAGCCAGACGATGGGGCTGGCCGGATTCAGGGAGACGCCCGCGCGGCAGCCGAGACTCTTAATCAGTTGGATGGTCCGATCCAGATGGCGGGTCGCCTCCGGGTGAACCGTGATGATGTCGGCCCCGCTTTTCGCAAAGTCCGGAATAATCGGGTCCACCGGTTCGATCATCAGGTGGACATCGAGCGGTTTGCGGGTGTGGGGTCGGATAGCGGCAACCACAAGCGGCCCAATGGTCAGGTTGGGCACGAAGTGATTATCCATCACGTCGACGTGGATATAGTCGGCGCCGGCCGTATCCACGGCGCGGATCTCTTCGCCAAGCCTGGCAAAGTCGGCGGACAGAATCGACGGGGCGATCTTGTGCATTATCACGGGCTAGTTGATACGCGGATCAAGTTCGCCTTTGGCATAGCGACGGGCCATATCGTCCAGGGAGATGACGCGAATCTTGCTTGCGTGGCCGGCGCTCCCCAACTGCTCATACCGCAGTTTGCAGATCTGCCGCATACCCTTCGTCGCCGCCGTCAGGAACTTACGCGGGTCAAAGTTCTTCTTATTCTGGGCCAGATCCTGACGGATGGCGCCGGTCGCCGCCAGGCGCAAATCGGTGTCGATGTTCACCTTCCGCACCCCATGCTTGATCCCAAGCTGGATCTCTTCGATCGGAACCCCGTAGGTCTGCGGCATATCGCCACCGAACTCCCTGATGACCTTCAGCCACTCCTGAGGAACGCTGGAGGAGCCGTGCATGACCAGGTGGGTATCCGGAATGCGCGCATGGATCTCCTTGACCCGCTCCATGACGAGCACATCACCCTCGGGCTTTTTGGAGAACTTATAGGCGCCGTGACTGGTACCGATGGCGATGGCCAGGGCATCCACCTTGGTCGCCTTGACGAACCGGGCAGCCTGTTCGGGATCGGTCAGGAGCTGATCCCGCGAGAGCGTCCCCTCGGCGCCGTGACTGTCTTCCTTCTCGCCGGTGCCGGTCTCAAGGGAACCAAGACAACCCAGTTCCCCTTCCACCGAGACGCCGATCGAGTGGGCCACCTCGGCCACATGGGCCGTTGTGGCAACATTGTACTCATACGATGACGGCGTTTTGCCGTCGGCCAGGAGCGAGCCGTCCATCATCACGCTGCTGAAACCGGAGCGGATCGAGGCGATACACACCGCCGGAGATGCGCCGTGATCCTGGTGAATGACCACCGGAATGTCAGGGTACATCTCCATCGCCGCCAGACACAGGTGGCGGAGGAACGGTTCACCGGCATACTTGCGGGCGCCCGCTGAGGCCTGCATAATCACGGGGCTGTCCGTCTCATGGGCCGCCTCCATGATGGCCTGAATCTGTTCCATATTGTTCACATTGAAAGCGGGAACACCATATCCATGCTCGGCCGCGTGATCGAGTAGCTGTCGCATCGAAACAAGTGCCATGCCTTCCTCCTGTCTCTGTATGTCCTATGCCTGCCCTAAATCTCGTGACACAACCTGACGGTCTTCAGTTCATTCGAGCCGTGCTCTGTCTGAATCATGCGCCTGGTCCGGGTCTTGCCGCGCATGACGATCGAGTGAGTCGTCGAGCCGCTGTCCGCATATCGTACGCCCTGCATCAACAGGCCGTCGGTAATGCCGGTGGCTGCAAAAAACACATCATCGCTCGATACAAGATCGCGCTCGGTCAGCACTCGATTGATATCGAGTCCCGCCTCGATCAGCGCCTCACGCTCGCCGGGTTTCTGGGGCGCCAGTTGGCCCAGCATCGCTCCGCCCAACGCGCGCACCGCACAGGCGGCGATGACGCCTTCCGGTGTCCCGCCGATGCCCATCAGAATGTCCACCCCGGAGCCGGGCGTCGCAGCCATCAGCGCGCCGGCCACGTCGCCGTCAGTGCGCGTCAGCACGCGCGCGCCGGCCGCTCGAATCACACTGATCAGCTCAGCGTGCCTGGGCTTATCAAGCACGAACACCGTAAGGTCGGCCACGGCCTTGAGCTTTGCCGCAGCGATCGCGGCAAGCGTGTCGGCCACCGGCGTCGCAAAGCTCACAGAAGCGATGGCCTCACGCGCCTCGCGTCCGACGACCAGCTTGTTCATATAGAAGCCCGGGCCTGGGGACCACATGGTGCCGCGAGGCGCCACACCGATCACGGCGATCGAATCGGGTCGGCCATGGGCCAGCAGACTGGTCCCCTCCACCGGATCCACCGCGACGTCCACGGCAGGTCCCTGACCGGTTCCAACCGCCTCGCCATTGAACAACATGGGGGCCTCGTCTTTCTCGCCTTCGCCGATGACCACCACACCGTTGACGTCGACCGTCCGGAGCATCGCTCGCATGGCATGGACAGCCGCCGCATCACCCGCATCTTTTTGCCCGCGCCCCATCCATCGCCCCGCAGCCAATGCGGCGGCCTCAGTCACGCGGACCAGTTCGAGCGTAAGATCGCGCCCAAGATATTGATTTGTCGTTGACATGCTGCTCATAGATATCCCTTTTTGTGATGTGAGAACTGACCGCAGGCCGGAGTCAGACATGTACGCCGTCGGAGGTTGACAGACCCTGGACGGCGTATTGCTGTGGGAGAAATATTTCACACACGCTTTATAATGTCAACCCTTTCGTAAGACACAATAACCGACGTGAGGGGTGAGGCGTAAGGGGTGAGAGGTGTGGCCCCCCTCGCCTTCCGTTTCACGCCTAACGCCCTTTCGGAGCAATGGGCTATCCCGCCGCAGCGGCATCTCTGTAATGTGCGTCCACCCAGTAGCGCGGCAACGACTCGCCGGAAGGAAAGATCAAATCGGCCTTGTCGAAATCGACGGGATCCTGCATCTCCTCACCGGCGTGGATCCGACCCGTCACGACCGACTGAAGCGGATCAAATAGCGCGGTAAGGTTGATGATCTCTACCAGGTGACCGGTCTGTTTGTCTTTTAAGAACATCGCAACCCCTCCTCACATCCTGAGCGTCATCCGTTGTCATGATTAAAAGGGAGAAAGGCCAAACAGCATGACCAGCCAGGCGATGGCCATAACGGTGATCACGAGCACCGCTATGACGCTCACCACAAGGACCAGTCCGGTGAGCAAGTGGCGCGATGCCCCGAACATCACCGAACTGGCATATTCCATGCGAACCTCCCGATCAGGAGCAATGCGGCCTTGAAGCGCCCTCACAAACTCCTCGGCCTGTCCGCGTTGCCACGGCCAGCCCTTCATTACCTCCCGTTTCCCATCCGTGGTGTTGACAATCACCGTTGGGGTGCCCCTGAGGAGGCAGTAGCCGAACAGGATGAAAATCACGCCGACAAGAACCAGTATCGCCGGCACTCCAAGGAGAATAAGAAGGATCCCGGCGCTGAGGTTGCGCGAGATGACGAATTCGACCGATGCGATCCGGCTGAGCAACGCCTCTTCCTCGCGCCCCTCCGTCAGCCACCCTCTATTCGGGTGGTAGACAATCCGTTCATCGGTAACTACCCCGAATATGTTCGTGACATACGTCGTTTCCTCATGCTGTTGCGGCTCGGACATACATCAACCTCCCTTTACTAAAGCAGCATTCAGCAATCAGCTATCAGCCTCGGATACGAGCGGGGAACGGATCGGAAAAGTCGGAAAAGGCTGAACGCTGATCGCTGACAGCTCATCACTTCATCCCTCCGCAGTTGTCGGGTCGATCACCGACCTGATTTCCGATACGCGATTCGCCGGGAAACCGCCCTGCCTGGCATGCTCCAGGACCATATCGGCATTCGGCGCGATGTAGACACAGTAGACCTTGTCATCGGTCACGTAGCTGTGGACCCATTGAATCTGCGGCCCAAGCTTGCCAAGAACGCCGCATGACTTTTGGGAGATGGCCTGAAGTTCATTGGCCGACAGTTGTCCGGCCCCGGGGATGTCACGCTCGATTACATACTTCGGCATCGTGAAGCTCCTTTAGAAAAAGCGCTCAGCAGTCAGCGTTCAAGTGCAGGCTGAAGACGGCGGATAAGGGTCCTTCAGCCTTCGGTCTATCTACCTGCTGTAGTTACTGCGGGATGGCGACGCCGAACGGCATCTTTCCCACAGGGACGGTAGCAATCACCTTCTCGGCGGCCACGTCAATCACCGATACGGCATCGCTCCGGCCGCAGGCAACGTACAGGTACCGCTCATCCGGCGTCAAGGCCAGATACCAGGCCCGCTGGCCAACGGGTATCTGTTTGGTAATGGTCAGGGTGCGGGCATCGATCACATAGACAGCATTGCTCCGGCCATGCGCCACATAGAGCTTGCGGCCGTCCCGCGTCACTACCACCCCAACCGGCCGTTCGCCAACGGGAATCTTCTTGATCACCTTGTGGCGGGCCACATTGATCACCGACAGCACTCCGGGCTCGACCTGCTCGCTTGTCACATAGGCATATTTGCCGTCCGGGCTGAAAGCGATTCCGCGCGGGTTCTTTGCGACAGGGATATTCGCGACCACCTTGAGAGCCGTAGTATCGATAGCCGAG
>Ga0233425_10008931_pt1 | contig 12996 bp, 15 predicted proteins | sample Watercolumn_Towu_2_FD_181712 | JGI IMG/M metagenome (GOLD analysis project Ga0233425, IMG submission 181712) | Freshwater microbial communities from Lake Towuti, South Sulawesi, Indonesia - Watercolumn_Towuti2014_140_MG | ecosystem: Environmental > Aquatic > Freshwater > Lake | place...
CCTCGTGCTCCGCGAGGGACCCGACCTGGCCGTTAGCGAAATAATCCTCACCGCGCTCGAACGACCGCGCGCCGGCCATGCGGCGAAGCGCACGGAGATCAAAGGTTGCTGTCATTTTGACACCACGCTTACCATTTCCACTCTATTGTGGTCGGCCGACTGTCCCTGTCAATGTCTATTCCGAGGTCCCACAGGATCACGGCAACGTCGCTGCCGGAGCGGAGCTCCTGGACCTTCCGGAACCAGTTCAACCGTTGGCGAATGATCTGTTCTCTGATATGGTGTGGCACGGGTGACCTCCTTCCTGGTTGGGTGAACGAGTTGGACGACTACCGCTCTTCTACCACAGGAGGGAGCGTTACCCATGTATGATAACTCTACTCTCGGTCTCAATTTTTCGCTTGACAGGACATTGATCCGCGCTATAGCGTCGATCTCCGGTCAGCCTCCCGCGCCGGGCCGTCTGAGCACGGCGTTGGTGCCGCTTAGCCTCTGAACGTGTATGGCTACCCCACACTACCGCGAAGGACTGCTTTTCAACTCAAACGGGCGCTATCTCTATGGAGCAGGCCCTGATGAGTTGTGCCTTCCAGGCAGATGAGCGACTGCCGTATATGGCGTTTGAGATAACATTCGCGGCTTCAGATCATGTACAAAAAGCGCTAGCCGAAATAGGGCGCACCGAAGATATAAAGTTTTCTCCGGATAATCGTCGTCTTGCTATCGCGGGATTCTTAAAAAATAGAATCCTCATCGTAAGTACTATTATTGAGGAGTCCGCAACCGGCAAGCGGGTGACGTTGTCGGATTGCATAACAATCACGTCACCAAGTCTGCAACATCCCCACGGACTCTTCTTCATCGATGATCAGACCCTTATTGTTGCCAATCGTAGCGGAGAAGTACCGATTCTGAGGTTGCCTCGGATGGGTGCAGGGGAACGCTCATGCGAATTGTCCCCTCTTCACACGATACGCGCCGATCAGGTCCATTATGTGAAGACACCGGGGTCGGTAGCGGTCTCCCGGATTGGCCTGGAATTGTATGAACTCCTTATTTGCAATAATTACGTGCATTACGTGACCCGACATATTGTGGATGCCAGAGAAGGATTCAGGGTCAGAAAAAACGAGGTGCTATTGAGTAAGGGGCTCGATCTTCCGGACGGCATAGCCGTGAATGAAGAGTGGAGTTGGATCGCGGTCAGCAACCACAAGGCTCATAACGTCCTCATGTTCAGGAATGGTCCGGGGTTGGACCGATCCTCCGAACCGGATGGCATTCTGCGCAATGCCATCTATCCTCACGGCGTCCGTTTTACTGTAGATGATAATTTCATCCTCGTTGCCGACGCGGGCGCACCCTATCTACATATCTACGCAAAGAACGGCGTCGACTGGACAGGCGAGCGCACACCCGTCGCCTCGATCAGGGTGATGGACGAGAAGACATTCTTGCGGGGCCGATATAACCCGCAGGAGGGCGGCCCCAAGGGGGTAGATGTCACCAGCAATATGGGCGTGCTCGTCACAACGTGTCATAATCAAGCATTGGCCTTTTTTGATTTAGAAAAGATATTACAAGAACATACGCACGACAGAAATATTCCGTCCCCCAATTGCGCTGATCGGATACGCTTGGAACATATAGATCCATCTGGAAATCTATCGATGCAGGTTCCGGATTCCGGCCTGGCTGAATTATTCCGCGACGCAAGGCTCTCCCGGGAAGTGCTCCTGCGTGAGTTGCTCCAGTCGACGAATATCGATGCGAGGATGGCCCTGCAAAAGGTTGATCTCGATGCGGCTTGCGCCAGACAGATTGCATTGATTTACCAAACCCGTTCTTGGAAGATCACTGCCCCGCTGCGCCGGGTATGGGTATTGGCGCAAGCTTTCAAACAAAAAATCGTGTATCTGTACGCCACGATTATCCGCTAAGGTCGAATATCTGCCAGGGTGGCTTTGAGAAGGCAAGGAGATCTGCGAAGAGTCCTCAGGTGCAGAGCGAAGGATCGTGTGCTGGGGGTTCTTCGTAGATGGCGGCCCAGCCGGCAGGGTCCTGGAAGAGGCGAATACACTTAATGCGCCTATCCTCGGCCAGGGTGAACCAGTGGCGGGTCCCAGCGGGTACGGTGATCAGATCGCCAGGGCCTACCATGACATCGAAATAGCGACCGCTCCGCCCGCGGATCGTGAAGATGCCGTGGCCGTCCACCACGAATCGGACCTCGTCCTCGCTGTGGTGGTGTTCCCGGCTGAATTTGCCGAGCAGTGTCTCCAGGTCAGGGGTCTTTTCCCAGAGAACCACGACATCGGCCGCCACATACCCCCCTTCGGCCTTGAGCGATTCGATCTCTCCCTTGAAGGCCGCCAGGATCTCCGCCTTGTCGACGTCGGTCGGGACATAGTTATCCCGCAATCCTTCTCGCAGATTGGACACATCCCAGTTGCGGTAGGTGAGGCCCTCCCTCGCGAGAAGGCTCGCCATCTCGGTCGGTGCCTCGATACGCCGGTTATCGGGGTGCAGCCTGATCGTCGTCATAATATTTCACCTCCCATAGAGGCAACCCTCAGCAGGTATTCAAACATAAACTCGAAGGCTTCAACGTGACGCTTGACCTCGAACGGGTTTGCGCCCCAGGCATACAGTCCATGGCGCCGGACGAGCACCCCGGGCACCCGCGGATCGGTGATCCGCGCGACGATGGCTTCTGCCAGCGCGGGCAGCTCAAAGAGATTCTCCACAACAGGAACCCGGATCTCCGCCCCTTCCTCCCAGATGTCGAGCCCCTTGAGCATCTCAAGATCCCGAAGCACCGCCTCGCCCTGAAAAAACGCGCGTTCGGCAATCAGGTTGTTCCAGACCGTATGCACATGTACAACACAACCGCACCAGGTTGCCTGATAGATGCGGGCATGAACCACCGTCTCGGCCGATGGACGTAAAGCCCCAGGCTCCACAGGCCTCAATGAGTCGTCCACGAGGAGGAAGTCGGCTGCCGTCATCGACGCCTTATCCCGACCGCTGGCGGAGACGATCAGCAGGAGCGGCTCGTCCGGGGCGCTGACCCGCACCGACAGGTTGCCGCTGGTCGCGGGGAACCAGCCTCGGCGGGCGAAGCTCGTTGCAATCTCCGCCAGGGCTACCCCGGCCTGCTCTGCGGCGCGGTCCGCTACCGTCACCCGCACACCTCAACCCCCATTCGATCGAGCACCGCCATAACATCGTAGAACGTCTCAAACGGCTCATGCGGAATCCCGGCCGCTTGGCACTTGACGACCAGCAGATCGCGGGCGATCACCAGGTCGGCGAGCTTGGCCGCCTGCAGGTCCGTGACGCCGTCCCCGATTACGACCCTACAGTATCGCTCGGACGGAAAGCGCCGCATGATACTGGGCTTGCACATGCCGCAGTCGGCCCGACACTGCTCGTCGCACCTGTGGGGCCAGAGGATGCGCACTGTGGGGCCGCCGCAGTCGCTGCTGTTACAATAGATCTGGTCCCTCGACAGGAGCCCATCCAGAATGGGGTAGATGAAGAAGTCTACTCCGCCGCTGGTTAGGAGGAATCGGTGGTCGCGAACCCGGCAGTAGTCCAGAAATTCCCGAAACCCGCGCCGCAGGCTGGTGATCCGTCGGGCATATTCGACCATCTCCGGGACTCGGGCCGATGGGACTTGCGCAAAGATATTGCCGACTCCTTCCCGCACGCTTATGGTCCCATCGATAATCGCGTCGCGCACCGTCTCCCATCCGGGCGGCCCAAACGCCCGAAAGAGCGCCACAATAACCTCCTGCTCGGCAGCGGTCCCGTCGAAGTCGCAGAAGACGACCACCTGCCTGCTCATACCGAAAACTCTTTCGGGATTCGAGCCTTGCCACTGCCCCATCGGTCAAGGGCGGCCCGCAGATCGGCGCTCCCTGCGGCAGCCTGTTCCAGAGGAACGCCATCCACGCCGGCGGCGATCGCCGCGCGGAAAGCTCGCCCACCAGCAGCCGCACCCCCCGGATGACCGTGGATACCGCCTCCCGCATTGATCACGACATCGAGACCGAAATCGTCCATCATATGCGGCACCAGGCCGGGATGGATCCCCGCTGACGGGACTGGGAAACTTCGGCGGTGAGGCAGACGGTCCTTGTCGATCAATCGCTGGGCCAGTTCCAGGGCCTGGGTCCGGTCCAGGGCCATCCCGCCATAGGGAGACGGGAACAGGACCAGGTCGGCCCCGGCCAGCCGCATCAGCGCCCCCAACAACAGGGGCGCGGCGATACCGTAGTCATCGGACGGATAGAGCGCTCCAGCCAACGCTGGGTGGGCTACGAGCGGTACGGTAATGTCCGGATCCTCGGCCAGCCGCTGCAAGATGTCAAATCCGTAGGGCAGGACATTGATGAGCAGCGCGTTTGCTCCAAGCTGTACGGCCCGTCGGGCCTTCTCGGGAAGCCGATGGACCGGACCGGTCAGGTTGATCGCATAGAGCACCGTCTGGCCCGTCTCTCGCCTCGCCCGCTCCGCCGCCTGCAGGCAAGCCTCCAGGCGGCGCTCGAAGGGTGCGTCTGCGTCGTTAAAGAAGATCTCATCGTCCTTGATCAGGTCGACGCCACCCAACGCCTGCTGAAAAAAGCCTTCGGCCAGTTCGGCGAGCGTGAGACCCACGCACGATTTGAAGATGCTCATGAGTAGCGGCCGGCTATGAACCCCGAGCCGCTCGCGGACCCCCTCCACCCCCAGCTTCGGTCCTGGAAAGGCGGCGGCGAAGGTCGGCGGCAGGGTAAGATCCAGCAGGCGGATCTTTCCATCCATCGACAGCTTACCGAAGGTAGCGGTCAGCAGCGCCGGCAAGTCTGGCGTAAGATTTGCGAGGGGATACGCGATCCGAATCAGGCCCGCGTCCACCGACACGACGCGGCCGGCGTGGCGCTGAAGGGCCGCCTGTCTCTCGACAGGCAGACCGGGCCAGCTCCCCACCGTCATGCCCAGCGCGATCGTCTCCGCCTTCTTCGTCCAATCGCCTCCGTCGCCGAGACGATAGCTCGCAATCACGTAGTCGTTCCAACTCTCATTCACGGTTGCTGCTCCCTGTGCTCGTGTATCTCAACGAGAGGAAAAATATCATGCGAGAGCGCGAAAGTCGAGCGGGGATTACAACATGTGGTGAGGGCTTGACAGACGATATCAGTATTGATACTATCCTGAAATGTCAAAGGTCGCAGATATCCTCGAGACCATGCGGCATCAGCCTGCTGGGGTTCGCTTTGCCGATCTGTGCAAGGTTTGCGACCACTATTTCGGTTCAGCCAGGCTGACGAGTGGAGGTCATCGAGTGTACAAGACACCGTGGAGTGGTGGCCCGCGGGTCAATATCCAAAATCACAAAGGATACGCCAAAGTCTATCAGGTTAAGCAGATACTCAAGGCAATCGACAGAATGGAGATGGAGCATGGCACAGCCACATGACAAATATACCTATCGGGTGACCTGGTCGGAAGACGATGCCGAATACGTAGGACTGTGTGCTGAGCTGCCAAGCCTGAGCTGGCTGGCGCGTACGCCGGAGACGGCGTTGAAGGGCATCCGAAAGCTCGTGCGCGAGGTGGTAGCCGATCTGCGTCGCCATGGTGAAGCGGTCCCCGCGCCGCTCGCCACCAGGCATTTCAGCGGCAAGTTCGTGGTCCGTGTCCCGCCCGACGTACATCGGCAACTGGCCATAGAGGCCGCTGAATCCGGGGTGAGTCTCAATCGACTGGTCAGCGCAACGCTCAGTCGCTCAACTTGACGCTGCCGATTGTCCAGTCACACCTTCAGACGGTCATTCGGCAGCGGTGGATCGAGCGTCTCATCGGAAGCTGGGCCGCCCTCCTCTTGACCTGACGCCAGGGCGGCTTGCCAAATTGCGGGCCGATGCCTGAAGGATGGGTGCCGATCGACACCTCGGCCTGGATTCATTGCGTTGCGGCCTTCTTCGCGCCGACAAGCACTTTGACCTGCTGGCCAGCCATGTCGGCCTGGTAATTCGACAATCTCAGTAGGTTGGCTGGGTTTCTTCCTCTACCCAGCCTGCACCACGAAGCCAAAGGAGCACGTTCTGCCTACCGCCTAACGGTAAGAGCCGTAGGTCGGGTTAGCGCAGCGTAACCCGACAATTCGAAAAGAACAAAGGGAGCATCAGAAGCTGACCACTGAAAGCCAATAGCTCAGCGCTATTTTTGGTAGAACGTTCTTTCTACGCCCGCTGAATGCGTTTAACGTCTCGGTGAACGGCGGGCCACTAGAGTCGCTTGCGCTGTCACGGCGCTCGTAGCCCATCCGTTCGACCTAGGGTTAGGCGGAGGCTTTTTCTTTCCGTAACCCCGGGGAGTCTCAAGCAGGCGTAATTGAGGGCTCGCATGGCCTTTACGGCGCGCCACTCCGCAGTACGAGTTCTCCTCCACGTCTTCATTGCCCCACTGACTCCAGCCAGGGCGGCGGAAGCGCGCAAAGACCTCCAAATAGGGACCGGGAGAGCACGACTCGATCAGGTCGTAGATCTCGTCTGGCCTACGTGAGTGCTCCCGCTTCCGGGTGGACAGTAGGTTAACCTGCATCCGGCCAGGGGCGAGGGTACGCATGCTTCCACGAACGCCAAACAGCACTAACTCAGTGACATTTCGAAAATAGAAACCTACACCGCGGCCCTCTGTGTCAATATACGTGAGACACCTGCCCCCCTTTCAATTAGAGTAGAGAGCGGGGAGGAGCACACATCATGAGCACTGAAACGATCACCACACCACAGAGCATCGACGAAGATCTTCTGATCGGCGGGCGCGACGAAGACCTCGGCATCCTTTTCTAGCCCAAGGGCCAGGTAGCGCTTCTGAGAGATCTCCACAGACACGGGATCTCCCCGTTCGCTGACCACGCGGCCGGCATAGCGATCCAACGCTTCCTGCCGGGCGGCGGGCAGACCGGGCCAACTACCGATCGTCATGCCCAGCGCGATCGTCTCGGCCTTCTTCGTCCAATCGCCTCCGTCCGCGAGGCGATAGGTCGCAATAACGTAGTCGTTCCGAGTGTCGTCCACGTCTGCGTGTCCTCCCGAGGATCTCCAGTCCAATAATCAGAGAGCTATTTACACGGGAAGCAGAATAGCACACGAGCCTTTCAGGTTCAATTTACCAATGTTGTCGCCGCTATCTGACAATCCTTGACGCTCTGGAGTTCCAAACCGTCCCATCTATCCCTGCACAAATGAGATGGTGGTCCAGTCACGCCCTCTATTTATTCCGGGCTTTTTGACCAGTTACCGGGATGAATCGTGATTCTTTGGTTTTTCTGACCTCATTGGAATGCCGGTTGCGAAACAGCGATCTCTATAACGAGAAGCGCATTTAATTTCTTTGTTCGTAGGATGCGACGACTATGACTTGTTTCCCTAAATGCCAACCCTTATTGCCACCCCGCATTTTCCAGACGTTGAAGCCCCCGGTCAAGCTCGTATCAAGTTTCCTGAGCCTTCTCTGTTGCCTCACGGTTGCAGCTTCCGCCAAAGAGCCGGAACTCCCTTCTGCCCCCGCCCCGGCGGAAGTCCTCCATGAGGGCCTGCTAGATCCTGCCTTCCTCGCCATTGACGCGGATAATGTCGTGTTCGTCTCCGAGGTACAGGCCGGCCGAGTCCTACAGATCCTCCCGGATGGTCGCGTCCAGTCGGTTGTGGAGGGTCTGAAAAAGCCCCAAGGGTTGGCTGTCGATGATGACGGGACCCTCTACATCGCTGCCGAGGAGTGGAAGGAGACAAAATTAAAGGGCCTGGTTCTCAAATGGGAAGAGGGATCGCTCCAGGTCCTGGCGTCAGAGCTCAAAAAGCCAACCGGCCTTACCATCGATGAAACTGGTACCCTCTATGTCGTCACTGAAGGTGAGGACGAGACCCGGGGAAGGATCTTCCGAATAGACCCATCAAGCCTCCCGACCCTCATCGCCGCGGGCTTTAAGCACCCCAGGGGGCTGGCCTTCACACCAGACGGGCAGCTTCTGGTGGCGGCTGAGCGACTCCAGGGTGAGGGGGAAGGCGACGGTGGGACGATCTACCAAGTCGACCCGAACAATGGGACGTTCACACGCCTGGTGGGCTCAGGTTTCCAGCACCCCCACAGCGTGGTTCCCGATCATCTCGGCAGCGTCTTCTTCTCAGCCCGGGCACGAGGACGAGCAGACGACCGGGGGCGGATTAGCAAACGCGTGACTGATGAGACGCTCACAACCTTTGCGGCACCTTTGACGCATCCCAAAGGGCTGGCGTTCGATCGCCATGGGAATCTCTACGCGATCGAGGCAAAGGGCGGCCGCCTCCTCCGCTTCCGGGCGCCACCGCCGCCGCAGGTCGATCCGCTTGCAGCCTTCAGGAATACGAATCCGCTGACGGTGACCGGCACCGCCGAACCCGATGCCCTGATCACCGTCACCGGGGGCGCTTCCCCCGCCTCGGTCATCACGTCTGGTCCGTTCGCGATTCCCGTGAGCCTTACCCCCAACCAACTGACCGCCCTCAATCTCTTCGTCACCGGCGCCAAGGGGTTTGGCCTCGCCGGGGTACCGATCGAGATGACGACCACTCACGATAATGTGCCTCCCCTCGTCCGGACCGTCAGCCCGACCGAGGGCGCCACCCTGACCGGAGCCTTCACGGTGGACGTAGAAGCCACCGATGCTCTGGCCGGGATTGCCGTTGTGGAACTGCTGATCGATGGGAACGTGGTCGGGGTGACGAATGTGGCTCCATACCGGTTCAGTCTAGAGGCCGGGTCCTTCACCGGGGGACCGCATACGGTGACTGCTAGAGCGACCGATCGGGCAGGTAACCGGGCAAGCGCGAGCGTCGCCGTCGTGATTGCCAGCTTGCGGGTGACGATCACCACAGATTTGACCGGGCCGAGTCTGGAGGGGCAGATCTTCACCTATCCGAAGCCGGGGCTGTATTTCCCTACAGCGACTATCACCGACCTCCAAGGGAATCAGGTCACCACAACCGCTCTCATCCAGGTGTATGACCGGGCCGCCCTCGACGCCGCGCTTCAGGCAAAATGGTCCGGGATGAAAGACGTCCTCCGCGGCGGCGATATCGGCAAGGCCCTGAACTCTGTCGCGCTCAGCGATCGGGAGGGGTACCTCCCGCTCCTGACGGCCCTTGGCCCTCAGCTTAGCAACATCGACAGGATTCTCACAGATATCAGCCCGGTCTCTTTCGATGGCGACCGAGCCGAGTATCAGATGATCCGGATTGATAATGGCGTGCGCATCTCTCACTTTGTGCTGTTCGCGAAGGATCTGGATGGGATTTGGCGACTGAAGTTCTTTTAGGGGGTTATCCATGAAGAAAAGGGGTCTTCTCTTGTGGAGCTTCCTGATGTTCACGTTGGTAACCGGGTGCTTCGGGCACCTGGTCTACCCGAGCGACGCCTACCGGGGCAGGGTCATCGATGCGGAGACCGAGGAGCCCCTTGTCGGGGCGGTGGTGCTCGCCATTTGGTACTGGGAGGCCCCAGGCGTAGGCCACCCAGCAGAGGGTTACCATGACGCCCTTGAGGTCTTGACCAATGCGCAGGGTGAGTTCACCGTGCCTGCGAAGACTCACCTCACGATGATCGGCAAGATCCGCGAACCCGAACTGGTGATCTACTACCCGGGGTACGGTTTCTATCCACGCTACCAAGTGCAGCCGCGAGATGACAAGGCGATCGCTGCTGCCTATGAACAACGATTTTTCAATGTAGCGCTACCGCGACTCAAGACCCGTCAAGAACGACTCAACATTCTCGTTGGGCTACCCTACGACCCCCAGATTCCAGATAGGAAGATGCCGCATAGCATTTGGCTCATGAATGAGGAGCGGAGGCAGCTTGGTTTACAGCCTACACATATTCCGCGAGAGGAGCGGGAACAATGAAGACCACAAGAGGCTGGCTGGGATTGTTAATTCTGGCGATCTTGCTGGGTCACACCGAGCATACGTTCGCATTCGGCATTGGCACACATCGGCTCCTCAACGAGAAAACGGTCCTGGCTTCTCAACTTGATGGTTACCTAAAAAGTCAATTGGGATTGACCAACGGCATTCTTGAAGACGTAGCAGACAAACAGGTCATTGAATGGGTGAGGCTTGGTGGTGCGGCCGAAGACGAGGCGTTCGGCATCGAGTCCCTCGGCGCGGCCTTCCGCTCTCGGCAGCACTTCCACAACCCGCTGCTCTCCTGGGATCGGGCCGGTCTCAACGGGCGCTGCTTCGTTCTGGTTCCCGTCAGCGGCGAAGCCTCCATCCGCTGGGCTCAAGACCCCAAACAGGGGCTGAGTGGACAGGCCGCGTGGGCCGACGCCAGACAGGCCTTTTTGCAGGCGCTGACGCTGCCCTCTAAGGCGGAGCGGGATGCTGCCTGGGCCCGGACCTTCCAGATCCTGGGCCAGCAGATGCACCTGGTCGCGGACCTCGCCGCGCCCGCCCACACGCGGAACGACCCGCACTGTCTGGCGGACGGCTTCGAGGCATGGGCATCGGGGAATGGTCGCTTGATCCAAGACCTGCTCGCAGCTCCGCCGGTGCGGCCTGACCCGGCCATCTTTTCCCTGGGGGTTCCTATTAATGATCCGATTGCCAAGGTTCCCATCGCCCGCCTGGGAGACAGCGACCAGTACAACGGCGGCAATCCCGATGTCACGCTCAGCCCCACGATCGGTCTGGCGGAATACAGCAATGCCAACTTCTTCAGCGACGATACGGTGTTCAGCCTCGACCTCCCCTTCCCCGCCCCAACCAGTGTGGAGCTTGGTTCACCCGAGCCGGAGCCCAAGACGGGCGAACTGCGCCGCTACTTCAAGAAGGTTCGCGATGGCGAGCCGATCAATCACCTGGCCGTGCCCAGCGCCCTCTATGACGTCCTCCCCGAGGCCCTGCAAGCCGAAAAGAAAGGGCTTGACGACATGGTGTTCCAGGATTACGGGAAGAAGTTGCTTCCCAGAGCCGTAGGCTATTCAGCGGCCCTACTCGACTATTTCTTCCGCGGGTCACTCGCGGCGTGGGCGCGCGCGGATACCGGCAAAGTAGTTCTAGACCTCTCGAACAAGAGCAACGAGGTCATGGAAGGCGTCTTTGAGGTGTATGCAATCTACGATAAGGACACTGACGGGGAGCGTCGAGTAAAACTTGCCTCGCTCGAAGGGGGAGCGGTCACGACGCTGCAGGCAGGCTCGTTTCAGACTTTTGAAATCGATGTTCCGTCCGGCCAGGCGCTTACACATCACTATATCCTTGTCTTCCGAGGGAGACTCGGTGAGGAGGTGGATACTGTCGTTGGTCGCCTCTTTCTCCTGACTCCTCGTGTACTCTTTGTTCAGCAAGACTCTCTGACCGACATTAAATTGGTGGAGTGCAGCCAGGCGGCGTGGGACGAAGTGGAGATCGGGGCGAGGGCGTCCTGTTTGTGGACAACCGCCAACCGCCAGATCAGCGGCACACTCGTCAAGAACGTGGTCGACCCTATCGTAAAAAGAGTCGTGGCGCGAGTAGGGGTCGACGCTGCCAGCACGGTGAGTGCGACAGTATGGGAGCGCCTGGGAAGGGAACCCGATCCGGTCGCGATGACTTTCACTGCTCCCGACTCGCCGTTTTTTTGGGGACAAGCTGCTCTCTTTCTCGACATTCAGCTTACGAACGGCGGCACCATTTCCACAAGGCTCGCTACCTTTGGCGTTGGCGTTTCTGGACATCAAAAGGACCTATTCGGAGCGTATGACCGTAACGAAGTTGTTTCCGGGAAGAATGCGTATCTCGCAATTAGCCGCGACCTCAGTCGCGACAAAGCGATCTCCATTGCTGGGTATACCAACCCGACAAACATATCAACAGGGCAGGGGTACCTTATGGTGAATTCGGGCGGTTACTCCGAGGCTGTCCTGCTTGTCTTTCAGGCTTACCCGAGCTATACAGCGGCCAAGACAGTCTTTGATGCCATCCAGCTCCAGGAGGGGCTTCCAATCAAGTGGGAGGCGGTTATCGAGCGCGTATATTACCGGGAAGAGGCTGAATTCCTCCGAGCCTTCATGCTGGATGCCCCGCCGCAGTTCACGATCCATCTGAGCGGCCCGTAACCGTAATTGTCCGCGTCCTACTGATAAAAGTTTCGGGGCCAGGCGTGGGTGCGCAGGGCGGCGAGGGTCTCGGGTGCGAGCGGCCGGCCGTTGGAGACCGAGCAGTTAGCCTCTACATGCGCCGGGCGGCGCATCCCGGGGATTACGGTGGTGACGGCCGGATGGCCCAGGCAGAACTTCAGGGCAAGCTGCGCTACCGTCTTGATCTCGCCTCCCAGCAACGGTCGGAGTCGATCGACATGTTCACACGTCTCCCGCAGCCGGTCCCCGCGGAAGTAGAAGCTCTGAACCGACTTCGGAGGAAAGGTGGTGTCCGGCGTGAGGTTGCCGGTTAGGCCCCCTTCATCGAGGGGGACCCTGGCGATCACGCCGACGTCATGCACCCGGCACAGAGGAAACAGTTCGTCTTCCGGGGATTGGTCGAAGATGTTGTAGATGACCTGGACGGTATCGACCAGTCCGGACTTGACCAGCTCCAGCGCACTGTCCGGCTGGTGATCCATGATAGAGACCCCAAAGAATCGGATCTTTCCCTGTTGCTTCAGCCGAGTCACGGCCTCCAGCCACTCCGATTCGGCGAGCCATTCGTCGCGCCAGACATGAAGCTGCTGAAGGTCCAGATGCTCCGCGTCAAGGTTTCGGAGACTCTGTTCCGTGCAGGCGGTGATCCAGTCGGCGGGAAAGGCCTGACGCGCTGTCGTTCCCTCCTTGGGGGGCCATTCGCGGCCCTTCGGTGGAATCTTGGTGGCGACAAAGACGCGATGTGTGGCTTCCTGAAAGGCCCTGGCGATCAGCCGCTCACTGTGCCCATCGCCGTAAGCGTGTGCGGAGTCAATGAAGGTGACGCCCAGCTCCAGCGCGCGTATCAG
>Ga0233425_10008932_pt1 | contig 12996 bp, 9 predicted proteins | sample Watercolumn_Towu_2_FD_181712 | JGI IMG/M metagenome (GOLD analysis project Ga0233425, IMG submission 181712) | Freshwater microbial communities from Lake Towuti, South Sulawesi, Indonesia - Watercolumn_Towuti2014_140_MG | ecosystem: Environmental > Aquatic > Freshwater > Lake | place: Indonesia...
TTTCCGCCTTTCTTCATTTGGCTCGCGTACGCTTTTGCCGCATAATATTGCGCTCGCGATTCAAAACCGTATCTTTTTGCTACCTGCATTTCAATGATGTATTTTTTACCCGATTGATCTTTACACAAAACATCAACAATGCTCTGTTTTTTGGCCAATACTTCCGGATCCTGAATCGGACTTAAAAATTCAATATCGATTATATGAATTCCATCACGTGGTCCCAAAACGTCATTTAAAAAATGAATCAAAATATCTTTGTGTTTTTCGCTGCCAAAAACTCTTTTAAAAGCCAGATCATTTTTAGGATCAAGAAATCTATTTAGCATACCCAACCTCTCTTTTTAAAATGCTGTTTTTTTCCTGATTTTGCCAATCTTACCAATTTTCCTCATAAAAACACTAGCGCGAAATGCTGTAGAATGCAATACCGTTCCCATTTTTTCGACAAAGTCGAAAAAATTCTATTTTTCGCGTAGCAAAAAATACCATGCAAAAAATATTTCTTTTAAAATTAATGAGTTATAATTCAACGACCAAATCCAGACCAATTTCCCCAGTAAAAAACCAAAAAATAATTGCCAATTATGGGCGAGTAAACTACGATCTAAAAAGCAATGAATAATTAATGTAACTACTCACCCTGTAGATAGGGACGCACATTTATGGCCAATCTTGAACGAAAAAGCTCCTTGGAATGCTCACATACTGTCGTGTATGCTCCGCTTCCTCGTCGCCTTTTCGCTCAACCTTGGCTCATAACTGTGCGTCCTGGCTAACCGAAGACACCGTGCGAGTAGTTACTAATTAATTATTCATCGTTGTTCAGGAGAGATGGCTGAGTGGGCGAGACGGAAATAGGCAAAGGTCCAGTGGACCTTTGCCCCGTCGAGCGCTTCGCCATGAATGGCGAAGCCGGGTGCGTACCAGGGATGAATACTGGAGATAAAATCACGCGATAGTGACACAGGAGAGGTGGCTGAGTGGGCGAGGCGGAAATAGGCAAAGGTCCAGTGGACCTTTGCCCCGTCGAGCGCTTCGCCATGGATGGCGAAGCCGGGTGCGTACCAGGGATGGATACTGGAGATAAAATCACGCGATAGTGACACAGGAGAGGTGGCTGAGTGGCCGAAAGCGGCGGTCTTGAAAACCGTTGAGGGCTAGTTCCCTCCGTGAGTTCGAATCTCACCCTCTCCGCCAATCAGAAGACAGAATAAATAGAAAATAATGCTACTCAGGAGATGCCGTGTTTTTTTCCGAATCTTTTTCCGCTGCAAAATCAAAACGAGCATGTGATGCAGCCGCGCTGCTAACGACTTTAGCAAAACTCGAATCATCTTTACGCCATTCTGCTTTCCATGCGTTTTCGCATAAATCCTTATAGGTACTAATAATTCCTCTTAATACATGATCAGGCACTACCATTTTATGCGGCAGTAACTCTTGAGTTACAAAACTACAGTCATTATGTCGCAAATATTCTGTAATAGCAGCTCGCTCGTAAGTATAACCATCTACCGTAACTACTGGATCTAACATTAACTGGTGAGTTATTGGGCACAAAAAATATCGTCGTAAACTATCAAGTTCAAAGGGACGACCACCAATTTCCTCAAAAAATTCAATCAGATTTTTAAACACCAAATTAGGAATTAATTCTTTTGAATTTAAAATCGTCCCGGTATCAGGATCGATATCGTGTCCATCTAACCATCTCTTAATTAATGCGCGATCATAACTACGACCAACACATGTTAAAACGGGATCGCGCATAGTATCAGCGCTTATAGAACATTTTAAAGATTCTTGTATAAATTTTCTCATTTGTTCACATATCGGTCGTGCTTTTGGTTCCCAAACCTCTCTAACAATACTCATAAATTTGTGGATAACTAAAAAACAGTTATCCACGAAATTCACAGGCACAACAATAAAAGATTTTTTATTTATATTTAAAAATACAAAAGATAAAGAAAAAGCAAAAGAATGGTAAATCCAAGAGAGTTCGAGGGCAAAAACAAATAAATATGGCAAAATAGGTTAAACCGGCTTTGTTAAAACCTGCAAGATGCGACGGATTATAAAAATCCTTACGTTCGATTAGGAAACAAAGCACGAATACTCATATAGGCACGAGCTTAAGGCTGTATAAAAATGAGCTCACATTAGATGCCGAATATACGACTGTAACCTTATTCTTTTAGCTAAATTATTTTGTTTACCTCTTGACACTGATGAATGAGTTCATATACGCATCTTCAAGTGCGAGCGGTATATACGAAGCGTTTGAAGATGAGATTTATTTGCCGTGGATATGTCTCTTAATCACCAAAAGATCAGCATAAGCTTTAGCTTTCTCGCCAGGTGAACGCAGTAAATAAGCCGGATGATAAATAACAAACAAAGGAATGGCAGATACACCATATTGATAGCTATGCCCACGCAAACGCCCCATCGCTTCAGTCGTATTCAATAAAAAATGTGCGGCAATTCTGCCAACGGCAACAATCACTTTGGGTTTAATCAATGCAATTTGCTGCGCTAAAAAAGGCGTACACAATGCAACTTCTTGCGGCAAAGGGTCACGATTGTTCGGTGGACGGCACTTTAAAATATTAGCAATATAAACATCTTCGCGCTTCAATCCAATTGACCTCAACATTGCATTTAACAACATCCCTGCTCTACCCACAAATGGTTCGCCCTGCAAATCTTCATTCGCTCCCGGCGCTTCGCCAATCAATAAAATTTCCGCTTGTTTATTGCCTACACCAAAAACCACGTTAGTACGAGTTGCATGCAAAGCACATAAATTACAAGCATGGGCCTTATTTTTCAGATCATCCCAACCGCCATTGGTACTATCAACGGGAGTTACGCAATCTTGCGCCGTCTGTTCACGCCAAACTTGAATTCCCATTGATGATAAATATGTATACCCTTCGCACTTCGGTTTTCGGCTACGTTGGCTTCGGTCGCTCGCGACAGTCATGTATGTCGAATACACTCCTGTCGCTCGCTCCTCGCCGCCTTGCCAAAAGCCGAATTGCTCGGGTCTATTGGTGCTAAAACCCGAAAAATCATTAGAGGATGGTATATTTTTGTCAGCCATAGCCAAAGAATAACAGAAAAAAGACCTCAAGTCTGCTACGTGAGTTAGCAACTTGACGCCAAAACTAACGCAAAAACAACTCTAATAAATCATTCAAAAAATTATGTCCTTTATGAGTAACGATGATTGATCGCTTGGCAACGCGTAATAATCCCAAATCTTTCGCAGCCTTTAGATGCGAAGATATTGCACTAATTGGCAAACCTGTGCGCACTTTAAATAGCGCCAAAGGAATTGGTCGATACAAACGCAGTGCATTTAACATAAACTCGAAAGGCAATTGTTGTGCAGAAAGTATTTCTTGTGCCGCAATAAAAGTTTCCTTAGTCAAATAATCCTGCGGTTTCGACCATTTATTAAATCTAATAATTTTATCGGCTAAAGTAATTTTACTATGCGCGCCCGCACCAATTCCCAAATAATCGCCAAACTGCCAATAATTTACATTGTGCCGACATGCATGTCCAGTTTTATTATAAGCAGAAACCTCATATTGCTTAAAACCGTGCGTATGCAAAAATTTTTGTCCCATTTCCTGAATTTGCCAAATCCGCTCAGCTTGCGGCAATGGTGGCGGTTTTGCATAAAACTGCGAGCCCTCTTCGATCGTAAGTTGATACCAGGAAATATGCTGAGGCTTAAAACATAGCGTTTGGCTTAAATCATTAAGCGCGCTTTTTACTGTTTGGTGTGGCAACCCAAACAATAAATCCACATTGAAATTTTTAAACTGTCGTGCAACAAAATCCAAAGTGCGCAATACCTGGGATTGACGATAAATTCTTCCCAATAAAGCAAGATTTTTATTTTGCAAGCTTTGCACACCAAGCGATAAGCGATTAACTCCCAAAGCATGCAAATCATAACATTTATCCCGCGTCAACGTTCCGGGATTTGCTTCCATAGTCACCTCAAGATTATTTTCTAACGTACAATCTTGGGCAACCGCATTTAATATTTTAGCAATTTGTTGAGCATCAAATAAACTTGGCGTCCCACCGCCCAGATAAATGCTTACAATTTTTCTACCCTGAACGTGAGGCAAATCATGTTTAAAATCCCGAATTAAAGCGGCAACATACTCTTTACGACGATCTTGCTGCTCTAAAGGATAAGAATTAAAATCGCAATAAGGGCATTTGCGCAAACACCAAGGAAAATGGAGGTAAATAGATAACGGGACCATAGAATACTCTAATCCTAAAAAGAGCAGTTGCAATCTATTACAATTGCAACTGCTCTTTTTAGGATAATGCTTTAATTTTAAATAATTGTAAAAAATTCTCCGTCGTTTGCTTCGCTACTTCTTCATAAGTAATGCCTTTAGCCGCCGCAATGGCGCGCACAATATACGACAAATATTTAGGCTCATTGGGCTTGCCACGATATGGTATTGGCGCCAAATAAGGCGCATCGGTTTCGAGCAATAAACGGTCAAGCGGAGCTTTGTTTACAACTTCACGAATTAAATCGGCGCTTTTAAAAGTAACCATTCCCGAAATCCCCAAATAAAAACCTAAATCCAAAATTTTTCGCGCAGTACACCAATCTTCAGTAAAGCAATGCAACACTCCCAGCACGGCTTTTTCGGCCGTTAAAAGCTCAATCACATCAACGATGGCTTCTCGTGAATGGATAATCAATGGTTTTTTTAAAATTTGTGCTGCACGAATATGTTTAACAAATAAATCCCGTTGCTGCGCTTTTTTTATAGTATCTTTAACGTAATGGTATTCCAATCCAGTTTCGCCAATGCCCAAAACGCGAACATTGCTTCCCCAATTTACCAATTCTTCTACATTAACTTCGTTATTTAAATCTTCACTGGGATGAATGCCAAAAGTTATGCCAATATTTGCTTTTTCTTGCGATTGCACAATAGCCAAATTTCGCTGGTAACTTTCCAAATGGGTGCTAACCGATAAAATATAACCGACGTCATTTTCTGTCGCGGCCTTAATTGCAGCCGACAAATCACCGTTATAACTTGCAAGTTCTAATAAATCTAAATGGCAATGTGAGTCAATTAGCATACGTTACCCTTACTACGTAAGCGCAACAGCACGCGGCATAAACGGATGTAAATGCAAATTGGCCTTGACTTTTTGTGCTTTCCATAAATCATAGCCAGCTTGTAAATTAATCCACAATTCTTCAGATGTGTTAAAAACAATTGACAACCTAACTGCCATTTCAGGACTAATATTCAGGCGACCATTAACAACCTTAGAAAGCGTTGGCCGCGAAACTTTTAAGAGCTTAGCCGCCTGAGATACAGAAAGACCAAGCGGCTTTAAACACAGGCTTTTTATCATTGTTCCAGGATGTTTTGGTGCATGTATCATAAATTATAAAATAGTACAACCACCAGCTTTTTCTATTGGAGTTTCATGCTCGTCTTGCTCACCAAGATACTCAATTTGTCTGGTTATTGGCTTGATTTCTAATTCGCGGCGTTTGGCATTCTGTAAGAGCAATGCCAATTGGTCGGGACTTTCGAGTAATCCAGCGCCTAACATTTCAACGCAATAAAGTGAATCGGCTCTACTTTGCAATGTCGCAGCTGCTGCTGCTTCAGGCCGTGAGGAAAAGGCGCTTACTATTTCCATTTTTACCGCTTGGCCAGAAGCAAAAAAACCTTCACTTGATAGCGCTGATCCCCGAGTCATAATCGAAGAACCATGAGATAATAATCTTTTTATTCCCCCAGCCAAAAGCACTTGATAAGCCAGCGAAGCACAACTTTGGGCGTTTTTGCTAACGAGATGACCAAATAAAGCCCAGCCTTTTAGCCTTTCTTTTAAGTCGGCAAATTCGTATTCAATAGCAGCTGTATCCAGCGTATAAAAACAATAAATTACTTCAGGAGGGCGACCCTCATAGGTTTTATCCTTTTCATAATCAACGACGAATTCCGAGCTAATTGGAGCAGTCACTCCCCAGCCTTCTACGGTTTTGGCTGAAGGAAAGCCATCTTCGGTTGCCTGCATTGGCCACAGACTTACATAAATATTTGGCGTTTGTACGGAAACGTGTCCTACGTTTTTACCAGGATATTTAGGATTTCCTAAAGAAGTCCAAATGCGTACAATCACGCGATTTTTCATTGTTTCTTCTTTAGACTCGTGTCCAAACTGCTGTTCTTGATCATTTCTCATAGAAATTTCCTCCGATTTTTTTAAAGTACACAAAAATTATAGCACATAAAAAAACAAAAAATACTGATCTCTTCAAATTTTTATCTTGCCGCACTACAAGCAGGAGCCGCCCCTAAAATCCAGGCTTTTTCGTGCATTTGGCTCATTATATCACGAGGGCTCACCGGAAGAATAATCGCGGCATCTTTTAATTGCACAAGTTTCGCGCGAGCCCAGGTAAAACAATTGTGCTCATTGGTATCGGGCTTGCGCCGCCAAAATGCTATTCCAGACAATAAAAAGTACTGCGGGGGATTAAACTGATCGTGCATGAATTCTTCTAATAACTGTAAAGCTTGCTGTCTGGTAATTCCCCAAGAAAGGTAGTTTATTTTTTTTCCATCCTGAAGGTCATGATGAAAGAAGTCAGTAATCTTTTGTTGGCGTGATTCTCTCATTGGCTCAAGATCAAACTCATAGGTTCCTAGAACTGCTCCTTTAGTTGAGGTAATGACCACACTGCTAGGCCCCGCGCTTCCGCTGCCTGGATATTTCCCAGGAACATAATGTGCTTGCCAAAGAATTACTTTGCCATACATATCTAATCCTTCTACTAATAACCTTCCGTGGTTTGGATATTGGCTATCAGGAAAACGCACAATTGAAACCACCCAATTGTCATAGTTCATTGTAATTCCTTCATCAATTAGGCTAAAACAATTATCACAAGGGCGGGCGCTATCAGCGGATAAGCGCATGGCAATCCAGTTTCTTACCGGAATGCCATACGTACCAAGTAGTAGAGCACGCTTTTCACCCATTGCTTCGGCTTTTCTTGGCGCTCCAACAGCACCGTGTTGTTTAAGCAACATTAAATCGCGGTCTGGTATATCTCCTCGCGCATAGCTTAAATTAAGGCCGGAACATTCTGCTTCAGTAGCTAAACACCGGTTTCTGATCGTAGGATAAAGAAATAATTTACCATCTGGATAGATATTCACTCGCCATTCGGAATAACCCAAGTAAAAATCAACTGCAACAAAGGTTGTATCATTGATAAATTTCACTGTTCTAAATGGCAATATTGTTTGGACTTGTGTACAAGTTCCATTTTCCAGATTCCAAACAACGGTTTTTGGGCCACTTAATACTTGTAATATAAACAATTTCCCATTTGCACTAATGGCGACGAACATACATTGTTTTCCATCTATAACATGCTTAACAGCTCTTTCTAAATTCTGTAATTCTGCGCGATCGTTAATAGTCATGGGAGGAGCATCCGGCCTAACTTCTACTACATTTCCATCTTCAGTACATTTTTCTGTTATTCCCCGTTTGAATGACTGCCATACCTCCTGAAAAACCCAAGATTGCTGAGTGGGAACGTGGATGATGAAATGAGAACCATAGTTTACGATAAAATTATTCTGAATTGTCCATCTATAAGAAAATGCATCCCTATCCGGAGTGTCTTGAATAAACGTTTTTAAGCGACAAATTTTGGAGAAATCGCGCACATCCCATACTTCGATCATGCAGTAGGCACACACACAGCCCATAGAAATAAGAATCAACTGTCGCTCTCGTGGATTAAATCCCAAACCCCGCAATAATAATCCGAGTGAGGACGATATTATACCTGCTAATTTGGGCGGTTGTTCAATGTCCCATATTTGCACTTGTTTTTTATCATTTGCTATCGCAAGTAACTGCTCATTCAGGAAAGCATGTCGAGGAAACGGAATGCCCAAAGTAGTACATGATGGTAATGTAAAACTCACTTTTAATTCTCGCTGCCAAGTAATAACATCACATTTTCCATTTTTGTATATGGCCATTAATTTTCCACTTGGACTAAAATCAACGAATTCATCGTGTAAATCATAAGGTTGATACAAACTGATTGTTCCTTGTAAGATCAAGGTATTTTTTATTATTATTTTATCGTAAGTTGTTACAGCAAATAAGCTTCCATCTGGACTAAAAACAAGGTCTTGTGGTTCAGATTCATATGTTTGCAGAGATAGCAATGTCAGCTCTTTAATGCTCCACGAATAAAGCAGTCGATCATTACTTGCAGCTATAATTAGCGATCCGTCAGGACTAAAAATAACCATTCGTATAGCGGCTAAAGCGCTAAAAACTGCTATTTTAGCACCAGTTATGGCATCCCATAATTCAATCACGCGATTCTTATCGCCTGAGGCCAATAAGTGGCTACTCCGCCCCATCCCAAAAGCAATTGTGGTAATTTCATCCTTGCTTTCGTGAACTCTAAATTTTAAACATTGATTTTTGATATCCCAAATCTGAATAGAGTAAACAGTGTCAGAACAATGACAGCTAGTATTTATCATTGCTAATAATTGTCCGTCAATATTACCAATGAGTTTTTTTACTTTTCCTTCATATTCTCCGACCAAATCGGTAATTTTTCTATCACGAGGATCAAAAACGATAATATAACCATGGAAAGCATGTGCAATCAATAAATATCCTTTGGGAGTAAAAGCAATTTCAAGATCTTCACTTACAACTTGCATAGTATTTACAGGAATTTTGGTATTTTCGAAAAGTTCTTCCAGTGAAACTATCCATGGCACTTCACGACCATCCTTACAAGTAATTGTAGCAACACATTGTCGACCATCGTGATTAAAAATTTTAATTTTATCCCACACTTTTGTTACTATAAAATTTGCATCGCAAATAAGCTTTGGCCTCAACTTCAATACTGGGTCGTAATATGGGTTTCGCGGGTTTCCTACTAACATTTCTTGTCGTATCATTTTACCGGTACTTATTTCTATAACGCTAATAAAATACCGCGGCATTTTATTTCCAGGATCTTTAAATTCAAAAGCAAATAAGTATTTTCCGTCATTTGAGAACGCCGCCATTGTATATATTCCCATCGTTGGTACAAACTTTTGTTCTAACCCAAATTCCACTCCAGTTAAATCCGCCCCAACAAATCGTGCGTTGGTTAAAACAGCACCATCAAATTTTACACCTCTTAATATAGCTCCGGAGAAATCAGTTTCAGCCAATAATCCTCTGGATAAATCAGCTCCCGGAATTCTAACTCCTACAAAATTTCCCGGCCTACCTCTTGATAAATCAGCTCCGGGAATTTTAGCGCCAACAAAATTTCCTGGTCTGTCATCCAGGTCAACTTCAGTAAAACAAACTTGTGCATAATTTAAGACAGTCATTGCATTCGCTGCAGCTATTTGCACATCTTCGTCACAGCGCGAATAGCCTACAATCCCTAATAGGCCCATTCTGAACTCTTGATTTTCGCTTGCCCGTTCGGCTAATAAGCGTACCACACTTGGTTCTTCGTTAATCAAATAAGCATTAAAAGGCAATGTTTGTGCCAATTCTTTAGTTTCTTTTTGTTTCTTATATTCCTCAGACTCCGCGACTTCAACTGCAACTCTTTCTGTACTCAACTCCTCTGCCTCTAGAGAAACTGCTGTTTCTTTGCCCTTTCCTTTATCGTCTTCCGCTGTTTTATCTGGCGTTACTTGAGTGAATTTTTTTCTTAAGACCGACGCATATTCAACCATCGTCATCACCCCTTCAAATAGTTCGCGTGCGGCGAAAAACTCGATCAGTGATTTATGTAAGAAACGGAAACAATCTCCATGAGTGCGCAACAAACATCCCGCGCGGATAGCTTCATAATCAGTTGGTAGCAAACGCACTTCGTTTGTCGTTGAAGCACTATTTGGGGAGCACTGCGTTAATTCCATTCGACTTAATGCAAATAATTCAGGCTTGAGAGTTTCTGTTTCAGGGATAAAAATTTCAGTAAACCTCCCTTTCCCATCTTGCCATACCCAACTAGCTAAATTTTCCGCATAGCGCCATAAATAACGCATCTTTTGCTCTGAACTTAAATGCGTGAGCTTCCCTTCATCATTTAGACGGATAATCTGGCGTGTAAAATAAGCATCTACAAAGCGCTTATAGATTTTGGTACGCGTAATACGCAATTGCTTGAGCTCGTTTTCGTCATTGCAATCGCCAATAACCGTTGGCAATACCTCAACTATCATGTACAAAATTACCGGAGTCTCAACTAAAGCCGTTAATCCGGAAAGAGTGGTTAAATAATGTTCATAAGTTTCCCATTGTGTCCAATCATCCTCTTTTTTTGGTGCTTTGGTATCAGCAGTTACAGCATCTTTTTCTTTAGGCACAATTGGTTCTGCGGTTGGCGGCGTAATTGATGGTCGCTTTGTACGCACATATTGTTGTAAATAGTCTTTCCGTTGTTCCATACTGAAGGGACACAAATGCAACTCACTGAAACGATCTGCCCCCTCTGTCGGATAAAACCATGTTGGATAAGGCGTATTTTCCTGGCGGCTATAAGTCAATAAGTTTTCTTCACGGCTGGCGGTGATCAGGCGTAAGTTTCGCCATTCGTTTAAGCGATGACATATGTATAAATTAATCGGGCGATTTTCGTCAAATTTTAATTCGTCATAACCGTCCAAAATAACTAATAACTTTCCTGTAGCTTTCAATTCAGCTATTTCATTTTTTGAAAAATCATAATCTTTGAAAAAAGTCTCCAATAAATCATTTTCCCGCGCAGAAGCGGCTTTACTGCGATAACTGGCTAGATAAATGTAAATTGGAATCCATTCTCCGGATTGATATCTTTCCCACATGTGGCGTACGATATATTGGCTAGTAAGGGTTTTCCCCATCCCACCATCGCCAACCAGAAGCAATGAAATTATGCGTTCTTCGCGCAAAAATACTTCAACCCTTTCTAATACATCGGCATTACTGCTGTTATCACCAATTCCGGTAGCATTAGCCAGTGGCCGAACGAACACCTCAAACTGCTTTGGCTCTAATGATTTTGCGAATTGCTCTTTTAATTTTCGTAATTTAACTTCGATCTCGGGCGACATATCTTAATCTCCGGGTAGAATCATTGCATACTGCATCTCGTTCTCGAATGTGAGTATTTTTCTTCTTCGGGGTCTTCTGTACGCAGATGGATACTCGCGCGCTCGGCAGTTAGTCGTTCTAATAATGTTTGTGGGTCGATTTTGATTGAGGGAATATGAAGTCCGATTAATTTACTACAAGCCCAACTATAGCAACTTTCAAAGTCTCCGCTTACAGAAACTAATCCATGTCTACCACTGGAGTGATAAAGAATATCTTTGCTTTGGTCGCTAATTACTCCACGATCTAGAGCCTCGGCCTTTTCTCGTGGAATATTCCAAGCATTTCCACAAACTTCGTCAAATCGCAAAAATTCGCGTTTAAAAACGCTTTGCAAACTTGCCTCATTCCCAGAATAAGTCTTGGGCGGAGTTGGTATAATGCGAATAAGCGCTTTATCGGGATTTTTTTGATCTTGAAATAAGTCATAACGGCGTAAAACGTGATTGCCATCTTCATGCACCCCCTCTACAACTAAAAAGGCATGTTCCGGGTTTTTCCCATAGGGTTTACGAAAAATAGCTACTAACCATTGGTTTTTGTCTACTAATTTTTGAGAGTCAAAGATGCTTCTCATAATACGCCTCGTAAGTTTTATTGGTTAATAATTAACGGGAGTTAGGCTCAACCATTCCAGCCAAATATTCTCCATTAACAACTGCTGGTTAAGATTGATTTTTTCTTGAATGAACTTATTCAATTCCAACAAACGGTCACAATATTTAAACAATTGTTCAGTATTTGCTTTAAAGCTCGACAAAATTTCTGGTTTATCCTGGTTAGTAATTTGCGTTGCCCCTTGACGAATTTTAATCCCATCTAACACCAAACTTAATAAATGATAAAAAATAAACTCCCAGGAATAATTCATACTATTGGCAACTATTTGGTTTAGTGCAATTTTACCCGAAGAAAATGCAACTATATCTTGCAATAACTTTTCACGTTCAGGCATTTGACGAGCTAAGGCAAGCGCACGCAATGGCGCATTTTCCGTCAAGCGTAAAAGCAAATCAATATTTGCAGATTCTTTTATATTTTCGCTCAACCACGATTTCGCCTCCGTTAGTGATGGCGGCAAAAACTCCACATTTTGACAACGACTGTGAATGGTTGCCGGCAAAAAGCTCGCATGATCGCTCAATAAGATTATCACCACTTGCGCTTGCGGTTCTTCCAAAGTTTTAAGCAAGGCATTCGCTGCCGCTAAATTCATAGCGTGCGCATTATTAATAATTACCGCACGCCATTTACCTTGATGCGCTGTTTGCGTTAACTCATGAATAAGCTCGCGAATTTGATCAATCTTAATCATCCCTTCTTCTGTGCCTAAAATATAAAGGTCGGGATGACTATGGTGCGCTAATAATTTGCAAGAAACACATGCCCCACACGCATCATCAGCCGGATTATTGCACAATAAAAAATGCGCCAATCTTACTGCCAGCTCGTTTTTGCCCAACCCCGCAGCCCCTGTAAACAACAAAGCATGCGGCATACGATTTTCATGAAAACCCGCCGTTAACTGTTGCCAAATTTGCTTATGCCAAGGATAATTTTGAATCATAACATAACAAATAAATCAATTTTTGAACCAATCCGTAACTATTGCAGCATCGCTAAAAAACGTTTTTTCTGCGCCGATAATTTGATAATCCTCGTGCCCTTTCCCGGCGATTAAAACTATATCGTTAGTTGCAGCACTTTGTAGCGCTTTTTCGATTGCCTGCTTACGATCTAATTCAATCAGCGCCTTCTTGGCATTAGCCA
>Ga0233425_10008934_pt1 | contig 12992 bp, 14 predicted proteins | sample Watercolumn_Towu_2_FD_181712 | JGI IMG/M metagenome (GOLD analysis project Ga0233425, IMG submission 181712) | Freshwater microbial communities from Lake Towuti, South Sulawesi, Indonesia - Watercolumn_Towuti2014_140_MG | ecosystem: Environmental > Aquatic > Freshwater > Lake | place...
GATTGCCGGTGAAAACAGCGCATTTTTGAAACCCCGACCGCCCGTTGTAACCATTCTGGGTCATGTCGATCACGGCAAGACCAGCCTCCTCGATGCCATCCGCCAGACCGAAGTTGCAGCAGGAGAGGCGGGCGGAATTACCCAGCACATTGGCGCGTACCAGGTTGAAAAGAAGGGACGTTTGATCACCTTCCTCGACACACCCGGTCATGCCGCATTCACCCAAATGCGGGCGCGCGGCGCGCAGGGCGCGGATATCGTGGTGCTGGTGGTTGCCGCCGACGACGGAGTCATGCCCCAGACCCGTGAAGCCATTGCCCATGCAAAAGCAGCTCGTGTCCCCATGCTGGTGGCATTGAACAAGGTGGACAAAGCCAACGCCAACCCGGACCGCGTTAAACAACAACTGGCGGAACTCGAACTCGTCCCCGACGACTGGGGCGGCACGACGATGGTTGTGCCCGTTTCAGCCAAACAAAAGCAGGGGATCGAAGATTTGCTCGAGGGTATTTTGCTCGTCGCCGACAGCAATGACATCAAAGCCAACCCGGCTGGCAAGGTCATCGGCACGGTCATCGAAGCCGAACTGGATAAATCCAAGGGCGTGATGGCAACCCTGCTGGTCCAAAATGGAACGCTCAATGCGGGCGATATTGTAGTGGCGGGAACCGCCTACGGCAAACTCCGCGCCATTACCGATTACAAAGGCAAGCCCATCAAGAAGGCAGGACCTTCCACCCCGGTGGCGGTGATGGGACTCAGCGGGATGCCCTCGGCTGGCGATTTGTTCCAGGTGGTCGTCTCGGAAAAGGAAGCCCGCGCCATCGTCGGTGAACGCGCGGAAGCCGCCAAGACCCTCTCGCAGGCAAAGAAGAAGGTCTCGCTCGAAGACTTGTTTGCCAATGTTCAATCCGGTGAGGCGAAGGAACTCAACCTGATCGTCAAAGCCGATGTGCAGGGGTCGCTCGATCCCATCGTCAGCGAGTTGAACAAACTCGGCGGAGGTGAGATCGGTTTGCGGATTTTGCACGCCGAAACCGGCAACATCGGCAACAACGACGTGATGCTCGCCGCCGCTTCGAAAGCCATCATCATCGGCTTCAACGTGCAGGCGGATGTGGACGGTCGGCGCCTCGCCGAAAAGGAAGGCGTGGATATCCGCCTCTACGAAATCATCTACCGCATGACCGAAGACATCGAGAAGGCGCTCAAAGGGATGCTCGAACCCAAATTGGTCGAAAAGGTCATCGGGCGCGCCCAGGTGTTGGATGTATTCACCGCCTCGAAGTTTGGGCGGGTGGCTGGCTGTAAAGTGACCGACGGCGAACTCAGGCGTGGCGCGCGCGTGCGTCTCTATCGCGGCGCAGATATGGTCTACGAAGGCGACCTTTCCTCCCTCCGCCACGAAAAGGATGATGTGAAGGAAATCCGCCAGGGCTATGAATGCGGCGTCGGCTTCAAGAGTTTCAACGACATCCAGGTTGGTGACCAACTGGTATGTTATGTGGTCGAGTAATCTGGTCTTCAATCGAACATCGTCAATCAAAAAATCGTAAATCGCCATGCCATCAGGAATTCGCTTGCAACGTATTGCAGACCGTGTGCGCCAGGAACTTTCGGAGTTGTTGATCCGCGAAGTTAATGACCCGCGCCTGCAACAAATTTTCATTACCGACGTAAAGATAGACAGGGAACTCGCATATGCCGATATTTACGTCTCTGCCATCGAAGGCGCGGAACGCTCTGCTGAAATTTTGGCGGGGATGGAATCGGCTTCTGGATTTTTCCGCCGTGTCCTTGCCTCGAAAGTCGAACTGCGCGCCTTTCCAAAGTTGCGCTTTCATTGGGACCCCACGCCGGAGAATGCGGACCATATCGAAAAGGTTCTGGCAGGGTTAAGAAATAAGAAATAAAATGGGGGGCGCAAGCCCCCTGTTTGTATTAAATACCATGGAGGATCAATATCAGTGAACAGTCAAATCTCAGGGGAGATAAAAAACAGGTTGGGCGAGGCGAAGAAGGTTGTCATCGCTTCACATGTTCGACCAGACGGGGATGCCATCGGATCGTTGCTTGGACTCGGTCTCGCTTTGCGTGATGCCGGGAAATCTGTCCAGATGATTTTGGCAGATGGGCTGCCGTCGTCCTTCAAATATCTCGAAGGCGGCAAACTCATCGAAAAAGAGCCAAAGGGCGGTCATGACACGTTCATCACAGTGGACTGTGCCGACTTCAAACGCACGGGGAGCGTCTTCGAAAATTTCGGCCAGCCAGATATCAACATCGACCACCACAAGACAAACGAAAGATTTGGAAAACTTAACCTGATCGAGGCGGAGGAGGTCGCAACGTCCGCGATCCTCACCAATCACCTGCCCGAATGGGGATTCCCCATCACACAGCCGATTGCTGCCGCGTTATTGACCGGGATCATCACCGACACCCTCGGATTCCGCACCTCCAACACCACGCCCGAGTCTTTGCGCCAGGCGGCGGCGTTAATGGAAACCGGTGTGGATATGACCGAGATTTACATGCGTTCACTGGTGCGCAAATCCTATCCCGCCGCCAAATATTGGGGCGCGGGACTTTCCAGCCTCGAAAGCAAACACGACATCGTTTGGGGGACGCTCTCCCTCGCCGACCGCAAGGCGGCAGGCTACGGCGGCAACGACGACGCAGACCTCATCAACATGATCTCCGCCATAGACGGCCACAAGGTTGGCATGGTCTTTGTCGAACAGAGCAATCACCACGTCAAGATTTCGTGGCGCGCCCTCGTACCGGGCGTGGATGTTTCCCAGGTTGCCAAGCATTTTAAGGGCGGCGGTCATGCCGCAGCCGCGGGCGCGGACATTCCCGGCGAGTTGGAGACGATCCAAAAGGAAGTCCTCAAGATCACGCGTGAAATGCTTAATTTGTAAATCTGTTGTAATGCTATTGCAGTTTAGCCAAGACCAGCGAACTATTGCTTAATCAGACATTCTTTGTCATAATATGACATATAAATAATCAAGGAGGAATATCTCATGAACAGTCAGGATGTAAAGAACGCCATCTCCGGCGCTCTCGTTGTGGACAAGCCCGTTGGCATGACATCGCATGATGTGGTGCAGGCAATCCGAAATGGTACCGGCCTGCGCCGCGCCGGTCACACCGGCACCCTCGACCCCCGCGCTTCTGGCGTGCTGGTTATTCTTGTCGGTCCCGCCGTGCGTTTGAGTGAATACGTCTCCGCATCGGACAAACGCTATCAAGCCATCATCCGCCTTGGCGGCTCGACCGATACCTTCGATGCCGAAGGCAAGGTCACGCTGACCAAAGACCCGCTCAATATAACGGAAGAACAGTTCAATACCGCGCTGCAAACCTTTGTGGGCGAAATCGAACAGACTCCCCCGCCCTATTCCGCGGTCAAGGTGCAGGGACGCAAAGCCTACGAAATGGCCCGCCAGGGCGAAGAAGTTGACCTTGCCCCGCGCAAGATTACCGTTCACTATCTCGAAATTTTGGAATGGGCGCCGCCTGAAGTGGTCATCGACGTGCATTGCTCTTCCGGAACCTATGTCCGCTCGCTGGCGAATGACCTCGGCGTGATGCTCGGCTGTGGCGCCTACCTCGTGGGACTGCGCCGCACCAAGAGCGGAAGATTCTCGCTCCGCGATTCTGTCCCGCTGCGGAAATTGCAGGAAGCCTTCACCGCTGGAAACTGGTACCAGTACCTGATCCCTGCTGCCGAAGCCCTGGGCGACTGGCCCGCCATCGAACTCAACCCCGACGAGGTGGAAGGCGTCCGCCACGGGCATCGTGTGAAGGTCGTCGGCGAACCCACCGAGACCAAGGTGCGCGGCGTCAGCACACAGGGCGAACTGGTGGCGTTGATGGAAATCGTCGTCAACGAAGACGGCTCGCGCGAGTGGCAGCCGCGGAAGGTTTTCTTCACTTCAGATTAATTCAATCCGCCCCGGTGGGAACGCCGGGGCGGCTCGTACGGAGCCTGCATTGCAGGCTCCGTCACTGAGTGCGGGGGTCTTTACCCCTGCGCATTTTCCCATGAAACATTTCCATTCCCTCGAAGAAGTTTCCACCCCAAATGCGTGGCTGACCATCGGAGTCTTCGACGGCGTCCACCGCGGACACCGCGAAATCATCCGCAGGCTCACCGACGGCGCACATGCTGCCGGCTCGCCCGCCGTCCTGTTGACTTTTGACCCACACCCCGCCAGCGTGCTTTCCGGTCAGGAAATAAAATGCCTGACAACCCCCGAAGAGCGGGCGGAATTACTGGGCGCGCTCGGCGTGGACATCGTCATCACACAACCCTTCACCCGCGAACTGGCATCCTCCACCGCAATGGAGTACATGACCCGCATCAAGCAATCGCTTGGACTCAGGCGGCTCCTTGTCGGCTATGATTTTGCCCTTGGCAGGGGACGGGAGGGCACCCCCAACCGTCTCGCGGAGATCGGCAGGGAATTGGACTACGAAGTCGAAGTCATCCAGGCGGTTAGCGATGAGAGCGGCGTTGTCTCCTCGACCGAGATTCGCAAACTGGTCTCCACCGGCAATGTGGAAGAAACTGCAAAACTCCTCGGTTATGGTTATCGCCTGGGGGGCGAGGTTATCCACGGTGTCGGGCGCGGACGAACCATTAATTTCCCCACCGCAAATGTGGAGTATCCGCGCCGCAAGGTCATTCCGGTCAACGGTATCTATGCCTGCTGGGCGCATCTCGGCGCGGAAAAGTTCATGGCGGCGACCAATATCGGTTTCAATCCCACCTTCACCCCGGACCGCCAGATCCCCAGCCTCGAAGCCTACCTCCTCGATTTCGACCGTGATATCTACGGACAGCATTTGAAACTGGAGTTTGTCCACCGCATCCGAAGCGAGTTGAAGTTCAGTTCGGTGCAGGCGTTGATGTGGAAGATCCAGGAGGATGTGGATAGAACCCGGGAACTGTTGTTAAAGACGGAGGATGGAGGGCGGTAGACTGTTCATCTTCCATCGCCCATCGTCATCATGCATATCCTCATCATTCACCAGGCTTTCGCCTCTCTCGATGAACCGGGCGGGACACGTCACCACGAATTTGCACGCCTGCTGGCTTCGCGCGGGCACAAGGTGACGGTGATTGCTTCGCCGGTCAATTACATCACAGGCGGTCACACCAATCGACCCAGCGCGGAAATCGAAGGCGTTGCCATCCTGCGCGCCGCCGTGTACGACGCGCACCACAAGTCTTTTGTTCACCGCATGTTGGCGTTTTTCTCCTTCATGTTTTCCTCTTTCTGGATTGGGTTGGGAGTCGCAAACGTGGACCTGGTCTGGGGCACGTCGCCGCCCATTTTTCAGGGAGTGACCGCATGGGCGCTGGCGCGTTTGAAGGGGGCGAAGTTCCTCTTTGAAGTGCGCGACCTGTGGCCCCGTTTTGCGATTGCCGTCGGTGTGCTGACCAGCCCACTTTTGATTGCCCTCTCTGAATGGCTCGAACGTTTCCTGTATCGTCACGCGGATCGGGTGGTGATCAACAGCCCGGGGTTTTTGGACCACGTTTCGGGGCGGGGCGCGAAGCGCGTGGAACTCATCCCCAACGGCGCCGACCCTGCGATGTTCGATCCGAATGCGGGCGGGGAGTCCTTCCGCAAGGCAAACCAACTCGAAGGGAAATTCATCGCCTTGTACGCGGGCGCGCATGGCATGTCCAATGACCTGGGCGTGGTTTTGGATTCCGCCCGCCTGTTGTCTGACTCGAAAAGTATCCACTTTGTTTTTCTCGGCGATGGAAAGGAAAAATCCGCGCTGATGGCTCAGGCAAAAGACCTTGAGAACGTGACCTTCCTGCCGTCTGTGCCGAAGGCGGAGATGGCTTCGGCGCTGGCAAGGGCGGATGCCTGCATTGCCATCCTCAAGCCGCTGGAGGAATATAAGACGACCTACCCGAACAAGGTCTTCGATTACATGGCGGCGGGCAGACCCGTTGCTCTGGCAATTGACGGCGTGATTCGTGAAGTGGTCGAAGCCGCCAACTGCGGGATTTTTGCCGCGCCCGGAAACGCTGCACAACTGGCGGATGCCATCCGCAATTTGGCTGCAAACCCGGAAGAGAGCCGACGCATGGGCATACGCGGGCGCAAATATCTCGAGGAACATTTCAGCCGCGCTGTGATTGGGGAGAAATTGGTCAACCTGTTGGAAGCATTGGTCTTGAAACGCTAAAACCAGCAGAAAGTTGTCTATTCAACTTGTAATTTGTGCTAATTTGTGCTATTAACTGTAAGACGCAAATTCACTTGAGTATAGAGAATAGCACGACCCGGTACTCCGTTGCCGCAGATTTACGCGAACGTAGGCGTATTTCCTGTTTGTTTGCGCCAATTGGTCCAACCTGGCGGCGGGAGTTTTGGGAACTCTAAACCCAGGAAATTCATAAGCAAGGTGGATGTTATATGCATCGAGAACGTGTATCGGAAAATGTTTTTTGGTTCCAAAGCGAAGTTTACGCGCAGGTGACGGCTGGGGTCATTGTCGGCCCGCAGTGGGCGGTGGTCATCGATACGCTGGCTCTTCCCGAAGAGACCCTGGGCATGCGCGAGTTCATCGAACATGAGTTGGGGGTGCAGGTGCGTTACGTGGTCAATACCCATTATCACGCCGACCATACCTGGGGCAATTGCTTCTTCCCCGGCGCGACGGTTGTCGCTCATGCCAAATGCCGCGAATATCTGGAAGAGTTTGGCGCACCATCCCTCGATGCTGCGCGGCGGCAGAACCCCAGCCTGAAGCAGGTGCGCATCGTCCTGCCGCACATGACCTTCGAAAGCGGCGAACTGACCTTGCGAGTGGGCAAGAAGAATTTGATCCTCTCGCAGTCCTTTGGTCACAGCCAGGACGGGATTTCGGTGCTGGTGGAGGAAGACCGCGTCCTCTTTGCGGGTGATGCTTTCATGCCCCTCCCCTACGTGGTGGACGGCGACATCGAGGATATGCTGGCTTCGGTCAAGCGGATTGGGAAACTCGGTCTGGAGAACATCATCCAGGGTCACGGCGACATCATCCTGCGCGGCGAGATCGATGCGGCGGTGAAGGAAAACCTGAACTACCTCAATAACATCAAGAAGCTGGTCAAGGCGGCGGGCAAACGCAGGAATGCGGAGGAGTATCTCGAAGAGATCACCATCGAAAGCTGCGGTAAGAGCCGGGTCCATCTCGGCGGGCTGGCAGAGACCCTGCACCGGCGCAACCTGCGTTCCCTGTATCAACAGATGTACGGCGAATCGGGATAAGCGGAATGAAAGCCATTCTCGAACGGTCGAAGTATCTCGCCCTGATCGGAGTAATCGCCCTGTTGCTGGCGACGGTTGCCGCTTTTATCTGGGGAACATTGAAGACTGTGGATGTGATCTCGCTGATCTGGACTTCGATGGGCAGGGACAAAGCCATCACGGTCGAACTCATCGAAATCGTGGACAGTTTCCTGATTGCGACCGCCCTGTTGATTTTTGCCACCAGCCTGTACGAGTTGTTCATTGCCAAACTCGACCTGCCCGAATGGATGCTTGCTCACAATCTCTACGAATTGAAAGCCAAACTGAGTAGTATGGTCGTGCTGGTGATGGCGGTGAAGTTTTTAGAGAAATTGCTGGACGTGAAAGACCCCGCCGGTTTGATGCAGATTGGTATTGCCGTCGCATTGATCTCCAGTGTGTTGATTGCCTTCGGCTACTTCGGCAAAAAGGATTAGATCGCAAATCCCGCTTGACAGGCGGGATTTTTTGGCGGAAAATAATATCGAAAACCGATAACGAAGAACGATATTATGAAACTCTCGCACAGCCTTTTCCTGGGATTTGTCAAACTGCACATCCTGTATCATGCGGGCGAAGAGCCTGTGTATGGCTTGTGGCTGATCGAGGAACTGGCACGGCACGGCTACCGCCTCAGCCCCGGCACCCTCTACCCCATCCTGCATTCGCTGAAGGAGGAAGCCCTGCTGAAAGTCGAAGCGCGCGTGGTGGAGGGAAAAGCCCGCAAGTATTACTCGCTGACCACGAAAGGCAGGTCTGCGCTGGCAGAGGGCAAAGCCAAGGCGCTGGAGTTGGTCGCTGAAATCAATGACAGGAGAAAACTTCATGGCTGAAAACAAATCATCCCTGCGCCGCCTGCATCCCAACGTTTGGGTGGTGACGGCGACTTCGTTCCTGACCGATGTTTCCTCGGAGATGTTGGTCTACCTCATCCCGCTCTTCCTCTCCAACGTGCTTGGCGTGCGGATGGCGTTCATCGGTTTGATCGATGGTGTGGCGGAGACAACTGCCAGCCTGGTCAAAATCTATTCGGGGGCGCTCTCAGATAAACTCGGCAGGCGTAAATGGCTGGCGGTGCTGGGTTATGGAATCTCCACCGTTGCCAAGCCATTCCTCTATTTTGTGAACGGCTGGGGCGGCGTGATGGGAGTCCGCTTCGCAGACCGGGTGGGAAAGGGAATTCGCACTGCCCCGCGTGACGCGCTGGTCGCCGCCAGTACCGATGAATCGAATCGCGGGTTTGCCTTCGGCCTGCACCGTGCCGGCGATACGGCGGGAGCCTTCCTCGGCATTGGCATTGCGGCGCTCATCATCTGGCTGACGCAGAGCAACGAATCCTTGTTGAGCGTGAATACCTTCCGCATTGCGGTGCTGGCAAGCATCATCCCGGCGGTGCTGGCGGTGGTTGTTTTAGCGCTGGGAACAGTGGACATCGGTCTTTCGGCTTCGCCCGGGACGGGCAAAGCCAGGGCAGGCCTGCGGCTCTCGCTTGCCGGCATGGACTCGCGCTTCAAGTCCTTCCTCTTCATTGTCGTCCTCTTCACGCTGGGCAATTCCTCCGATTCGTTCATCATCCTGCGGGCGCAGGAGCGCGGACTTTCCGTCCTGCAAACCATGTTCATGCTGATGACCTTCACCGCCATTTACACGGCGCTTTCGGGTCCGCTTGGGGCGCTTTCGGACAGGGTCGGGCGGAGGAAACTCATCATCGGCGGCTGGTTCGCCTACGGGTTGGTCTATCTCGGGTTTGCCTTTGCCGGGGCGGGCTGGCAGATTTGGACGCTGTTCGGTTTGTATGGCGTTTACTACGCCGCGACGGAGGGCGTCGCCAAGGCTTTGGTCGCAGACCTCGTCCCCGATTCACAGCGCGGCGCGGCATATGGATTGTTCAACGCGGCAATCGGAATCACCGCCCTGCCCGCTTCCTTCCTCGCGGGCATCCTCTGGCAAGGTGCGGGGACCTGGGCGGGATTCGGCGCCTCGGCTCCCTTCCTCTTCGGGGCGGTTCTGGCTTTGCTTTCGAGCATCCTGTTGTGGCGGCTGGTGAAGTGAGGGGGTATACTCCCGACCCAGGAGGTTTCTCATGAAAGGCTATCATCGAACCGCGACACAATTTCCCCCATTCCAGCAGGGCGGCCTGGATTCCCTTTGCGGCTTGTACAGCATCGTCAACGCGGAGCGCTACATCAACCGTTCGTCGGATGAGGAGACCCAGGTGTTGTTCGACCACCTGGTGAAGTATCTCTCGCGGCGTGGGTTGTTGGGAAAATTCCTCGTCGGTGGCATCCTTCACCACCAGATGTTGATGATCCTGGAGAAAGTGGTGGGGAGCAAACGCATTTCGAGTGTCCAAATCCCCTGGCGCGGACTGCCCAACCCGGACCTGACCACCTTCTGGCGTTCGATGCAAAGATTTCTCGACGGCACGTCGGGACGCTCCATCATCCTCGGCCTGGACGGGTATCACGACCACTGGACGGTAATCGAGTCCATTACCAACCGCTCGCTCACGCTCTACGATTCGGCGCTCATCAAACGCCTGCCGCGTTCCGCCTGCACCACCACCTATGTGGCAGGCAAACGCCAGCACATCCTCCTCCCCGCGCAGACGTATTTTTTGTCGAACGAACAGGTGGAGGGAGAGTAAAAGACTTCGGAAGTCTCGCAGACTTCCGAAGTCTTTTTTTGAGGTCTTGTATTACAATTCCCTCATGGAAGCAAAACCTTATCCAATTGTCCTCTTTGACTGGGGCGACACGGTCATGTACGACGACCCCCTTCTCGCGGCTCCGATGTCGGAATGGAACACTGTCCGCGCTGTGGAAGGCGTTGCCGATGCGCTGGCGGAACTCCAAGCCAGTGGGAGGCAGATGGTCCTTGCCACGGCGGCGGCCATCTCGGATGAGGGACAAATCCGCAGGGCGCTGGCGCGTGTTGGGCTGGATACCTATTTCTCCCACATTTACTGTTTCAAGAACACGGGGCTGCCCAAGGGCGAAGCCTTCTACCGTCACATCCTCGCGGACTTGAATGCCCCCGCATCGGATGTGCTGATGGTGGGGGATGGCTTCGAGAAGGATGTTCTAGTCCCCAACGCGCTCGGCATCTTTGCCGTCTGGTTCAACCAAAGGTCGGGCGAGACGCGCAACCACGAACTGCATACCACCGTCCATTCCATGACCGACCTGCGGATGTTCTTCCGCGTGTTCGGGAAGTAATCAATGCGCTTCGACTACGCTCAGCGCGAAATTCGTCCTGTGCGTAGTCGAAGGACAATCAATCTCCAATTACCAATCACCCCAAGGAGAATCTTATGGGCGTCATGATGCAAACCTTTCACTGGGACTGTCCGCGCGAAGACAAAAAGGAATTTCAGTGGTGGAACTACGTCAACGAGAAAATCCCCTCCCTGGCTGAAGTCGGCTTTACCTCCCTGTGGCTCCCGCCAATTCACAAAGCCGCCAACCTCTTCGGGCCTTCGATGGGTTACGACCCCTACGATTACTACGACCTCGGCGAGTTCGACCAGAAGGGGACGATCCCGACCTGGTTTGGGACACGCTCGGAGTTGGAAGCCCTCATCGGGAATGCCCACAAACACAACCTGAGTTTGATCGCCGACATGGTGCTGAATCATAATTCGGGCGCAGACTCGCAGGAGGTCAACCCGATCACGGGTCAATCGCGCTGGACGGTCTTCACCCCGAAGAGCGGAAAGTTCCCCCGCAACTGGGAATGTTTTCACCCCAGCATGTACGAGTCGTGGGATGAGATGACCTTCGGCGATATGCCCGACCTCTCGCACCGCAACCCGTACGTCTTCAGCGAATTGCTCAAACTTGCCCGCTGGCTGATCGAGGAAATCGGTTTCGACGGTTTCCGCTACGACTTCGTCAAGGGCTTCGGCGCGTCCACAGTCCAGGCTATTCAGGAATATCATTACATGCGGAACGGGCAATCCTTCAAGCCCTACGGCGTGGCGGAATATTGGGATGGTGCGGGGAATACCCTGCACTGGGTCAACGAGGCAAACCGCTCGAACGCCAACCCGGTAGATGTCTTCGACTTCCCCCTGCGCGAACTGCTCAAGAACGTCTGCGACCAATACGGGTTCAGCCTGCGGAATTTGGTCGGCGGCGAATCGATTTTGAAGGAGCAGAATTACAGTGCGGTGACCTTTGTCGAAAACCACGATTTGCGCGATGAGGGACGTCCCATCACCAACGACAAACTGCTGGCATATTCCTACATCCTGACCCACGAAGGCTATCCCTGCGTCTTTTGGAAGGATTACTACAATTTCAACCTCGCGCTCGAAGGCACGCCCAACGGCATCGCCGCCCTGGTTGCCGCCCATGAAAAATATGCCGCGGGTTCTGTCAATGTCCTGTATCTCGATGATAACCTTTACATCATGCAACGCAGTGGATACGGAAGCCAGCCCGGCTTGCTCTACGTCCTGAACAACCGCGGCGACCGCTGGGACGGTCAGTGGGTGACCACGAAATGGCGCAACGCGGAAATGATCCCCGTGGCGTGGTGGAGCAAAGTGGATATGGAAAAACCTTTGATGAAGCGTACCGATATGGAAGGACGCGCCCAATTCTTTGCCGCCCCGCGCGGGTTTACGGTGTACGCGTTGAAAGGATGACCTCACCGCGAAGGAAATTCAGCGAGATTCTTCGCCGTCTTTCAGGTGGAAAGTTTTTTGCAGTAGAGACAATTTTGCTCCCGCCGATATCCCCATTGGCGGGAGCAAATTATTTTTTTACCAGAACATGAACTGGCTCATTCCCAAACCAGCCAGTTGCAGCGGAATCCCGACCAGTTGCGCCAGCAGGCTGACCAATCCCCAAAAGGCATTGCCGATGAATGGCACCTGCCAGAGCAGGATCAACACCACCCACGAAAGCATCCCCTGAGTCTGCGCCAGTTTCATGCGGATGTCCATCGGCAGGCGGGGTTCGAGCGCGCCGAAACCGTCGAAGGGCGGCAGGGGGATCAAGTTCAAAACCACCGCCGAGATTTGCAGAAAGGCGAGGAAGGCAATTCCCGGTCCAAAACTCGAAGCGGCAATCGGCGTCAGTTGCAGGATCAAACCGAGGAGCAGGGCCAGCACCGCATTCGCCAACGGACCCGCAAGCGAGACCGCCGTCTCCCAGTTGCGGTTCTTCAGTCTCCATCGTTCGATGTAAACTGCGCCGCCCGGCAAACCGATTCCACCCATCGTAACTACTCACGGGTTTTGCAAAGAAACGGCACATGTGGCACAAATCTATTCTTTTCGAGATTTCATTCCATATTTGGGTGTAGCACATCTGGCAGTTTTAGGTTGTTTTGAACCTTTCTCGCCAAATATGGTGGTTCAACAGCTACCCTGTGAGTAGATACCACCCATCAATAGGAACATCATCGGCAGGAGAAGCGAATAGACAGGGTGGGTGTATTTCAGCGGGTTGAAGGTCAGGTAGCCCTTGTCTTTCACCGTGTAATCGCCGCCGTAATAGGCGACAAGCGCATGCATGAACTCATGCAGGCAAAGCGAAAACACCCAGCCGAGGAGGACAATGAGATTTACTACCGGACAAAATTAGTGGCTGACCTCTGGTAAGCTTCGAGTTCTTACCACAGAACCAAGGAGCAGACCATGAGTGACAACCACCGACGCTATCGTAGCATAAGAAG
>Ga0233425_10008935_pt1 | contig 12991 bp, 12 predicted proteins | sample Watercolumn_Towu_2_FD_181712 | JGI IMG/M metagenome (GOLD analysis project Ga0233425, IMG submission 181712) | Freshwater microbial communities from Lake Towuti, South Sulawesi, Indonesia - Watercolumn_Towuti2014_140_MG | ecosystem: Environmental > Aquatic > Freshwater > Lake | place...
ACAGCGCACAAGTTGCCTGAATTTAGCCTCTGTGATTTTAGAGCGACTGTAGTATCTATTTTTATTAACCATTTCAGGAAGTTATCACACTTTAACAAGTGCTTTGCTTCCTAAGACCCTAAAAAATCTTTTCGTTCAGAATCTGTTTCAGATATTGGCCATAGCCATTCTTGGCGTATTTCGCCGCCATGGCTTCCACTTGTGCTGCGTCGATAAAGCCCTTACGGTAGGCGATCTCTTCCGGGCAGGCGATCTTCAAGCCCTGGCGTTTCTCGATGGTCTCGATAAAAGTACCCGCTTCCAGCAAGGATTCGTGTGTGCCGGTATCCAGCCACGCCATGCCGCGCCCCATCACCTCCACATGTAAGTCATTCCAGGCCAGATACTGCTTGTTGACATCGGTGATTTCCAGCTCGCCGCGCGCCGACGGCTTCATGTTTTTGGCCACGTCCACCACGCGGTTGTCATAAAAATACAAGCCCGTCACCGCGTAACGTGATTTGGGCGCTTTGGGCTTCTCTTCCAGACTGACAGCTTGCCCGCTCACATTGAATTCAACCACACCGTAGCGCTCGGGATCGTGTACCGGGTACGCGAAAACCGTGGCGCCTTTTTCCCGCGTAGCGGCCTTTTCCGCCATCTCGCTTAGCTCATGACCATAAAAGATATTGTCGCCCAACACCAGCGCACACGGGTCTTGACCAATGAACTGCTCGCCAATAATAAAAGCCTGTGCCAGGCCATCAGGTGAAGGCTGCACTGCGTACTGGATGTTCATGCCCCACTGGCTGCCGTCTTGCAACAACTCGGCAAAGCGTGGCGTATCCTGCGGCGTAGAAATCACCAGCACATCGCGAATACCGCCCAACATCAGCGCTGACAGCGGATAGTAAATCATCGGCTTGTCATATACCGGTAACAGCTGTTTGGAAACAACTTGCGTCACCGGATAAAGCCGTGTACCCGAGCCACCCGCCAGTACGATACCCTTCATGGAGGTCTTATTGGGATTCATCAGGCCATCTCCTCGCCGCGCTCTGCATAATTCTTGCTGACCCAGTTTTTATACTCGCCGCTGGTGACATGCTGCACCCATTCCTGATTAGCAAGGTACCAATCCACCGTTTTCTGAATGCCGGTTTCAAACGTTTCCGCAGGCTTCCAACCAAGCTCGCGTTCGATCTTGGTCGCGTCAATCGCGTATCGCTGATCATGCCCCGGCCTGTCTTGCACAAACGTGATCTGGTCACGGTAGCTTCCTTTTGGTTTAGGCGCTTTCTTGTCCAGAATATCACACAAGGTATGCACAACCTCAAGGTTGGTTTTCTCGTTCCAGCCGCCGATATTGTAGGTCTCGCCTACTCTACCCGCCTCCAGCACACGGCGAATCGCGCTGCAATGATCGCCCACATACAACCAGTCGCGAATATTGCTGCCGTTACCATAAATCGGCAACGGCCTGCCCGCCAATGCGTTGTGTATTACCAGCGGAATCAGTTTCTCTGGAAAATGATACGGGCCATAGTTGTTGGAGCAATTTGTCGTCAGCGTAGGTAAACCATAGGTATGATGATACGCGCGCACCAGATGGTCGGATGCGGCTTTGGACGCGGAGTAAGGACTATTCGGCTCATAACGGTTCGTTTCTTTGAACGCAGGATCATTAGTGCTTAGGGAGCCATACACCTCATCGGTGGATACATGCAGGAAGCGGAAGCTAGCTTTATCTTCCTCAGCCAACGCACCCCAGTAGGCACGCACTTCTTCCAGCAAGTTGAATGTACCCACCACATTGGTCTGGATAAATTCGCCCGGCCCGACAATGGAGCGGTCCACATGGCTTTCGGCAGCAAAATTGACCACGGCGCACGGGCGGTGCGTACGCAGCAGCTCGCGCACAATATCCCGGTCACCAATGTCCGCATGCACAAATACATGCGCTAAATTGTGTTCAACCTGGGACAGATTTTCCATATTGCCGGCATAAGTCAGCTTGTCCAGATTAATCACTTTACCCAGTCCCAATTTCACCCAGGCATTCACAAAGTTGCTGCCGATAAAACCGGCGCCGCCTGTTACAACAATACTATTTCCCATAATACCTCTCTTCGAAAATCTACCAAGGTTTTGCGCCGGATTTCACCAACGACTGGACATATGCCTCATGCGCTGCCAATTCTTCGCCATCCGCATGCAGCACCTTGATTTTGCGGATGACTGTCATCTTCAACTCCGTACCCTGCACGGCTTCATGTTGCACCAGATCCATCATCAGGCTATCCTGACCACGCGTCATGGCGAAGAATACCTCCGCCAGCAACTCCGCATCCAGCAAAGCGCCATGCAAAGTACGCTTGGCGTTGTCAATACCAAAATGCTTGCAAAGCGCGTCCAGATTGTTGCGTTGCCCAGGGCGCGCATCCTTTGCCATCTTCAGCGTATCGGTGATTTTAGCCGAAATCTCGTTCACTGGCTGTAGCCCGATTCGGCCAAGCTCGGCGTTTAAGAAGCCGACATCAAACGGCGCGTTATGAATAATGAGCTCGGCATCCTTGATAAAACTGCAAAAATCCTCTGCTTTTTCGGCAAATAACGGTTTGTCCTGCAAAAAATCTAGCGTGATGCCATGCACTTCTTGCGCTGCAGCATCAATCTCGCGCTCGGGATTCAAATACACGTGAAAACTCTGGCCGGTTAGTCGACGATTGACGGACTCCACCGCGCCAATCTCAATGACACGGTGCCCTTGATCCGGGTAAAGCCCTGTTGTTTCGGTGTCCAGAAAAATTTGCCGCATGATTACCCCATCGCTCCTAAAATCTGCGCCACGCCTTGATTCGCCAAGCTATCTGCACGCTCGTTCCCGTCGTTGCCGGCATGACCGCGCACCCAAATCCACTCGATTTGATGCTGCTGCGCCAATATATCGAGTTGTGCCCACAAGTCGGCATTCTTTACCGGCTTCTTGTCTGCCGTACGCCAGCCTTTGGCTTTCCAGCTTGCCAACCACTCACTCATCCCCTTTTGCACGTAAGAGGAATCGGTATACAGACGCACGCTGCTTGACCTGTTCAGCGTTTCCAGAGCACGTATCACCGCCGTCAGCTCCATACGGTTGTTGGTCGTATCCGGTTCGCCGCCATAAATTGACTTTTCGCGCCCGTCATACTGCAGCAATGCGCCCCAGCCACCCACGCCCGGATTGCCTTTGCAAGCACCATCCGCGTAAATTTCCACCCATTTTTGCATATCGTTCATTGCTGCTTGGCTTTCTGGCTTGGCTTGGTTTTTTTGTGGCTTCCGACTACCAGCCCGGACTTTATAGCAGACTTTTTCCAGCTTGGTTTCAAGAGCGTCATATTGACGACGCGTTTTTTTGCAACGATGCAATACATGCCGCCCAGCATCGGATAACAACGTTGCCCGGCCTTTTCCATACAAACCAGCCGATCAAACCAGCGCTCACTGCTCACAGGTGGCATAAAGCCGAATATCCGGCTATCCACCAGCTCCAGCCCCAACAGCGCCAGCCAGTCTCGAATTCGCGTCTGGCCGAAGAACGGGCTTTGCCAGGGATACTCCTGTTTTCCAGAAAGCGCCTTGCGCAACCCCCACATGCTCACCGGATTGAATCCAGTCAATACCAAGTACCCTTCCGGTACCAGTACCCGCTCCGCTTCACGCAATGCCTGATGCGGATTCTCACTCACCTCAAGCGTATGCGGCATACAAATCAGATCTATCGTGCTTTCAGCGAATGGTAGATAGCCGCTATCACAGCACATGTGACTCTGTTCTCCGTTTATCTGCAACACATGGGGAATACGGGAACTCTTCAAAGCCCGCAACGGTGCCATGCCTAATTGTATGGCGTAAAAACCAAATATATCACCCACGAGGGTATCAAACACCTGTTGCTCATGTTGCAACAGGTATTGTCCAAGCGTTGTTTCCAGCCAAAAATCCTGAATTGTCTTTTGCATTGAGCGATATAAAAAACTGGTGTTTAATTGCACTACTTTAACTTAGCAAAGTTCCGCATGTTGCAGATTGTGCCCATTCCTGCATTCCGCGACAATTATATCTGGCTTTTGCACAATTCGCGGTACGCGATCGTCGTTGATCCCGGCGATACCTTGCCGGTACAGAAAATGCTGAGTAGCCTGAATCTACAATTATCCGACATCCTGATCACCCATTATCATGACGACCATATTGGCGGCGTAGAGGCTTTAATACAACACTACCAAGCGAATGTCTATGCCCCAAGATACGGTCGCTACACATTTCAACACTATGCGATAGGTGAAGGTGACAAAGTGTCTATGCCATTGGTTGGGTTGAATTTTCAGACGATGTGGCTGCCAGGACACACACAAGATCACATTGCCTATTTGAGCGACAAACTGCTGTTTTGTGGTGACGTGCTGTTTGGTGCCGGCTGTGGGCGTTTGCTGGATGGCACGCCGGACCAAATGTTGCAATCATTGAACCGACTCAAAAAATTACCTGTCGAAACCCGGGTTTTTTGCGCCCATGAATACACACTGCAGAACATTGCTTTTGCGCTGACGCTGGAACCAAATAACCCCGATTTGATCGAGCGCCAGCACGAAACCAGCCGCTTGCGCGAGCAAAATCTGCCCTCTCTCCCTAGCACGATAGACCTTGAATTAAAAACCAATCCTTTCCTGCGTTGTCAACAAGCCGATGTGATTAAACACTCGCGTGCAGAAAATCCAGATGAACTTTCAGTTTTCGCGGCAATCAGAAAATTAAAAAACAATTACTAATCATATGGATATTGTGGGATGTTAAACCATACTTTACTTGACACATTACCTTGTCACCGTATAAGATGCGCTGTCCTTAGAACACATCGGAACCGCAAGTGATTTTTTCCTGGCTCGCCAAATCAGATGCCCTCTGCAAACATTCCGTACGATGGACGGAAATTTTGCTTGCCCTGTTGGTTTTGACTTCAACCCCATATTATGCCAATGCGGAAGCCAATGCCGCAGGGATCGACATTGAGATACTGGATGACCCGCAAACCAGCGAACTGGCAGTAGATCCCTTGCAGGGCTTGATTGAAAGCCTGAATGCCGATGATTCCGAAAGCGCCGAAGAAGATTTGTGGGCGCGCATCAAAGGCGGTTACGCCATGCCTGACATTGAATCTGAATACACGTCCAACCATGAGTCGTGGTACGCCTCGCGCCCGGACTATATGAAGCGCATGATGGAGCGCAGCCAGAAATATCTGTTTTACATCGTGCAGGAAGTGGAAAAGCGCGGCATGCCCAGCGAAATTGCCCTGCTGCCCATGATTGAAAGTGCTTACAATCCACAGGCCTACTCCCGAAGCCGCGCATCCGGCATCTGGCAGTTTGTGCCCGCTACCGGCAAAGATTTCGGCCTGAAACAAAACTGGTGGGTAGACAACCGCCGTGATGTGACCGCAGCCACCAACGCTGCTCTCACCTATCTGCAAAAACTGCATGGCATGTTCGGCGCGTGGGATCTGGCACTCGCTGCATACAATGCCGGCGAAGGCACAGTGCAGCGTGCCATCGAGCGTAACCGTCGCAAAGGCTTGCCTACAGACTACCAAAGCCTGGATTTGCCTGCCGAGACGAAGAACTACGTACCAAAACTCCAAGCTATCAAGAATATCGTGACTGAACCGGCGAAATACGGCCTCGCACTGCAGGGTATTCCAAACCGCCCATATTTTACCCGCGTCAATGCGCCGGATCAGATTGATGCCAAGCTGGCAGCCAAATTGGCCGAGATTTCCTATGATGAATTCATCGCACTTAACCCCGGCTATAACCGTCCGGTCCTTACTGCCAACGGCACTGTACACCATTTGTTACTACCCACTTGGGCCGCCGATCGTTTTGCCGAAAACCTGGCGAATTATGATAAGCCCTTGAGCAACTGGCAAACCTATTATGCAAAGCGGGGCGAACGCATGGACAACATCGCCAAAAAATTCGGAATTCAGGTTTCACAATTGCGTAACATCAACGACTTACCCGTGCGCAACAAATTCCGCTATCCACAAACCTTGCTTGTGCCCGCAAAACATGGCCTGGCTTCCAACGTACTCCTGCACGAAGAGTTTGCAGCACAATCCAGAGCAGAAGAAGACTCTCCCATCATTAAAACTAGCTCAAAAAAACGCTTCTCCGCAAAATCATCGCGCCATGCCCGTGCCGGCGCAAAAAGCATCCGGGCAAAATCCAGGCATTCCGTTCATAAAGCGAAAAAAACTTCGAGTTACCGTGTTAAAGCACATCTTCGCAAAAAAATAAGATAACTTTGGTATTTGGGCAATGCAGTCTGGCAGGATAAATCTCCATTACGCGCTGCTGACGGGCATACTGTTACTACTTACTTCATGCCAGAAAGAACCTGCTGAAGAAATTACAGTAAGCTATGAAGAAAAGCACCTGCCTGTTGAAGGTGGTATCTTAATCTCCAGCATGTCTTCCGACCCGAGCAGTCTGATTTACATGATTGCAGGCGAGTCGGCCTCGGCAGCTATCACATCCAATATCTTCAACGGTCTGCTGAAATATGACAAAAACCTGGATCTGGAAAGCGACCTGGCAGAACACTGGGAAATATCCGCAGACAAAAAAACCATCACCTTCACGCTTAAACCCAACCTGAAATGGGCAGATGACAAACCGCTGACCAGCGCCGATGTGCTATTTACCTGGCAAGCAGTCATTGATCCGAAGAACGCAAGCCCTTATGCTTCCGACTTCGGATTGGTAAAGCAGGCAGAAGCTCCCAACGAGCGAACTTTTCGTGTTAGCTACGACCAACCTTATGCCCCGGCACTGGATAGCTGGGCAGGACTACAAATTCTCCCGAAACACCTGCTGGAAGGTCAGGACTTGCATACAACAGCATTCACCAGAAAGCCGGTTGGCAGCCACTATTACCAGCTAGCCGACTGGAAGCACGGCCAAAACATCACCCTCACTCGCAATCCGAATTCCGTGCTGGGACCCGCCAGAATAGAGCGTCTCGTGACGCGTATCATCCCGGACAATTCCGCACAGTTCCTGGAGCTGATGGCAGACAATATCGACAGCATGGGGCTGGACCCCATCAAATACTCGCGCATCATTCCCGCAAGGCCGGAGTTGCAAAAAAAATTGAATCTTTACAAAGAGTTGGGCAATAGCTACACCTACCTGGGCTTTAATCTGAAGCACAAACCGTTTGACGATGTGCGCGTCCGCAAAGCCATCAATTACGCCATCGACAAGCAGGAAATCATCGACGGCGTGTATCTTGGCTTGGGCATCAATATCGCCTCCCCTTACAAGCCCGGCACACGCTGGAGCAACCCCGATCTGAAGCCCCACCCTTACGACCCGGCAAAAGCGCGGCAACTGCTTAAGGAAGCTGGTTTTACAGACACCGATGGCGATGGCATGCTAGAGCGGGATGGCAAACCGTTAGCGTTTGAAATCATCACAAACAATGGCAATAAGGAGCGGGAGAAAACCGCCGTTTTCATCCAGCGCAAGTTAAAAGAGATTGGCATAGATGTCAGCATCCGCACGATTGAATGGGCCAGTTTCATCAGCCGGTTCATTAAAACCGGTGACTTCGATGTTGTGATATTAGGTTGGGGCCTTGGCCTTGACCCGGATCAGTTCAATATCTGGCACTCCAGTCAGCAAGCGCCCGGACAGTTCAACTTTATCGGATACAACAATCCAACAGTGGATAGACTCCTAGAACAAGGTCGAACGGAACTTGACCCGGACAAACGCAAGAAAATTTACCACGAATTCGCAAAAGTATTGCTAGATGACAGCCCGATTGTCTATCTTTCTGCTGGTTATGGCTTATCCGCAATACACAAACGCGTACAAGGCATCATCGACCCCATCCCACCTGCAGGCGTGGGTTATGATTCGCACAAATGGTACGTTCCTGTGCCGCTGCGCAGGAACGAGATCGCAGAAAACTGATGCTTAAATACCTGATAAAGCGCGTGTTATTGATGATTCCGATGCTGATTGGGATCAGCCTGATTTCGTTTTTCATCATGCACCTCGCGCCGGGCGACATCACTAGCAACGAAACGGCTTTCAACCCAAAAGCCAGCGAGGAATCGCGCCAGAAGCTGCGCCAAATGTACAATCTGGACAAACCTGTCATTGTGCAATACGGCTTGTGGCTCAAGCGCATGGCGACGTTGGATTTCGGCAACTCCTTCGCCAGTCATCAAAAACCCGTGTTCTGGGAAAAGACCGACAAGGACGGCAATGTCACCAAAGGCATGGTGCAGGAGGCGCTGCCAATTACTTTACTTATCAACGTGCTAGGTCTTTTCATCACACTTGCGCTGGCGGTTCCACTAGGCATCATCGCCGCGCGCAAACATATGGGCTGGCAGGATAAAAGCATAACTTTGTTCAATTTTATTGGCTTTTCCATTCCCGGCTTTTGGCTTTCGCTGCTGCTGATGTATTGGCTGGGCGTGGTCAATAACTGGCTACCGATTTCTGGCATTCATAGTCTGAATTACGAAACTCTCAGTACTTGGGGAAAAATCAAAGACACCTTGAGCCATTTGATGATGCCCGTCATCATCCCTTCCGTCACCGGCTTGGCAGGCATCACGCTATTCATTAAAAACGGTATGCTGGACGTGCTGCAACAGGATTACATCACCACGGCGCGCGCCAAGGGGCTGAACGAACATCGCGTGATTTATACGCATGCGCTGCGTAATGCCCTGCTGCCACTTATCACCATCATTGGCCTGTCCATTCCCGGCTTGATCGGTGGTTCGGTCATCGCTGAAACCATTTTTGCCATTCCCGGCATGGGCAAGCTGTTCTACGATGCCGTGCTGATGCGCGATTTTCCAGTCGTGATGGGCGTGCTTACCATTGGCGCGGCGCTGACCCTGATCGGTAACCTGCTGGCGGACATCGCCTATGCCTGGGCGGATCCGCGTGTGCGGCGAGGAGTGGCTCGCTAAATGAATGGCCTGCTCAAAAAAACGCTCTCCAACCCGCTCTCGCTCGCGGGCTTTATCATTATCCTCGCCGTGCTGATGCTCGCGCTACTGGCACCTATCATCGCCCCATACGACCCGAACGAAATCAATGTGAAGTCAATTCTGCTTGGCCCATCCGTCGCACACTGGATGGGCACGGATAGCTTGGGGCGCGATGTATTCAGCCGCATGCTCTACGGCGGGCGCATTTCCTTGCTGGTAGGCCTGGTTGCTGTTGGCATTTCCACGGCCATTGGCATCGTGCTGGGCGCTTTGGCGGGCTATTATCGCGGCTGGGTAGATACCGTTATCATGCGCTTGGTGGACGTCATGCTCTCTATCCCCTCGTTTTTCCTCATCCTCGCTGTCATCGCATTTCTCCCTCCGTCAAAAATTAACGTCATGATTGTCATCGGCCTCACCTCGTGGATGGGTGTCACGCGCCTCGTGCGCGCGGAATTCTTAAGTCTCACAGAGCGCGAATTCGTACAAGCCTCACGCACGCTGGGTGCGCGCGATGCGCGGTTGATTTTTCGACATTTGTTACCCAATAGCCTGACGCCCATTATCGTCAGCTCTGTACTTGGCGTGGCCAGTGCAGTATTGCTGGAATCAGGTCTGAGCTTCCTTGGCCTAGGTGTGCAAGCGCCAGAAGCCTCGTGGGGTAATATTCTTACCGATGGCAAAGAATACATCCAGTTCGCCTGGTGGCTGTCGCTCTTCCCCGGTTTGGCCATTCTGGTTACCGTATTGGGGTATAATCTGCTTGGCGAGGGATTAAGGGATGCTTTAGACCCTCGAAGCACCTCTAACAAGTAAGGATGAATCATGGGATTTTTAGCCGGAAAAAAAGTACTGATTGCGGGGCTGTTGAGCAACCGCTCCATCGCCTACGGCATTGCAGCCGCAATGAAGCGCGAAGGCGCCGAATTAGCCTTCACCTATCAAATCGAGAAACACGCACAGCGCGTGGCTGATTTGGCGGCGGATTTCGACTCGAAAATCGTACTGCCTTGCGATGTCGCATCCGATGAGCAAATCGCAGCTTTGTTCGAGTCTCTGGCAAAACATTGGGATGGCTTAGACAGCGTGGTACACTCGATCGCCTTTGTGCCAAAAACAGCTTTGGCTGGCGATTATCTGGACACCATTAGTCTGGATGGCATTAGCCGCGAGAACTTCCGCATTGCGCATGACATCAGTTCGTATAGCTTCTCCGCCATGGCCAAAGCGGCTTACCCGATGATGCAAGGCCGCAATGGCAGCCTGCTCACTTTGAGCTACCTGGGTGCAGAACGCACCATGCCAAACTACAACGTCATGGGTGTGGCCAAGGCCAGCCTGGAAGCCAACGTACGCTATCTGGCGCAAAGCCTTGGCCCGCGTGGCATCCGCGTCAATGCGGTATCCGCAGGCCCTATCAAGACCTTGGCGGCTTCCGGTATCGCGGATTTCGATAAAATGACCAGCTTCAACGAACGCCATGCCGCGCTACGCCGCAATGTCACTATTGAAGAAGTCGGTAACGTTTCTGCCTTCCTGTGCAGTGACCTGGCTTCTGGTGTAACCGGTGAAATCACCTATGTGGACGGCGGCATGAACATTACGGCTGCCGGGCAAATAGAATAGTTTAAAACAAATACTCTGGAAGGCGCATTAATACTAGCTTCCAGAGCATCGTTCGGAAATAAAATAGCGGACATTTTGTCCGCTATTTTATTTCCGAGCTATCGCCAACCTTACTGGCTATTGCTCTCCAACAATTTCCTGTTTACGGAAACGTCCACCTTCGCTTTCAGGGATCGCACATAGGCACTGATATACTCCGCCTCTACAGCGCGCTGCAACTCGTTTTCAGCGGCCTTTCTGGCATCGTTATCACCCACCAGCTGATTGTCCAGACGGCTGACCTCCACCAGCACATAAGCGCGCTTATCATCCATAAATCCCGCATAGGCCGGTAACTTACTGGTGTTGATTTTGAACGCCTGGCTCATCACGCCGTCTGTCAAGCCCTGGGCATTCTTACGGTCCACCGTCACGGGGAGGATCCATTCCAGCTCGTTATCTTTTTGGCCATTTCTCAGTTTGAGCAATACGGCATCGCCTTTCTCTTTTGCCAGTTTCATCGCTCGTTCCAGTTTCAGCACGGCCTCGATACCGCCCTTTACCTCATCAAAGCTGCGTGGCACACTCGGCTTGTATTCCAGCACACGGGCGGAAATCAGGTTGTTGGGTGACACCTCAATGGCTTCCGTATTGCGCTTTTCCTTCAGCACCTCATCAGAGAAAACCTGTGCCATGATCTTCTCGTTCTTGAAAAACTTCGCACCGTCTTCACGGCTCATCCAGCCGCTGGTCTGCAGTTGCAGATTGAATTTCTTGGCAACCGGCTGCAAACTGCCGGACTGCTCATAAACCGTGTTGCCAAAATCTTCACTCAATTCGGCATATTTGGCTTGCGCCTTCTGGAACATCAGCTCACCCTTGATTTGTGGCTTCATGCTATCGAAAGAAGATGAAGCGCCGGATATCCCCGTCAATTTGATAATGTGATAACCAAATTCGGATTCTACGATTTCACTGATTTGGTTAACCTTCATAGAGAAAACGGCTTCCTCAAAAGGCTTCACCATTGCACCGCGGCCGAAACTACCCAAATCGCCGCCTTTGGTGGCAGAACCCGGGTCTTGCGAATATTTGGTCGCCAGTTCTTCAAAACGTTTCGGGCTTTTGCGCACCTGCGCAAGAATATCTTCCGCTTTCGCTTTGGCTGCCGCTTTGTCGGCATCTGTGGCGCTAACGCCAAAAGCAATCAGGATATGGCTGGCTTGGCGCTGCTCATTGCCTTGAAATTTGGCAGCATTCTCGTCATAGAATGCTTTGACTTCTTCCTCTGTCACTGCAGTTTGCGTCAACAACTGCGCTACGGATAGCAAGGCAAATTCCAGCTTGACCTGTTCCGGTGACTTGAATTTATCCTTATGCTGCTCGTAATAAGCTTTTACCTCTTCTGGCGTAACCTTTACCTGAGACAGGAACGATGCCGTCTTGATCTCGGCTGTGCTGACATCACGTTGCTGATGCAGATAGGAGATTGTCTGGTTCGACGCCGCAGGCGTCACAAATGCGAGTCTGCCCAGACCTTCACGCGCTTGCTGTGCAACCATGTCAGTGCGGATGCTGGTTTCGAACTTGGTTGCAGTCAGCTTGTTTTGCGCCAATGTCTTATGATAGAGTTCTTCGGAGAACTTGCCATTTTCCTGAAACTCCGACATTGCAAGAATGTGTTGGCTCAGTTGATCGTCCGTAATTGTGTAGCGTTGCTTTATGACTTCATCGCCCACCAAACGCCTTGCAATCAGCCCATCCAGAACGGATTGTTTGAATGCAGGGCTTTCCAGCATCTGCGCATCCACTTTCTGCCCTTCCGCTTGCAAGCGGTTTCTGACATTTTCCATTGCGACGCTATATTCCTGCACGGAAATCTTGCTGCCGTCTATTTTGGCAACAGCCACCCCGCTGCCTGCATTGTTCAAATAGGAGTCAATACCGAACAATGCAAATGGTATGACAATCAGTGCCAGAATCAGTTTGGCCAACCAGCTTTGGGTGTGTTTACGAATCGCGTCTAACATAAGAACTCAAGCGGAATAAAGAAAAATAATAAACGCGACAATATACCATAAGCACGCCTGCAACGCATGTGTTGTCCGTATCTAGAAGCAGAGTGAAATAAAAAAGCGAGCCTTGATGATTCGCTTTTTGTGTTGGTGGGGCAGTGAGTCAATGGCTAGTTCTCTCACAACATTTACAGCAAAGTATGTGTAATCCCCCCATATTTAGGCACAGCTAAAAGTAGGGGTTAAATGACGATCAATCAGTTTCCTTGGTGGTACACCGCCAATGGCTGAATGAGGTCTTTCGTTATTATAAGTCCAAAGCCATTTG